>ERZ772851.2554-NODE-2554-length-13478-cov-5.819563_pt1 | contig 13478 bp, 8 predicted proteins | sample MGYA00512137_ERZ772851 | MGnify/ENA primary metagenome ERZ772851 (study PRJEB29015, sample SAMEA2737663) | human gut metagenome | biome: human gut; feature: human-associated habitat; material: faeces | place: China | collected 2012 ... | reverse complement strand
TGAATCGGTTGAAAGAGCCTTTGAACAGATCGCCGGCAACCTGTGATTTTCGACGTATGAAGCGGAATTGCTTACTCAATAAGTACCTTATGGAGACGGGATCTCTTCGGAGACTCCGTCTCTTTTTGTATAGAAACCACAGATGCAGCCCACTCTATCAAAAAGGGGTGAGCAGATGTCCGGCAAACGGGTATTGGCGTTGTATGCAGCTGTTCTGCTGGGGTTTGCGGTAGTTTTGTGCCGCCTGTATTTTCTGGCAGAGAACCATACCTATGCTGCCCGGGCCGAAGCACAGAGCACGGTCCGGCTCTCACTGCCTGCCCGGCGGGGCAGCTTTTACGATCACAGCGGCCTGCTTCTCACCGGGCTGGAAACGCGGTATCTTGCCCTCTGCTTCCCGGGCGAAAACAACTACACACGCCTGTATGCATTTACGGACAGTGCCGGGCAGGCACTTTTGTACCGGAACCGCAACCGCTCCGCACCGTTTCTGCTGGAAGTGGACCGCGACCTTTCCGGGCGCGGCATACGCTGCTTTGCAACGGCACGGCGCTGCGCAGAAGTTCCGCTGTGCCAGCATCTGATCGGCTATCTGGATGCAGAAGGCCGCGGCACTGCCGGGCTGGAAAAGGCGCTGGACAGCCAGCTGGCCGGGACAAAGGAGCATGACACGCTGGTGTGCGCGGTCACAGCACAAGGACGGCTGCGGGCCGGGGAAACACCGCAGCTCACCCGGCAGGACAGCAGTGCGGTGGGCGTGCAGCTGACGATCTCCCGCCCGGTGCAGCGTGCCGCCGAAGCGGTGGCCGCAGACACCATGACCAGCGGCTGCATTCTGGTTCTGGACACGGCCACTGCTGCGGTTCGCGCCAGCGTCAGCGTACCGGGCTATGACCCGGATGACCTTGCCGCAAGTCTGGATGCACCGGACAGCCCGTTCCTGAACCGCGCACTGGAAAGCTATGCTGTGGGTTCAGTGTTCAAGCCGGTGCTGGCTGCGGCAGCGCTGGAGCAGGGTATCCTGCCGGAGTACGAATGCACCGGTGCTATGGTGGTGGATGGACAGATCTTCCGCTGCGCAGGCGGTGTTCCGCACGGAACGGTGGACATGACTGCGGCTCTGGAAAAAAGCTGCAACGGCTATTTTATCCGGCTGGGGCAGCAGCTGGGGGCAGAGACGCTTTTGCAGATGTCTCGGCAGCTTGGCTTCGGGCAGGAGGTGCCGGTGGCAGGTGCGCTGCACGCCGATGCCGGAAAGCTGCCGTCTGCCGGGGAGCTTGCCCAGAGCGGCCAGCTGGCAAATTTCAGCTTTGGGCAGGGCGGTCTGCTGGCATCACCGGTACAGATCGCCGCCATGATGAACACCATTGCTTCCGGCGGGGTGTACCGCATGCCTTTCTTTGTGTGTGGCTCGGTGGATGAAACTGACGGTACGCCGCTGGAAACGCTTGCACATCCGCAGTCAAGGCGGGTGATGAGTGCGGAAAATGTAGCGCTCCTGCGTAAAATGCTGCAGCAGGTGGTGGAAGAGGGCACCGCACAGGATGCTGCCGGGCTGGAAGAAGGGGCTGGCGGCAAGACCGGTACCGCGCAGACCGGGCAGTTCACACCGGATGGCACGGAACGCAAAAACTTGTGGTTCGCAGGGTTTTACCCGGCGCAGCGGCCGCGCTACACCATTGTGGTGCTGCAGGACGGGCAGGTGAGCACGGAACATTCCAGCGCCGCCATCTTTGCCCGGCTGTGCGCAATGCTGGACCTTCTGGCATAAAAATGCACGGTTTCTGCTTGCTTTTTTGCGCTTGTTATGCTACTATATATTTGTATTTCTGCGTAGTTTTTGTTGAATTAAAATAAAGGAGCGTTTCAATCCATGTCTGTTATCGAAATTGTTGGCGGTGTGATCCTGCTGATCGCTTCGCTCGTCATCGTTTTCCTCACTCTCATGCAGCACACCCACGGTCAGGGCCTTTCCGGTGCCATCAACGGCAGTATGGGCGGCGCAAACAATGCCCGTTTGACCCCGGCTGATCAGATGCTGGCCAAGACCACCCGCATTGCAGGCATTGTTTTCTTTGTGGTTGCCATTCTGGCATGTCTGTTTGCAGGCCGTCTGGCAGGTTGACAAGGTTCGTGCAGCCCCGTGTAAAGGACGGGGCTGTTTTTCTGTGTTATGATAGGATGTCGGCGGCAGTCTGACCGCTGGGCAGGGTGGGGCAGCTGGCCCACGATTGGCAGCGCTGCGGCACGTTGGAGGCTGCGGCCATGGAAGAGCAAGGAGAAAAAATATTATGGCAATGCGCGATAAAATTGAGCACGCGATCCAGAATCAGCCGTGCACCGTCAAAGACCTCAAATCCAAATTCGGCGGGGACCGCGGCTCGGACCGCAAGGTGATGGAGGCTGTGGATCAGCTGGTGCACGAGGCGGTCATCTGCCAGCGTCAGGGCGTGTTCTTTACGGTGCGCTCCGGCCGTGCAGACAAGGCTCTGCTGTGCAAGGTGGTAAAACTGGGCAAGAATTTTGCCTTTGTCATGCTGGAGGACGGCACCAGCGATATCTTTATCCCGGGCCGTTTTACCCGCGGTGCCATGCCCGGCGACATGGTGCTTGTGGAAAAGTTTGAGCACCCCCGTGTGGAGGGCAGCGATGAAGGCGAGATCCTGGCCATTCTGGAAGAAAAGAACGATCTGGTGGGCACTGCCCGCCGCATTGAGGGCCGCCTGAAGTTCGTGCCGGACGACTGCCCGGCCATCTCCATGCAGATGATGCGTGACTGCGAGGGCGGTGCAAAGGACGGCGACAAGGTGGCCGTGGAGATCCTGCAGCGCGGCAATCGGCAGGAAGATCACCGCGTGGGCGTTGCCATGCGGTTTGGCAGCTCGGACGAAGCAAAGCGCTGCGCAAAGGCTCTGCTCTATGCGCAGGATATCCACAGCCGCTTCCCGGATAAGGTTCGTGAGGAAGCCAAGAAGCTGGAGAACGCTGAGGTCTCTGAAAAGGACACCGAGGGCCGCATGGATCTGCGTGCCCTGCCCATCTTCACCATTGACAGTGCTGAGACCAAGGATATCGATGATGCCATCAGCCTGACCAAGACCCCGGAGGGCGGTTTTGAGCTGGGTGTCCACATTGCAGATGTTTCCAACTATGTCAAGCCCGGCAGCGAACTGGACAACGAAGCGTTTAACCGCGCAACCAGTGTCTACTATGCCGATCAGGTGGTGCCCATGCTGCCCAAGCAGCTTTCCAACGGCATCTGCAGCCTGAATGAGGGCGTGCTGCGTCTGGCCTTCTCCTGCCTGATGCATCTGGATAAGGATGGCAACCTGATCGATTACCGCTTTGTCAAGTCGATCATCCGCAGCCGCGTCAAGGGCGTTTACTCCGAGATCAATGCCTTGCTGGCCGGCAGTGCTGACGACGAGCTGAAGGGCAAGTACCATGAAGTGCTCAGCCAGCTGCCCGCCATGAAGGAGCTGTACGGCCACCGTGCCCGCCTGCGCAAGGAGCGCGGATGCATGGACATCGAGAGCGGTGAAGTCAAGCTGATCCTCGACGAGAATGGCCACTGCATCGACGTGAAGAAGCGCACCTCCGGCGAGAGCGAAGCCATGATCGAGGAGTTCATGTTGCTGGCCAACCAGTGCGCCGCCCACTTTGCCCGGGTCAAGCAGATCCCCTTTGTGTACCGTGTGCACGAGGAGCCCAACGCCGAAAAGCTGGAGCGTCTGCATGCTCTGCTGCAGGCCTGCGGCATCAACGACCACTTTGCCAAGGAGGTGCCCACCCCCAAGGAGCTGAGCGCCATTCTGGAGGGTGTGCGCGGCGGCCCGTATGAGCAGATCATCAATACCGGTATGCTGCGCTGCATGTCCAAGGCTGTGTATGAGGAAAAGCCCAAGGGCCACTACGGTCTGGTGCTGAAGGACTACGCTCACTTCACCAGCCCCATCCGCCGCTATCCGGATCTGGCCATCCATCGCATCATGACCGCCCAGCTCAAGGGCATGGATAAGGATACCATGGTGCTGCGCTACAGCGACTTTGCCGAGAAGGCAAGCAAGCAGTCCAGTGAGCGCGAGATCATTGCAATGCAGATCGAGCGCAAGGCTGAGGACTGCTACAAGGCCGAGTATGCCCGCCGCCATCTGGGCGAGAGCTACGAGGGCCGCATTTCCGGCGTGACCCAGCGCGGCCTGTTCATTGAACTGGAGAACGGCGTGGAGGGCTTTGTACCGGCTTCCAGCCTGACCCCCTCCGGCACGATGCTCACCGAGGGCGTGCGCCTGTCCGACCCCGTCTCCGGCAGGAACTGGAGCCTGGGCGATACCATGATGATCACCATCGTGCGTTCCGACGTCAATCTGGGCAAGATTGACTTTGAGGTGGCCCAGCCCACCGCAAAATAAAACAAACGCATGCAAAAGCGGAATGACAGCGGTCATTCCGCTTTTTTTGTCACAATTTGTACGCATTTCCAACAAAACGGGACAGTTGTCTAAATTTTATACAGGGGGCAGAGTTTGTTTGTTGTTCTGCGGGCCAAGGCAGGGTATACTGTTGCCATAGAGAGCAGCATTGAACTGCTGTAAGGAAGAAAAAAGCGAAGCAAGGAGGCTTTTCCATGTACTATTCCAGTGGCAACTACGAAGCATTTGCACGTCCCAAAAAGCCGGAGGGCGTTGATCATAAATCCGCATATATCGTCGGTTCCGGCCTGGCAGCCCTGACCGCAGCCTGCTATCTGGTGCGTGACGGCCAGATGAAGGGCGAGCATGTCCATGTGTTCGAGAAGGAGGCCCTGCCCGGCGGTGCCTGCGACGGCTACAAGTACAGCATCGGCTACGTCATGCGCGGCGGCCGTGAGATGGACAACCATTTTGAGGTCATGTGGGACCTGCTGCACTCCATCCCTTCGCTGGAGACCGAGGGCGCCAGCGTGCTGGATGAGTATTACTGGCTGAACAAGGAGGACCCCAACTTCTCCCTTTGCCGTGCTACCGTGGAGCAGGGCAAGGACGCCCACACCGACGGCAAGTTCGGCCTGTCCGACAAGGGCGCTATGGAGATCATGAAGCTGTTCTTCACCCCGGACGAGCAGCTGCAGGACAAGAAGATCACCGACTTCTTTGACGATGAGGTGCTGAATTCCAACTTCTGGCTGTACTGGCGCACCATGTTTGCCTTTGAGAACTGGCACAGCGCACTGGAAATGAAGCTGTATATCAAGCGCTATATCCACCACATCGGCGGCCTGCCGGACTTTACCGCCCTGCGCTTCACCCGCTACAACCAGTATGAGTCCATCATCCTGCCCATGATCGAGTACCTGAAGGGCTTTGGCGTGCAGTTCCACTACGACACCAAGGTCACGGACGTCAAGTTCGACATTCAGGGCAGCCGCAAGATGGCAAGCTCGGTTACCGTGGAGCACGCAGGCGAGGTGTCCAACATCGACCTGACCGAGAACGATCTGCTGTTCATCACCAATGGCGGCTGCGTCGAGAGCTGCACCGTGGGTGCCCAGGACAAGGCAGCCGGTTTCGACTCCACCATCAAGCCGGGCAACGGCTGGGATCTGTGGAAGAAGATCGCCGCACAGGACCCGTCCTTCGGCCACCCCGAAAAGTTCTGCTCGGATCCGGAGCTGTCCAACTGGGAGAGCGCCACCATCACCACCCTGGATGACAAGATCCCGCAGTATATCCAGAAGATCTGCAAGCGCGATCCCTTCAGCGGTCACACTGTCACCGGCGGCATCGTTACGGTCAAGGACTCCAGCTGGCTGCTCAGCTGGACGCTGAACCGTCAGCAGCAGTTCCGCGATCAACCCAAGGATCAGCTGTGTGTCTGGGTCTACGGCCTGTTCAGCGACAAGCCCGGCGATTATGTCAAAAAGCCCATGCGCGACTGCACCGGCAAGGAGATTTGCATGGAGTGGCTGTACCACATCGGCGTGCCCACCGACCAGATCGAAGAGCTGGCAGAGCACAGCGCCAACACCGTGCCGGTGATGATGCCCTATATTGACGCTTTCTTCATGCCCCGTGCCATGGGCGACCGCCCCGACATCGTGCCGGAGGGCGCTGTGAACTTTGCCTTCCTGGGCCAGTTTGCGGAGACCAAGCGCGATACCATTTTCACCACCGAGTACTCCATGCGCACCGGTATGGAGGCCGTGTACACCCTGCTGAACGTGGACCGCGGTGTGCCCGAGGTCTGGGGCAGCACCTATGACGTGCGTGACCTGCTGAATGCAACGGTCAAGCTGCGCGACGGCAAGAAGATCACCGACATGGACCTGCCGCTCATCCCGCGTCTGGCCCTGAAGGAAGCTTTGAAGAAGATCGAGGGCACCGACCTTGAGAAGATTCTCAAGGAATACAACGCCATTTAAGGCCCCCTTTCTCCGGCCTTTTTAAACGGATGGGAACGCCCCTGTATGCTGGGACAGCTGCAGGGGCGTTCTCTTTTTTGCGCGGTGATGATGCACAATGCAAGGAAAATGGCTGATATGTGAAGGAAAATTGAACAAAACGACATGTTTTGTCTTGCTCTTGGCGCGGTTCTGTGTTATGCTTGAACCAGTCAGGGGCAGGGGAGAGCCTGCCCCATCAAATGCCAGAAAAAGAGGAGGTCGTTTTCCCGTGAAACATCTTATCTCCCGCCGCAATTTCCTGAAGGCCGCCGGTGTCACCACCGCTGCCGCCGCCATGGCCGTCGGGGCCCCGGCTGCGTCTGCCTGCTGGACCGGTGAAAAATCCGAGGTCACTATCCTGTACACCAACGACGTGCACACTTACATCGACAAGCAGGCCCCGGAGCTCACCTATGCGGCCATTGCCGCCCTGAAGCAGAGCTATCAGAACGCCGGCAAAAAGGTCCTGCTGGTGGACGCCGGTGACCATGTGCAGGGCACGGCTTACGGCTCCATGGACCAGGGCGCTTCCATCATTGAGCTGATGAACGCCGCCGGTTACGATGCTGCCACCCCCGGCAACCATGAGTTCGACTACGGCATGGACCGCGCCAAGGAGCTCATGCGGGATGCCGACTTCCCGTACCTGTCCTGCAACTGGGTGGACCTGCGCACCAATCTGCGGGTGCTGCCGGAAATCAAGGTGTTCGTGCGCGGTGGTGTGCGCATTGCCTTTGTGGGCATCACCACGCCCGAGACGTTTACCAAGTCCACCCCGGCCTACTTCATGAACAAGGCCCAGACCAAGTACATCTACGACATCCTGGGCGGCGAGGACGGCCAGAAGCTCTACAGCGCCGTGCAGAAGGCCGTTGACAAGGCGAAGTGCCTGGCCGATGTGGTCATCGGCTTGGGCCACTTGGGCGTGGACCCCTCGTCCTCTCCCTGGACCAGCGAGGAGGTCATTGCCCACACCACTGGTTTTGATGCCTTCATCGACGGCCACTCCCACACGGTGATGGAGAATAAGCAGGTGGCGGACGCTTCCGGCAGACTGGTCACCCTGACCCAGACCGGCTCCTACTTTGCCAACGTGGGCGAGATGACCATTGCCCCGGACGGCACCATCTCCACCCGGCTGGTGTCCACCTACGATCAGGAGGATGTCGCCGTGGCAGCAGAGCAGGCCGCATGGGTCAACACAGTGGATGACATGCTGGGCGAGAAGATCGCCGTGGCCGATACCAAGTTTTACATCACCGACCCTGCTACAGGCAAACGCCGCATCCGCTCCGGCGAGACCAACCTGGGAGACTTTGTGGCCGACGGCATCTATACCTACTTCAACGAGGTGGAGCAGCTGCACTGTGACATCGCCATCATGAACGGCGGCGGTATCCGCTCGGACGAGGACGCCGGGTACTGGACCTTCAAGACCTGCAAGCAGGTCAGCCCCTTTGGCAACGTGGCCTGCCTGATGTCGGTGACCGGCAAGCAGATCCAGGACGCACTGGAGTTTGCAGCCCGCTTTGCCGGTGCAGAGGGCAAGGAGAACGGCGGCTTCCTGCAGGTGGCCGGTGCGACCTATGAGATCCGCACCGACATCCCCAACACCGTGCAGACCGACGACAAGAACGTCTGGATTGGCAGTGCCACCGGCACGCCTCGTGTGCAGAACGTGAAGATCTACGATCGTCACACCGGCACCTACGAGCCTCTGGACCCGGCCAAGACTTATGCTCTGGCCGGTATGAACTACACTCTGCGCAATCTGGGCGACGGCTTTGCCATGTTTGACGGGGCCGAGCTCATCAAGGACTATGTGTCGGAGGATTACCTCGTCATGTCCACCTATGCCATGACCTTTGGCGGTGTGGATGCAGAGGGTCTGCCGCACCTTTCCAGCGCCAACAGTGTGCTGGCAGAGTACCCCGGCTACCTGCTGGACTATGAGAACCCCTACGGTGCAGGCCGCATCAGCATCCTGTAAGATGATTCAGCCCGCTGGCTGACAAACGAAAAAAGCACCCGCACTGCATCTCCCAAGAAAAGGGAATGCGGTGCGGGTGTTTGATTTGCCCAAAGACCTTTGGTACAGTGCGGTGTGTTCACTGCGTGAAATCGGCAGAAAACAAAACAGAAAAGCCACCCGATTGTTCATCGGATGGCTTTGTTCTGGTTGGGGATGAGAGAATCGAACTCCCACAAGTAGAGTCAGAGTCTACCGCACTACCACTATGCAAATCCCCATCATTTGGTTCGTGTTTTGCGGTGTGAGCCGCTCAACGTGTGCTATTATACCCACAAATACGGCCTTTGTCAAGCCTGTTTTTGAAAAAAGTTGCACTTTTTTGGTAACTAACGCAGCAGCGCAAAAGTTTCCTGCGCTCAAACGACAACCCCGCCCACAGAAGGACAGAAGAGTCCGGTCTGTGGGCGGGGGTTGCGTTTATTCGGGCCTGCTGCCCCAGAAGGCGGCCAGTGCCGCCTCCAGTGCGGCGGAGCTTTGCAGATACTGCAGATGCCGCCAGTGGGGCGGGAACAGCCGCTGGTATTCCGGCTTTGCAAAGCGGTCATCCAGCAGCAGAACCACGCCCTTGTCCTCCGGGGTGCGGATGACCCGCCCGGCGGCCTGCAGGACCTTGTTCATGCCGGGGTAGCGGTAGGCGTAATCGAACCCGGCCCCGTTCTGGGCGTCGTAGTAGCGGCGCAGCATCTCCTGCCGGGGGTTCACCTGCGGCAGCCCCACGCCCACGATGGCACAGCCGATGAGCCGGTCGCCGGCAAGGTCTACGCCCTCGCCAAAGATGCCGCCCATGACTGCAAAGCCCAGCAGGGTATGGGCAGGGTCTGGCTCAAATCGTGCCAGAAAAGCGGCGCGGGCGGCGTCATCCAGTCCGCTCTCCTGCACAAGGGTGGAAATACCCGGATAGCGGGCGGCAAAATCTTCCTGCACCTGCCGCAGATAGGCGTAACTGGAAAAGAATGCCAGATAGTTGCCCACCCGGCTCTGCGCCAGCCGGGCCAGTGCATCTGACACGCTCTGTACGCTGCGCTCCCGGTCACGGTAGCGGGTGGAGATGCCCGGCAGGCAGAACAGTCCCAGGTTCCCGGCGGGGAACGGGCTTTCCAGCGCCACAGCCCGGGCGTCGGCACAGCCCAGCACGCTGCGGTAGTAGGCGGGCGGGGTGAGGGTGGCGCTGAACAGCGCGGCACTGCGCCCGGTGGAAAGGCTGGCATCCACAAAGGGGGCCGGGTCCAGACAGAGCAGCTGCAATTCCAGCTCGCTGCCGCGGGCGGTGAGTTGGGTCACAAAGTGGCTGTCGTAACGTTCGGCAGCCCGCACCAGATCCTGTACCGCAAAATAAAGCTCCAGCATCTGCGGGTGGGCGTCGGCTTCCGGGTTGTCTTCCAGCCAGGCCTGCAAAGGGGCCTGCACCGCCCGCAGGGGTGTCAGCAGTGCGGCAGGCAGCTCCTGCAAAAACACCGTGCCGTCCTGCGCATACAACGGCTCCGGCAGGGCAAACGCCGGGGCATCCGGTTCCGGCAGAAGGCTGGTCTGGGCCGGTTCGCCGGGGGCGTCCTCTGCGTGCCTGCGGGGTGCCAGACGCACACAGGCCTGCCGCGCCTCCCGCATGGCCTTGTCGGCCTTGGTCAGGGCGGTTTTCAGGGCACTTTTGCCCTTGCCAAGCGTGCGTTTTGCGTCGGTCAGGCTGCTCTTGCAGAATCGGGCCGAGTACATGGCGCGGGCGCGGTCGGGCAGATTGTGTGCCTCGTCGATCAGGAACAGCCAGTCGCCGGAGGTGTCGAAGAAACGCTTCAGGTGCACCACCGGGTCAAACAAATAGTTGTAGTCCCCGATCACAACATCGCACCATTCGCTCAGGTCCAGCCCCAGCTCAAAGGGGCACACGGTGAACTGTCGGGCGGTGTCGGCCAGTGCGGCACGGCTGAATTGGCCGCTGCCGTCCAGCAGTGCGGCCAGCGCATTCTTGATGCGGTCGTAGTAGCCGTTTGCATAGGGGCACACCTCCGGCAGGCAGGCCGGATGGCCCTCGGCGTCCGGGTGCAGGCAGGCTTTTTCCTTGGCGGTCAGGGTCACACTGCGCAGGGCAAGGTCGGGCTGTACGGCCCGCAGGCGGGCAATGGCATCCTCGGCGGCGGCCTGTGTGGTGTTGCGGGCGGTGAGGTAAAACAGCTTCTCCCCGCAGCCGCTCCCCATGGCTTTCAGGGCAGGGAAGAGCGCACTCATGGTCTTGCCGATGCCGGTGGGGGCTTGACAGAACAGCCGTGTGCCTTTTTTGGAGGGGGCGGCGGTGCAGGCCCGCCAGACCTCGCCCGCCAGTGCCCGCTGCCCGGGGCGGTAGGCTTCAAACGGGAACCGCATGGCGGTCAGGCTGCCGCTGCGGGTTTCCTGCCATGCAAGCTGACGCTGTGCCCAGGGCAGATACCGGTGCAGGAGTTTGTGCAGGAATTGCTCCAGCTCCTGCCGGGAAAAGTGCCGTACAAAGCGGAGGATACGGTCGGTGTCGATCTGATAATAGGTCAGCCGCACATCCACGGCGGGCAGGTTTTCCTGTGCGCTGTAGATGGCTCCGTACACCATGCCCTGTGCCCAGTGGCAGGGGTTCATGTCCTCGCAGATCTCTTCCTCGGGCACCGCAGTGGTCTTGATCTCGTCAATGGTCACAACGCCGGTTTCGTTGGTAAAAATGCCGTCGGCCCGGCCCTCCAGCGTAAAGCGGATGCCGTCGACTGTATAATCGGCGCAGAGGGGCACCTCGGCGGCGTAACCCTCCCCGGCGGCCTTCTGCAGCCTGCGGTGGATGCGGGCACCTTCCAGTGCACGGTCAAAACCGGCAAACCGGCTGTCGATGCTGCCGCTGCGCAGCAGAAACTCCACCAGCTGCCGGATGGGCAGACGGATGTCGGACATGATTTCACTTCCCTTATCATAAAGAACTCAGCAGTCGGGTGACGGCGCTTCCAGCCCGAACAGCTCCGCGCACCGGGCGGCAGCTTCGTCCACCTGGGCAAAGTCCACGGTGGTACGGTAATAAGTCTCCAGTTCGTCGTGGCAGCTCTTGGCCTGTGCCATCAGGGCGGTGGCCTGCTCCAGCAGTTCGGCGGCCGCCCGCTCGTTGAACCGCAGCCGGGCGCGGTAGCCCGCCAGATTTTCCCGGTCAAGGAACCGGGTGCACCGCACGGCCTGCATGCCGGGCAGCTGCACCGGGTGCCACCGGTTGTCGGTGAGGAAGGCCAGCCGCAGCTCCGGGATCAGGATGTGGTCGATCTTATCCTCCGGGTGCATGGCACAGGGGCAGGTGATGATGTGATAGCCCCGGGCCAGTGCCTCGGCACGGATCAGCTCCAGCAGCAGGCGCGACACGGCACCATATTCGTCCCGGAACACGATGAACCGGTCAGCCAGCGCCTGCGCGGTGTGCTGGTAGAACACCTCACCCTTGGGGGTCACGGCCGAGAGCAGCCGCAGCTCTTCGCGGGCGGTGTTCTCGGTGCGGGGCAGCAGCCGGGTGCACAATCGCTTGACGTAGCGGCGCACTTTTTCAAAGTTGGCGCTGCAGGCCTCGGCCCGGCGGCTGTCCAGCAGCAGGCTCCCGGCAGAAGCGACATACCGCGCAGCCCGCGCCCGCAGCGCAGCGTTGCGGGCAAACAGCGCCTTGACCTCTTCCGCATGGGGGCGCAGGGCGTCGGCCTGAATGGTATGGTACAGGCTCAGCACTACCTCGTCGGCACCGGGCGCATCCGGCTCTATGGTGTGGGGCGCGGTGGCATCTACGATGGCCCGGCGCTGCCGAACAAAGATCACGCCGTCAAAGCTGTCAGGGTCGCTGGCGCAGTGGATGCACTCCACCGGTTCACCCTGCTGGATGGCCCGGCGGGCCAGCTGCTTCATCAGGGTGGACTTGCCGCAGCCCGGCCCGCTTTTGATCAGCACCATCTGCATGCCGGGCTCCCGGCGCAGCGGCTCAAAATAGCCCTTGAACCCGGCGGGGGTGGTGGCCCCCAGAAAGAAATCGACCCGGTCAAACGAAACACGCTGCATAAAAAACACCTCGCTTTTGCTTTAGAGTATGCAAAAAAGAGGCGTGGGGTGAATGAAAATGAAACCCTCTCAGTCATCGCTGCGCGATGCCTGCTCTCCCGAAGGGCGAGTTTTTCGCCATCGGGCTGTTACGCTGCCAAAACCTCCCCTCTTCGGGGGAGGTGGATGCGAACGAAGTGAGCAGACGGAGAGGGTTATTCATTCATAGGTATGCTCACACACTTCGTGGATCTTGTCCCGCAGCGCCACAAAGTCGGCAAAGGCATTGGGCTTGTTCTGCGGGCCGCGCAGCAGGGCGGCCGGGTGGAAGGTGCCCATGAACAGGATGCCGTTCTTCTCAATGAACTGCCCGTGCTCCTTGGTCACCGAAAAGTCGGAACGGATCATCCGCTGGGCGGCGATGCGGCCCAGGCACACCACGATCTTGGGCCGCAGCAGGCGGAACTGCTCCCGCAGCCAGGGCATGCAGGCCTCGCTCTCGGCGGGCAGAGGGTCACGGTTCTGGGGCGGGCGGCACTTGACGATGTTGGCAATGTAGCAGTTCTTTTCCCGGTCCAGGTCGATGGCAAACAGATACTTGTCCAGCAGCTGACCGCTGCGGCCCACAAAGGGCAGGCCCTGCTCGTCCTCGCTCTGGCCGGGGCCCTCGCCCACAAACAGTACTTCGGCGTCCGGCACGCCCTGCCCGAACACCACATTCGTGCGGGTCTTGCACAGCTCACAGCGGCTGCAGGCAAGGCAGTCGGCTTTCAGCGTTTCCCAATCCATGGCGGTTCGATCTCCTTCTGAAACAGTATGATATTTTATTCACAATTTGAAACCTGTTTTCTCTTAAATATTAGCACAAAAACACAATTTTGTCTTGAACTTTTTGCCCGGTGTGTTAGAATAAAGAAGAAAGGCATCTTGTGTCCAACAGACGCGGGGTGTGAATTTTGGAAAGTAAATTCGGAGGTAATCACAATGGCTGATATGTTTGCACCGCTGGTA
>ERZ772851.2543-NODE-2543-length-13529-cov-3.369007_pt1 | contig 13529 bp, 8 predicted proteins | sample MGYA00512137_ERZ772851 | MGnify/ENA primary metagenome ERZ772851 (study PRJEB29015, sample SAMEA2737663) | human gut metagenome | biome: human gut; feature: human-associated habitat; material: faeces | place: China | collected 2012 ... | reverse complement strand
TGCTTCTGTTCCCTGGTCCAATTTACTGCCATTTCTCGCCCTTTCCTTTTTCATGACTGGTTCTTCTTTCATTCCCACAGTCACAGCCAAACACAAACCTACCGTTCCGTTTCCTTATCCTTTTCTTCCATCTTCCCCCAGATCTCCTCCGGGCTCAGCTTATCAAAACGCCGGAACTGGTAGCCGTCCGTTTTCAAATCAAATCCGCACACACTGTGGTACGGGCAATAATCGCACGCCGTTTTCTGACCGTTTTTGTACGGCGACGCCGCAATGTTTCCATCCAGAATCTCCCGCCCCATATGCTTCATTTTTCGGTTCACATACGCGCCCAGCACACGGAATTTTTCTTCCCCTGCCGCCTGCGAACGCCGCTCAACGATCGCCTCATTTTTAATCGAAACCGGCACAACATCCGAATCCGCCGTCGCCAATCCGGTGACGGCCGCCCGCAACCGCGAGAACGCGATCTTCACCAACTATCAGACCTTCGCCAAGGCCGGACTCGACCCACAGTCCAACGACAAGACCGCCTCCGGCTGGGCGATGCCGGATCTGGACGTGGTGTTCGACACCGGTGATCCCGCTACATACAAGTCCTTGGTATCCACCCTCAAGAAGTCCAAGCTGCCCGCCAAGGGATACGAGGTGTCTTCCCCTTCGCTGGAATCCTACAACGCTTCTCTGGAGCCGCTGGATACGCTATCCTCGCGCGCGAAGACCGGCACCATTGCGTTGGTTGCCGTGGGCGGCGTGCTGTTGCTCATTCTCGTGCTGTCAGGCGTGTGGACGCCCAAGCGTGACGACGAGATCGGCATGGCACTGGTGTCCGGCGTCACTCGCGGGCGTTTGGGATGGCAGTTCATGCTGGAAGTGTTCATCGTCACCCTGCCCTTCTACGTAATTGGTCTGGTCGGAGGCGCGTTCGCCGCCAAGCCGATCGGACCTGCTCTGGCATCCGGCCATGCCATCCCGGTGACATCGGACCTGATTTGGACCATGGTCTGGTATGGACTGGGTTCAATCCTGATCCTGGCGATTCTTGCCGCCCTGCGCCTTGCGTTCTTCAGCGCGAACAAGCTGTTCGCCGCCGATGGCGACTGGGGCACCGTGAGCGAGACCAACAAGACGACCACCACAACCGACGATGCGGAGGCACAGGCATGAGCGACAAGAACAACGATCAGGAACTCGAGAAGACCACTGACGCAACGGCTGACGAAGTGACTTCTGAGACTGAGACGAACGACGCCATTGAATCCGTTCCGGCTGACTCCGTGCAGTTCAGCGTGACCTTCGATGACGTTGATGACGAAGGCACTGTTGACGATGGTATTTACAGCGCACTGGCATCTGCCGAAACCGGAGAAACCGACGAGACCAGCGAGGCCGAAGCAGACGCCATCGCTTCGGCCAACGCATCCGCCGAAGTGACCGAGCGCAATGCCGCCCGCGTCAACGAAACACTCCGACTGGCCAAAACCGATCACAAAGACGCATTGGCCGAGCATGCGGAGCCTCAGGGCAAAGCGGCCGAACCCACCATGACGCTGGCCTCGCGTATCGATCGCGTGTTGGTGGGCGGCGGTTCTGACGACATTCTGCTCAAGACCTACCCGACCTTCGCCCTGAACAAGGTGACGGTCGCCGGCCCCAAGGGCAAGGTCAACATCCTCGATGGCGCGAATTTCTTCTGCTACTCCGGACACGCATACGCGCTGCTGATCAGCGACGACCCCGATTCGGGCATCACCGCCGACGCCAAACGTCGCGCGCTGATGGGCGTGATGAGCGGTTTGACCACGCCGGCGTCTGGCACGGTGATGAACAAGAGCGCCAACATTGTTGAGCTCGAGCCCGTGGAACTGCGCGGCCACCGTCTGGGCATCGTACCGCAGCTGCACGCCGTGCAGCCGAAGCTCGACGCCGAACAAAACGTGCTGTACGCCATGAATGCGTCCAACCGCAACTTCCTGAAGCCCAAGCCGGTGATCGCCCGCGAACTGCTGGCCAAGGTCGGCTTCTCTGAGGCCACCAGCGGCGTGGCTGTCGGCACATTGCCTTTGGTGCAGCAGCGTTTGGTGGCCATCGCCCGTGCAATCAGCACCGAGGCCGAGGTGCTGATCCTCGACGAGCCGACACGAGGGCTGAACGCGGATGACGAGGTGACCGTGTTCGCCGCGCTGGCCAAGCTGGCGCACACCGGTGACCCGAAGCACTGCGTTATCGTGCTCACTGCGTCGCGCGAGATCGCCGAAGCAGCCGACACACTCTTCGAAATCTGATGTTCAGACCATAGAGCCCCCTGTGATTCGTATTGCCGAATCGCAGGGGTTTTTCAATGCTGCGGCTCATTGCCGCGCTAATCTGAGGATAAATCTGACCGTACGAGGCGAAACCTGATAATTATGACCGGATATATTCCCACACTGGAGCAGATCGACGAGTTGCACCGCAAAATCGCGTCGTCCAAGGCGGCGTACGAGCTGGTGCACACGCATTGCGTGATTGTAGCGACCATCGGCTGCCAGATCGTGCGCCGGCAGAACGCGCTGTTCACGCGCCGCTGCACATTACCGAAGGACGCGGAGGTACCGCCCACCACAGGCGTCACCGGCGGCCATGTGCCGCCGCGTCTGCTCGACGAGCATTTGGTACTCATCGGCGGACTGCTGCATGACATCGGCACCTACCGCGTGTTCAAGCATGACGGCTCTGACGGCGAACCGCTCAAATTCAGCAAGAAACGCTACATTCTGCACGGTCTTAAGGGCTACGAGTATCTGCTCGACGAGGGCGTGGACGAGTCCATCGCCCAGTTCTGCCGCAACCATACCGGCGTGGGACTTACGCGCGAGGATGTGGTGCGCCAGGAGCTGCCATTGCCACCAGCCGACTATGTGCCGATGAATCTCGAGCAGGAAGTGGTGATGTACGCCGACAAGTTCCATAGCAAGTCAGTGCCGCCGAAGTTCCTGCAGGTCGAGGCGTATACGGCCCGAGCCGAGCGATTTGGCGGAGAGAACAAACAGCGATGGCTGGATCTGGTAGCCAAGTATGGCGTGCCGGATATTCCGGCGTTGGCGGAGAAGTATGGGATGCGGATGATTTGAGGCTCAAGCCCCCCTCGTCAGAGACGGCTTATGAAGCTATTTCAGATGGAACGGAGACGGTAGGTGCCGTTGCGGTTGGAGACGATGATCATCTGGTCGTTCTCCAGCACGTTCCAGCCTTCCTGCTCATAGCCGGAAGAGGAGACCACCACACCAGCGGAGTCGCCGTTGTCGTCGCGCAGCTCACGGTAGCGCATCACACGGTAGTCGGCGGCCTGCTCGCCACGGCCGTACTCATCGTAGATTTCCACGATGCGCGGGCTGGTCTTCTCACGACCGGCGGCGCACAGGGCGATGAGCTGGTCCTCGGACTGAATCATGCAGTTGTAGCTGGACTTCGGGTAGGCTTGGCGCAGTTCGCGCACGGCCTGGGCCACGGCCTCGTCGAGCGAGAAGCCGAAGCCGATGTATTCCAGAATCACCGCGAAGAAGATGGCGGAGTCGGAACGGCCGCCGGTGGAGAGGAACACGCTGTGGTTCACCGGGTATGAGCGGTTGGTGACGATGTTGCGGCCATTGGCGTCCGAGATATCGCCGTTGTGGATGAAGCTCAGGCCGTTCGCATAGAACGGGTGCTGGTTCTCCATGATGAGCGGCAGATTGGAACTTGCCAAGCGCAGGTGCCAGATGGCACCGCGAGACGGTTCGTCGGCCAGCGCCTCAAACGTGCTGTCATGACGGGCCGCGATGGTCGACTTGTAGATTCGGGTGCCGGTTTCCGGGGTGGGTGCGCCACCGTCGCGCACGTGCGGCGCTTCGGCGGGATCGGAAAGCTGGGCTACACCCCAGCCATCATTGTGGATTTCAGACAGTTCACGGAAATCCTCGACATTGTCTTGCCCCAACACAGCGTTGAGACTCAGGTTGAAGCCTGCCGTCGCGTATCCCAGTAATCTGCACATGGTATTTCAACTTACCGAAACCGTGTGGCGACGTGCGGCGACTGTTATAGGCATTCTTTATAGAGCGCATCAGCGCCGCTGCAAACTGGTATGTTATCGCTTCTGTTTGGCGGAGCGCTGAGGCTTGGCGGCGGGTTTGCCGTTCTCGGCCTTGCCCTTATCGCCCTTATCGCCCTGCTCAGCGGGCGCATCGGCGGCAGCGGCCTCAGCGGTCTTCCGCGCCTCGGCCGATACGGCGGCATCGAGCTCCTGTACCAATCGCCCAAGCCCGGACGTGGTGTCCATCGGGTCAGGGACGGCGGCCGGGTCGGCCACTGCACGAGTCGGCGTGGGCGTCGGGATGGTCTTGGCCGTATCGGTGCGCTTCAGACGCGGTGGGCGGCGGGTGGAGACGAACAGCGGCTGCACCTCGACCAACGGGTTGTAAGGTGCCAGACCGAACCACTTAACCGGCGAGCCGGCCATGTGGCGGATTGCGTACTTGGCTTGCAACGACAGGGCACCGCGTGCAGAAACCTTGGATTCCGGCATCAGGGCCTTGTGAATCAGCACGTAACGGATGGTGCCGATGTCCGGATCGGCGTCGACCTTGGGGTAAATCGACTTCTGCTTAGGCAGTTCGCCGGTTTTGGACAGGTCGTGCATGATCTGGTGGATGTACGCCGGGATGGACTGCGAAACCTTGAATCCCAGACGGAAGCGCACGCGGTAGATGTAGTTCGTGCCGAAGTCCTCCACCGAGTATTCACGGGTGAACGGCTCGTCGGTGGTTTCCACGCTGACTGCCCACCAAGCACGGGCGCGCTTGGGGTGGTCGGCGAAGATGGAGAAGAAGATGTCCGTGTCGAGTCGCTTGGTTTCCGAGTCGGAGGTCAGGTACACGATGTTGTCCGCAAAATACGGGATGCGGAAATCACTGTGCAGCTTGTCGAGCGCGGGTAGGAAGTCGTTGGGCCGCATGTGACGGCGTTGCGCACGTTCGAGCTTGGTGCCCTCATTCCACGTGTACATGACGAACAGAATCGCGGCGGTCAGCAACATGGTGAACCAACCACCATGCAGGAATTTGGCCATAGACGCGATGAAGAACATAGCCTGAATCGCCAAGAACAGCACGGTGAACACGATGGCACCGACCCGCTTGCCGGAATGCCATAGGTGGACGCCGAGCAACACGGTGGTGGTGATCATCGTAATGGTCAACGCCAGTCCATATGCGGCAGAGATGTGTTCCGAATCCTTGAAGATGGCGAGTACGGCCAGCGTGGAGACGCACAGCACGCCGTTGACCACCGGAATGTACAGCTGGCCACGCGTGCGGGCCGGGTACCGCACCTGCAGATGAGGCATCCAATTGAGGCGGGTGGCTTCGGAGACCATGGTGAACGCGCCGGTAATCAGGGCCTGGGAAGCGATCACGCCGGCCGAAACAGACAGAATCACGGCCAGATAACGTACGTTCGGAGACATCATCTGGAAGAACGGGTTGAGTGACTCCGTCGCAGTGTATTGCGGGTTATCGCTATTGGCCAGCATCCACGCGCCTTGGCCGAAGTAGTTGAGCACCAGCGCAACCTTGATGAATGGCCAGGTGAAGTAGATGTTGCCGCGCCCCACGTGGCCCATGTCGGAGTACAGCGCCTCGGCACCGGTGGTCGAGAGGAACACGGTGCCCATAAGGGCGATGCCGGCAGCATTGTGCGGGCTGAACAGGAATTTGATGCCGTACACCGGGTTCAGGGCCTCAAACACAGACCAGTCGTTAGAGAGATTCGTGACGCCCACGATGGCGAGGAAGCCGAACCAGACCAGCACCATCGAGCCGAATACTTTGCCGATGCTTTCGGTGCCGCGCGACTGCACGGAGAAGAGAATCACGATGATCACGACGGTGATCATCAGGGTCAGGCTTGGGTTTTCGTCGAACAACCCTTCCAATGGCGGCAGGGTCTGCAAGCCTTCGACTGCGGAACTGATGGAAACCGCCGGGGTAAGTACCGAATCCGCGAGGAATGCCGCGCCGCCGAGCATGGCGGGAATCGCGAGCCATGCGCCGTACTTGCGAATCAACGAGTACAGTGCGAAGATGCCGCCTTCGCCATTGTTGTCGATGCGCATGGCGATGAGCACATATTTGACGGTAGTGATCAGCGTAATCGACCAGAAGACCAGCGACAGCATGCCGAGCACGGCCTCTCGGTCTACGCCGCCAAGCCCTCCCTGACCGGCAAGGAAGGTCTGCGCGGTGTACAAGGGCGAGGTGCCGATGTCGCCGTACACCACGCCGAGCGCCACGATTGCCATGCCCCAGGTGACCTTGTCTGGGCTGGATTGCAGGCGGGCCCACCATCGACCGAGGCCGCCTTTCGACCATGCGCTGGCGATTTTCTCGGCTTCTTTGGTTTCAGCTTCCCTCTGCTTGGCGAGTGCCTCGCGCTCCTCCTTGGTGAGAGTGCGGCGGGACACCTTGGGAGCGTTGGTAAAGGTGTCGGCCCTCAGCAGTGCTTCTTCTTCCTGTCGGGCCTTGGCTTTGGCGGCGCCAGACTGGGCTTTCTGGGCCTTTAAGGCTTTTTGGGCGCGTGCGGTCCTTTGGTTCGACTCAGCCATACGTTCAGTCCTCCATTGAGGTGGAGATCATCCCCCTCGCTTATGTCAAACACATCATGATAGACCTCGTTCACAATTCTGACAAATTTTACAAGTCAACACATCGTCTCTACACGCGCCGCGACGGCCGCACACCCGGCCCTCACAGTCCGTATACGGCGCGGGCGGTATCGCGGGTGCCGCGCGCCACATCCGCGATGGGCAAGTCGAGCGTGTCGGCCATGGCGCGCAGAGTGTAGGGAATCATGTACGGCGCGTTGGTGCGGCCACGGTACGGCATGGGCGTCAGATACGGCGCGTCGGTTTCGACCATCGCATGGCCCAGCCCCACAATCCGTAGCGATTCGCGGATACCGTCATTGCCTTTGTAGCTCACGGTGCCGGAGAAGCTCAGATACCAGCCATGTTCGCGCGCGATCTCGGCCATCTCACGGTCGCCGGAATACGAGTGGAATACGGTGCGTTCGGGCGCGCCGTCGGCCAGCAGGGTTTCGATGACCTCGCGATGGGAGTCGCGGTCGTGAATCTGCATGGGCAGGCCCAGTTCCTTGGCCAGGGCAATATGCGCGCGGAAAGCCTCGCGCTGCAGTTCCTTGGCACCTTCGCCGGTGCGGAAGAGGTCCATGCCGGTCTCGCCGATAGCCACCACTTGCTCGGGGTATGTGGTGGCGAGGCGATGTACTTCGGCGAGCGCGTCCTCGAAAGACGTGTCATGGTAAGGCTTGTATTTGAGGGGCAGACCATCCGGCCCCGGCACACCGCGATGCCCGTGGAGCACGGACTCATTGGGGTGTATTGCGAGCGCCGCGTGCACATTACCCGGATGATCGAGGGCCATCTGGACGGCGGTCATCAGGTGCGGCAGCTCGCAACCGCAGTCGATAATACCCCCAATGCCGACAGATTGCGCCTGCGCCAGCAATTGGTCGACGTCGTACACCGGGACTTCGGGCTGTCCCTTCTCCTGCGCCTCATGGCTCATAGCGCGCGCGAAAGGGATTACGGAGGCCACGTGAGTGTGGTTGTCGATGGTCTGGGCATCGTCCGGCAATGCTTCAGGTGCCGGGGCCCAGCTACGGTCGCGATGGTGATGCTTGCTCATGGTTTCTCAGTGTAGGCTACCGCCAGCAACGCTCGTAAGGCAGTCCGGTAAGACGTTCGACTACACGACGGGTATCGTCGGTCACGCCCGCCTGAACTTGCCGTTTCTTGCCACGAGCGCAACATTCCCGGGAGAGTAGCGCAACCGGCAAGCGAGACGGTCGCCATCCTGCCGCCTTTTTCTGCATCATCAGCCCATTTTCTGCCTCATTTTGATAAAATATGATGCAGAAAAGTTCGTATGATGCAGAAAATGAGGCAGTATGAGATCATTCGACTACATAGAATCAGGTAAGACGTTGCTCACCCCGCACACCACGAGTTTGCTTGCCGCTATTCACGAGGCAAAAGGGCGTCAAAGCATACAGACAACGATCAGACCGGATATATTGGGGACGCTGGTTGCCGTCGCGCGCATCCAAAGCACAGATGCCTCAAACCGCATCGAAGGTATTTCTACCAGCGATAGCAGGCTCAACGATCTCGTCTCGGAGAAAGTCACACCGCGCAATCGCAATGAAGAAGAAATTGCCGGTTACCGTGACGCGCTATCGGTTATTCACGAAAGCCACGACTATATTCCGATTACCCCGAACGTCATTCTTCAACTGCACCGCGACCTCTTCCGACACACACCACTGACCTTTGCGGGGCATTTCAAGGACAGTGACAACGTCATCATCGAACGAGATGCACACGGGACCAGCACCGTGCGATTCGCCCCACCGTCCGCACTTGTCACACCGGAACTAATCGAACGCGCGTGTTCCGCCTACACGCAAGCAATCCGAGATGGACATACCGATCCATTGCTTGCCATCGCCATGTTCATTCTCGATTTCATCTGCATACATCCGTTCAATGACGGCAACGGCCGCATGAGTCGGCTACTCACGCTCCTGATGCTGTACCGCAATGGCTATATGGTCGGCAAATACATCAGTATCGAACACCTTATCGAGCAAAGTAAAAGCACTTATTATGAGGCGCTGGACGCAAGCACTCAAGGCTGGGACGACAACGCCAATGATTATGCGCCATTCACGAACTACCTGCTTGGCATCATACTGTCCGCGTGCAAGGAATTCGACGAACGCATCAATCTCACGGCAGGCGGCAGAGCGCAGGGAGCACCGCGAGTAGCCACCAAGGGAACGCGGATTGAAGCACTGCTTGATCAATCCCTAGTCCCACTTTCCAAGGCCGATATTCTCGCTCGCATGCCCGATACCAGCACCACCACCATTGAGCGCACGCTGAAATCACTGTTGGACTCCGGTACGATCATCAAAATCGGTGCCGGTCGCAGCACCCGCTATGTGAAACGCCGCTAAACGCATCCTTGTGCGCAACATCTCGTCACTCTTCCGGCGCCCCGCTGGCCACGCGAATCATCGCGTACTGCGACTCGTAGAGGCGGTAGTACGCGCCCTTGGCGGCGAGCAGCTGCGCGTGCGAGCCGTGCTCGACGATCTGGCCGTGATCGATGTAGAAGATCTCGTCCGCGTTCTCGATCGTCGACAGGCGGTGCGCGATGATGAAGCTCGTGCGCCCCTTGAGCAGATGCTGCAGGCCGGCCTGCAGCGCCTCCTCGGTGCGCGTGTCGATGTTGCTCGTCGCCTCGTCCAGGATCAGGATACGCGGGTCGGCGAGCAGCACGCGCGCGAAGGCGATGAGCTGGCGCTGGCCGGCCGACAGGGTCGATCCGCGCTCCTCCACCACCGTGTCGTACCCGTCGGGCAGTTCCATGATGAACTCGTGCGCGTGCACGGCCTTCGCCGCCGCCTCGATTTCCTCGTCGGTGGCGTCGAGCTTGCCGTAGCGGATGTTCTCGCGCACGTTGCCGGAGAAGATGAAGGTGTCCTGCAGCATCACGCCCATCTGCCGGCGCAGCGATGCGAGCGTCACGTCGCGCACGTCGTAGCCGTCGATCGTCACCGAGCCCTCGGACACGTCGTAGAAGCGCGACAGCAGGTTGATGATCGTCGTCTTGCCGGCGCCCGTCGGGCCGACCAGCGCGATTGTGCGCCCCGGTTCGACGTGGAAGTCCACGAGGTTGAGGATGTTGCGGCCGTCCTTCTCGTAGCGGAACACCACGTCGTTGAAGTCGACGCGCCCGCGGATCTGCGGCAGGTCCGCCGCGTCGGGCTTGTTGCGGATCTCCGGCGTGACGTCGAGCGTCTCGAAGATGCGCTCGAGGTACGCCGAGCAGGTGATGAGCTGGTTGTAGAAGTTGCCGATGTTGATCACCGGATTCCAGAAGTTGTTCGCGTAGCCGACGAACGCGATGAGCACGCCGGTGGTCACGTTCACGCCCCCGAAGCCCATCACGCCGACGAAGTAGATGAACGAGATGGTCATCACGGAGATGGTCTGCACGCCCGGCCACATGAGGAACTGGATGTGCACGGCGTGCATCCACGCGGAACGCACCTCGCCCTGCTGTTCCTGGAAGGTCCTGAACTGGGCCTGCTCCTGTGCGAAGGTCTGCGTGGTCTTCACGCCGGCGATCGACTCGTGGATGTAGGCGTTCAGGTTGCTCTGCTTGTTGGAGAGCTTCTGGAAGGCGCGCCGCTGGAAGATCTGCAGCACGCGCACCCAGATGATGAGCACCGGGAACAGGATCAGGCTCCACAGGGCCAGCTGCCAGTCGATCACGAACATCACGATCAGCGTGATCACGAAGGTGAACACGTCGGAGATCACGTTGATCAGACCGGAGCTCAGCGTGTCCGAAAGCGTGTTCACATAGTTGACCACGCGGATCAGGATCTTGCCGTGCGGGCGCGAATCGAAGTAGCTGAAGGGCAGCGTCTGGATATGCGTGAAGATATCGCGGCGCATGTCCTTGAGCATGAGCTGGCCGACGCGCGTGATCGCCACCGTGCGGTAGCGCAGCCCGAACTCGTACAGCACGATCAGCGCGGCGAGGATCACAGCGAGGATGCCGAGCTTGCCGAGGTCCTTGTTCGGGATCGCCTCGTCGATCATGATCTTGGTCAGGTACGGCACGGCGACGACGATGCAGCTCATCGAGATGACGACGACGAGAATGCGCGCCACCTGTGCCATATACGGTTTGAGATATTTGCCGACGCGCAGGATGTCCCGGAAGTTGATCTGCTCCTCGAGTTCTTCATCCTCGCGGTATGTATTGCGTTGTGCCATAAGTCCTCTTCTAAAAACCTTGTGCGACGCCGGACTGGAGTCCGAGCTGCTTGTGGTAGATGTCCCAGTAGCGGCCGTGTGCGGCCACGAGTTCGGCGTGGGTGCCGCGTTCGACGATACGTCCGTGCTCGAGCACCAGAATCAGGTCGGAATCCTTGACCGACGAGATGCGGTGGGCGATGGCGACGATGGTCTTGCCGCCGTCCATCTCCTTGAGGTGCTTCTGGATCTCCGCCTCGGTCTCCATATCGACGGCCGAGGTCGTATCGTCCATAATCAGGATCGACGGATCGTCCGCGAGCGCGCGGGCCAGCGACAGGCGCTGCTTCTGCCCGCCGGACAGGCCCACGCCGCGTTCGCCCACGACGGTGTCATAACCCTGTGGCATCGACCTGATGAAATTGTCCGCGCCGGCGATCTGGGCCATTTTCTGGATATATCGGTCGTCGCTATCACCGCTGGCACCAAAACCGATGTTGCCGCCGATGGTGTCGGAGAACAGGAAGGTATCCTGCGCCACGATGCACACCTGCGAGCGCAAGGTGGCCAGCGGCCAGTCGCGTGCGTCGATGCCGTCGATGAGCACATGGCCAACGGTCGGGTCGTAGAAGCGGGAGATGAGGCTGACGAGCGTGGACTTGCCCGCGCCGGTTTCGCCGAGGATGCCGAGCTTGGAGCCGGCGGGCACGGTGAAGTCGAGGTCCTTGAGGATCGGGGTCTCCGGGTCGTCCGGGAAGGCGAAGCTGACGTGGTCGAAGCGGATGTCGCCCTTGATGTGCAGCGGGCAGAACTTGCGTTCGGTGGACTGCTGGGCACCGGATGTTCCGGAAGCCACGGGCGCTCCGGTAGCCCCGGTAGCCTCATCATCGTGCTTGACTTGCTCGACGATCGTGACCGCCTGCTTGACGGCTTCGACCGCGTCGGGCTTCTCCACGATGCGCGGCTGTTCGGTGAGCAGCTTGCGGATTTTGATGCAGCTGGCGTTGAATCGCTGCCAGTCGTTGATCAGCCAGCCGGACTGGCGCACCGGGCCGTCGATCATCCACAGGAAGGAGTTGAAACTCACCAGATTGCCGAGGGTCATGTAGCCCTTGATGACCAGAAAGCCGCCGAGGCCGAGGGTGATGAGCTGCAGCGAGAAGCCGAGGCCGTCCAGCCACGGCATGTACTTGCGCGAGTTGTAGGCCAGGGCCATGTTGCACTGCATGTAATCGTCGTTGTGCTCGTCGAACTTTTCGGTCTCGTACGGTTCGCGCACGAATGCCTTGACCACACGGTTGCCCTCGATGTTCTCTTCGACCATGGAGTTGAGGGAGGCCAGCGAGTTGCGGATGGCGAAGAACAGCGGGTGGGCGTGCGTGGACAGGCCGCGCGTGAGCACAAAAATGAACGGCGTGACGCAGGCCAGGACGAGCGCGAGTCGCCAATCGATGGCGAACATCACGCACAGGGCGCCCACGAACATGACCACGCAGTCGGCAATCTGATAGCTCACCCAACTCAGGCAGTGGCGGATCGCGTCGGTGTCGGAGGTCAGGCGGCTCATGATGTCGCCGGTGCGTGTGTGGTTGAAATACGTGAAGTCGAGCTCGTGCAGCTTCTCGTATTCGTCGGAGACGAGGCGGTAGACCGAGTTCTGGCCGAAACGCTCCATCCACATCTGGTAGCCGTATCGCGCGCCCACGCGGATGATGGTCATGAGGATCATCAGTCCACACAGACGTGGCAGTTCGTCGGCATGTCCGCCGACGATGACGCGGTCCACGATGATACCGGACAGAATCGGAATGGTCAGGGCCATCGTGTTATTTGCGATGAACAGTAGAAGCGCGCCTACCACGCGGGGCAGGTCTGGTTTGCAGTATGGCAGCACCCATTTGAGATTGCTTGCGCTGGTATTGATTCCCGGATCGACGTACATGTGAGGAGATCACCGTTTCTTGGGGATTGTTTGCTTGTGGTATGGTGCGGCATGCTCCTGCGCCGCACGCGGCAATCGCTGCCGCCGCGATTCACGATCAGCCGTGCTTCGCACTGCGCCTGTCATTGGCCGCATGACCGAAGCTCTCCTTCATCGGTCGAAGCACGTTCGACTTTCGCAAACGCGTACTAGTCTAGGCGACCTGCGTCTAATCGCAACGGCCCGCAACTCTGCGTGTTCCCCGCATTAGCAACGATACGCGGCTCTCTAAGCGCAACATTCCCCGGAATGCGTCGCTGCACACCTCCGAACAGGTCCAATTCGCAACGCATTCCCGGGAAAGTGGCGCATGTCATATCACGCTCAAACAACCCAGCATAGTGAGTGGTTCATTCACGTTTTACGTATTGTGCGACGGAATCGGCATCTCCCGCAACACGTGAGATATGCAAAAGTGCCGCACGCTGAATGGTGATCAGCGTGCGGCACTGCGCGAAACGCGTGAAATCCGCAGAACGCACGAAACTCACGAAACAGATAAAACGTACAAAACGCAAGCAAGGCGAAGCAACGAACAGACAGAGACAGACAGACTACAGGTCAGAACGCCAGCGAACGCACGTAGGAACCAACTTGCGGGCGGAACAGCTACCGGGGATTGTTCGTTTGCGATGTTCGCATTCATGGCAGGTTTCTCCATACGATTCGGGCGGTCGG
>ERZ772851.2539-NODE-2539-length-13573-cov-7.401095_pt1 | contig 13573 bp, 10 predicted proteins | sample MGYA00512137_ERZ772851 | MGnify/ENA primary metagenome ERZ772851 (study PRJEB29015, sample SAMEA2737663) | human gut metagenome | biome: human gut; feature: human-associated habitat; material: faeces | place: China | collected 2012 ... | reverse complement strand
TGGTGCCGGCGCGGCGGGCCGAGCAGCAGATGGCGGCGGGCTTGTAGGCCAGATACCTGCCGCCCGCGTAGGCGAGACGGTCCATGAAGCTGGTCATGTTGCCGGAGGCGGAAGCGTAATGCACCGGCGTGCCGAAGACGAAGGCGTCGGCAGTCTTGGCTTTCTCGATGGCCTCGTTGACCACGCCGCCGAAGACGCAGCCCTTGCCGGCAGCACAGCCGCCGCAGCCGATGCAGCCGCCCACGGGCTTTGTGCCGACGTTCAAGATCTCCGTCTCGATGCCGGCGGCGTTCAGCTCCCCGGCGATGAGGCTCAGTGCGGTATAGGTGCAGCCCTTCTCGTGGGGGCTGCCGTTGATGAGCAGGACTTTCATGATAAATACTCTCCTTTTGTACGCCCGAAAAAGCGGCGTTCTGGTATGATTTTAGCACATTCATGACCGTAACGCAACGAATCATGACACTGCCCTTGACAAAGACCGGCGGTATGACGATAATATGAAGTTACGATAACAGGAAAGACCCGAAGGAGGCCAAAACCATGCGAGTCATTGCAGGAGAAGCCCGCGGCAGACGGCTGGAAGCGCTGCCCGGCACGGATATTACCCGCCCCACCCTCGATCAGGTGAAGGAGGCGATGTTCAGCATCGTCCAGTTCGACCTGCCCGGAGCCCGTGTGCTGGACCTGTACGCAGGCAGCGGCCAGCTGGGCATTGAGGCGCTGAGCCGGGGCGCTGCCCGGTGCGTGTTCCTGGACGAGAACCGTGAGGCCGTGAACATCGTCATGAAGAACTGCAAGAACTGCGGCGTCTTCGACCGCAGCCGCGTCAACATCGGCGAAGCGGCCCGCTTCCTCTCAGCCTGCCGGGAGCAGTTCGATCTGGTGCTGCTGGACCCGCCCTTCCACAATGGCACGCTGGAAAATATCCTCCCCATCGTGGATAAGTGCGTCGCCCCCGGCGGCATCGTCATCTGCGAGAGCGAGACGAAACTCGTCCTCCCCGCCGAGGTGGGCGGTTTACAGCTGAAGAAGCAGTATAAGTACGGCAAAGTCCTGCTCTGGAAATATGTGAGACCCATGGCAGACGCCGCAGAGGAAGAAGGAGAAGCGTGATGAACGTCAACGAGCTTTTGGATACCATCGAAGACCTGCTGGAAGAGAGTACCGGAATGCCCCTTTCGGGCGGCAAGCGCATCGTGGATGTGGAACAAATTCGGGACTATCTCGATGACATCCGCGCAAACCTCCCCGTGGAGCTGCGTCAGGCCCAGTCCATCGTCAGCGACCGCGCCCAGCTCATCGAGTCGGCCAACGCGCAGGCACAGGCCATCGTCAAGAAGGCAGAAGAGCGCGCCCGCATCCTCGTGAGCGAGGCCGAGATCGTCCGCGCCGCCCAGCAGCGTGCGTCCGAGATCGTCTCCGCTGCCCAGACCGAGGCCCGCACCGTCCGCCAGACGGTCACGGATTACTGCGATAATATGCTGAAAACCACCGAGGAGACGATGTCTGAGAACGCCGCCCAGGTGAAAAACGTCCGCGCGAACCTGCGCCAGACCCCCCGCCGCGGCGTGTGATGAGCCGCTCCTGACCTGAATACAGTCCCCTGCGAGTAAAAATGACGATTCGCAGGGGCTTTTTTTGTAACATTTTGTAGGAAAAAAGCGCAGGAAAAAACTTGCATTCAGCGTTTCGATTTGCTAAAATAAAATAGAGTCGTCAGGTATCATGACAGAGCAGAAAACGGGACAAACTCCCCGGGAGATGTCCGGCGTATCGGACGGCTCGAAACACGAAACGAAAGGAGGCTGGGCGCGGTGACTCAGACAGAAGATTTGGCACAGTTCGACCCGGCCTCGTTTGAGCATATCCCCGTGCTTCTGAACGAGTGCCTCGACGGACTGAACATCGACCCGGCAGGCACTTATCTCGACGGCACGGCGGGCGGCGCGGGACACTCCCGCCAGATCGCCCTCCGGCTGGACGGCGCAAAAGGCGGGCGGCTCGTCTCCCTCGATCAGGACCCCGACGCGGTGCAGACCGCCAGGGCGCGGCTGGCCGGGCTCCCGGCCACGGTGGTGCAGATAAACTTCCGCTACGCCGGACAAGCCCTCGAGAGCCTCGGCATCGAGAAGATAAACGGTGCGCTGCTGGACCTCGGCGTTTCCAGCCATCAGCTGGACGACGCGGCCCGGGGCTTTTCGTACCGGGCAGACGCCCCGCTGGATATGCGGATGAGCCAGCAGGGCGAGACGGCGGCAGACCTCGTGAACACCGCCAGCCGGGAAGAAATCTCCCGCATCCTGAGGGACTACGGCGAAGAGCCCTATGCCTGGCAGATCGCCGGCCACATCGTGGAGGCCCGCGAGACGGCCCCCATCGAGACGACTTTGCAGCTGGCCGACATCGTGGCCGGCGCCATGCCGCCTGCGGAGCGGCGCAAGAACAAGAATCCTTCGCGGCGCACGTTTCAGGCGCTGCGTATCGCGGTCAACCACGAGCTGGACGCTCTGGAGGAAGGTCTGGATACCATCTTCGACCACCTTGCCCCGGGTGGAAGGCTGTGTGTGATCACCTTCCATTCGCTGGAAGACCGGCTGGTGAAAAACAAGTTCCGCCGCTGGTCCACCGCCTGCACCTGCCCGCCGGAGTTCCCGGTCTGCGTCTGCGGCGGTAAGGCGAAGGCAAAGCTCATTACCCGGAAGCCCATCGAGGCCGACAAGCAGGAACTGGAGGAGAACCGGCGCAGCCGTTCTGCTCATCTGCGCGTTTTGGAGAAACTCTGAGCCGGATAAGACGCCGCTCAGTGTAAGAGGAGGAGATCAACTATGGGTCAGCCAGCATATGATATGTCGTCTGAGGTGCGTCGCAGAAAAGCGCCTCAGACTCAGCGCAAGGTCGCACTGCGGGTGGAAAAAGGCGGCAAACGCCGTCTCAGCCCGTTCCAGGCGGCCATGCAGCACGCACTTCAACTGATCTCGATGGCGCTGCTGGCAGGCTTTGCGGTAAGTCTGCTGTGGAGCGAGGCCCAGCTGGTGGAGGTCAACGACCAGATCCAGAAGGCCAAAGCGGAACTCGTGAGCGAGCAGAGCCAGTATACCTACTATAACAGTGTCCTCAACAGCAAGACCAACATCACCAGCGTGGAAGAAGTGGCCGGGCGGCTGGGCCTCATGAAGATGGACCAGAGCCAGCTCACCTACATCCGCCTCGACAGCGACAGCGTACTGGTGCGCAGGGAGTCGGCTGTCCACCAGTGGACGGATTTTCTGCACGACGGTGCCATGACCATTCTGGCTTCCGTCCGCAGCGTAAAATAAGCAAACAGACAGAAAAGCGTGCGGCAGCGCACGCTTTTCTGGTTTCTGCAGGAGAATACCATGCAAAACAAGCCCTCCAACGACCAGCATAAGAACATCTACTACCGCCTCCGCCGCAGCGACCCGCACGAGCGCCTCAGTGCGCGGCTGCGGCATTTCAGCTTCGGTGCGGCGGTATTTTTTGTAGTGGCGGCTGCGGGCATCGTCACCCACAGCCTGTATAACATCCAGATAAAACAGGGCGCGACCTTCCGCCAGTATGCGGCCCAGCAGCAGCTGCTGGACAGCACCATCCAGGCCACCCGCGGCGAGATCTACGATGCCTCCGGCATCACGCTGGCGTCCACCAGCGTAGTATGGACCATCTGGGCCGACCCCAGCTACAGCACGGCCCTCTTCACCAGCCAGACCGTCGAGGAGACAGGCGAGGCTGTCAAGACCGTGGACGAGACGACGCTGGCCGATGTGAGCCGCCAGCTCACCCTGCGGCTGCTCTCCGGCGACGGCGAGAGTCTGGACAGCGTAGATACCTCCTCGGCGGAATATCAGACCCAGTACCAGACCGTCCACGACGCGCTGGCCAAGAACGGGTCGTCCTATCAGGTGCTGGCCACCAAGGTGAACAATGCTGTCAAGCTCTCCATCGAGAAATACATCAGCGAATATAATAAAGATCACGCCAAAGCCAAGACTCTGGAAGACGGCACCGTCATCAAGAAGGGCCGTGTCTCCGTCTCTTCGTCCAAGAGTTTCCAGCGCGATTACCCTTACGGCGCGTTCGCCGCATCGGTGCTGGGCTTCTGCAACGGCGACGGCGAGGGCTTCTACGGCCTCGAAAAATCCTACAATGACACCCTCGCGGGCGTCAATGGCCGCACGATCACCCTCCGCAATGCCTACGGCAACGCCATCGCCGACGCCAACGCCACCACTTACGCCGCCAAGGACGGCTCCAATCTGGTGCTGTCGCTGGACGTCAATGTGCAGGAGGTCGTGGAGCGCTACCTCAACGAGGCCATCTACGCAAACACGGTCGAGAACCGCGGCGCAGCCATCGTCATGAACGTCAAGACCGGTGCCATCCTTGCTATGGCTTCGAAGCCTGACTTCGACCCCAACGCTCCGCTGGATTTCAGCGAGAACCTGGCCTATCTGAATGAGCAGGTGAACGCCGAGCCGGAGATTTACACCATCTACAAGAAAGACGCCAACGGCAACTATCTCCGGGACGAGCAAGGCAAGAAGATACCGGAAGAAGAACCTGACTACACCGGAACCTACCGCGACATCCAGTGGAAGAACAAGACCATCACCGAGCTGTACTACCCCGGAAGCGTCTTCAAGGTCATCACGGCCGCCATGGGTGTGGACTCGGGCAAGGCCACCTATTACACCACCTTCAACTGCTCCGGTGCCTATGGCGTGGCAAAAGAGACGTATCACTGCGCCGGTAAGAAGGCCCACGGCGTCCAGAACCTCGCCGAGGCCCTCCGGAACAGCTGCAACATCTACTTCATCCAGCTGGGTCAGCGGCTGGGTTCCAGCGCCTTCTACGACTACTTCGACGCTTTCGGCTTCACCGAGCGCACCGGCGTGGACCTGCCCAACGAGACGGGCATGATGAAGTATTACACCAAGAGCCAGCTGGGCGAGGTCGAGCTTTCGTCTTCCTCCTTCGGTCAGGCAATGGCTGTGACCCCGCTGCAGGTCTGCACCGCCATCTCGGCAGCCGTCAACGGCGGCTACCTTGTCACCCCTCATGTGGTGGATAAGATAACCGACCAGAACGGCAACGTCGTCGAGGAGATCGGCGCGAACGTCCGCCGTCAGGTCATCAGCAAGAGCGCCAGCGAGACCATCCGCCAGATCATGGAGTATGAGGTCGGCGACGGCACCACCACCGGCGGCGGTTCCAACGCCTACGTTGCGGGCTACCGCATCGGCGGCAAATCCGGTACGTCCGAGCAGCTGAACATGGAGCGCCGCGCCGACGGCGACTACAAGAAGGTCGCCTCCTTTGCCGCCGTCCTGCCCGCCAACGACCCCGAAATTCTGGTCTACGTCATGCTGGACGACCCAAACAACGCCCACACCGACTATTCGTCCATCCTGGCTGCGCCTGTGGTCGGCAACATCATCAGTGAGATAGCCCCCTATCTGGGCATTGCCACCGACGGCATCGACCGCAGCCAGAATACCGTCAAGGTGCCGAACCTCGTGGGCAAGGAGTGGAGCAATGCGCAGGTCTCTCTGAATACCAAGGGCCTCAAGCATCAGCTCGTGGAGAGCGAGAGCGACCAGACTGCCGCCGTCGTCACCTACCAGTACCCCCACGCGGGCGCAACGGTGGCCAGCGGAACCACCATCTATCTTTACACCGATACCTATTCCGGCAGCCACACGGAAGTGCCGGACGTCAGCGGCAAGAGTGCCGACTTTGCCCGCCAGATGCTGACCGCCGCCGGCCTGAACTGTCAGGTGGCGGGCGACAGCGCCGGTACCGTGCAGAGCCAGAGCGAGGCCGCCGGCTCCAGCGTCCAGAAGGGCACCGTCGTCACCATCACTTGCGGATAAGGAGATTTATTATGGAAAAAATCGCAGCAGACCTGCTTTTGAAAGGCCTTGCCCCCGAGGGCTTCGCCGACAGCCAGCCCATCGGCCTCGTGACCACCGACAGCCGCGAGGTCTGCCCCGGCTGCATCTTTGTGGCTTTCCCCGGTGAGCGCTTCGACGGCCACGATTTCGCGGCCAAGGCGCTGGAAGAGGGCGCGGCCTACGTTGTCCTCAATCATCCGGTGGAGGGCGTCCCGGCTGAACGGGCGGTTATCAGCCCCGACAGCTACCACGCCATGATGGTTATGGGCGCGAACTACCGCAGCCAGTTCCACCCGAAGGTGGTGGGCGTCACCGGCAGCGTGGGAAAGACCACCACCAAGCAGATGACCTACGCCGCCATCGCGGGCTTTGGCAATACCATCAAGACCGAGGGCAACCAGAACAATGAGCTGGGCCTGCCCCGCACCATGTTCCGCATCGGCAGGGATACGGAGTACGCTGTCGTGGAGATGGGCATGAGCCACGCCGGTGAGATCGAGCGTCTGGCAAAGTGCGCCCGCCCCGATGTGGGCATCATCACCTGCATCGGCGTGTCCCACATCGGCAATCTGGGCAGTCAGGAGAACATCTGCAAGGCCAAGCTGGAGATCTGCAACGGCCTGCCGGAGGGTGCCCCGCTGGTGCTGAACTACGACGACAAGTTCCTGCGGGCGGCAAAGCTGCCCGCCCATGTGCGGCCGGTGTGGTTCAGCATGGCCGATGAGAGCGCCGATGTGTGCGCACTGTCCATCCGACAGGAGAAGGACGGCATGAGCTTTGTGCTGGAGGATCAGGAGGAAGGCACTTTTGTGGTCAAGATCCCGGCTATGGGCAAGCACAATGTGGCCAATGCGCTGGCGGCCTACTGCGCCGCCACCCGTCTGGGCTGCGATCCCCGCAAGGTGATCCAGGGCCTGGCCGCCTTTGAGCAGACCGGCCGCCGCCAGAAGGTGGTGGACAGCAAGGGCGTGACTGTCATTGAGGACTGCTACAACGCCAACCCCGACAGCATGAAGGCCGCTCTGGCCATGTTCAAGGAGTTTCCCTGCAAGCGCCGCTTTGCTCTGCTGGGCGATATGCTGGAGCTGGGCGACCTGAGCCGCGAGGCCCACGAGGAGCTGGGCCGTCTGGCCGCCGAGAGCGACCTGTACTGTCTGGTGACTTACGGCGAGCAGGCCAAGCGCACCGCCGTGGTGGCCGCAGCCAAGGGGCAGAAGACCCTGCACGCCAACAACTACCGCGAGGCAGCGGATGCCCTGCTCAACCGCATCCAGCCCGGTGACGCCCTGCTGGTGAAAGCCAGCCGCGGCATGGCGCTGGAAAAGGCACTGGAAATTTTCTACGCAGAGCAGAAAGATGCCAGAGAATAACATTCTGGCGAAAATTGGAGACTGAGAAATGATTCGTTTCGCCTTGATCGTCGCGTCAACACTGGGCTTTGTGCTGACGGCGGCGCTCGGCAATTTTATGGCACCGCTGCTGCAGGAGCTGGAACGCTTCCGGCCGCAGGAACAGCAGGAGCCGCAGACCCCGGTGCAGAGCCGGGTGCCCGCGCTGGGCGGCCTGTGCCTGATGGTGAGCACACTGGCTGCCGTAGGCGTGGGCTGGACGGCGGCCTGCATCGCACAGCCCACGCTGCTGGGCAGCGAGAGCCAGCTGATGACCCGGCTGCTGATCGCGCTGTTCGGTGCACAGGCTTTCGGGGCCATCGGGCTGGCGGATGACGCCGCCCGCCTGCGCAGCCGCGCACAGCTTGGCCTGCGGCGTCTGCCCCGCCTTGCACTGGAAGCCGCCGCTGCGGCAGCGGTGCTGGTGCTGCTGGCAGTGAACGGCTGCCTGCCCACCGGCCTGCAGCTGCCCGGTGCGGGCTATGTGGAGCTGGGCGGCGCAGCCCCGGCGCTGTGGGGACTTGTGCTGGTGGCGCTGGCAGAATGTGCCCGTACCGCCGACGGAGCCGACGGCACCGTGTGCGGCACGGCCTTTGCGGCCATGCTGGGCCTCATGATGCTGGAAACACGGCTGGGCTGGTTCCCGCTGGCGGTGCTGCCGGCAGCACTGGCCGGGGTACTGCTGGCCTTTCTGCTGTGGAATTTTCCGCCCGCAAAGCTGCGCCCGGGCAGCTGCGGCTGCCTGTATCTGGCTGGGGTGCTGGGCTGCGTGCCGCTGTGCATCGGGTATGCAGAGTTGGGCATCCCACTGGCTCTGCCCTTCTGGGCAGAGGGCGGCATGGTGCTTTTGCAGATCCTGTACCACCGCATCACCGGGCGGCCGCTGTTCCGGGCGGCTCCGCTGCACCGCTGGCTGGAAGCCCGGGGCGCGGGCCCGGTCACGGTATTTTACTGGCTGTGTGCGCTCGGCGTATGCGGCCTGGCGCTTGCCCTGGCCTTTGTGCGCTGAGGGCACAGGGCCGGATATTGGACAAAAAGGGGAGAAAACGAGCTGATGGCAACCATTCGCAAAAAAAGAAAAGAACCGGTCTCGGTGTTCCAGCGGGACCCGGGGCCGTGGTCGCGGCTGCTGATCAACTGGCTGGCCACGCTGGCGGTGATCATGGTGTTTGGTCTGGTCATGCTGTTCAGCGCCAGCTACACCACCGGTTATCTGCGCATGGGCGACAGCTTCCATTACATCAAGCAGCAGGCGCTGTGCATGCTCATCGGTCTGGGCTGCATGTTCGCCATGAGCTATGTGGACCACCGCTTCCTGCGCAGGATGGTGGTGCCGGGGTACCTCATCGTGCTGGCCATGCTGGCGGTCACCCTGACCATGGCCCCGCTGAACGGGTGCCGCCGCTGGATCCGCTTTGGCGGGTTCACGCTGCAGTCCTCGGAGGTGGCAAAATTTGAGATGATCCTGCTGTGCTCCAGCCTCGCGGCCAAGGCACCGCAGGTGGAAAAGCTGAGCCCCGGTAAAATGGTGATCATAAACTTCCGGGAGTGGCTGCATGTCCGGGTGTGGAAGCAGCTGGTGATCCCGGTGCTGCCGCTGATCCCGGTGATCGCGCTGCTGGCGCTGGAACCACACATGTCCGGCATCGTGCTGACGGTGGCCGTGGTGGGCACCATCCTGCTGTTGTCCGGCAGCGGCGGCATCCTGACCTGGGTGGGCGCCGGTACGGCGGGCCTCATGCTGGAAACGCTGTTGTCCCATGTGGACTCCATCCCGTATCTGCAGGACCGTCTGGACGGCTGGACCCAGGACCTGAGCAAGATGACCGACCAGACCGTGCAGAGCCTGTACGCCATCGGTTCCGGCGGGCTGACCGGCCTGGGGCTGGGCAACAGTGTGGAAAAACAGCTCTGGCTGCCCGAGAGCACCAACGACTTCATCTTCAGCGTGGTGTGTGAGGAGCTGGGCTTTGTGGGCGCGGTGCTCATCATCGTGCTGTTTGTGCTGTTCATCGTGCAGGGACTGTGGATCGCCTACCGGGCCGAAAACCTCTACTGCACGATGGTGGGCATCGGCATCATGGCACAGATCGCCTGGCAGGTGTTCTGCAACATCGCGGTGGTCACCAACACCCTGCCCAACACCGGCATCAGCCTGCCCTTCTTCTCGTCGGGCGGCACCAGCCTGATCCTGCTGCTGGCCGAGATGGGCGTGATGGTGAACATCGGCCGCAACGGCGAGCGGGCGGCCCAGCAGCGGGAAGCGCTGCGCGCCCAGCACGAGGCCGCAAAGGCCGAGCAGGAAGCTGCCCGCAGAGAAAAGACCATCGTTCTGGCCGACGCACGGGCGGCCCGGGCAGAACAGTAACGACAAACAGGAGGAATCACCATGCGTGTTCTGATCGCTGCCGGCGGTACGGCCGGCCATATCAACCCCGCACTTGCCATTGCAGGTGCCCTGAAAAAAGCAGACCCCACCGCCGAGATCCACTTTGCCGGCCGCAAGGAGGGCATGGAGTACCGTCTGGTGACCCAGGCGGGCTACCCCTTCCACCACATCGAGATCACCGGCTTTCAGCGCAAGCTGTCGCTGCACAACATCAAACGAAATATCGTCACCCTGTGGAATCTGGCTCTCTCCGGCCCCAAGGCCAAGGCCATCATGAAGGAGGTCCGGCCGGACCTGGTCATCGGCTGCGGCGGCTATGTGTCCGGCCCGGTGGTGCGCTGCGCCGCAAAGATGGGCATCCACACCGCGCTGCATGAGCAGAACGCCTTCCCCGGTGTGACCAACAAGCTGTTGGCCCCGGATGTGGACATCGTGTTTGCCGCGGTGCCCGCCGCTGTGGAAAAGCTGGGTGCGCCGCAAAAGACCATCGTGGTGGGCAACCCGGTGCGCCCGGAGGTGTTCACCCAGGCAAAGAACCGCGACGCCATCCGCGCCCAGCTGGGGGCAGGGGACCGCACGGTCATCCTTTCCTTCGGCGGCAGCCTGGGTGCCCGCCGGGTCAATGAAGTGGTGGGTGACCTGTGCGCCTGGGAGCAGCACGAGCACAAGCCGGTGCTGCACCTGCACGCCACCGGCCAGTACGGTGTGCAGCTGTTCAAGGACCTGGAACAGCAGAAGGGCTTTGCTGAGGGCGACAGCCTTGTGGTGAAGGAATACATCAACAACATGCCGGAGCTGCTGGCAGCAGCAGACCTGGTCATCAGCCGTGCCGGTGCCCTGACGCTGGCTGAGCTGGAGGCTGTGGGCCGTGCCGCCGTGCTCATCCCCAGCCCCAATGTGGCCGAGAACCACCAGTACTACAACGCCATGGAGCTGCAGAAGGCCGGGGCCGCTGTGGTCATCGAAGAAAAGGACCTGACCGGCGAAAAGCTGGTGCAGACCGTCTCGGAGATGCTGACCCAGCCCGGCAAGCTGGCCGAGATGGGCCGCAATGCCCGCAGCCTGTCGGTGGACGACAGCCTGGACCGCATTGCAGCAGCCCTGCTGGAGCTTGTGAAGAAGGCCTGAACGTAGAAAGAAACCGGAAAGAAGGTGCAGACAATGCAGCAATACGGCAATAACGGGCGTCCCTATGGCCAGAACCGGGATTCGCTGCGTTCCTCTGGGTCTTCGCAGAGAACCACGCCCCCGAACGACGGGGCAAGCGATCCCAGCCGCTATGGCTTCAACGGGGAGCCGCTGAGCCGCCCGCCGGCCCGCACGGCCAACGGTACGGTGCGGCGCACCCGGACCGACAACAGCATCGAGTTCCCCACCCAGCCGCGCCCGGTGCGGGACACCGGCAGCGCCGCCCGCCGCCCTGCCGGGCAGAGGAGCACCGCGCAGCGGCCCCGCAGCAGCAGCGGGCAGAACCGCCGCCCGGCCCAGCGTCCTGCGAACCGGAACGGCCGGCCTGCGCAGAACAGCCGGTCTGCCGCCCGCCAGCAGCAGGGACAGGGGTACAATAAAAACCAGAAGCTGCGCCCCGCTCCGCAGCGGGACGCACAGCGCCGGGAAGGCCGCAAAAAACGCCGCCTGACCCGTGCCGCCATCCGTCGGCGGCGGAGGCTCCGCCGTCTGGCAACATTTGGGCTGCTGCTGTGCGTCATCGGGATCGGCATGTATCTCACGGTGACCATGCTGTTCCGCATCAGCGCCATTCAGGTGCAGACGGCGGACGGCACCCAGGTGACCGAGATCGCCGGGTACTCCGCCGACAGCATCCTGCAGACATTGGGGGTGCAGGTGGAGGAAAACATCTTCAGCTTTGACTCCGGTGCGAAGGCTGCAGAGCTGGAACGCCAGTATCCGCTGCTGGAATCCATCCGCGTGGTGCGCGACTACCCCAACACCGTGGTGGTGCAGGTGACCGAAGCCACCCCCACCTATGCAGTGCAGGCGGGCAGCAGCTGGCTGACCCTTTCGGACAAGTTCAAGATCCTGTCCGCAGACCCCGCGCAGCCGGACGGGCTGTGCACCCTGTACGGCGGTGAAGCGACCACCGCCGCCCCGGGCGAGCAGCTGAGCTTTGCCGCACCGGAGGCCGACAGCACGGCCAGCACCAGTGCCGCATCCGACAGCAGTGCATCCGGCGTGGTGGACGAGACCGACGCAAAGATGAGCGCGCTGGCGACCCTGCAGACCAAGCTGGACGAGTACGGCATGCGGGGCGACGTGACCCGCATTGAATTTGCGGACACCGAGCAGATCGCCTTTTTGTATCAGGACCGCATCAGCGTGCTGCTGGGGACGCTGAACGATCTGGATTATAAGCTGGACCGCGCCCGCTACATGCTGAACAACGAGGACGGCAAGGGCTGCGCGGCCACCGACACCGGGCGGCTGGACTTCAGCCATGTCAGTGCCGGCAGCACCCGCAAGATCTATTTTGCACAGGGCGACCCGGTCCTGCCCTCCGGCTATGTAGTGCCGGAAAAGGTGGAGCCGGAAACGCCGGAGGAGACTGCGGACAGCAGCCTGACCGACGAAGAGGCCCCGCAGGCCGCCCCGGCGGAGGACACGACGCCGGAGGAGCCTGCATTGACCGACCCCGCCCGCATGACCGCCAACGAGGACGAGAACCCCATGTGACCCCACATCAATGTTTTGGAGGAGCGTAGACTGTATGAAATTGGAACAACTGATGGAGGGTGTGCCTTACACACTGGTGCAGGGCAGCCCGGAGACCGAGATCAACGACATCATCTATGACAGCCGCAAGGCGGCCCCGGGCCTGCTGTTCGTGTGCATCGTGGGCACCCAGCGCGACAGCCACGAGTTTGCCGCAGACTGTGCCGCCAAGGGCGTCAGCGCACTGGTCATCCAGCACGACATCGACCTGAGCGCCGTGCCGGGCGTGACCGTGGTGAAGGTGGAAAGCAGCCGCTATGCCATGGCTCTGATGAGCGCCAACCTCTTTGGCAACCCCTCCCGCAAGATGACCATGATCGGCGTGACCGGCACCAAGGGCAAGACCACCACCACCCACATGATCAAGAGCGTGCTGGAAGCTGCCGGCCGCAAGGTGGGTATGATCGGCACCAACGGCATCTACTACATGGGCCGCCACAAGGACACCGCCAACACCACCCCGGAGAGCTACGAGCTGCAAAAGACCTTCCGGGAGTTCCTGGATGCCGGCTGCGACACCGCCCTGATGGAGGTGTCCAGCCAGGGCCTGATGATGGACCGCGTGGCCGGTGTGCACTACGATGTGGGCGTGTTCACCAACCTTTCGCCGGACCACATCGGCCCCGGTGAGCACAAGACCTTTAAGGAATACCGCAGCTGGAAGGGTCAGCTGTTCCAGCGCTGTGATGTGGGTGTGGTGAACATCGACGACGAGAACACCGAAGCCCTGCTGGAGGGACACACCTGCAAGCTGGTGACCTATGGCCGCAGCGAGCAGGCCGATTACCGCGCCAGCGGCTGCGAGCTGCTGCGCACCCACGATTTCCTGGGTGTGAAGTTCCACGTCACCGGCAAGGACGAGATGGACGTGAAGGTGAATATGCCCGGCGAGTTCAGCGTGTACAACGCACTGGCTGCGCTGGCCGTGGGCAAGGTGCTGGGCCTGCCGGATCAGGCCATCCACGACGGTCTGGGCAAGTGCGTGGTCAAGGGCCGCGTGGAGCTGGTGCCCATCAGCAAAAAGTTTACCATCCTGCTGGACTACGCCCACAACGAGGTGTCCACCGAGAGCCTGCTCACCACCCTGCGGGCCTACAACCCCCACCGTCTGGTGGTGGTGTTTGGCTGCGGCGGCAACCGCTCCAAGCTGCGCC
>ERZ772851.2535-NODE-2535-length-13599-cov-3.730508_pt1 | contig 13599 bp, 13 predicted proteins | sample MGYA00512137_ERZ772851 | MGnify/ENA primary metagenome ERZ772851 (study PRJEB29015, sample SAMEA2737663) | human gut metagenome | biome: human gut; feature: human-associated habitat; material: faeces | place: China | collected 2012 ... | reverse complement strand
GAATCGCAGGAAGAATGAATCTCAAGGAAATGTCAACATGTATGTAGTTTTGAAGGTGCAAAAACCTTTATTCCTCCTTAGCTCAGTCGGTAGAGCATGCGGCTGTTAACCGCAGTGTCGTTGGTTCGAGTCCAACAGGGGGAGTTTTGGCTCCATGGTCAAGCGGTTAAGACACCGCCCTTTCACGGCGGTAACAGGGGTTCAAATCCCCTTGGAGTCATTTTTTACTAATGAATTGCATAGTATAGACTATGGCGACATAGCCAAGTGGTAAGGCGTGGGACTGCAACTCCCTGATCATCAGTTCGAATCTGATTGTCGCCTCTATTGAAAAGCTGGAATCCTATTAGGGTTTCAGCTTTTTTACGTTTATGTTATTATGAAATTATAGTGTTTTTGTTTAATTATTTTAAGGTATGTGTTATAATATCAGAAACATAAACTATGTATATATATTAAAAAAGGTATAATATGAGAAAGTATAGAAAAATTAATAGAAAGTGTACACGTCTGACAGCAGCCGTATTATGCGGTGTATTTATCGCAGTTGGTATTGTCGGATGTGGAAGAAAGACAGAGGCAGTTATAACACCTGATGGTGAAGAGATAACAGAGGCAGTGAAAGAATATGAGACATTAGGTCAGAGCAGTGCGAAGAAGTTTTCATATGACGACCTTACGGTTGGAGCTGTTCATTACAAAATGACGGAATCACAGGTAAAAGTACTATTAGGTGAGCCATCAGTTGTTTATGATTCACAGGAAAAGGATAAAACTCAGACGGATGTTTCAGAAAGAATCTATTCTTATAATGATTTGACGCTTGTATTTTCTAAAATTGGAGATGAATATATTTTGACAGCAGCTGCAAGCGTGAGAGATGAAGATTTATTTTCAAGAGGATTGAGGGTTGGAAATACACTTGACGATATATTAAAGGCTTATTACAGAGATTCAGACTGCATGAATAAAAATTATTATTCGCAGGATAAGTCCGTACTTTTTGGCAAATTATTATATGGAAGCTATACAATTGATTCATTAGATACAGTAAAACCAAAAGGGAAAGTAGAATATGGTCTTATAAATCTTAATGGAAATACATCATTAGAAGCAGCGGAATCATATATTGTTGAGATGACATATTTTGAACCGCCATATAAAAATGGCACAGCTACAGTAGATGATGATTTTGCACAGATTGCATTTGATGTAGACCAGAATAGAAAGATTACAGCTATAAGATGGTATTACTATCCACAACAGGATTGATAATATAAAACAAAAAGAGTCAGAGGAGAATTTAAGGTATGAAATCAACTACATTAGTTATTATGGCAGCCGGAATGGGAAGCCGTTTTGGAGGTGGAATCAAGCAGCTTGAGCCAATGGGACCAAATGGTGAGATTATAATGGATTATTCCATTTATGATGCAATGGAAGCTGGTTTTAATAAGGTAGTATTTGTTACAAGAAAAGATTTATTTGAGACATTTAAAGAAGTAATTGGAAACAGAATAGAGAAAGTAATTCCTGTCGAATATGTTTTTCAGGAACTTGATGATTTGCCGGAAGGATTTGAGGCACCTGCTGACAGAACAAAACCTTGGGGTACAGGTCAGGCAATACTTGCATGCAAGGGCGTTGTAAATGAGCCATTTCTTGTAATTAATGCAGATGATTACTATGGAAAGACTGCATTTAAGCTTATTCATGATTATCTTGTATCAGATAAAGCTGATTCAGGAAAATATGAATTCTGCATGGCAGGTTTTATTCTTGGAAATACTCTCAGTGATAATGGAGCTGTCACAAGAGGTGTCTGCGTAATGGATAAAGAGGGACATCTTACAGGTGTAAATGAAACCGGAGGAATTGTTAAGACAGCAGACGGAGCAGCGGCAGAGGATAAGGATGGAAATGTTGTTGTAATCAATCCTGCAAGCCATGTTTCAATGAATATGTGGGGATTTACACCTGATTTTCTTGATGAACTTGAGAAAGGTTTTAAGGAATTTCTTGGTGGATTAAAGGATGGTGATATTAAGAGTGAATATCTCCTTCCATCAGTTGTTGACCAGCTTATTAAAGATGGAAAAGCAAATGTTTCAGTCCTTGAGACAAATGATAAATGGTTTGGCGTAACATACAAAGAAGATAAACCGGTTGTTGTTGAGTCAATCAGAAAGCTTATATCAGAAGGAAAATATCCTGAAAAGTTATACAACTAAAGGAGATTTGAAAGGCTTATGAAAAAATTTTCGAGATGTGCACTTATTTTAATTATTGTGACGATAATATCTGCAATTGCAGGATATATATTTGAAAATAGCACAATCACACCGATGTATACATCAACAGCAAAACTTGTTGTGACGCCGGGGGCTGACAATGAAGCTTCACTGAGAGCCCAAAATGGAGCTTTAAAAAATGATTTTGCAATTGTATTTAAGAGTGATGTTGTTATTTCAGCAGCACAGAAAACTGCAGGTACATCAGAAGATATTGCATCTTATCTTACAGTTAAAGCTGTACCTGACAGTAATATTATTGAACTTATATGTACAAATCCTGACCAATCAACAGCAAAAACATATGTAGATGCTGTTGCAAAAAATGCATTAAAAACAACAAGTATTGTGCCTGTATCATCTATACAGGTTCTTGAATACGGTGATGAGAGCAATAACTCATTTAAGCCGGGACTTTATAGAAATACAGCGGTTATTGCGGGCATTGCAGCTGCCATCTGTTTATTTATAGAGCTTATAGTTGTATTTGCAATTGGTGCATTTAAACAGGAAGAGGATAATTCTGATGATGAGACAGAATATGAGAGAAGATTTGGAAAATATTCTGCCAAATCAGAAATGGATACATATGCACAGGATGCCGTAAACAGGGCAATTATGGATGCGGCTGTTACCAAAGAAGTTGTCGATGATGCTATAAAAGAAGTATCATACAGCGATGTGATTACAAAAGAAATGGTGTCTGATGATAAGATAAATGGAAAAATATCAGAAGAAATTCAGGATGATGCCCAGCTGGAGGATGATATACTTGCTGATGTAGATACAGAAGATGAAATTACTGAAGAATCAGAGCCTGATGCAGACATAAAAGATATGGCTGAGGATGTGAAATCGGGAGAAGATGATGTGGCAGAAACTGATATTACAGAAGATAATGTTGGTGAAGAAGCGATAGCAGAGTATGAAGTTGTCAAAGATTCAGAAGATGAAAATGAGTATGAGAAGGAAAATGCTTCTGAGGATGAAGCAATTGATGCTGATGTTATAAATGATTTGCCTGAACCTGAGATTGTGCAGGTTGGCAATGTGCGTAAATCAAGTTCAAAAGTAATTGGTTTTATTAAAAAGTAAAGGTGGTGTTTGGATGTTTAGTGTAAATGTTGATAAACTTACGGGAATGACAGAATCAGAACATCACAGTTATAGTGATACAGTGGATGCAATTATTAAAGAATGTGACAAAAATTATAGAATAATAGCAACCCACGGAGAGCCATTGATGGCATTTAAACTTGCATCTGTAATTCACGAAAAAGGTAAAAAAGTTATCTTTGTTGATGCCGATGTTTCAGAAGAAATATTTCTTGCAAAATATAAGCTTGGAAAGAATCTTAAAGGATTTACAGATTATTTTCAGGAAGATGAAGCAATCCACGACCTTGTGTGCAAGACAAACCGAAAGAACCTTGATATTATATTTACTGGTGAAACTCAGGAGTTTGACAAGGCAGACATTTTGGACAGTGAGTTTTCAGATTTCAGGGATTGTCTTGTTGAGCAGTATGATTATGTAATTGTGCATACAGGTGATAATTATGATATTGCAGCAAAATGTGATGCATCTGTAATTTTACTTAAACAGTCAGATTACAGTGAAATGTCTGCAGAATCAAAAGTGGATTTTCTTGATAGTAACGGATGTTTTGTGCTTGGATTAGTTGTTGAAGAATAATGGCTATTGGAGGCATGTCATGGAAAATAATGTAGAAGAATTTGTTAAATGGATAAGAAATTCAGATAATATTGTATTTTTTGGTGGAGCAGGTGTTTCAACAGAAAGTGGAATTCCTGATTTTAGAAGTGTTGATGGATTATATAATCAGAAGTATAAATATCCGCCGGAGACAATTCTTAGTCACAGCTTTTATATAAGAAAGCCGGAAGAGTTTTTTGAGTTTTACAGAAATAAAATGTTATTTCCTGATGCTGAACCGTCAACAACACATATTAAGCTGGCAGAGCTTGAAAAATCCGGAAAGCTTAAAGGTGTCATAACACAGAATATTGATGGACTTCATCAAAAGGCAGGAAGCAGTCATGTCATTGAACTTCATGGCAGTGTGCTTCGCAATTATTGTGAAAGATGTGGAAAGTTTTATGGAATTGATGCAATTATTAATTCAAAAGGAGTTCCGAAATGCAGCTGTGGCGGAAGAATAAAGCCGGATGTCGTATTGTATGAGGAAGGTCTTGATGAAAAAAATATACAGGAAGCCGTAAGACTTATAAAAGAAGCTGATGTGTTGATAGTTGGAGGAACATCGCTTGGTGTATATCCGGCAGCCGGACTGATTGATTATTACAATGGAAATAAGCTTGTACTTATCAATAAATCAGAAACTCCATATGACAGACGTGCTGATTTGCTGATACATGATGCGTTGGGAAATGTTTTTTCCCAAATTTAAAAGATTGTTAAATAAGCAGAAATGGAGTATTTATGAAATATATTTACGAAGTCGGAGATATTGTCCAGCTCAAAAAAAAACATCCGTGTGGCAGTACAGAATGGCAAATATTGCGTGTTGGTGCTGATTTTAAGTTAAAGTGCACAGGGTGCGGACATGAAATAATGGTATCACGCACAATGGTGGAAAAAAATACAAAAAATTTAAAAAAGGCTTGTAATTGAGTCCTTTTTATGATAGAATTTGACCTTGTGATATATATTTTTCCTTGCTCTTTCACTGTGAATAAGAAAGGGCCAGAGACCAGAAGGAGGTGCGACGTAGAATGAATAAGTATGAATTAGCATTAGTTGTAAGTGCAAACGTCGAGGATGAAGTGAGAAATGCTACAATCGAGCAGGTTAAGGAATTAATTACTCGTTTTGGCGGTACAATCACAGATCCAGGCACATGCGAGAAGAAGAAGCTTGCTTACGATATCCAGAAGATGAGCGAAGGTTTCTACAACTTCATTAAGTTTGAGGCAGAAGCAACTTGCCCAGCAGAAGTTGAGAGCAGAATTCGTATCATGGAGAACGTAATCAGATTCTTAATCGTTAAAGATGGAGAATAATTAGTTCGCGTTTGGCTTAACAACTCTTTTATAGAAGAGGAGAATAAGTATGAACAGAGTGATTTTAATGGGAAGACTGACAAGAGATCCTGATGTCCGTTATTCACAGGGCGGTGAAGGTTCTATGGCAGTAGCAAGATATACATTAGCAGTAGACAGAAGACGTACAAGAGGTAATGAATCCGGTAATGAGCAGACAGCAGATTTTATCAGCTGTGTTGCATTCGCTCGTTCAGCAGAATTCGCTGAGAAGTATCTTCATCAGGGAACTAAAGTAGTTGTGAGCGGAAGAATTCAGACAGGAAGTTACACAAATAAGGACGGACAGAGAGTTTACACGACTGATGTGGTCGTTGACGACCAGGAATTCGCAGAGAGCAAAGCTTCAGCAGCAAGCAGCGAAGCTGCGTATACACCATCAAGAAGTAATCCGGCAGCACCTGCAGGTGATGGCTTTATGAATATTCCGGATGGCGTAGAGGATGAAGGTTTGCCTTTTAATTAAAACAGGAGGTAACTGATATGCCAGAAAAGAAGGCTGAGAGACCAGAAGGTCAGATGAGAAGAAGACCAATGCGCAGAAGAAAGAAAGTATGTGCATTTTGTGCTGATGCAAACAAGGCATTAGATTATAAAGATGTTGCTTTATTAAAGAAGTATGTTTCTGAAAGAGGGAAGATTCTTCCTAGAAGAATTACAGGTAACTGTGCAAAGCACCAGAGAGCCCTTACAGTAGCTGTAAAGAGAGCTCGTCATATTGCTTTACTTCCATATACAGTAGAATAAGCAATAATTTTAAGATGATTGAAGGATTACATTGGTTCGCCGGTGTAATCCTTTTTTTAATCTATAAATATATATTAATTGTAGACAAAACTATTGACATGTGAAATATACTGCGTATAATATATACTATAAAAACATTTGAATTCATATGATTTTGAGTATATATTATGGAGGTATTTGCTTATTGATAAAAAATATTTATACTAATACTAAATATAAGGATGCATTATTTCGTTTTATTTTTAATAACCCATATGATTTGTTAAGTCTATATAATGCTGTTAATAATACAAATTATAGTAATATTGATTCTTTAGAAATAACAACTCTTGAAGATATAGTATATCTTTCTTATAAAAATGATGTCTCATTTTTGTTCGGACATCAGATGAATCTTTATGAACACCAGAGCTCCTATAATCCGAATATGCCCGTCAGAGGGTTGATATATTTTGCTGAATTATATAGTGGATATATTCAGAAGAATAAGCTAGACGTTTATTCAACTAAGCAGATTAATCTGCCGGTTCCACGATATATAATTTTTTATAACGGTACAAAGAATGAACCGGAAAAGAAAGAATTGAGGCTATCTGAATGTTTTATAAAGAGAAAGCAAAAGAATACTTTGATAAACATGTTATATAAAACTTTATATTAAAGCAAAAAGAAGTGTTACAGAAATATAATATGACACTTCTTTTTTGTTGGTTTTATACAAAATTAATAAAAATTAACTGTGTATAAAGCAGAAAATGTGTAATGTGCATAAGTTTTGGATTGATTTTTTGCACTAAAAATGAGATACTTAGTACAAAAGCGGCGTGTCCGTTTAGTAAAAGAAGGAGGAGAGTTATGAAAAAAATGACAAGACGCAGAATAACTGCGTTGTTTATGGCAGTGCTTATGGTTGTTGGAATTTTACCATTGTCTATGTTGACAGGTATTTTCTCAAGCAAGGCACAGGCAAAAACTGTGACAGCATCTATTGATCTTTCTAAGGGTCTTAAGGCTGGAACAGTATATGGCGATGACAGCATTGTTAAATTAGAAGTGTTAGCTGATATGCCAGTAAAGGAAGGTTCAGGAGCGACAGTTGAAGGCGTAAAGTATGATGCATTTATACAGCAGCCAACAGCAAATCCTAAACCAAATAATGGAGCAGTACCTACAGAAGGAGCTGCGTTTAAGATGACAGCAGTTACAGACAGTAAGATTACATTTGTAACTAAAGCAGCATCTGGTAAGAAAATGTATTTTGTGGAAGCATCAGCATCAGAACAAACAATAAGTGAGGATGCAACTGGAGGTTCACATACATACAGCATGACAGCAGGAAAGACATATTATTTTTATGTAAGTGGATCAAAGGCATGTGTATATGCTATTTCATTAGAAAAGGGTACACCTGACTTAGACTGGTCAAAGGTTGAATCACCTGTACTTGAGACACCTGTAGTTGATGGTTCAAAGGTAAGCGTAGGCTGGAATGCACCACTTGGTGATGACGGCGGCGAGCAGCTTGTTGTAAATATGTACAGCGGCGAAAAGGTTGTTGATTCAAAGATTATTAAAGGTTCTAACAGCAAAGGAACAGCAGAGTTTAATCCTACAGCAACAGGCGACTATACTTTCAAGGCTGTTTTATCAAGATCTGGTGAAAAAGATAAAGAGAGTAATGAAGTTAAGGCAGAAGGATTTGTTCTTCCTTTAGCAGCACCTTCAAATCTTTTTGCAACAAGCAAGGGAAATGGAAAGATGCTTATCGAATGGGATGCAGTTCCAGAAGCTGACAGCTATGAAGTTTCATATAGTACAGATGGCACAACATATTCTGAAGCTGTTACAGCAACAGATACAAAGCAGCTTTTAAGTGGTCTTACAGTTGGAACAGAATATACATTCAAGGTTGTTGCAGTAAGAAATAATCCGGCTACAAAAAAGGAAGCTATAGTTAAGGGAACAGCAACAGCCGATGAAATAAGAAAATGGGGTTCTGTTACATATGGTAATGGACATGAAGATGGTAAAGATACATCAAAGGATAGTATTACAGGTTCAGCACTTGATGGAAGTGTAACAATCAAGAGTGCAAGTGGAAAGATTGTTCCTGATTCATATGACGGATTGACATTCTATTATACAGAAATTCCTACAACAGAAAATTTCATACTTAGAGCAAAGGTTAAAGTAAATTCATGGAAACTTTCTAATGGTCAGGAAGGTTTCGGCCTTATGGCAACTGACAGATTAGGTGGTTCAGGCTGGAACAACCAGTATATGGCTATTGCATCAAAGGTAGAATATTATTGGGATGCAGAGGAAAACAGAGTATCAACAGATGATACCCTTGATAAGGTAACACACAAGCTCGGTATTGGCTCTATTGAAAAGAAAGGCTTAACAACAGATAATATTAAAGATATTGAAGCAAATAAGACAGCTGTAATTAAGGCAAACTTTACTTCAAAAACGACACCTCTAGAACTTAGATATCCAGATTATAAGAATGTTATTGGAAATGCACAGGAAGAAGTAAGAGGAACAGTAGGTGATGCAATTACTGAGATGTATATGACAATACAGAAGAATAATACAGGTTATTTCATCACATACGAATCGGTAGATGGTTCATACAAGACAACTAAGAAATATTATAATCCTAAGGCACTTGAATATCTTGATTCAGAGAATGTATATGCAGGTTTCTTTGCAGCAAGAAATGCAAATGTTACATTCTCAGATATTTCAATAACAACTTCTAATCCGGCTACAGATCCGGCACCAGAAGAAAGACCTATAGAACTTATTGCAGTTAATACAAAAGTACAGTCTCCATCAGCAACAGGTACACCAGATTACACATTTGCATTTACGGCAAATTGTGATGGTAAATTAAGTATTGCAGATAAAGATGGTAACTTCATTGCAGAAGATGTAGAAGTTAAGGCAAAGACAGCAGTTAATGCCGCTAACGTGGTTCTTAATAAGGGTAAGAATGATTTTAAGCTTTACTTTACACCAGCAGAGGGATATATTCCTGGCGAATATATGGCGATGCAATCATATGAAACAAAAGAAATAGATTTCACAGTAACATATAAGACTATTGGTGAGGCAGGACAGTCAATCTGGGTTGCACCAGATGCAAAGGGTTCAGGAAGCAAGGAAGACCCAATGAGTATTTATGATGCTGTTAAATATGTTCAGCCTTCACAGCAGATTGTACTTATGGAAGGTACATACAAACTTGAAAGTTCATTAAAGATAGCAAGAGGTATCAATGGTACAGCAGAAAACATGATTTACATGGTTGCCGATCCAGCTGCAACAACAAGACCGGTTCTTGATTTTCAGGAACTTTCAACAGGTATGATTATCGGTGGCGACTACTGGTACTTCAAGGGATTTGATGTTACAAGATCAGCAAATGCCCAGAAGGGTATTCAAGTATCAGGAAATCATAACACATTAGACCAGATTAATGCTTATCACAATGGTAATACTGGTATTCAGATAAGTCGTCTTAATTCAACAGATGAATATGAGAACTGGCCTTCATACAACCTCATTCTTAACTGTACATCATATGGAAACGCAGATGCAGGTTATGAAGATGCCGATGGTTTTGCAGCTAAGCTTACAGTAGGTGACGGAAACGTATTTGATGGTTGTATAGCACATCACAATGCTGATGATGGTTGGGATTTATTCGCAAAAGTTCAGACAGGTTCAATCGGTGTTGTAACAATTAAGAACAGTATAGCATATGCTAACGGATACCTTGAAGATGGTACAGATGCAGGCAACGGTAACGGTTTCAAGATGGGTGGCGACAGCATGCCGGGTGCTCATGTTCTTGATAACTGTATATCATTCTGCAACAAGGCTAAGGGTATTGATTCTAACTCTTGTCCTGATATTAAGATTAAGAACAGCACATCCATTGATAATGAGTCATACAATGTTGCTCTTTACACAAAGACAGCAGAAAATACAGACTATGAAGCAACAGGAATTATTTCTTACAGAACAGGATTTGATTCAGATACAGTTGCAAGAACAGCAGGACTTAATGTTAAGGAAGACCTTGAACCTAAGGGAACACAGGATATTAAGAAGATTTACAAGACAACGAACTATTTCTGGGATACAGCATCTAAGACATCTGTTAATTCAGAAGGTGCAACAGTATCAACAGACTGGTTCAAGTCATTGGATTACTCAGCAATTCTTGACGGAGTTAAGTCAGTAGGCACAATTACAAGAAATGCAGATGGCACAATCGCACTCGGAGATGTATTTGCACTTACAGATAAAGCTCCTGCAGGTGTTGGTGCAGATTTCTCACATGATAAATTGACAGCATCAGTTAGTCCTGTTATTGGTGAGTCAGTTGCTACAGGTGATACATCAAATATTGCATTTCTCTTAGCATTATTCTTAATGAGTGGAGCAGCTATTGCAGCAGTTTGCATTTATGACAGAAAAAGAAGAATTGTAAAATAATAAAATGATTTATTAATAAAATAAATCAATATTGAAAAGGCACGGGCGTAAGCTTGTGCCTTTTCTTCACTTTCAGTGACATTTTCGGCGTGCATACAGTTTACTGGCATCATTGCAGTATGCGGTGTCGCACTACGTTGTTATTTACAATAAAATTTATAAATGGTATAATAATTTAAAATGTTTTTGTTTGATGGAGATTATTATGAAGAGCAAGGGCAGAAATCAGATTTATAAATTGTCGGGAAAACTGAAGTCATATATTATGTGGCCGCTATATGTAGGCATAATACTTTTAATTGTCACTGTTGTTATGTATGTCAAAGATACATCATGTGGTAATATTATGCTGGGTTTTGTCATGCTTTATGCAGTTGTTTACGGGATTATGATTTTTTATCTCAGACCCGGAATTATGCATGAGATGATAGAATTCTCTTCTAATTATTCACAGGTACAGCATCAGCTTTTATACGAACTCAGTGTTCCGTATTGCCTGCTTGACAATAACGGACGTGTTCTGTGGATGAACAGAATTATGATGGAAAAAACTGATAAAAAGAAAGATTTCCGAAAAAATATACAAAGCATTTTTCCACAGATTAAGCCGGAAGTATTTCCGACAGGAGAAGATGCGAAAGAGATGCGTCTTGCATATAATGGCAGGGATTATCTTGTAGAGATGAAGCGGATTGCTGTTGATGCACTTACGCAGCAGGTTGATATAATTGAGACAGAACAGAATAATTCGTTTATTGCGATGTATATGTTTGATGAGACAGATATTAACATGTATATCCAGAAAATAAAGGATGAGCGTTTTGTTGTTGGACTTATTTATATTGATAATTATGAGGAAGCACTTGAAAGTATAGATGATGTCAGACGTTCATTATTTATAGGTCTTATAGATAAGAGAGTTAATAAGTATTTTGCGTGTGGTTCTGCGATAGTAAGAAAGATGGAAAAAGACAAATATCTTGCTATTTTCAGATATAAGTATTTAGAGAAACTTATGTCAGACAGATTCAGTTTACTAGAAGATATCAAGAGCGTAAAAATCGGCAATGAAATGACACTTACATTAAGTATCGGTGTTGGCACAGGTGCAAGTGATTATGCAAAAAATTATGATGTTGCGAAATCAGCCATGGATCTTGCACTTGGACGAGGCGGAGACCAGGCTGTTGTTAAAGATGGCGAGAAGACACTTTACTATGGCGGTAAGAGCCAGCAGATGGAAAAAAATACAAGAGTAAAGGTGCGTGTAAAAGCACATGCATTAAGACAGATTCTTGAACCGACACAGACGGTCCTTATAATGGGACATAAACTTGCAGATATAGATGCATTTGGTTCGGCGATTGGTATATATGTAATATGCAGACGACTTGGCAAAAAAGCACATATTGTAATTAATGATGTGACAAGCAGTGTTAAGCCTTTTATGGATAGATTTCTTAATAATGATGATTATCCAAGAGACATGTTCCTTTTAAAAGAAGAAGCACCGGAATATGTAGATTCACAGACAGCAGTTATAGTTGTTGATGTTAATAAAGCTAAGATGACCGAATGTCCGGCACTTCTTGATATATGCAAGACAATAATTGTTTTTGACCATCACAGACAGTCAAGTGAGCCAATTACAGGAGCTGTTTTGTCATATGTTGACCCATATGCCTCATCTGCGGCAGAGATGATTACAGAGATGATTCAATATGTTGAAGATGGTGTTAAAATCAAGGCTTTTGAGGCAGATGCACTGTATGCCGGAATAAATATTGATACGAATGGATTTAATAATAAGTCAGGTCCGAGAACATTTGAGGCAGCAGCATTTCTTAGAAGACATGGTGCTGATGTCACAAGAGTAAGAAAGATGCTTCGTACGGATATGGCAGAATACAGGGCAGTTGCACAGGCGGTAAGCAAGGCAACAGTATACAGGGATGCATTTGCCATAACAGTATTTGACGGTGAAGGAGTTGAAAGTCCGACAATAGGCGGTGCAAAAGCTGCAAACCAGCTGCTTGACATATCAGGAATAAAAGCATCATTTGTAATAACAGCATACAATAATATTATATATATAAGTGCACGTTCTATTGATGAGGTAAATGTACAGCTTGTCATGGAAAAATTAGGCGGAGGTGGACATATGACAATCGCCGGTGCACAGCTTACGGATTGTACTGTTGACCAGGCAGTCCAGACAATAAAAGTTACATTGGATTCGATGATACAGGAAGGAGAAATATAATGGAAGTTATTTTATTACAGGACGTTAAGTCATTAGGTAAAAAAGGACAGATAGTAAAGATTAATGATGGTTATGCGAGAAATTATGTGTTGCCTAAGAAGCTCGGACTTGAGGCAAATGCAAAGAATCTCAATGATTTAAAACTTGAAAAAGCAAGACAGGCAAAACATGAAGCAGAGGAGCTCGCAGCTGCTAAGGAATTGGCAGTAAAGGTGGAGGCACAGCCTGTTAAAGTTACTATAAAAACAGGTGAAGGCGGAAGAACATTTGGGGCAGTTTCATCAAAAGAAATTTCTGTTGCTGCAAAAGAACAGCTGGGACTTGATATAGATAAGAAAAAGATGAAGCTTGAGGAATCAATCAAGACACTTGGAACATATGAAGTACCTGTTAAGCTTCATAAGGATGTAACTGCGAAATTAAGAGTCGTAGTAGGAGAAAGTAAGTAATGGAAGATGTGGCAATCACCAGAATTATGCCAAACAGCCTTGAGGCAGAGCAGTCTGTAGTAGGTTCCATGATTATGGACAAGCAGGCGATTATAACTGCCGGTGAAATGCTTGTGGCTGATGATTTTTACCATAACCAGTATGGTGTCATGTTTCAGACCATGGTTGACATGAATAATGAGGGAAGACCTGTTGATATTGTAACATTGCAGGAACGTCTCAAGGAAAAAAATGTATCCGCAGAAGTTTACAGCCT
>ERZ772851.2512-NODE-2512-length-13744-cov-3.866462_pt1 | contig 13744 bp, 9 predicted proteins | sample MGYA00512137_ERZ772851 | MGnify/ENA primary metagenome ERZ772851 (study PRJEB29015, sample SAMEA2737663) | human gut metagenome | biome: human gut; feature: human-associated habitat; material: faeces | place: China | collected 2012 ... | reverse complement strand
AAATATGAAAATAAAATTAAAATGATACTAATAAATATTGAAATAATTACTGCCATAAACACCTCTCTTTCTTTTTTAATATTATATTCTTTAGAAATAAAAAAAATACACCAATATTTACATAAAATTATAGCATTTAAATTTCTCTATGTCTTGAAAAAATTGTCGAAAAAATCAAAAAAATTAAAGGTCAAAACTAACCTTTAATTTTTTATATTACATAAAATTTTTAACAAGAAATATTATTCCTATTACTATTGCTACAATTCCACCAATTAAGGCAAATTTTGCATTTTGATTTGATTTGTTTACAAAATCCTCTTCTGATTTTGTTGTAACAATAAATGGCTTTTTAGGATCTTGTGGTTTTCCTATATGTATAGTATCTCCAACTCTAAATGCTTCTCCTAAAACATATAGACTTTGATTTTCATTTATTGTTTTTTCTGTCATTTTAAATCCTAATGTTTCTGCACCATATCTATCCCAAGAGAATGAATTGAAATATCTATAATTGTTTAAATTTGATTTTGGTTCAAATCTATCAAATGTTTTTGGTATGTCTAAATTACATCCTGTTCCATTAATTTCTAGAACAACACTTTCATTTGAACTACTATCTTTCATATTAATTTCTTGACTACTTTTTTCGTTTGAAATATTATTTTCTCTTTTGTTTACTCTTGTTTGCATATTTCCATTGCTATCACGATATTGTTCTCTTTGTTCTGTAACTTGTGCTAATGATGATTCGCAATAAGCAACTTTTCTATTAGAAAATGGTGTTTCAACTAATTCATTAGAAACAATATTTCCTTTTAATTCAACATATTCTCTATATTCATTTCCTAGACCATTTGAATCCATTTGATTAAACATTTCTTTTAAATCTGCAATAGATTTTGTTTGCATATATTTCATTTCCATTGCTGTACTTTGAGCTTTTGTTCTAATATAAAATATTGAAGCAAAACCTCCAGCTATTAAAGCGATTGCTATTAAAATGTTCATTTGTGTTTCCTCCTATTATGAATTACCCATTTCTTTTTTTAATTTTTCTAATTCTGCATTAATGCTATTTTCTTTGTCCATTTGAGCAAATGGATCTGATTCTGACTCTTGAACACCAGAAACTTCTGCAAATGCATCTGCTTGTGATTCTTTTTGTTCAATTTTCTTTTCCATTTTGTCCATTTTTGCAAATGCACTTTTACTGTCCATATTTCCTAATGTTTTAGCCATTTGTGATTTTGCATCTGCCATTTGGCTTCTAGCTACTAACATTGCTTGTTTGCTTCTAGCTTCTTCTAATTTTTGTTTTAATATATCTACTTGATTTTTTATTTCATTTACTTGTGTTTCCATAGATGTTACCATTTCTTGATATTGAGCAACCATATTATCTTGTTTTACTTTATTTTCTAAGGCTTGTCTTGCTAAATCTTCATTACCTTGTTCTAGACATGTTTTAGCTTTTCCTTGCCAATTAGCTGATTGCTCTTGAGCATTTTCTAATTGTTTCTTTACTTGGTTTAAGCTTCCCATTGCTGTCCCTAAACTTTGTGTAGATTTTCTTAATTGATCCTCCATATCTATAATTATTTGTTTTACCATTTTTTCTGGATTTTCTGCTTTATCGATTAAATCATTTATATTTGATCTTACTAGATCACTCATTCTTTCAAATATAGCCATTTTAAATTCCTCCTAATAAATTATTTTTTCTTGAATAATGTTTTTAATAATAGTCCCGCACCTGCTGCTGCCATACCTATTATTAAAATATATTCATACATTGATGTTGTTACAAAGTATATTCTTATACTCATAATAATTGTAGCAACTATAAATATAACACCTAATGTTATTATTATTTTAGGTATTATTGATTTTGGATTACAGAAATACCATATTATTCCTATAATTAATGGAACTGTAACAAGTCCTGATGATAAATTAAATCCACCAAAATTCCAGCTGTACCAATTACTGCTTACCATTACTCTTTTGCTTAATAAGAATAATCCTACTCCTAAAAGAATAATTCCTAAAAAGAATTGTAATAATTCATTTTTTTCCACTATTGCTTTCTTCTGTTTTTGGTGCTTTTAAATTATTTATTTCGTCATTTATAGACTTATTTTCTTTATCAGCCATTTTCCCCCTCCTTTTCTTGCTCAACATAATTAAATTATATCATTACGTTTTTTGTTTGTAAATAGAAAACTTTGTAATTTTATGTAAAAAGGATATTAAAAAAGAGGCTACTTTTTCAGCAACCTCATTTAACTTTTTTTATTTTATATCTTTTAAATTGTTATATTTTAAGTATGTAAATAATCCAGCTCCTACTAATGAAATAATTGATATTATTAATCCAAATCCAATACCTGTTTTTGGTAATACTCCACCTTTTATTGTTGTATCATTAACAGTGTTTGTTTTATTTGAAGTATTTGCTATAGTATTATTTTTTGATGTTGCATTGTTTGTAGTAGTGTTATTTACTGTATTATTTGTAGTGTTATTAACTGTGTTGTTTTTATTTTCTTCATTTTTTGTTAAATAAACATATTTTATATTATGATTTATAGCATATTTAGCAGCCATTGAATCTTTATAGCAATAAATTGTTAAATTATCATTATGATTTGTAAAGACTTTATCTTCCTTGCTATCTAGTCCATAAATGTCTTTTACACCATCATAAATTTCAATTTTGGTTAATTTTTTACAATCTAAAAATGCATCATGTTCTATTGTTTTAACGCTTGAAGGTATTTTTATTTCTGTTATATTTGTTCCTGCTAATAGCCTTGTTGGAATCGTTTCCAATCCATCTTCCAATGTTATTGTTGTTAAATTTGTGCAATTTTTGAATATTGAAGTATCAATTATAGTTAAACCACCCTTTAATGTTTTTGGTATTTTTATACTTGTTAATCCTGTACAATCTGCAAATGCTGCTGCATTTATCTCTTCAACACTTCCTAACTCCACTGCTGTCAATCCTGTACATTTCCAAAATGAATTCTTTGCAATTCTCTTTATACTACTTGGTATTACTACCTTTGTTATATTTGTAGCACCTGTAAATGCATCATTTCCTAATGCAACAACATTTAAACCATCTAATGTTGAAGGAATTGTTACGTTTCCAGTTAATTCAGTAGGATTTGTACATTTTAAATCTATAATTTGATTTGATTTATCAATATTATATTCCCATTTTACTGTAACTCCATTTATTACACTCGTTGTTGTATGAACATCTGTAGCCAATACAACACTTGTAATACTTAGAATAAATATAGCAATAATAAAAATTATTAAATATCTCTTTGACATATAAAATTCCCCTTTCCATAACTCTCTATTTCAATTTTAGCAAAATTATTATTATTTATCAACCTCTTCACTTTTTACTACTCAGTGTTAATTTCTAATTTTCCCCAAATATCAACTTTTTAAGCTTTTATTACATTTTTATTACATTTTTATTACATTTTTGTTGCAAGTAAAAAGACAATGCATTTTTTTGCATTGTCTCTTTATTATTATTCTTCTACATCAGCAACTTCTTCAAGTTTCTTTTCTGTATCAATATGAGTATTTAAATATCTCTTCATACCAGTACCAGCTGGAATTAATTTACCAATGATAACATTTTCTTTTAATCCAACTAAGTCATCTGTCTTACCTTTAATTGCAGCTTCTGTAAGAACTCTTGTTGTTTCTTGGAATGATGCTGCAGATAAGAAGCTTTCTGTAGCAAGTGAAGCTTTTGTAATACCAAGTAATACTCTTTTTCCTGTAGCAGGACGTTTTCCTTCTGCTATTGCTTCATTGTTTTTATCTTCAAATTCATACATATCTATTAAAGAACCTGGGAACATATCTGTATCTCCATTATCTTCAACTCTAACTTTTTTAAGCATTTGTCTACCAATAACTTCAACGTGTTTGTCGTTGATGTCAACACCTTGGTTTCTATATACTTTTTGAACTTCTGATGTTAAGTATTCGTAAACACCTTCTGGTCCTTTTAATTCTAAGATTTCTCCTGGATTAATTGAACCTTCTATTAATGGGTCTGCAACTTCTACCATGTCTCCATCTTTTACTTTCATTTTTGAACCAAATGGTATTGTATATGTTCTTGAATCATCTTTAGATGTAACTATAACTTCTTTCTTTTTCTTTGTTTCTTTTATTTTTACTTTACCAGCAATTTCAGAAATTATTGCAACACCCTTAGGTTTTCTAGCTTCGAATAATTCTTCAACCCTTGGAAGACCTTGAGTTATATCAGCTACACCGGCAACACCACCAGAGTGAATTGTTCTCATTGTAAGCTGTGTACCAGGTTCACCAATTGATTGAGCTGCTATAATACCAACAGATTCGCCAATTGATACTAAGTTTCTTCTTGCTAATCCCATACCATAACATTTTTGACATACACCATGTTTTGAACGACAAGCTAAAACTGAACGTACTTCTAGTTTTTCAATTCCTGCTGCTACTATTTTTTCTGCTATGTCTTCTGTTATCATTGTATTTGTATCAACAATAAGTTCTTTTGTATTTGGATCATATACATCGTTTACAACATATCTTCCGATAAGTCTTTCTTGCATTTTTTCAATTATTTGATTTCCATCTTTGATATCATATACTATTAAACCTTCATGTGTTCCACAATCATGTTCTCTTACTATAATATCTTGTGATACATCAACTAATCTTCTTGTTAAGTAACCTGAATCGGCAGTTCTTAAAGCTGTATCTGAAAGTCCTTTACGTGCACCATGGGCAGAAATGAAGTATTCTAGGGCATCTAGACCTTCTGCAAATGATGATTTGATAGGAATTTCAACTGCTTTACCTGTTGTACTTGCCATAAGTCCACGGATACCAGCAATTTGTCTTAATTGGTTCATATTACCTCTGGCTCCAGATTTAACCATCATATAGATTGGGTTTAAGTCATCAAAGTTTTCTTCCATTGCTTGACTGATTTTCTTTGTTGCTTCTTCCCAAACTTTAATTACTGAGTTATATCTTTCGTCGTTTGTAATTAAACCTCTTGCATATTGTTTTCTAATTGTTTCTATTTTCTTGTCTGCTTCTGCAAGTAATTCTTTTTTAGCTGCGGGTACTTTTACATCACTCATTGAGAATGTGATACCTGCAACTGTAGAATATTTAAATCCTAATGCTTTAACATAGTCTATTACTCTTGCAGATTCTTCTAATCCATGAGTTCTTATAACTCTTTCGATAATTGTTCCCATTGATTTTTTCATAACTGGGAAGTCTATTTCGTATTGGAATGGATCTTCTTTTCTATCTATAAATCCTAAGTCTTGAGGAATTCCTTTATTAAATATGATTTTTCCTACACTTGTTTCGATTTTTTTAGATTTCATTTCTCCGTCTATTTCTTTTGTTATTCTTACGAATATTTTAGCATGGATATCTACATCTTTATTTTCGAAAGCCATTATTGCTTCATCTGGATCTTTGAAGTATTTTCCTTCTCCTTTTTGTCCATCTAGAGTCATTGTTAAGTAATAACTTCCTAAAATCATATCTAGTCTAGGTACTGCAACTGGTTTACCATCTTGTGGTTTTAATAAGTTGTTTGTTGCAAGCATTAAGTATCTTGCTTCTGCTTGTGCTTCTGGTGATAATGGTAAATGCACTGCCATTTGGTCACCGTCGAAGTCAGCATTAAATGCTTCACAAACTAATGGGTGAAGTTTAATTGCTCTACCTTCAACTAATATTGGTTCAAATGCTTGGATACCTAATCTGTGTAGTGTTGGAGCACGGTTTAACATTACAGGATGATCTTTTATAACATCTTCTAATATTTCCCATACTTCTGGTCTTAATCTTTCTACCATTCTCTTAGCATTTTTTATGTTTTGTGCTATTCCTCTTTTTACTAATTCTTTCATTACAAATGGTTTGAATAATTCAACTGCCATTTCTTTTGGAAGTCCACATTGATAGATATTTAATTCTGGTCCTACAACAATAACTGAACGTCCAGAGTAGTCAACCCTCTTTCCTAATAAGTTTTGACGGAATCTACCTTGTTTTCCTTTTAACATATCTGATAATGATTTTAATGGTCTATTACCAGCTCCTGTTACTGGTCTTCCTCTTCTGCTATTGTCTATTAAGGCATCTACTGATTCTTGTAACATACGTTTTTCGTTTCTTACAATTATTTCTGGTGCACCTAATTCTAATAATCTTTTTAATCTGTTATTTCTGTTTATAACTCTTCTATATAAGTCATTTAAGTCAGATGTTGCAAATCTACCACCGTCTAATTGTACCATTGGTCTTAATTCTGGTGGGATTACTGGTACTACTGACATTATCATCCATTCAGGTCTTGTGTTTGAAAGTCTAAATGAATCTACTGTATCTAATCTTTTTACAAGTTTGCTTTTCTTTTGCTCACTTGCTGTTTCTAACTCTTTTCTAATTTGTTTAGATAATTTGTCTAAATCTATTTTTTCTAATAATTCTTTTAAAGCTTCTGCACCCATTTTTGCTTTAAATGAACCTCTACCATATTTTTCTTCTGCTTCATGATATTCTTTTTCATTTAAAACTTGGCATTCTGCTAAATCAGATGTTCCTTTATCCGTAACTATGTATGAAGCAAAATATACTATTTTTTCAAGGTTTCTTGGAGAAACATCTAACATTAAAGCTATTCTACTTGGAATTCCTTTGAAGTACCAAATATGTGCTACTGGTGCTGCAAGTTCTATATGTCCCATTCTTTCTCTTCTAACTTTTGATTTTGTAACTTCTACTCCACATCTGTCACAAACTATTCCTTTATATCTAACTCTTTTATATTTACCACAATGACATTCCCAGTCTTTTGTTGGTCCAAATATTCTTTCACAGAATAAACCATCTTTTTCTGGTTTTAATGTTCTGTAATTGATTGTTTCTGGTTTTTTTACTTCACCTTTTGACCATTCTCTTATTTTTTCATCTGATGCGATTCCTATTTTTATTTTATTAAAAATATCTAATTCGTCCACGTTTTGTTTTCCCCCTCAATTATAGAGTTTTTCAAAACAGATTAAGAGGACTAGCCACCGCTCTTGCAATTCCCTTCTGTCGCCTCTTATCTTTTTGAAATATATTCAGTTATTCTTTTCTATAAATTAATCATCTAAATTGTCTTCTGACATATCACTATCAAAAATAGCCTCATCATCTTCATCATCTAGGTTTTCAAATAGTTCATCATTTTCTGAATCATTTTCATCATCTAATAATATGTCATCTTCTTCAGCTTCAACATATCCATCTTTTAAGTCATCTTCTGCAACAACTTCGTCTTCAGCTAAGTATTTGTTTTCTTTTTCTGGGTCATATTCAATTCCGTCTTCTATATTTTCTTTAAGTTCTAATTCTTGATTATCTTCAGAATATAAACGTACATCTAATCCTAAAGATTGTAGTTCTTTTACAAGAACTTTGAAGCTTTCTGGAACTCCTGGTTCAGGAATATTTTCACCTTTAACAATTGCTTCATATGTTTTTACTCTACCTACAACGTCATCAGATTTAACTGTTAACATTTCTTGTAGTGTATATGCTGCACCATATGCTTCTAATGCCCAAACTTCCATTTCTCCAAAACGTTGTCCACCGAATTGTGCTTTACCTCCAAGTGGTTGTTGTGTTACTAATGAGTATGGTCCAGTTGAACGAGCATGGATTTTATCATCTACTAAGTGGTGTAGTTTTAACATATACATAACACCAACTGTAATTGGCTTGTCAAATGGTTCACCAGTTCTACCATCATAAAGAATTGATTTACCATCTGGTGTCATTCCAGCTTGTTGTAATAATTCTTCTACATCTTCTTGTGTTGCACCATCAAATACTGGTGTTGATACGTGCCATCCTAATGCTTTTGCAGCTCCTCCTAAGTGAACTTCCAAGATTTGTCCTAAGTTCATACGTGATGGAAGACCTAGTGGGTTAAGTAAAATATCTATTGGTGTACCATCTGGTGTAAATGGCATATCTTCTTCTGGTAATACTCTTGAGATAACACCTTTGTTACCATGACGTCCGGCCATTTTATCTCCAACTGATATTTTTCTTTTTGTTGCTATATAACATCTAATTATTTGATTTACTCCAGGTCCTAATTCATCTGAATTGTCTCTAGTAAATATTTTAACATCTACTATTGTTCCTGCTTCTCCGTGTGGTACTCTTAATGATGTATCTCTAACTTCTCTAGCTTTTTCTCCGAAAATAGCTCTTAATAATCTTTCTTCAGCTGTTAATTCTGTTTCTCCTTTTGGAGTAACTTTACCAACTAATATATCTCCTGGTCTAACTTCTGCACCAATTCTGATTATTCCGTTTTCATCTAAGTCTTTTAATACATCGTCACCAACGTTTGGTATGTCTCTTGTTATTTCTTCTGGTCCTAATTTTGTATCTCTACATTCGCAATCATATTCTTCAATATGTATTGATGTAAATACATCTTCTTTTACTAATCTTTCATTTAGAAGAATAGCATCTTCGTAGTTATAACCTTCCCATGTTGAGAATGCTACTAAACAGTTTTTACCTAAAGCCATTTCTCCATTTTTTGTTGCTGGTCCATCTGCTATAGCATCACCTTTTTTAACTATTTCACCTTTTTTAACCATAGGTCTTTGGTTAATACATGTACCACCATTTGTTCTCTTGAACTTACGTAATTTATGTACTACTGTTTTACCATTGTTATATTTAACAGTAATTGCATCACCTGTTACTTTTTCTATTACTCCATCATCTTCAGCTAATATTAATATTCCTGAATCTTTTGCAGCTCTATATTCCATACCTGTTCCTACTATTGGTGCTTCAGTTGTTAATAGAGGCACTGCTTGACGTTGCATGTTAGAACCCATTAAGGCTCTTTTTGCATCATCATGCTCTAAGAATGGTATCATTGCTGCAGCTATAGAAACTAATTGTTTTGGTGAAACATCTATGTATTGTACCCTGTCTTTTTCAACTTCTATGATTTCATTTCTATATCTAACTCTAATTCTGTTATTTATAAATTCTCCATTTTCATCCATTGGCTCTGATGCTTGAGCTATAATGTAGTTATCTTCAACATCTGCACTCATATATTCAACTTCATCTGTTGCTCTATGTGTTTCTGGATCTATTTTTCTATATGGTGTTTCAATAAATCCATATTCATCTATTTTAGCAAATGATGAAAGTGCTGATATAAGTCCAATGTTTGGTCCTTCTGGAGATTCTACTGGACATAATCTACCATAGTGTGTATAGTGAACGTCTCTAACTTCGAAACCAGCTCTTTCTCTTGTAAGACCTCCAGGTCCTAAAGCTGAGATTCTTCTTTTATGTGTTAATTCTGAAAGTGGGTTAGTTTGGTCCATAAATTGTGATAATTGTGAGCTTCCAAAGAATTCTCTAATTGATGATGTTATTGGTTTTGTGTTTATTAATGTTTGTGGTGTTACTACATCTAAGTCTTGGATTGTCATTCTTTCTCTTACAACTCTTTCAAGTCTTGTTAAACCAATTCTAAATTGATTTTGTAATAATTCACCAACACATCTAATTCTACGATTTGCTAAATGGTCTATGTCATCTGGTTTTCCTAATCCATGTGATAGATTTAATAAGTAATTTACAGATGCAATTATATCTTCTGTTGTTATGTGTTTTGGTACTAATTCATCCATTCTTTCTTCAACAGTTTTTGGTAAATCTTTTTCATCTGTATTATCAATTATATTTTTTAATACTTGATAATTTACTTTTTCTTTTATATTTAAAGTAGAAAAATCAACTGTTGGTAATACTTTATGAATATCAACTATTCCATTTCCTATTATTCTTATTGTTTTATCTTCAACTAATATATCTACTATATTAATTCCAGAATTTTGAATATCTTCAGCTACTTCTGCTGATATTACTTCTCCTGCTTGTACAAAAACTTCTCCTGTTTCAGCATCCATTATATCACTTGCAGAAACTTTACCTTTTATTCTTGTTGCTAAATCTAATTTTTGATTAAATTTATATCTACCAACTTTTGCTAAATCATATCTTCTATTATCAAAGAATAATCCATTGAATAAGCTTCTTGCTGCTTCAACTGTTGGTAATTCTCCTGGTCTTAATTTTTTATAGATTTCTATTAAAGCTTCCTCTTGAGTTTTAATAGTATCTTTTGCTATTGTTGTTGATAATAATGTTTCATCTCCAAATAAATCTCTTATTTGGTCATCTGAAACTATGCCTAACGCTCTTAAAAGTGTTGTTACTGGTAATTTTCTAGTTCTATCAACACGTACATAGAATATATCATTTCCATCTGTTTCGTATTCAATCCATGCTCCTCTTAATGGCATTACTGTTGATGTGTATGTTTTCTTTCCTGTTTTTGTGTCAAATTCTTCTGCATAATAGCAACCTGGTGAACGAACTAATTGGCTTACTACAACTCTTTCTGCACCATTAATTACAAATGTTCCGCTATCTGTCATAAGTGGAAAATCACCTAAGTAAATTTCTTGTTCTTTGATTTCTCCTGTTTCACGGTTTATTAATCTAACTTTTACATGTAATCTTGTAGAATATGTAGCATCTCTTTCTTTTGCTTCTTCTAATGTGTATTTTGTTTTTTCTTCCATGTAATAGTCAAAGAATTCTAATACTAGGTTTCCAGAATAGTCTTCTATTGGAGATATATCTTTTAATACTTCTCCTAAACCTTCTTTTACAAACCAATTGTATGAATCTTTTTGAACTTGAATTAAGTTAGGCATTTCGATAAAATCGCCAACTTTAGCAAAGTCTTTTCTTGATGCTTTTTCGTATTGAACATCTTTAATTTTCAAAAAAATCACTCCTTATAAAATTATTATTGGTGAAGCAGATTTAAAAATTTTAAAGTTTCTTACTAAGATGTTGTTTTGTGTTTTACTTAGCTTGAAACTTATTTATTTGATTTTTAAAAAAGTCCTTCTTAGAATATAACTAGTTTTGTTATAAATTAATTTGCCTGCTTTTTCAAATTAATTTATTTTCAATTTTGTTATATTTAATTCCTCTTTTTTAAAATTTTTGACTTGTGTTTGATATGTCTTTTGAATTAAATTTTACTTGATTTCAAATTTTCGCATAAATTCATATTATATGATACCACAAATCACTTACGGAAGTCAAGCTTTTTGCGGACTTTTTTTAATATTTTATTTGCTCTTAAAAAACTTTATATTCAAATTAAAAAATAGCAAAACTTCTATTAGAAATTTTACTATTTTTTATTAATTATTATATAGATAATCTAATGCTTCTTTAACATTTTTCACATTCCAATTTGAATCTTCTGGTGTAAAAGAAACCATTTCAGCTGATACTTTATCCTGTTGTTCTTCCCCATTTCCATAACCAGCTATTTCCTTTTCATATTCATTAAGTATTCCTTCTTCTTTATTTTGTGCATTTTCTGTAGCATTTTTTGCTTGTTTTGCATTATCAAATAAACCTGTCTGTGTTAAAGCAGATATTGCTACTCCAGCTAAAATCAACAGTATAATTATTGTTATTACTAATGCAACTAATGTAATACCTTTATTCTTATTATGCATTTTTTTGAATTTTCTCCTTTGTTTATCATATTTTTAAATATAACTTAATACCTTATATAAAAATATTAACATATTATTAATTTTTATTCAATATTTTTAACAAACATTTTTATCTTGCTCTAGACTTTTTTAATCATTTATAGTAAAATACAAAAGATTTAAAAACATATTTTAAGAAAGGATTTTTAAAATGGCAAGTTTACCTATTTTCATAAAATATTTAATAGTATGGTTAGTTAGTATGGTTCCAATAGTCGAATTAAGAGGAGCAATCCCAATCGCAGAAGGATTAGGATTAAACATATTTATCTATTACCCTATAGCAATAATAGGAAATATGCTTCCTGTACCAATAATTTTTTTATTTGCAAGAAAAGTATTAGAATGGGGAAAAGATAAAAAAATAATTGGAAAATTTTTTACTTGGTGCTTAGAAAAAGGCGAAAAAGGTGGGGAAAAACTAAAAAAGGCAGCAGGAAACAAAGGTATTTTCTTTGCCCTACTTATATTCGTAGGAATCCCACTACCAGGGACAGGGGCATGGACTGGAACACTAGCAGCAAGTTTCTTAAACCTTGACTTCAAAACAAGTATCTCAGCAGTAACATTAGGAGTACTACTAGCAGGAATAATAATGTCACTAGGAAGCAAATTTGTATCAATCTTAGGCTGGCCTGGTTTAATAGCTATTGTTATCGCAATCATAATAGCTATAACAGTCTCAATATTATTAAACAAAAAAAGAAATAAAAGAACTACTTAATCTCTCAAATTAAGTAGTTCTTTTATTAGTAGAAATTTTTGAATTTCAGTCAACTAACACAAATTACCCTTCATTTCTACTCTCTTCCTCATCTTTAATTTTATTCCTAGCATCCACAAAATCCGTCAATCCAATCTTCAAAACAACAGCAATAGGCACAGCTAAGAACATACCTAAAATACCAAAATAAGCACCACCAACAGTAATTGAAAAGATAACAAGTAATGGACTTATTTCCAAAGAAGAGCCAATTATTTTAGGATTAATAATATTGGCATCAATTTGTTGTAAAATTATAACAACAACTGCCATAGCAAGAGCCTTTCCAAATCCTCCAGTTATAAAAGTAACCAATATTCCTATGCTTACAGCAACTATAGCACCAATATAAGGTATCATATTAAATAATCCAATTGTAAATCCAATTAAAGGTGCATATTTTACTTTTAATATCATCATTGCAATTGTTGTCAAAATACCAACAATTACAGCATCTAATAATTGACTTGATATAAATGTAAAAAATACTTGATTTGCTTTTGTAAAATATTTATCTATAGTTTCATAAGTTTCCTTTTTAAATATTGCTCTCACAAATCTTCTTAAAGCATTTATTATTGTGGTTCTTTGTAATAAAATATATACTGAAACTATTATAGATACAAATACATCAAATATTCCAGAGAATATATCTATTATACTTTTAATATATTCTAAACCTAATATATTATTTGATGAATTTAATATATTTAAAAGTTTTTCTTTTGAAATATCTAAAAGTTTAAAATCATTAATATAGTCAAATAAAGCTAAGCTTCTAGCTGTTGGAAATAGCATTCCATCACTTAGATATTTTTTTAGAGAAATTTTAAATTCTTCAGGTTCATCTACTAATATTTTAGAGATTGTATAAAGGATATCAACATCTCCTTCTTCGCTTCCAAAACAAATGGCATCAACACAATTTAATGAATTTAGAGTAGTTATTGCGCCATGAGAAAATATTTCAGCACTTTGGCAAGCAAACATTGTAGGAAGCTCAATAACTAAATCAACTCCATTTTTAACTGCGGCATGAGCTCTTGTATATTTATCAAATAAAGCAGGTTCTCCTCTTTGTAGAAAATTACCACTCATAATAGCTATAGTATGAGTAGCTTTAGTTTTTTCTATGGATTTTTGTAAATGATATAAGTGACCATTGTGAAAAGGATTATATTCAACTATAAGTCCAAGTATCTTCATGAAAAATTCTCCTTTTGTATTTATATAATAAAGGTTA
>ERZ772851.2511-NODE-2511-length-13751-cov-4.884346_pt1 | contig 13751 bp, 9 predicted proteins | sample MGYA00512137_ERZ772851 | MGnify/ENA primary metagenome ERZ772851 (study PRJEB29015, sample SAMEA2737663) | human gut metagenome | biome: human gut; feature: human-associated habitat; material: faeces | place: China | collected 2012 ... | reverse complement strand
TGTTAAATTATCCATTATTTTAAGTTATTGCATAAATTATTCCTACATTCGCACCGTATAAACAATGGACTGACATGAAACAGAAGCTATTAACAGATATTGAGTTGGATGTTCATGAGTTGAAGTATCTCATGGATTCATTTACCAAGGAGCCGACTCCGACTTTGTCTGAACTGTTGAAGCGGAGCATTACACGGATGCAGGGGCGTTTGGACGAACTGCAGCAGGAGGTGGATGCTGTTCAGGTAATTTCTCCGTCAGCTGTGGAAGAGACAGCGGAAGAGGAGGATGAAGTTGCCGGGTCTGAAGAGGATTCCCCCGTGATTATACAATCTCTCGAATCGGTTGTTGTGAAAGAAGATGAGGAAGGAGAAGCCATTGTTGCGGAAGAGAAACCTGTCGTAATAGCGGCAGCTGCAGAGACAGCAGCAGCAGCAGAAGAAGAAGAAGAAGAAGGGAAAAAAGAGGAATCGGCAATTGTTGAGGAACCTGTCGTTGAAACTGTTGTGAAAGAGGAAGAACCTAAATCGGCTGTGTTGGGAGAAAGTCTCAAACTGTCTGCCGGCTTGCGACATGCTATCAGCTTGAATGATTCTTTCCGTTTTTCTCGTGAACTGTTCGGAGGCAACACTGATTTGATGAATCGGGTTATCGAACAGATATCAGTAATGAGTTCCTACAAGACTGCAGTCGCATTTCTGTCCTCGAAAGTCGAATTGAATGAAGAAAAGGAGGCGGTGAACGACTTTCTGGAGCTACTAAAGAAATATTTTAATCAATCAGTATAAAACAAAAACAAGATGGGAAAGCTATATGTGGTGCCTACGCCGGTAGGGAATCTGGAGGACATGACTTTTCGGGCTATCAAAGTCCTGAAAGAGGTCGATCTGATTTTGGCGGAGGATACACGTACTTCCGGTATCTTGCTGAAACACTTTGAAATAAAGAATGCAATGCAATCCCACCACAAATTTAATGAACATAAAACGGTGGAAAGTGTTGTTAATAGAATAAAGGCAGGTGAAACGGTGGCACTAATTTCGGATGCCGGAACGCCTGGAATTTCCGATCCCGGATTTCTGGTTGTTCGTGAATGTGTGCGCAACGGTATTGAAGTGCAGTGCTTGCCGGGAGCAACCGCTTTTGTTCCGGCACTCGTAGCATCGGGATTGCCGAACGAGAAGTTCTGCTTCGAGGGATTTCTCCCCCAGAAGAAAGGACGGCAGACACGACTGAAGACATTGGCGGAAGAACACCGTACGATGGTGTTTTATGAATCACCCCACCGTCTGTTGAAGACGTTAACACAGTTTGCCGAATATTTCGGTGCTGAACGTCAGGCAACCGTGTCGCGTGAAATATCCAAACTCCACGAAGAAACAGTTCGGGGCAGTTTGGCTGAATTGATAGAACACTTTACCGCTACCGAACCCCGGGGCGAGATTGTGATAGTATTAGCAGGAATAGATGATTAAATAACTTCATTAAAAAACGTAAAACGTAAACGTATGAAAAAGTTAGCTGTTTTATTTGTATGCGTAGCCTTGTTGGCTTCGTGTGATGGCTTTAAAGGTGGAAGTAAAGACCTGAAAGCTGAAAATGATTCTCTTTTGATGGAACTGAACCAGCGCAATGCTGAACTGGATGATATGATGGGTACTTTCAATGAAGTTCAGGAAGGTTTCCGTAAGATCAATGCTGCCGAAAGTCGTGTAGACTTGCAGCGCGGTACTATTACCGAAAATTCTGCTAGTGCCAAACAACAAATCGCTTCTGATATTGAATTCATCTCCAAGCAGATGGAGGAAAACAAAGCTCAGATTGCTAAATTGCAGGCTCAGTTGAAAAATAGCAGTTATAATTCTGCTCAGATGAAAAAGGCGGTTGCCGCTCTGACTGCTGAATTGAATGCTAAACAACAACGTATCGAAGAACTTCAAACCGAACTGGCTTCCAAGAATATCCGTATTCAGGAACTGGATGCTGCTGTAAGCGATCTATCTGCTGCCAAAGAAACGCTGGTTGCCGAAAACGAAGCGAAAGCTAAGACAGTTGCTGAACAGGATAAGAGCCTGAATGCTGCATGGTTTGTATTCGGAACAAAATCCGAACTGAAAGCCCAGAAAATTCTTCAAAGTGGTGATGTGCTGAAAAGCGCTGATTTCAACAAGGATTATTTCACTCAGATTGATATCCGTACAACAAAAGAAATCAAGTTGTACTCTAAACGTGCTGAGTTGTTGACTACTCATCCTGCCGGTTCTTACGAATTGGTGAAAGATGACAAAGGTCAGTTGACTTTGAAGATTACGAATCCTACTGAATTCTGGAGTATATCCAGATACTTGGTTATTCAGGTAAAATAAGGTAGACACCTCTTTTGAATTGCCAATGTGCTGATTCCTGAATGCAAGAAATTAGCACATTGGCTTTTTGTTTCTTATATATACCCCCGTAACTGTTGATGAAATATAGAAATCTTTTTTTTGATCTTGACGACACTATCTGGGCTTTTTCCCGTAATGCTCGCGATACTTTTGAAGAAGTCTATCGGAAATATTCATTCGAACGTTATTTTGATTCGTTCGATCATTATTATACGATTTATCAGCAACGGAATACCGAACTCTGGATTGAATATGGTGAGGGGAAGATAACGAAGGATGAACTGAACCGGCAACGTTTTTCTTATCCTTTGCAGGCGGTAGGAGTGGAGGATGAGACCTTGGCTGAAAAGTTCTCGGAAGATTTCTTCGCAATTATTCCTACCAAAAGCGGTTTGATGCCTTATGCGAAAGAGGTGTTGGAGTATCTGGCTCCGAAATATAATCTTTATATACTGTCCAACGGTTTTCGGGAATTACAATCACGTAAAATGCGTTCAGCAGGCGTAGACATCTACTTTAAAAAGGTTATCCTTTCCGAAGATCTCGGGGTACTGAAGCCGTGGCCTGAAATATTCAACTTTGCTCTTTCCGCCACTCAGTCCGAACTGCGCGAATCATTGATGATTGGTGACAGTTGGGAAGCGGATATAACCGGGGCACATGGAATAGGGATGCACCAGGCTTTTTACAATGTAACCGGTCGTACCTCATTTCCTTTTCAGCCTACTTATCACATTTATTCTTTGAAAGATTTGATAGATTTATTATAGATTTTATGGATTAAGTCGTATTTTTGTCGTGTTTAATAAATGCATAAAAATGCGATACTGCCATGGATAGTACACTTCTCCCGTTTGCCTTGCTTTGTTTCACTTCGTTCTTTACGTTGACCAATCCTTTGGGGACAATGCCCGTCTTTCTTACAATGACTCATGGAATGACGGATAAGGAACGTCAGTCTATCGTGCAACGTGCCACCATTGTGTCGTTTGTCACATTAATGGTTTTTGTTTTTGCCGGTCAGTTTCTTTTTAAGTTTTTCGGGATCTCTACTGATGGATTTCGTATTGCCGGTGGGGTGATTATCTTCAAAATCGGTTTTGATATGCTTCAAGCCCGCTACACGCCGATGAAGTTGAAGGATGAAGAAATAAAAACTTATGCTGATGATATTTCAATTACTCCTCTCGGGATACCAATGTTGTGTGGTCCCGGAGCGATAGCGAATGCTATTGTTTTGATGCAGGATGCTCACAACTTCGAAATGAAAGGGATTTTGATAGGAACTATCGGACTGATTTATCTGCTGACTTTCTTTATTCTCCGTGCTTCCACGAAATTGGTGAGTGTCTTGGGAGAGACGGGGAATAATGTAATGATGCGTCTTATGGGATTGATCTTAATGGTGATCGCAGTAGAATGTTTCGTCAGTGGGTTGAAACCGATATTGGTGGATATAGTGAGAGAAGGGATGGTTGGTGTCTTAAAATAAGAATAGTGAAAAACCGGGTAGTGGAAAAGTTACTCACTACCCGATTTTTTGTTGTTTGCAGATGAATGAATTATCTGTTACCGCCTGCCCACCAGACTTTTTCGTTATAAACATACTGTCCATTTCCATAAGCAGCTTTCACTTCTGCGTTTGTCGTTGTGTCACTATTGCCATATGGACAACGTAAGGGGAAAGGCTTGGTATTCTGTAATTGAATGAAACTTTCAGTAGGTGCTGTCATTCTACGGAGGTCATTATAAGATTCTGTAGCTTCTCCGGAAGCTCCCCATAGTGCAAAATATTTTTGTATCATGGTAGTTTTCAGAGGCTCATTCGTATATGTAGCTTCTACAGTGTTGTCAAAATAGCTATTCGCTTCTTCTTCCGTGATAGCGCTAGCTGGGTTTAGTAATGTGTTTCCCAATTCTTTTCTGGAAATACTAAAACTGTTCTCTGCATTTAGCAATCCGGCTACCACAGCCTCTTTCAAGGCGCTTTTTGCATCACGTCCCAATCGGCATAAAGCTTCTGCTTCTAAGAACTTTAACTCATGGAAGCTCATTAAAAGAGTAGGGGCTGTTGCTGAATACATAAACAGAGATGTACCATATTTGCTGGTTCCTTGTTCCGGTGTTCCGCTAGGTGCATATACATCAGTATCAGGAGTCCCCGGAGCTTGTGCTTTTCCTTCTTTCTCTTTGTCTAGTTTTGTAATGAATGCCCTGGACAGACGTGGGTCATTATATTCAGCTAGTTTGCTTCTCATGCTTTCGCTTGCTCCCAATGCTGCACGTGCTTTGAAGAAACCATAAAGTGGATTTATGTTATTGACATCATATACACTGAATGCTGCCTGTTCTTCTGTGTTTTTAAAAGACTTGCTTACATACTCCAACACTTTCTCCATATCAGCGTCTTTATTAGTTGACCTTTGAAGTAGGTGCATCGTATAGCGTGCTTTCAGGGCATATGCAAATTTGAGCCATTTTTCTGCATCTCCTTGGTAAAGTAAATCTTGACTGGATGGATCTATTAAATCCTCTTGTTGTAAGTCTGCAATAGCGTCATCCAGATATTGCATTGCTTGTTTATAAATATCCTCTTGTTTATCCATTTTGGGATTTAGATAAACGGGGGAACCATTTTCGTCAACTAAGGCAGCTTGGCTGCACGGAGCATCGCCAAACATATCTGCTATTAATGCACAGTTGTAGGCTGCTAATACTTCGGCCATGCCTTTGGTTGTATAATTGCCGTAATCTATCCCTCCATCACTACATTGGTTAATTATGATACGGGCGGATTTTAATGTTGAGTACAGGTTGTTCCATGTATTATTGAAAGTGGAAGATGATGTCGGTTCACTTTCTCTGGTTTCTGCATAATACAATTGATTGTCAACACCTACTTCATATTCAATATATGAAGATAGATAAGTATTTAAGTCTCCTCCTGCATTTGAAAACGCGGTAGAGGTTATTACATCAGTTAGGATAAATCTTCCAGCCACGCTTTGTGTGTGTCCATGATCTTTATTTATTCTATCCATTGCATCTTCCGAACATCCGGAAAGGACAACTGATAAAACGCCAACGGCAAAAAATCCTTTAATTATAGTATATGTTTTCATCTTTCTTTTTAGCTAATTAGAATTTTACATTAAATCCGAAGCCATAACTGGCCGTTCCGGGTAAAGAGAAACGTTCGAATGCGCCTCCCATATTGTCATTGCCTTGTGAAGCCTCTGGGTCGAATCCTTTAAATTCTGACCAAACTAATATGTTACGTGCAAAGACATTTACGTTTACGTTTAGCCATTTTTTGGAGAGGACCGGATAGCTTATGGATAATTCACGTAACTTAATATAAGAGTTGTCATAAATATAAGACTCGTCAATAGACCTTCTTCTTGTGAAATAGGATTGAGCATCAGATACCTTTATGTCATTAGGAGCATAAATCGGATTTCCATTGGTATCTTTACCCGTTTCTTTAACTGAGTTTTCTACAATAAAATCAGTTTTACGCATATCTCCAGATAATTTACTCACACCGTAATAGTTCATCTCGCCAGCGGTACCGGAATACATTTGACCGCCTTGTTTCCAATCAAATACAGCTGAAATGCGGAACTTGTATAATTCAATATTAGTATTGAACCCCAGGCGGAAATCGGGAGATACAGTTCCGATAACCGCATCTTCTCCTTGCATGGGGAGCCCGTTTTGATCTACAACTATCTTACCTTCATTATTGCGCATATAGCTTTTTCCATAGATTACAGGGAATTTGTCACCAATTCCGGCACGTACTTGTGGAGTAACAAAACCTCCTAACATAATGCTTTCTACTCCTGGAGCCAGTTCATCAACATAATTGTCGATTTTGGAGAAGTTGAAGGCAAAATCAAGTTTAAAGTTCTTTGTATCTACCGGAGAAATGCCCAAGGTCACTTCATGAGTATTAGTATGTATCTTACCTCCGTTCATTATCATACTTGAGGCTCCGGTTGAACCGGCTAAAGGAACTTCAAATATCTGATCCTTTACATTCTGACGTGAGTAAGTATAATTCAATGTGACCAATCCGTTGAAGAAAGTAAGATCAGCTCCTATCTCGTATGATTTTGTATTCTGTGGCTTTAAGTTGGGATCATATACTTTATAGTATGGTACATAAGCCATTGCTCCGGCTATTGGGTATACAATAGGATTCCCCATATAGAAACCGCCACCATAAGCGGGAGTGTAGTAATAGCTTTGAGTATAATCTCCTGCCATACCTACTTCTGCGTAGGAGGCACGTATTTTACCGAAAGTTAATATATTGTTCTTTAACGGTGCCAATTCTGTAAAAATGAATCCTAATGAGACTGATGGATAAGTGAAAGAACGATTGTTACGAGGCATACTTGAAACGATGTCATTACGTATACTTCCACTTAAGTAGAGCATATTTTTCCATGCAACTGATACATTTGCAAAATTACCTACGGTTCGTTTTTTATTGTATTGACTTTCATTGGAAAATACAGAAGCATTATTTAAGTGATTCCAGCCCGGAAAGTTGAAATTCATGCTATACGCATATTCGTATTTTGTCTTTTTATCAACAAATTCATTACCGATTAAAGCGTCTAATGCCCATTCATCATTAATATTCCATGTGTAAGAGGCAGTCAGTAATGAGTTTAGCTCATTAACAGTATAGTGATATTCCGAATCTTCACCTGTAGCGGCCCAAGTGCTTCCATATCCATAAATTTCAGAATAGTTAGTTGTATAAGCATCGTCACCTATTTGATACTTAATATCCAGTTTATGGTTGTCGGTCCCGAATTTAGTGGAGTATTTCACAAAGGCATTTCCAAAGAAGCGTTGTGAACGTTCTGAAAATTGATTATTATCGACAGCCCAGTAAGCATCGTCAATCCAATCACTACGATAGGTATTTTGAGTATATAGGTCACCTTCTATATGGGAAGGAATGCCTGCCATATTATAACTAACAGGAGCATTGTAAACAGTAGCAACTACACTTGTGTTGGCAGTAGATTGTTTTGTGATCTTTGAAGTCACAAAATTCCCATTAAATCCGGTAGTCCAGTTGGGGTGCAGTTGTGCTTCTGCTGATAATTTTACATTGTATCTATCCATACCTGTTGAGGGAACAATACCATTGGTAGTGGTATTACCCATAGAGAAAGAGTAGTTCCCTTTATCAAATTTTTGGGCTACATTCACATTGTTGCTCCACGATACACCAGTTTCGAAGAAGTCTTTCATGTTGTTATATGCTTTTGGAGTAGCCCAAGGGTCCATACCGGCTGCTGCAAGCTGAGGAACGTAATACCTGTCTGGTTGTTTACCATACTTATTGGTGTAACTATTATTAGTATTTCCACCATAGTTAGGATCATTAGGTAATTCTGAGATTCTAGGACCCCATGCAAAAGGTGATAAGGGATCAAATACTCCTTTAGAGCCTTGTGCGTATTCTTGTTGTAACTCTGGCAGGGTTGAGATCTTATCGAATGAAAGGTTGGTGCTAAAAGTGATGTTTGGTTTCCCTTTATTTGCTCCTTTACCACTTTTAGTAGTGATAACAATAACACCGTTCGAGGCCCTCATTCCATATAATGCAGAAGCAGCCTGTCCTTTCAGTATATTAATACTTTCGATGTCGTTAGGATCAATATCGACTGCACGATTAGCATAGTCTGTGCCATATGCTCCGTCAGTAAGAGATGTACTAACATCGGCAGTAGAAGCAATTGGCATACCGTCAATTACATATAAAGGGGTATTATCTCCTGTGAAAGAACGGGAACCGCGAATGGTTATTTTAGAAGAGGCTCCCGGCATACCCGATGAAGGAGTGATGTCAATACCTGATACTTTTCCTTGTAATGCACCTGCTAAATCCGTATTGGCCGCCCGTGTCAGTACATCTGATTTTACATCTTGTACAGCATATCCTAATGCTTTTTTCTCACGTGAGATACCCATTGCTGTCACAACTATCTCATCTAATTTTTGTGCATCAGCTTTCAGTATGACTTTTAAGGTCGGTTTAATAATGACTTCCTGAGTCTGCATTCCAATATACGAAATCTGCAAAGTCTTTGCAGAACTTGGTACATTTGCCAAATTAAAATTACCATCCACATCTGTGATTGTACCTTGAGTAGTACCTTTTACTAACACAGAGGCGCCAACAACTGGCTGCCCGTCTTCTTCAGAAATCACAACACCTGTGATCTTCTGAGTTTGGGCAGTTACCAGACTTATGCCCACAAAAAGGCATGCCAATAACAGCATCAATTTTCTTTTCATAAATTCTCTCTTAAAGTTTAACTTTACATTAATTGTTTCTTTACTCTAACAATTTGCAAATATATTAATAAATATGAAACTAACAATTCATTTAATAAAAAAAGGTTGCAAATATGGCATTCTGTTATTCAATTGCTAATATTTATGCTAATAAGCATAGATATTGGCTGCAAAAGTTTTGATTTCAAAACTCAGAAGCGACACTTTGCAAAAGCAAAATGCTCATTTTAATATTTCACATACTCATTTTTAGTCACAAAACACCTCTATTAACAAACCTTTTTGCTTATTTTGAAAAAACATCAATAAAAAAGTGGCATTTAATTTAAAGTTTTGTGAATACTTCATTTTTGAGGATTTATTTTTTTAGAGATATTAATGCATATTCAACCCTGGCGTAGCACAGAACTACGTCTAATTTGTTCTATTATTAATTAAAAAACTGAAGTATGGAAAAGATTAGTTACAACCTTGTGTTTAACAGAAAAAAAAGATTGAATAAAAAGGGAATGGCATTAGTACAGGTAGAAGCTTATTTAAATAGAAGAAAAATATATTTCTCTACTAAGATATACCTTAAACCTGAACAGTGGGATACGAAACGTAGAATGGTAAAGGGACATCCTAATGCAGACGTATTGAATCGTATGTTATACGAGCACATTGCGGCTATTGAACAAATAGAACTTGGATTATGGCAACAGGGGAAGAGTATTTCTTTGGAGTTATTAAAGGATTCCATCGATAAACCTGTAAGCAACGGTAGATCGTTCTTAACTTTCTTCAGAGAAGAAGTCGCTAATTCTTCTTTGAAAGAAAGCACCAGACAGAATCACCTGTCTACTCTGGAGCTACTCCAAGAATTTAAGAAGGAAGTACAGTTCACGGACCTGACATTTGAATTTGTGTCTTCATTTGACAATTATCTGCAATCCAAGGGATATCACCTGAATACGATTGCCAAACATATGAAACATTTGAAACGTTATGTTAACGTCGCTATAAATAAGGATTATATGGACGTGCAGAAATATGCATTCAGAAAATATAAAATAAAAAGTGTAGAAGGCAGACATAGTCATCTATCACCGGAAGAATTGCATAAATTGGAGGATTTACAGCTAGGAGGAAAATATGCAAAATTGCAAAAGACAAAAGATTCCTTTTTATTTTGCTGTTACGCCGGATTACGATACTCCGACTTTACCAGTTTGACATCTGCAAATATTGTTGAGTTTCAACAGGAAACGTGGCTTATTTACAAATCAGTCAAAACTGGTATTGAGGTACGTCTACCATTATATCTATTGTTTGAAGGGAAAGGTATTCATATATTGCAGCGCTATAAGGATGATCTTAATCGTTTTTTCAAATTGAAAGATAATTCGAATATTAATAAGGAACTGAATATATTAGGGAAACTGGCAGAAATTGATAAACGTATATCATTTCATACCGCCCGCCATACAAATGCTACCTTATTAATATATAGTGGTGCTAATATCACTACTGTACAAAAGTTGTTAGGACATAAAAGTGTAAAAACGACTCAGGTATATGCGAATATTATGGATATAACTCTTGTACGGGATCTTGAAAAAGCAATCTACTCAAAAGCCGGTGGCAAACATAAAGGAAACTAATCCTAAATCTTCCAGGATTAAGCTCTCCGGATACTATTAGTTAGTACTCGTTATGCATAGCTTTATTCGTCTAACAACTGTTAAACTTTCGTCTGACAGTTGTTTCTCTTTCGTCTAACAGTTGTCAGACGAAAAAACAACATCTGTCAGACGAATAAAATTATGCAATAACAAAGATTGATTTATTAAGTACGAGAAGTAGATAGTTACTAACTTAAAAATAATCCACAACCGTACGGAAAGAAGTAAATCATTTTAATTTATAAAATAAGATACCACATAGAATAAATAAAACCTATTTTTATTAACATCTGAGGAATATTCTCAATTAAGTAATTCTAGTATTTGCATTCAATGGAAATTGTTGTGGAACAAAATAACAAAGTCAAAGTGGGTTCTTTTCAAAGTCTAAACGATTATTTACTAAATACTTATCTCTTTTTCAAGTAGATATTTAGTAGCACAATTTCTGTTTTTATATCATTGCTACTATAAATAATAAGCTATAAATTAAAGATATAGGTTGTTTTTTATTAAGAAGAATGACAAGATACTTATGTTTTGCAAATAGTTATAATCTATTGATAATAAGAGCAATATCGAACGACCAAGTTCTGCAAAGACTTTGCAGATTTCGTATATTGGAATGCAGGCGCAAGAAGTGGCAATTAAACCCCATTTAAAAATCACATTGAAGCCGGATGCTAAACAATTAGATGAGATTATAGTTGTTGCTTATGGTACTGCTAAGAAATCAGCATTTACCGGTTCTGCTTCAACTATTAAAGCTGATAAATTGGAAGAGAGAATTGTGTCGAATATCACCAATGCCCTCTCCGGACAGGTGGCCGGTATTCAGACAGTAAATGCTAACGGAGCTCCGGGAGCGTCTGCGACAGTTCGTATCCGTGGTATCGGTTCTATGAGTTCAAGCAATGCTCCGTTGTATGTAGTAGACGGAGTACCTTATGATGGTGATATGTCTTCCATTAACCCTCAAGATATAGAATCCCTTTCTGTATTGAAGGATGCGGCTGCTAACTCTATTTATGGAGCACGCGGAGCGAATGGAGTTATCTTGATTACAACTAAATCTGCTAAAACAGAAAAAGCAAAGGTCACATTTGATGCCAAATGGGGGTCCAATTCGCGCATGGTTCCTCAATATGATGTAATTGGAACGGCAGAATATTACGAAACGCAGTACAAGACTTTGTACAATTCCAAGATCTATACCGGTTCCTCTAAGGCCGAAGCTTATAATTATGCAGATAAAACTTTGTTGGACGCAAAAAATGGTGGATTGGGATACCTTGTTTATACCGTGCCTGATGGTGAAAAATTGATTGGTAACAATTTCAAGCTTAATCCGAATGCTAAGTTAGGGTATTCTGATGGTAAATATTATTATACTCCTGACGATTGGTATGACGAAGTATTCAGTTCAAATTTCCGTCAGGAATACAATGTTAATATCTCAGGCCGTTCTGACAAATTGAATTACTATGCAAGTGTCGGTTACCTGAATGATTCCGGTATTATTCAAAATTCTGCTTACAAACGTTATACCGGTCGTGCAAAAGTTGATTATCAAGCTAAAGAATGGTTAAAAGTAGGAACCAACATTGCATACACTTATTCGGATTCACAAGCTCCTGACTATCAGGATGGTGATTCTTGGGGAAGTTCTGCTAACTTATTTTATGTATCCAATACAATTGCACCGATCTATCCTTTATATGTACGTAATGCTGACGGAAGTATTGCTATCAATCCCAACACAGGGTATAAAATCTATGACTCGGGTAACAACAGCGGCTTTTCTCGTCCTTCGGTAACTGGAAATGCGGCTAGAGACATCGAACTGAACCGTCAGCATGAATATACCGATTTGTTAAGTGGAAAATGGTATGCTAACATCACTCCGATTGAAGGTTTGACGCTGACTGCCAATATTTCTGCGAATGTACAGAACAGCCGTTTGAACCAGTTGAGCAGTGCTTTCGGATCTGCATCGGCAGATGATGGTTCTGTTTTTGTACAGCATACCAGAATGATGGGAGTGAATAACCAGTATCTGGCAACCTATGCACGTACGTTTGCCGATAAGCATAATGCAGATTTATTGGTCGGTTATGAACAATACCGTTATAAGAATCAAGTACTCTACGGAGAAAACACCAATCTGTACAACCCATATATCGGTGAGTTGAATAATGCCGGAGGTATAGACAAGAAGAATGCGAAATCATATACGGACAATTATATGACCGAAGGTATTTTGAGCCGTTTGCAATATAACTATGACGGAAAATACTTCCTCAGTGCTTCTTATCGTCGTGACGCTTCTTCACGTTTCCATAAAGATCACCGTTGGGGTAACTTCGGAAGTGTAGGTGGAGCTTGGCTGATTAACCACGAAAAGTTCATGGAAAACGTGAAATGGGTGAATATGTTGAAATTGAAAGCTAGTTGGGGTGTGCAGGGTAATGACAGACTGCTGATTACTGTAAACGGTGTACAGCGTGACAACTGGTATGCTTATCAAGACCAGTATGATGTGAACTACGCTAACGGGCAATATTCACTGATTCTCAAATATAAAGGAACGAAAGATCTGACTTGGGAAACGTCTTATGCTTTCAATATCGGTACTGACTTTGAATTATTCAACAACCGTTTGAATGGTACTATTGAATATTTCAGCAGAAAAACTGTCGATTTGTTGTATAACAAACCGATCCCTGTATCATCCGGTATCAGTACAGGCTATGAGCCGACCAACGTGGGCGATATTATGAATAAGGGTGTTGAATTGGATTTGAACGGCATTATCCTTCGCGGAAAGGATTATGAATGGGCTATGAACTTCAACCTGACGCACTATACCAATAAAATTACTGCATTGGATCCGGATTTGGAGAAAAATGGCGGTCAAAAAGGTTCTTATTATATTTACCGGGTAGGAGGATCTCTTTACCAGTCTTATTTGAAAACATACGCCGGAGTAGATCCGGATACGGGAAAGGCATTGTATTATGTGGATCCGGATAATGGTGATTATACAAAGACTTCTAACTATGAAGAAGCCCAACAAGCGGATCAGGGTACTACGTTGCCAAAAGTATATGGTGGTTTGGGGACTTCAGTGCGATTCTACGGTTTTGATTTCTCATTGCAGCTTTCTTATCAGTTGGGCGGCAAATATTACGACGGGGCTTATCAGGCATATATGCACAATGGAAATAGTGGTATGCAAGGTACAAACTGGTCTACGGACATCCGTAAAGCGTGGACACCGGACAATCGTTATACTGACGTACCTCGTTTAAGTGCAAGTGATGCAAGCTACCAACAGGATTCCAGCCGTTTCCTTGTTAGCTCGGATTATCTC
>ERZ772851.2509-NODE-2509-length-13773-cov-5.521796_pt1 | contig 13773 bp, 13 predicted proteins | sample MGYA00512137_ERZ772851 | MGnify/ENA primary metagenome ERZ772851 (study PRJEB29015, sample SAMEA2737663) | human gut metagenome | biome: human gut; feature: human-associated habitat; material: faeces | place: China | collected 2012 ... | reverse complement strand
CTACCGCAGCGGCACCCCCACCGTGGCGCTGGCCTGTTCGCTGGCGCTGGCGCTGGAAAAGGCAGTGAGCGAACTGCCCGCCCGGGTGGAGCACATCCGCGCCCTGAACGCCCGCCTGCGCACCGGGCTTGCCCAATACCCCAAGGTGCGCATCAACAGCCCGGACACCGCCGTGCCGCAGATTTTAAACCTGAGCGTACAGAACGTGAAGGGCACCGTGTTCCAGCGGGAGCTGGATGCCAGGGGCGTATGCGTCTCGGTCAAATCGGCCTGCTCTTCGGACGGCCTGCCCTCCCGCGCCGTGTTTGCCGTGAGCCATGACCGGCGCAACGCGCTGTCCTCGTGGCGCATCAGCCTGAGCCACCTGACCACGGAACAGGAGATCACCGATTTTATGCAGGCCTTCGATGCCTGTTACAACGCCCTGACGCAATAAAAAGGAGTATTATGAAGCAAGATCCCCCCGCCGACCAGCAGCGAGGGGATCTTTTTTACTGTTTTTGAATGCCGAACAGTCTGCGCAGAATGCCGCGCAGCGCCTTGGGGCTTCGGATCACAACTACCTGCATATGCTCCCCGCCTTTCCGTTTTCTGGCCCATCCTATGCAGGCAGGGGCCGGAACGTTCCGGCAAGGGCAGCAGCGCTCAGTCTGCGATGGTCTCCACCACCACCAGCGCACCGCTGCGGGTGGAGATGGTGATGCAGTCCGACCCGGCAGCGTACTCGTTGCTGACGCCCAGCGGGTAGCTGGCGGTCAGCTCCGCATCGGTCAGCTCATAGTAGGAGCCGCGCTCACACACGCCCTGCGCCCTGCCCTCCATCGGGAAGGCCGAGAAGAAGAAGTACTTCTCCTTCGGGTAGCGGCGGGTCTCGCCGGGCATCACGTAGGTGATGCGGCTGCGCTCGTCCAGCAGGGTGGTGCGCACACCGCGCCGTTCCAGCCCAAGGCCGGTGCACAGGTTTGCAAGGGTGTGCTCCACCCGTCTGCCGCCAAGGCCGCCCAGCAGCAGCACCTCGTCAAAGCCCTTTTCCGAGACCAGCTTTGCAGCATACTCGGTGTCGGTATCGTCCTTCACATGGGGCAGCACGATGATATCGTCGTCCTGCTGTTCCGGGCAGGGGGCGGTGTCAAAATCGCCCACGATGATGTTGGGTCTGCGCCCCAGAGGTGCGCAGTTGCGGTAGCCTGCATCACAGGCAATGATAAAGTCGTCCGGCCGCAGGGCCTCTGCCAGCTCCGGAGAAACCGGGCAGGCCGAAATGATCACACAGCGTGACATGAATCTCTTCCTTATCCTTTATACTTTTGGGCGCTGCCAATCCTTCACGTCCTTGACTTCCTCGTACATGGCGCAGTAGCTGTCGTACCGGGTCTGGGAGAGTCTGCCCTCGGCCAGTGCGGCGCGCACGGCACAGCCTTTTTCGCTGCGGTGGGAGCAGCCGGTGAACTGGCACTGGCCCAGATAAGGCCCGAACTCCGGGAACGCATGCTCCAGATTTTCCTTGGGGATGAACCCGGCGCGGTTCGCTTCCAGACTGGCAAAGCCCGGCGTATCCGCAATGCGCCCGCCAAAGGCTTCAAAGATCGTCACCTCACGGGTGGTGTGGCGGCCGCGGCCCAGCTTCTGGCTGATGGCACTGGTCTCGCGCTCTGCTTCCGGCAGCAGGTGGTTCAAAAGGGTGGATTTTCCCACGCCGGAGTTGCCGCAGAACGCACACAGCCTGCCGCTGATCCACTGCTTCACCTCGTCCAGCCCGCCGCCGGTCTCGTAATCGATGCGGATGAACGGCAGGGTCGATTTTTCGTAGGCCTTACGCAGGAATTCCGCCTCGGCCAAGTCGCCCTTGGTGCACACGATCACCGGCTGCACGCCCTTGTCCACCGCAATGGCGGCAAGCTTATCCAGCACCAGCGTGCTGGGCGTGGGCTGGGTGGTGCTGGCCACAAGGAACAGCACATCCAGATTTGCCACCGGAGGCCGCACGAACACATTTTTGCGCGGTGCGATCTCGGCAATGACGGCTGCACCGTTCTCGGTCTCCAGCGTCACCTCATCGCCCGCCACCGGCGTGATCTTCTGTTTGCGGAAAATGCCGCGGGGCTTGCATTCCACAATGCCCTCCGGCGTTTTTACATAGTAAAAGCCGCCGATGCCCTTTGTGATATATCCCTTCATGCACGCCTCCGTCAGCTCAGCAGCGAGGACCACCAGTCGGTCAGCGGTTTCTGCGAAGGGTCGCCGCTGCCCGCTGTGCCCTGTTCGGTGCCGGTCTCGGTGCTGGAAGAAGAGGAGCCGCTGCCAAACAGGCCGCTCCACCAGTCGCCGCCGGTGGTGCTGTCGCTGGGTGCTTCCGGTTCCGGTGCAGGCTCCGGCCCTGCGCTTACCACAATGTTCACGCGGCCGTTCAGCTTTGTGGTAGAGCCTGCCGCCGGGTTCTGACTGATGACAGTGCCCACCGGCTGGTCGCTGTACTGCTCGGTCTGGCTGCCAAGGCCCAGATGGTTCTGCACCAGCAGGGTGCGGGCATCAGCGGTGCTCATGCCGGTCAGCGAGGGCACCTTGGTGGTGGTTGCCACCTGCGGGCGGCTGATATACATCACCACAGTGCTGCCTGCAGCCACCTGACTGCCCGCCGCCGGGTCGGTGCGGATCACCGCGCCGGATGCCACAGAGGGATCCACAGCCTGCGTTACCAGCACCGAGACACCCAGCTCCTTGAGCTGCTGCTCTGCATCGGCCTGCACATAGTTGGTCAGGTCCGGCACGGTAACGTACTGGGTGCCAAGGCTCACAGTCAGGGTCACATTCTGGCCCTCGCGCACCGTGCGGCCGGACACCGGCGACTGCTTATAGATATAGCCCGCCGCATAGTTACTGTTGTACTCCTGCTCCCAGGTAACGCTGATCTGGCCGGAGACCACCTGCTCGGTGGCAGCAGCCTCGTCCTGCGTCATGCCGATATAATCGCCCAGCGTGATATCGGCCTTGTTGTTCATCAGGTTGGAGGAATCGTTCAGGATCATCCAGCACAGCGCAAGGCACGCCAGTGCAAATGCAACGGTAACGCCGAACAGTGCCGGCAGGAAGATGGTGCGCTTTTTCTTGCGCGGTGCGGCCTTTTTGCCGCGGGGCGCAGGCTTTTCGGCCTGACGGTTTGCACGGTTCTGGTTCATGGTACGTTTCACCACCTTTTCGGGAGCATCTTCTGTAATATACTTGTACTCGAACATCACGGAGGGGTTGTGCACGTAGGTGTCCAGCGCATCCAGCATTTCGCGGGCGGATGCGTAGCGGTTCTGCGGCAGCTTTGCCATGGCCTTTTCGGTGATCTCCACCAGTGCATTCGGCACCTCCGGCGCGATCTCATGCAAAGACTTCGGCTGATCGGAGATCTGCTTGATGGCAACTTCCACCATGTCGTCTGCATCAAAGGGCAGATGACCGCTGAGCATCTCGTACATCATCACGCCCACCGAGTAGATATCGCTGGTGCAGTCGGTCTCATCGCCCTTGGCCTGCTCCGGGCTGATATAGTGCACGCTGCCCATAGCCTTGCCGCTCAGCAGCTGGTTCTCGGCACGGGAGATGCGCGCAATGCCAAAATCCATCATGCGCAGCTGGCCGTTGTCCAAAAGCATGATGTTCTGGGGCTTGATGTCCCGGTGCACCACACCGTTGGCGTGGGCATGTTCCAGCGCCTTTAAGATCTGGGAGATGAAGTGCACGGTCTCCCGGTTGGTCAGCCTGCCGCCGCGCTGGTTAAGGTACTCGCGCAATGTCATGCCGTCCACATATTCCATCACGATATACTGCAGATCATCATTCACCGATACATCGTACACTTTTACGATGTTGGGGTGGTTCAGCAGCGAGATGGCCTTGGATTCATTTTTAAAGCGGCGCACAAGGTCCGGGTCGTGCATATACTCCTGCCGCAGCACCTTTACCGCCACCACGGTACCGGCAGGCACCGGGCCGTTGTGCCCCAGCATGACCGCCTTGTAGACGTTTGCCATGCCGCCGGAACCGATCAGCTCCCGCACCTCATACAGGCCGTCCAGCTTTTTGCCGATCAGGTTGTCCATCAGCGCACCTCCTCCACACACAGCAGCAGCGCGGTGATGTTATCCGGGCCGCCGTTCTCGTTGGCCGTGCGGATCAGAAGGTCCGGCAGGTCGTAGAACCTGCCGGTGCGCAGCAGCTGTTCCAGCTGTTCTCTGGGCACGGCATTGGTCAGGCCGTCCGAGCACAGCAGCAGGATATCCCCTTTCTGCAGCGGTGCGGTGGTGAACTCCGAGTCCAGCCGGTAGTCCACGCCCAGCGCCTTGGTGATGATGTTCTTCTGAGGGTGGTGCTCGGCCTCCTCCACGGTAATGGTGCCACAGTCCACCAGCTCCTGCACATAGGAGTGGTCGTGGGTGAGCTGGGCAAGCCTGCCGTCCCGGTACAGGTACGCCCGCGAGTCGCCTGCATGACACAGGAACACCTTGCCGCCGCGCACCAGTGCGCACACAGCCGTGGTGCCCATGCCCGCCAGCGATTCCTCACGCAGGGCCTTCTGGAACACAAAGCGGTTGGCGCTGAGCAGGCTCTTTTTCAAAAAGGTCTCCTCTTCGCCGGGCAGGCACTTGGAAGCATACTGCTCCTGAAAGCAGCGCTCGATCACATCGCACGCGCTCTGGCTGGCTTCCCTGCCGCCGCGTGCACCGCCCATGCCGTCGCATACCAGCAGCCATGCGGCATCGCCGGGCAGTTCTCCTGCGCGATAATCGTCCTGATTATCCTGCCGGACCCTGCCGACATCCGTTTTTCCTGCAAGTTTCATAGGCTTCTCCCTTTAATCTTTACGCTTTCCCGTTCATTTCGTCACGGCGCAGCTGGCCGCATGCGGCGCTGATCTCGCTGCCAAGGCGGCGGCGCACCGTAGCGTTCACGCCAAGGCTCTCCAGCTTCTGCTGGAAGCGGTGCACGTTGGCTGCATCGGTGGCCGAGTACGGGCTGCCGTCCACCGGGTTGATGGGGATCAGATTCACATGGGCACCCATGCCCCGGATCAGGTTTGCCAGCTGTCTGGCGCAGGCATCGGAATCATTGACACCGCGCACCATGGAATATTCAAAGCTCACGCGGCGGCCGGTGGTGTCCTGATAGCGGCGCACGGCCTGCATCAGCACTTCCACGGGATAGGCATCGTTCACCGGCATCATGCCGCTGCGAATTTCATTGTTGGGTGCGTGCAGCGACACCGAGAGGGTCAGCTGCAGCTTTTTCTCGGCCAGCTGGTCGATCTTGGGCACCAGACCGCAGGTAGAAAGGCTGATGTTGCGCATCCCGATGTTCACGCCCTCGGGCGAGGTGATGTTCTCCAGAAACTTCATCACTTCGTCAAAGTTATCCAGCGGTTCGCCAATGCCCATGAGCACGATGTGGGAAATGCGCTCCCCGATATCCTTCTGGGCGGTGTAGATCTCAGAGCAGATCTCGCCTGCTTCCAGATCGCGCACGCGGCCCGCCTGGGTGGACGCGCAGAAGCGGCAGCCCATGCGGCAGCCCACCTGCGTGGACACACACACCGTGTTGCCGTAGTGGTAGCGCATGACGACGGTCTCGATGCAGTTGCCGTCCGCCATGCGCAGCAGATATTTTACCGTGCCGTCCTTTGCTTCCTGCCTGCGCTCGATCTTGGGCGCGGCAATGTAGAAGCTTTCTTCCAGCTTTGCCAGCAGGGTCTTGGGCTGGTCGGTCATGGCAGAAAACTCGGTGACCAGCTTCTGGTGCACCCAGTGGAAGATCTGCTTTGCCCGGAAGCCCGGCTGACCCATCGCTTTCAGTTCAGCGGTCAGCTCTGCCAGCGTAAAGGAAGAGATACAGCGTTTTTGTTCCATTGTGTTCTCCTATTGTTTTTTACGAACAAGCCACCTGTTTCATTGCAGCTTTTCCCCGTTTTTCTGCATGGCACACAGGAAAAAACCGTCCATGCCGGTACGGGTGGGCACCGAAAGCGCGCCGTGCTCCCCTGCCGTCATCCCGGCGGGCAGCGCTGCGGCTGGCTCCACCACCGTAAACTCCGGGTGGCGGGCCAGAAATGCCGCGATCTGCTGCTGGTTTTCTGCCGGGTCGATGGTGCAGGTGGAGTACACCAGCCTGCCGCCCGCTTTCAGCAGCTGTGCCGCCGTATCGAGGATGGCCGACTGCGTGGCCAATAATTCAGCTTCGCGGGCCGGTTCCAGCTTTTTGTAGCGCAGATCCGGCTTTTTTGCCAGAATGCCAAGGCCGCTGCAGGGCACATCCGCTAAAATGCGGTCGGCCTGCGGCAGGGCCGGGTTCACCCTTGTGGCATCGTTGCACAGGGCTTCCACATTAGTCAAGCCCATGCGCTGCACTGCCGTGCGGATCAGGCCCACGCGGTTCTCGGCGGCATCGCAGCTGTAAAGCCTGCCGGTGCTGTGCATCTGCTCGGCCAGCAGGATGGTCTTGCCGCCGGGCGCGGCGCACAGGTCGATGACTGTTTCTCCGGGCTGTGCGTCCACGCAGAGCGCCGCCAGCTGGCTGGCCTGCCCTTCCACATGGAAGTACCCCTGCCGGAACAGCTCATTTTCCGCCGGGCTGCCCTCGAAGCGGGCCAGCACACTGCCGGGCACAATGCCCCGCTTTGCTTCCTTTGCGCCGGAAGCCAGCAGCTTTGCACAAAGCTCATCGGCACTGCCTTTCAGCGGGTTCGCCCGCAGGCTGGTCATGCCGCCGTCGGCCTTGTAGGTAAGGATATCCAGTGCTTCGTCCGGGTAGTTTTTGTGCAGAAATTCCGCCACATCCCGCCCGGCAGAGCCAAGCACCATGAGCCGCTCCACTTCGTTTTTGAAGCTTGCGGTGCTCAGGTCGTAGCTGTACGCCTTGCGCAGCACGGCGTTGACCAGACCGGATGCGCTGGATTTTTTGAAGGTACGGGTCAGCTTGACGGCTTCGTTCACCGCAGCGGACACCGGCACCTGCATATAGCGGGCCTGCGCCAGCGCCGCGCGCAATATTTCGCGCACCGGTGCATCCAGCTTGGCAAGGCCCTTGGGCAGGAACTGGCACAGGATGTAGTCCAGCGTGCCCCGGTGTTCCAGCACCGTGTAAAAGATGGCGCTGGCAAAAGCTTTATCGCGGCCTTCCAGCTGCTGGCGCTTGAGTTCGGCATCCAGAACAAGGTTGGAAAAACCATCCTGCTCCTGCCGCACCAGCGCCGCCACTGCCGCCGCGCGGGGATTCGCCGCCATCAGAGGATATCCCCCGTTTTCAGGCGCTGACCGGCCGCAAAGGCGGTGCCGTCCATGGGCTTTTTGCCTTCCGGCACCACATTCAGCAGCTGGACGGCCCCCTCACCGCAAGCCACCGTGAGCGGCTTTGTGGCCAGCACGGTGCCGGGCGCTTCGCCGTGAGCTTCCACGGCACGGCACTCCATCACCTTGAGCTTTTTGCCTCCGGAGGTGACGAACCATGCACCGGGCCACGGGTTCATGCCGCGCACCCAGTTGTGGATGTGGGCAGCCGATTCGGTCAGGCGGAACTCTGCCATCTCCTTGTTCAGCATAGGTGCAAGGCAGGCGTTCTCATGATCCTGCGGCTGGGGTTTCAGCGTTCCGGCGGCGATGGCGGGCACCACCTCGCACAGCACCCGTGCACCCACGGCAGTCACGCGGTCAAACAGCTGGCCGCTGGTCTCCTCCGGGTCAATGGCGATCTTCTCGCAGCAGAGCACATCGCCGGTGTCAAGGCCCTCGTCCATCTGCATGATGGAAACGCCGGTCTCGGCATCGCCGTTCAGCACGGCCCACTGCACCGGGGCGCTGCCGCGGTACTTGGGCAGCAGGGAGACATGCAGGTTGATGCAGCCGTACTTCGGCGCTTCCAGCACCGACTTCGGCAGGATGCAGCCGTAAGCCACCACCACGATCAGTTCCGGGGCCAGTGCGCGGATGTTCTCGTCCTCGCTGCCGTCCCGCAGGGTGCGGGGCTGGAACACCGGCGTGCCGTGGGCAAGGGCCACTTCCTTGACCGGGGGTGCGGTAAGCACCTGCTTGCGGCCAACCGGCTTGTCCCGCCGGGTGTACACCGCGCAGATGTCATGCCCGGCGGCATACAGGGCTTTGAGGCACTCTGCGGCAATATCCGGCGTGCCCATGAACAAAATGCGCATTACTTGTTTCCTTTCGCTTCGCGGGCAGCTTTTTTGCCCTCTTCGGTATCCTCATAGAAATACTCACTGGACTGCATGATGGTAATGCCGTCCAGATGGTCGTTCTCGTGCTGGATGCAGCGGCCCAGCAAATTCTCAGCTTCCAGCTCGAACCACTCACCGTGGCGGTCCTGTGCGCGCACCTTGACCGCGGCGGGGCGGGTCACAGCGCCGTTGTGGCCCGGGAAGGACAGACAGCCCTCGTAGGCGGTCTCCTCTTCCTCGGATACAGCCAGAATTTCCGGGTTGACGAAGTCGATGAACTTATATTCGTAATCTTCGGGGATCTCCTCGGGCGCGTCGGTGGTGTCCCACACCACGAACAGACGGCGCAGCATGCCCACCTGCGGGCCGGCCAGACCCACGCCGTCGGCGGCGATCATGGTCTCGTGCATGTCGTCCAGCAGGGTAGCCAGACGGTCATCAAAGGTGGTGACGGGGCGGCAGACCTTGTTCAGGATGGGATCGCCCTCTTTTACAATGTTACGGATTGCCATTTATGGTACCTCCAAATCAGATGTCACCGTCCGAGTGCAGGTCCACCGCAACGGTGGCCTTGGACGGAAGTTTTTCCTGTTCGTATCTTTCCAGTGTGCTGCGCACGAGGTCGCGGAAGCGGCGGTCGTTGCGGCACTTGATGGTAAGTTTGTAGCGGTAGGTGTCGTTGATCTTCTCAATGCTGCCGGGCGTGGGGCCAAGCACCCGCAGCGGCAGGTCCGGCTGTTTTGCTGCCTGCTGGCCCAGCAGGGCCGCAAAGCGCGCCGCCGCCCGTGCCACCTCGATCTCCTTTGCGCCTGCAAAGCCAATGACGCACAGCCCGCAGAAGGGCGGGTACAGGCCGAGCTTGCGGTAGGCGATCTCCTGCTCAAAAAAGGCATCGTAGTCCTGCGCGGCGGCAAGGTTCAGCACCGGGTTATCGGGGTCGGTGGTCTGGATGATGGCAAAGCCCGGGTCTTTGGCCCGTCCGCTGCGGCCCACCACCTGCGTGATGAGGCTGAACACATTCTCATACGCGCGGAAGCCCTGCGCAAACAGCAGCGAGTCGATGCCCAGCACGCCCACAAGGGTCACATCCTCAAAATCCAGTCCCTTGGCCACCATCTGGGTGCCCACCATGATGTCATATTCGTGGTTCGCAAACCTTGCCAGCAGCTTTTCGTGGGCATCCTTTGCGGCAGTGGAATCCTGATCCATGCGCAGCACCCGCGCATCCGGGAACAGCTTTGCCAGCTCTTCCTCGGCTTTCTGGGTGCCGAAGCCCCAGTACTGCAGCTTGCCGCCGCAGGCGGGGCACACAGTGGGCGGTTCCATCTGGCTGCCGCAGTAGTGGCACAATACCTTGTGCGCCGCTTTGTGGTACACCATCGGCACGCTGCACTTTGTGCACTTGAGCACCTCGCGGCAGTCCTCGCACTGGGCCATGGTCTGGTAGCCCCGGCGGTTCAGCAGCAAAATGGTCTGCTTGCCTGCATCCAGATTGCGGCGGATGGCATCTTCCAGCGACAGACTGATCTCCCGCGGGTTGCCTGCCGCCAGCTCTGCGCGCATATCCACGATCTGCACCGTGGGCAGTGGGTTGCCGCCGTAGCGCTGGGTCAGCCGCACCAGCTGGGTGCGGCCATGCTGGGCCGCGTAAAAGCTCTCGGTGCTGGGGGTGGCGCTTGCCAGCAGAAGCAATGCACCGTTTTCCGCCGTGCGCTGCCGGGCCACCTCGTGGGCAGAATAGCGGGGCGCGGATTCCGAGCGGTAGGTGTGCTCCTGCTCCTCATCGATGATGATGAGCCCGATGTTTTCCAGCGGCGAAAAGATGGCGCTGCGGGTGCCCACCACGATGTCTGCGCCGCCGTCCTGGATCATCTGCCACTGCAAAAGGCGTTCGGTGTGGTTGAGGGCAGAGTGCTGCACCGCCACCCGGCGGCCAAACTGACTCTTGAGCCGCAGGATCATCTGCGGGGTCAGGCTGATCTCCGGCACCAGCACCAGCGCACGCCTGCCCTGCTCCAGACAGCGGGCAATGAGCTTTAAAAACACCAGCGTTTTGCCGCTGCCGGTCACGCCGTAGAGCAGCGCCGAGTGGGGTGCATCATCTTCCAGCTTTGGCAGCAGAGCATCGTAAGCCGCCTGCTGCTCCTGCGTGAGGGTGATCGGCTCGTTTTTCAGCGGAATGGACGAATACAAGTCGATGGATTTATTCACCTTGCTGCATTCCAGCACGCCTTTGGCGCACAGGTTATCCAGCACGGCACGGCTAATGCCCTTGTCTTCCAGTTCGTTCAGGGTGCGCGGCCCGCCGCCCAGCAGCGCCACTGCCGCCAATTGCTTGGCTGTCGGCTTCGGCTTTGGCGGCAGCCCGCCCACAAGGCGGTAGGAGTTCTCGGTGTGGCGGGTGAGCTGCTTTTGCAGCACCGGCGTTACGCCGTCTGCCGCCACGGCAGGCTTGTACTGTGCACCATAGGGAATGACCGCCTTGACCGCCTCGTAATAGGTGCAGAAGGTGCGCTCCTTCAGAAAATGCACCAGCCGCAGCAGTTCCGGGGTCAGGCAGGCGGATGCCGGGGCCACGTCGAAAAGATATTTCAGCTTCGCGCTTTCCGGTTCGGCATCGCAGGCCAGCACCACGCCCATGCGGGCGCGGCTGCCGCGGCCAAAGGGCACCAGCACCATGCTGCCAAGTTTTACCGCATTCTGCTGATCCGGCATGACGGCATAGGTATAAAGCTTATCAAAGTGGAAGGTCGCATTGCTGACGGCAACGCCTACCGTTTTGGGCATTCGTCCAGCTCCTTCAAAATGTTATTCTGCGGCACCAATGCGCTGGCAGATGGCCTGATACAGTGCATCGGCGCAGGTATCGACCTGGTCGTTGACCAGCTTCAGGGTGAATTTATCCTGCTGGGCCAGCTCCTTCTGGGCGGTGGCAAGACGTTCCTGAATGCTGTCCTCGGTCTCGGTGCCGCGGCCCCGCAGACGGCGCTCCAGCTCCTCCACCGATGGCGGCAGCAGGAACACGGTGGTCGCGCCCGGGAACATGCGGCGGATGTTCGCTGCGCCGTGCACATCGATGACCAGAACGACCACCTTCCGGGCTGCAAGGCGCTTGTCCACTTCCTCGCGCAGGGTACCGTAGTAGTTGCCGTTGTAGAAGTTGTGCTCCACCACCTGATCGTTCTCGATCAGCTGCTGGAACTGCTCCCGGGTGCGGTAATAATAATCCACGCCCTCCTGCTCACCGGGACGCGGTGCGCGGGTGGTGGCGGAAACAGTCTTTTCGATCTCCGGGTGTGCTTCGCGCAGTGCCTTCACCACGCTGTCCTTGCCGGTACCGGCCGCGCCGGAGACCACAAACAAATATTTATCGTTCGCCATGGGTCTGTTCCTCCTCTGTTGGTGTTTTGCCCTCCTGCCCTGCCGCACGGTTGGCCACCGTTTCCGGCTGAAGCGCCGAGAGCACCACATGATCGGAGTCCATGATAAGCACTGCACGGGTGCTGCGGCCATAGGATGCATCGATCAGCATTCCGCGCTCCCGCGCTTCCTTTACAAGGCGCTTGACCGGGGCGGAATCCGGGCTGACCACTGCCACCACACGGCCTGCACTGACCATATTGCCAAAGCCGATGTTGATGAGCTTCATAAACCCCTCCGAATTTTCTGTATCACTCCAGATTCTGGATCTGTTCGCGGATCTTTTCGATCTCCGCCTTCATATCCACCACGATGCGGGTGATATCCAGATCCTGACACTTGGAGCCGATGGTATTGGTCTCGCGGTTCAGCTCCTGCGTCAAAAAGTCCAGCTTGCGGCCCACCGGCTCGTCCAGCTTGAGGATATCGCGGTACTGCGCAATGTGGCTGCGCAGGCGCACCGTTTCTTCATCCACAGCGGTCTTATCACCAAAAATAGCGGCCTCGGTCAGCACGCGGGCATCGTCGATATCGCGGTCCTCCAGAATGACCTTGAGTTTCTCGTACAGGCGGTTGGTGTAGGCTTCCACGCGGCCTGCGCTCAAAGTCTCCACCCTGCCCACGCACTCCTCGAGGAAGTTCAGACGGTTTTCCACGTCTGCCTTCATCTTGGCACCCTCGGCGGCGCGCATCTCCACAAAGCGGTCCAGCGCCTGTGCGGTAACGGCAGAAACATCTTCCCACAGCTGTTCCTCGTCCACATCCGCGTGGCGGGTGGTGAGCACATCCGGGAAGCGGGTCAGCACGCCCGCAGAGATATCGTTCTTGACACCCAGCTGTTCCGAAATATCCCGCATGGCCTGCTGGTAGCTGCGTGCCAGCTCCATGTTGACGGCCACCACCGTATCGGCAGCGTCCACATTCTGCACGGTCATGCTCAGCTCCACCTTGCCGCGGGAAATGCGCTCGTTGAGCTGCTTTTTCAGGCGGCTGTCCAGATAACTGCAGGTGCGCGGGATGCGCGAAGAATACTCAAAGTAGCGGGAATTCACGCTGCGCAGCTCCACCGTGATCTCACGGCCATTGCGCACAGCAGTCCCCCGGCCAAAGCCGGTCATGCTTAAGATCATAACGCTCTCCTGTTCTTACATTTTCAGTGTTTCAGCTTACAAGTTTCGGTATACGTATCCGCCTTTGGGTACACAAACCCATGTTACGATACATATAGTTTCATTTTACTATTCTTCGGCCCAAAATTCAAGGTGCACTGTTGCGTGCCGCCGCCAAAACCGGCCGCAATACACGGTGCAAAGCAAAAAAGCTCTGACACAAAATCTTCCGATCCTGTATCAGAGCCTGTTTCAGTTGGTTTTATATACGCAGGTCACGCTGTTCTGCAGCAGATTTGCGTTCAGCAGTGCGCGCTCCACCCAGTGAATATTGTCCGCAATGGTATCGCGGGAGACACCGTATTCTGCCGCAATGTTCTCCATGCTGCGGTACTCGCGGCGGTAGAGCAAAGTCAGCACCAGCTTATCCTGCATTGTGATCTTGGTAAAATGCGGCCTGCGCCGGTGCTCCTTGCAATAAGCCGCATTCAGTGCTTCCAGCATCTGGGCAAATTGCTTCCGGGTGATGCCGAAGGTAAATTCATAATCCTGCTCTGTAAATTCCGCAAGGCGCTGTACCGTGATGCTTCTCATGCAGATCACCTCTTCTTTTTCCGGGGATGCCCGGGTGTCGGCTGCATCCATTTTGATTCATTATAAAATGGATGGATTTTCATGTCAATGAGCCGCCGCCCATTTTTGGGGCCAGATCCGGTGCAAAACACAAAAGGAGCCTCCCGCCGCAAAAGCGGGAAGCTCCTGAATCCGTTATGAAAGATCAGACGGGATGAGACTGATTGGTGTAGTCCACATGGTCGCCGTCCACGCCCTGCTTCTTGGCATTGCGCTTTTCAAAGAACTTGGGTGCCACCTGCGGGAACATTGCGTAGGTCAGCACATCCTCTTCCTGCGTTGCCCACTTGGCAGCTTCTGCCTTCAGCTTGTCCATCTCAGGAGCCAGAGTATCAGCAAAGCGGCAGGTAATGGGCTGCTCGTCGCCCAGGATCTTCTTGGTGAACTCGGGCTTGATGGGAGCGG
>ERZ772851.2496-NODE-2496-length-13853-cov-3.934773_pt1 | contig 13853 bp, 9 predicted proteins | sample MGYA00512137_ERZ772851 | MGnify/ENA primary metagenome ERZ772851 (study PRJEB29015, sample SAMEA2737663) | human gut metagenome | biome: human gut; feature: human-associated habitat; material: faeces | place: China | collected 2012 ... | reverse complement strand
CATGCCACGCAGGCCGATGCCGTCCTTGAGGTAGTCCATCTCGTACAGGTGTTCACGCCACTTGCGGTCGAGTACGGCGAGCACCACGCGGCGCTCGAGCTGGCGCAGGCCTTCGCTGCCGAGCTTGTCTTCGAAATCGGAGTACTGGTCCTTGGCGTCGGAGACGATGAGCTCCTTCAGGGCCTCAACGGCCTTGTCGCCCTTGAGCTTGTCGACGGCGTCCTTGGCCGCTTCCTGCTCCACGGCGATCGGGTACACGGAGGAGATGGCCTTGAACAGACCGTCCCAATCCCAATCGGCCGGCTTGTCGGAACCGTTGTTGGCGCCCTTGATGTAGCTCAGCACGGTGTCGTCGATGAACTTGAGGATGTCCTCGTGGATATCCGCGCCCTTCAGCACAGCCTGACGCTCCGCATAAATGACGGTGCGCTGCTTGTTCATCACGTCATCGTACTTCAGCACGTTCTTACGGATTTCGAAGTTACGCGATTCGACGGCCTTCTGCGCGGTGCGCACGCCCTTGGAAACGCTCTTGGCTTCGATCGGCTCGCCTTCCGGCATGCCCTTGGCCATGACACGCGCCACCAGCTGGGTGTTGAACAGACGCATCAGATCATCTTCGAGGGACAGGTAGAAACGGGATTCACCCGGATCGCCCTGACGGCCGGAACGGCCGCGCAGCTGGTTGTCGATACGGCGGGATTCGTGGCGTTCGGTGCCGAGCACATACAGACCGCCGAGCTTGACGACTTCCTCATGCTCGTCCTTGACCTGGTCCTTGATTTCGGCCAAAGTGCCCGGCCAACGCTTCTCGTACTCGTCCGGAGTGTCATCCGGAGAATAGCCTTCGGACTTGAGCTTCGCATCGGCGAGGAACTCGACGTTGCCGCCGAGCATGATATCGGTACCACGGCCTGCCATGTTGGTGGCCACGGTGACGGCGCCCTTACGGCCTGCGACGGCCACAACGGCGGCTTCCTTGTCATGCTGCTTCGCGTTCAGCACCTGGTGAGGAATCTTGGCCACGTCAAGCAGAGAGGACACGACTTCGGAGGATTCCACGGATGCGGTACCCAGCAGGACCGGCTGGCCCTTCTTGTGGCGCTTGGCCACATCACGAACGATGGCGGCGAGCTTTTCCTTCTTGGTACGGAAGATCAGATCGTCCTTATCCTCGCGGATCATCGGCTTGTTGGTCGGAATCGGCAGCACGCCCAGCTTGTAGGTGCCCATGAATTCGGCGGCTTCGGTCTCTGCGGTACCGGTCATGCCTGCCAGCTTGTCGTACATGCGGAAGTAGTTCTGCAGGGTGATGGTGGCGAAGGTCTGGTTTTCGGCCTTGACCTCCACGCCTTCCTTGGCTTCGATGGCTTGGTGCAGACCCTCGTTGTAACGGCGGCCCGGCAGGATACGTCCGGTGTGCTCGTCGACGATGAGCACTTCGCCGCCGGTCACGACGTAGTCGCGGTCACGCAGGAACAGCTCCTTGGCCTTGATGGCGTTGTTCAGATAGCCGATCAATGCGGTGTTGTTCGGTTCGTACAGGTTGTCGATGCCGAGATAGTCCTCGACCTTGGTGATGCCCGGATCAAGGATGCCGACGACCTTCTTCTTCTCGTCGACCTCATAGTCCTCGTCACGGTTGAGCTTCAGAACCAGGCGCGCGAACTGGCGGTACCAGCGGGTCACGTCGCCCTCGGCCGGACCGGAGATGATCAACGGGGTACGAGCCTCATCGATAAGAATGGAGTCGACCTCATCGACGATGGCGTAGTGGTGGCCACGCTGTACGAGATCGGACTTCTCCCACGCCATGTTGTCGCGCAGGTAATCAAAACCGAATTCGTTGTTGGTGCCGTAGGTGATGTCGGCGTTGTACTGCTTGCGACGCTCCGGCGGCTTCTGGTTGGTGATGATGCAGCCGGTGCTCATGCCGAGGAAGCGGTAGACACGGCCCATCAGCTCGGCCTGGTAGCTGGCCAGATAGTCGTTGACGGTGACGACGTGGACGCCCTGACCGTCGAGTGCGTTCAGGTAGGCCGGCAGCGTAGCCACAAGGGTCTTGCCTTCACCGGTCTTCATTTCGGCGATGTTGCCCCAGTGCAGAGCGGCGCCGCCCATGAGCTGCACGTCGAAGTGGCGCAGGCCCAAGGTTCGCTTGGAAGCTTCACGCACGGTGGCGAAGGCTTCCGGCATGAGCTTGTCAAGGGACTCGCCGTTTTCGATACGCTGCTTGAACTTGGCGGTCTGGCCCTTGAGCTCCTCGTCGTCAAGCGCCGCGATCCCGTCCTCCAAGGCGTTCGTCGCTTTGGCCACGTTCTCAAGCTTCTTGATCTGTCGGCCTTCACCCATGCGTAGGGCTTTGTCAACGATATCTACCACAATCACTCCCTTTGTGTATGGTGACTTTCCTCGATTGAGGATAGTCGCTTTCTCGCGATTTCCGAAAAGCTCCGTCCATTTTACGTAAGTTTTGACGTATCTTGTTTTTCGCATAAGAAAAGAGGCCCGCATGTATGACATGCGAGCCTCTTATCGTTCAGTTTTCAGCCATCAGCCATTACTTCTTGGCCACATTCTCCGGAGTGTCGATTTCGAAGACGCCGTAGCTCCAACCGTGACGGTGGTAGACGACGGATGGACGACCGGTTTCCTTGTTGACGAACAGGAAGAAGTCGTGACCGATCAGCTCCATCTCGTACAGGGCCTCGTCAATGGTCATCGGCTCGGCGATGTGCAGCTTGCGGCGGATGACGATTGGGGTGTCACCGACCTGGACCTCGACGGATTCGCCAGGGCCGAGATCAGCGGAAACGGCGTCGGCCGGGCTATTGTTCGGCGCTTCCGGCTCCGGCTCCTCGACGACGACCGGCTCGACCGGGCCCAGATCGACCGGGACCGGATCGGTGTAGCCACGACGATGGTCCTTGCGGCGGTCGCGGGTACGGCGCAGACGAAGCGTCAGCTTGTCGAGAGCCAGATCGAGCGCGCTGAACTCGTCGGCACTGGAGGCTTCGGCACGCACCACGGTACGACCTGCGATGACGGTGATCTCAACGCGCTTGGCGGTGTCGGCCTGGCGCGGATTGCCCTCGTGGGACAGCACAATCTGGACACGCTGCGCATCCGGGGCGATAGCGGTCACACGATTCATCTTGCTTTCGACAACGTCACGGAACCTTTGCTTGATCTGCGTATGACGTCCGGTAACGACGATTTCCATGTGGACCTCCCTAGACTCAAGCGGTGTTAACCGCTATATACGGACCAACCAGCTGCATCGCTGCTTGGTAGTCATTATTGTATCCATAGGATTGGTGATTTGCTGGAAAACTCCCCGAGAAAACAAAAGTTTTTTTACGCTTTGCTTTCGACGATTCTCTTGCTATAGTTGTGCGTTTGAGACCTCTTGATGGCCGCGACCGATTTTGTCGGTTGAGGAACTTCCGGGCTCCATAGAGCACGATGGCGGATAACGTCCGCCCAGGGCGACCTGAGAGATAGCGCAGCAGAGAATAGACCGCCTTACCGGTTTCGGCCGGTGGGTAAGGGTGAAACGGCGGTGTAAGAGACCACCGGGCCGCTGGTGACAGTTGGCCGCATGGCAAGCCTCATCGGGAGCAAGGCCAAGCAGAAGGCGTTCGAGGACTGCTCGTCCGAAGCCTTCGGGTAGGCTGCTAGAGCCTGACGGCAACGCCAGGTCGAGATGGATGGCCATCCGTGCCGTTGGCACGACAGAACCCGGGGTATAAGAGGTCTCACTCTCCACTCTTTATGTTTTGAGGATTTCTTTACACCAGCCTCTTTATGAAACTGACGTCATGCCCTTGGTCAACGGTCGCCGTCAATCAAACAGTTCCTGTGCGATTTGGCGCAGAATCTCAGGATTATGGCCTTTTCTGCCGCCCGCGCTCCAGAAGCGGCGCCTACGTGCATCGCGTTCCAGACCGGCGGTTTTTCTCGCGGTTCTACGGCCTAATTCCCATGCGGCTTCAGTAAACACGCCGTAGGATTCCGCCTCATCACAAACCTGTTGGGCCAGCCTACGGTCGACGCCTTTCCGTGTAAGCTCAGCGACCGCGCCCCTACATCCCATAAGACGGGTCGCACAGTAGCGCACCGCGGATTGCGCGTAGGCTTCATCGTCAATCAGTTGAACCCTTGTCAGTCTTTCGATGACGTCGTCAACCACTTCAGAGGTATAGCCCTTACCAATCAGGCGCTCACGCAGTGCGCCGGAAGGTCGAGGCGCAGCGTCCAGCAATCGCAATGCGGCTTCCCTGCATGCGTCAAGATCATTTGGATCCTTTGCGGCAGTAGAATCGCCGTTCCCGACACGCCCAGCGTGTCGCGCGTGTCGTGGCGTTTTCGTCGCATTTGCGCTTCCAGCGAACAAACTGGAACGGTCAGATTTCGTTCGACGGTTCCACCTCTGAACGTTCGTGCGTTCTGGATCCTCTGAAGAAAGGGCAAGGCCCCCAGTATCGGCCGACGCCGGCTGAAGGCCCTGTTCCTTAAGGAAACGTTCGGCGCTGATCATATGTCAGGCTTTGGCGGCTTTTGAAGTTTTGGACGTCTTACCATCATCCGGCGCGCCCGCGGCGTCCTCCGCCCCATCGTCCTCGGCGAACTGGTCGGTAGGTTTGATCAGACCGAATGCCGTCTTGACCTTGTTCTCGATTTCCTCTGTGAGTTCCGGATTGTCCTTGAGGAACTGACGCACGTTTTCGCGTCCTTGCCCCAGCTGGTCGCCCTCATAGGTGAACCACGAGCCAGACTTTTTGACGACGTTGGCCTGCAACGCCATATCAAGCACGGAACCTTCCTTGGAGATGCCCTCGCCGTACAGCACATCGAATTCGGCGGTCTTGAACGGCGGAGCCATCTTGTTCTTAACAACCTTGACCTTGGTACGGTTGCCGACAGCCTCATCACCGTTCTTAATGGTCTGGATACGGCGGATGTCCATACGTACGGACGCGTAGAACTTCAATGCCTTGCCGCCGGTGGTGGTCTCCGGATTACCGAAGAACACGCCAATTTTCTCACGCAACTGGTTGATGAAGATGGCGGTGGTACCGGCTTGCGCCAGCGCACCGGTCATCTTACGCAACGCCTGACTCATCAGGCGCGCCTGCAGGCCGACATGGCTGTCTCCCATTTCGCCTTCGATTTCCGCTTTCGGCACCAAGGCCGCGACGGAATCGATGACAATCACGTCAAGCGCGCCGGAACGAATCAGCATGTCGGCGATTTCCAATGCCTGCTCGCCATTGTCCGGCTGAGAGACGATCAACGAATCGGTGTCGACGCCCAGCTTACGGGCATAGACCGGATCGAGCGCATGCTCGGCATCGATGAATGCGGCCACACCGCCGGCCTTCTGGGCATTGGCCACCACATGCAGCGCCAATGTGGTCTTACCAGAGGATTCCGGTCCGTAAATCTCCACAATACGGCCTTTAGGCAGGCCGCCGATGCCTAATGCCATATCCAAAGCCAAGGATCCGGTCGGAATGACCTCGACATCCTGTTCCGGGCGGTCGCCAAGTCTCATGGCCGATCCCTTGCCGAAGCTTTTCTCGACCTGCGCGAGCGCTGTGTCGAGCGCGGCCTGACGGCGCGGATCGATTCCATTCGCGGACTTGTTCTGTGCGGCGTTCTTTGCCGCGCTCGTCTGTGCCATGACTACTCCTTGTTGTTGACCGAGACGAATGAATGGATTCACCGTAAAACCGCATCATCCATCTGCGCAAGTTCAATCGGCCATTGTGGTCGAAGAACATGCATTTCGACACGCCGAAGACCGCTTTCCCTTGAAATTCCAGCATTCTGAAACTTCGCGGCGAGCCGTTGACGACCTGCCCAATCCGTGCTTCTGTGGATAACTATACCCCATTATCCGAACATCTGTTCGAAATCGGTGTTTTGCGATAGCCGAACTCCGCCTAACGCACCGGCATTGGTGGCGCGTTATGGTCCTTTCCCCAACGTTTGGAGTCAGGAATGTTCATCTGGTCGCACAGAACGTTCCATACCACGCGGGGCTCCTCCCCCATTTCAAGCGCTTCGACGGCTGTCAGACCGTTCAATCGATCAAGCACTTGGTCGCGTGCGAGCGCGCGGCCATAGCTACGGCCGAGTACCTCTTCAAGCAACTGCCAAAATTCACGTTCCTGCACGCGCTCAAGTGTACACAGCAAGCGCAACCAAAAGAAAACGCCCGACGGAACGAGCCGCCGGGCGTTAGACGTCCAACAGGAATCAGATTGCGACGGAATCGAGATAATCGGCGACCATGCGCAGCATCTGCGCCGTGGAGACGCCCAACGATTGCGCAATCGAGCTCAGCAGCTCGGAGCTGGCCTCTTTTTGGCCACGCTCCACTTCGGAGAGGTAGCCCAACGACACTCCGGCCTTTTCGCTCACCTCACGCAACGTTTTGTGGTCATGGGTGCGCAGATCGCGCAGTACATGGCCGATGGCCTCGCGAAGCGATACCTCTCTGGGTCCGTCGGTGGTTTCCATGGCTGCCGACATGGATCGTGCGGAAACGCGTTCCGCGTCTTCCTCCCGCCATATGCGGGTCAATGCGGCCTGGCGCTCGTCTTTGGCCTTTTTGGCCGCGCGGGCACGCAGCACCTGCTGCTGGGCGAACATCACCGCGCGGCGCTGGGCTGGGGTGAGTTCCCTGACGCGGGCGTTGCCGCTTTGCACCGTGGGAACCATCGCCTTGAGTTCCATCTGTTCCTTGGTGAGTGTCATCGTGTCCATGCCGCCAGCCCCTTTCGCTTTTCATACGTACGTCCACTATGGTCAACACCCATATTCGTGGATTATTCCTGTGAAAGTGCTGAAAGAGTCCTCAGTTTTTCCAGAATACATTGCACGGTTTCGTGCCGCACGGCTTCCCGATCACCCTTCAGACGCAGCTCATAAGCAGCTGTTTGACGCGCACGAATGCCATTGAAGCCACAGGGCAGGGAGCAGCCGATGTACACCAGGCCGGCAGGTTTGTCACCATCCGGTCCCGGCCCTGCAACACCGGTAGTGGCCAAGCCGATGACACAGTCTCCATCCTCGGTCTGTCGGTATAGTTGCGCGGTTCCCGCAGCCATCTGCCGCGCCACTTCGGGGTGGACCGCCCCTTCTCGGGCCAGCAGGTCGGCATTCACGCCGAGAATCTTCGCTTTGGCGCGAATGTCGTAGGTCACCGCCGAGCCGAGGAACACTTTCGATGCGCCTGGTATGCGTACGAAGGCGTCGGCGAGTAGACCTCCCGTCAGTGATTCGGCGGCGGCGATTTTGAAATGGTTGGCTTCGCAATAGCGTAAAACGGCTGCGGCCAGCTCATCGCATTGCGATTGGCTGGCCGCGGTCGACGAATTTTCGGATTCGCTCATCGGGATTTACTTGGTTTCCTTTTCGGATTTTGCGGTCTTCTTACGTCCGCCGAACGTGTTGACGAGGTATTCGCCGCCCGAATACAGGCATAGAATCAACGCCAGGTAAATCAGGGCGTACGTGATCGTGTAATAAACGGTCATCCACAGCGGAGTGGTGTTCATGCCATCGGCGAGGCTCCACATCGGCAGCATGAGCATGGCAAGGCCGATGCACTGGCACAGGGTCTTGTACTTGCCGGCTTGGGATGCGGCGATGACCTTGCCGCCGGTGTCGATGACGAAGAAACGCATGATGGTGATGCCGATCTCACGGATGAGGAACAGCGCGGTCACAACCCAGCCGAGCACTGCGTTGCCGAATTCGTTGAAGATAGCGGCGACGATCAGCGTGCCGCAGGTGAGCAGCTTATCTGCGATTGGGTCCATGAGCTTGCCCAGTTCGGTGACCTGGTTATATTTGCGGGCCATCCAACCGTCGAGCTTATCGGTGCAGGCGGCGATGATGAAGATGATCGCCGCCACCCAGCGCATAGTCGTGTTTTTGGTACCCCATGCGCCTGCCATGACGTACAACGCCAGGAAGATGACGACCAGGACGATACGAGAGAAAGTGACGATGTTCGGCGGGGCGTTCCACCCGTCAAGCAGGGACGATTTGCGTTCTTCTTGCTTTTCCATACCGTTCACGTTACCCCGATACCACTACTTGGCGCAATGCGTGCGGTTGTCGCGTTCCATCATCGCGTGTCCGCAGCGTCGGCCGGCTGGGTAGAACCTGCGGTAAGCGATGAGGTTTCGCCCTTGATGAAGGCGAGCACCTGCGGCAGATCCTGCGGTTGGACGAGCACTTCGCGAGCTTTGGAGCCTTCGGACGGACCGACCACACCACGCGATTCAAGCAGATCCATGAGTCGGCCGGCTTTGGCGAATCCGACACGCAGTTTGCGCTGCAGCATGGAGGTTGAGCCGAACTGCGTGCTGACCACCAGTTCCGCCGCCTGCAACAGCACGTCCATGTCGTTGCCGATGTCCTCATCCGGCTCGATGGCCTTCTTTTCGGCCTCCTTGGCCATCTCCTCGATATCCTCGCGATAATGCGGCTTGCGCTGGGTTCGCACGAACTCCACCGCGCGACGGATTTCGGACTCGTCGACCCATGCGCCCTGCACGCGGATCGGCTTGGCCTGGCCCATCGGCAGGAACAACGCGTCACCTTGGCCGATCAGCGTTTCCGCACCGGTGGCGTCGAGGATGACTCGCGAATCGGTGGCGGATGAGGTGGCAAAAGCAAGTCGGGACGGGATGTTGGCCTTGATCAAGCCCGTGACCACGTCAACGGACGGGCGCTGCGTGGCGAGCACCAGATGCACGCCGGCGGCTCGCGCGAGCTGCGTGATGCGCTGGATGGAGCTCTCCACGTCGTTCTTGGCCACCATCATAAGGTCGGCCATTTCATCGACGACCACGAGGATATACGGGTATGGTGCGACCTTGCGTTTGGAGCCTGCGGGCGCATGCACCTTGCCAGCGCGCACGGCAGCGTTGAAGTCCTTGATGTGGCGGAATCCGAAGAATTCGAGGTCGCTGTATCGTGCGTCCATCTCCTTGACCACCCATTCCAAAGCCTGTGCGGCCTTCTTCGGATCGGTGATGATCGGGGTGAGCAAATGTGGAATGCCCGCATAGGCGGACAGTTCGACTCGTTTAGGATCGACCATGATCATGCGGACCTGGTCAGGCGTGGCGCGCATGATCACGGAGGTGAGCATGGAGTTGATGAAGCTCGACTTGCCGGAGCCGGTGGCGCCAGCCACCAACAGGTGGGGCATCTTGGTCAGGTCGGCGGTCACGAAATGGCCTTCCACATCCTTGCCGACGCCGGTGAGCATCGGATTCGGATCGTTCCGGGCCTTATCGGAGCGCAGCACGTCGCCCAGCACCACGGTTTCGCGGTCGGAGTTCGGAATTTCGATGCCGATGGCGGATTTGCCTTCGATCACCGACAGGATGCGCACGTCGGAGCTGGCCACCGCGTAGGCGATGTTCTTCTGCAGGTTGGTGACCTTCTCGACCTTGACGCCAGGGCCAAGCTCCACCTCATACATGGTGACGGATGGTCCGCGCAGGAAGCCGATGACCTTCGCATCGACGTTGAACTGTTGGAAGGTACCGGTCAGCGCGCGGATCACACGATCGTTCTCCGGAGTGTGCGCGGCGTGCGGCGCGCCCTTCTTCAGAATGTTGAGGTCAGGCAGATGATACGGTCCCTCGGGAATGTCATCCGCCGCTTCCCCGTCAACGGCAGCAGCCGGCATATCGTCAAGGACCTCGCCGGTCGCGGCATCCACCATGACTTCCTTGCCGTTGGAGGTGCCGTCCTCGTCGATGACGGCCCATGGGTCGCTTGGAGCGACGCCAACCGGCTTGATTTCGCTGGACGGCACCGGCTCGGCGACGCTGGGCATGGTGCCGCTCGCGGTGCCGATCGGCGCGGACGAGAAGGAGCGTCCGCGACCGTTCTGCGGCATGGCCATGGTGCCGGACGGTGCAGCGGCGGAATAATCATCGGCACGATAATCGTCCGAAGAAATGCTGCGTGGCGAATCGACCTGTTGGTACGGCTCGTCGACGATGGTTTCCGCGGTCTGTCCGTGCCGTTCGGCGGCATTAAGAAACGCTTCGTCGCCGGCGTAATGGTCAAGGTCGCCATCATCGACGTTCTTGCTCTTATGGGATGCGAAGCGTTGCTTCATACGCGTAAGGAAGCCCGGCCTATCGTCGTTTTCTCTATCCGCATCGGTGCCGTCGTGGGCGGGAACGCCTTCGGCGAAGGCGAGTGTCGTGTCCCCAACGCGTACTTCGTTCGGAAACTGTTCGGCCTCATCGTCAATGTCATCACGGTTTTTAGGCGTTCCAACAAACTTGGCCGCCAGAGCCTTCGCCTTGTCCGGTATCTGCGTGACCCGGGTATGGGTGATCAACAGCAACGAAAACAGGATGACGACTACGAAAATCGCAATGGAAAAGCCTTTGGAAAGCCCCCACGCCAACGGACAGCCAAGCACATAGCCAAGCAGGCCGCCTGCCCGCTGCAGCAAAGACATATCGAACTTCTGGGAGTCGGAGGCAATCGCCGCGTCAAGAATAGAGCAGACGGACCAGAGGATCATGAACCATCCAAGGGCCATATGGAGGTTCTCATCCTTGTTTTGCGTCTTGCGCATCAGACTGAACACCACAAGCGCCAGGAATACCGGCAGAATCACGCTGGTCAATCCGAACAGTCCGGAGGCCATGGCATGTAGGACCTGTCCGAAAGCGCCCTGGACACGGAACCATTCGGATGCGCAGAACAGCACCGCGAGAATGGCCATGATGAAACATGCGATGTCGCGGCGATATTTACGCAGTATGCCGGCGATCGGCGAGGAATCGACCTCGTCCATGACTTTGGTATCGCCGGAACGCGATTTGCCTGCGGAACCCTTGCCGCCTGATTTCGGGTTGGAAGATGCTGTTCGTGCCATAACAGGACTCGATTTTACCCATGGGCACCGCCATGGCACGACGACATCCGATACTTATCGAAAGTTTTTGCCGTTCACGCCGTCAGGCGCTTCGGCTAGGCGATATCGCCAAGATGATGCTGCGTGTACGCATCCGCCTGCGCGTCGATCGCGTCGTAATCGCCGGCGTCGGCATGCTCGATGATGGCCATGGCATTGCCCAGCAGCGCGGGGTTGAGAGCCTGCAGCCAGTGGATACGCGGATCGCGGCCAAACCATCCCATCTGTTTGCGTGCCAGACGCTTCGTCTTCTGCGCGATGCTCATGAACGTGTCATTTAAATCGCACAGGCCATCCAAATAGTCGACAACCTGCTGGTATCCAAGAGCCTTGCCTGCGGTGATGCCAAGCCGGGGACGGATACGCTCCACTTCCTCGACGAAACCGTTCTCCAGCATCTGCTTGGTACGGATGTCGATGCGGCGGTCAAGTTCCTCACGCGGCAAATCAAGGCCGATCTGCACGGTGGGAATCACATACCGGTAATGCGGCAGGCTCGCCGAATACGGCCGGCCCGTCACTTCGATGACCTCAAGCGCGCGGATGGTGCGTCGAGGATTGTGCGGATCCATGCGGGCCGCGGCTTCGGGATCCTTTGTCTTGAGCTCGTCGAACAGCGCACCGGCGCCTTCGACCTTTTCACGTTCCTCGAGGCGTTTGCGCACCTCTGGGTCAGTGCCAGGAAAGGAAATGTCGTCGATGGCGGCACGGGCGTACAGACCGGAACCGCCCACGAGGATAGGGCGCACTCCCCTGGCCTGCAGTTCGGCGATTTTGGCGCGGGCGATCTCCTGGAAACGTGCCACGGACATGGCGTCGTCCGGTTCGATGATGTCAATCAGGTGGTGCCTGACCTCGGCCTGTTCCTCAGGACTCGCCTTGGCGGTGCCGATATCCATGCCCTTGTACATCTGGTAGGCATCGGCGTTGACGATTTCCGCCTGCTCGCCCTTGGCCTCCAACGCCTTGGCAATGGCGATGCCAAGTCCCGTCTTGCCGGACGCAGTGGGACCGACGATGGACACGACCTTACGGGTTTCGGGCTTGCTTTCAGTGGCGGACGGCATAGGTTTGCCCCGCTTCCGGATTCGGATCGGCGATGAGATTGTGGCGTCCCGCATGGGTGACGGTGGCGGTCACGAAATCACCCACCTGCGGCATCGGCTCGCCTTCCGGCACGCCGACATGCACGAGCACGCCGGTTTTCTCACGTCCGGTAACACGATGGGTGGCGGCATCCTTCTTGCCGGATGCGCCGGTGACCATCACCTCGACGTCACGGCCTTCGAAAGTCTTGAGATTCTCTTCGGTGATACGTTCCTGCAGCGCCACAAGACGTTCGAACCTGTCCTGCACCACGTCATGCGGAACCTGCTCCATCTCAGCCGCCGGCGTGCCGGGACGCGGCGAGTAGATGAACGTGAACGCGGAAGCGAATCGCGCCTCCTCCACCACGCGCAGGGTTTCCTGGAAGTCCTCCTCCGTTTCGCCGGGGAAGCCGACGATGATGTCGGTGGAGATCTGCGCGTCCGGCATGGCCTCGCGAATCTTGCGCAGAATGTCGAGGAACTTGGCGGAACGGTAGGAGCGGCGCATCGCACGAAGAATCCTGTCGGAACCCGACTGCAACGGGAAATGCAGCTGGTGCATGACGTTCGGCGTCTCGGCCATTGCTGCGATCACGTCGTCGGTGAAGGCCGCGGGATGCGGCGAGGTGAATCGTACGCGTTCCAAACCGTCAATCTCGCCGCACGCGCGCAGCAGCTTGGAGAAGGCAAACCGGTCGCCGATGCCGTAGCCGAAGGAGTTCACATTCTGGCCCAGCAACGTGACTTCCTTGGCGCCTTCGTCCACGCATTGGCGGATTTCGGCGAGGATGTCTCCGGGACGGCGGTCATGTTCCTTGCCGCGCGTGGTCGGCACGATGCAGAAGGTGCAGGTGTTGTTGCAGCCTACGGAGATGGCCACCCAGCTCGACACCTTCGACGCACGGTCGGTTGGCAGCTGGCTTGGGAAGTAGTTGAGTTCCTCCTGCACCTTCACCTGCGCGTGGCCTTCGATGCGGGCCTGGTCGAGCAGCTGAGGCAGGGATCCGATGTTCTTGGTACCGAACACGGCGTCGACCCACGGGGCTTTTTTCGCGATCTTCTCACGGTCGAGCTGCGCCATGCAGCCGCCGACCGCGATCTGCAGGTTCGGGCGTTCCCTCTTCAATTCGGCCCACAGTCCGATGGTGCCGTACATGCGTTCGGCGGCGTTTTCGCGCACCGCGCAGGTGTTCATGACGATCAGGTCGATGTCATGGTTGAGATACTGTTCCTCGGTGGCGGGCACGTAGCCGTCGGCCTCAAGCACGCCGGCGATGCGTTCGGAATCATGCACATTCATCTGGCATCCGAGCGTATGCACGTAGAACACGCCCTTGCCGCGCGTGGGGGTATCGTTCGCCGCCGGTTCGGCCAGTTTCGAGGCGCGCTCCGCCTCGGTCATCATGTCTTCGTTCATAACGCACCATGCTATCGGCAGGGCGGCACAGGCGTTTCGGAACGCGGGAACGCCCCGTTCTCGGCGCAATCGCAGGGCATTGACCCTCTTCGATACACAGCATACGTTCAGTTTTGCGGAAAGCGAGGCGGTACACTGTTCTTCCGTGATACTTGACAGGCAAAATCGAATTAACACCACCGAATTGCAGATGCGTCTGAAGAACGTCGACGTCGGCGAGGGATCCCTTTCCCCCGAACAGATCACCGAGTTCATCGACCAGATGCAGGTGTATGAGGGTGCGATGTACGAGATCAGCACCAAATTGGAGATTCTTGACTCGGAATTCCAGGTGCGCTTCTCCCATAATCCAATTCACCATATGGAACGCCGTCTC
>ERZ772851.2493-NODE-2493-length-13875-cov-4.959913_pt1 | contig 13875 bp, 7 predicted proteins | sample MGYA00512137_ERZ772851 | MGnify/ENA primary metagenome ERZ772851 (study PRJEB29015, sample SAMEA2737663) | human gut metagenome | biome: human gut; feature: human-associated habitat; material: faeces | place: China | collected 2012 ... | reverse complement strand
CCCGCGGCTTTCCCGCAAGAGGTCATCTGCCGTACAGCTGCGGGCCGCATATATGCGGCCCCTGCGGGGCGTCTCCCTCTGGGGAAAGACAATTTATTCAAATCAGCCCAAAATGCGCCAGTGCCTTTGTAAGGCCGTCTGCGGTAATGTCGTCGGTGACATAATCCGCGGCGGCCTTGGCGGCATCGCAGGCGTTGCCCATGGCGACGCCGATCCCGGCATATTCCAGCATCGTCACGTCGTTGCCGCCGTCGCCAAAGGCGATGGACTGCTCCCGCGTCAGGCCCAGATGGGCCAGCGTGTGGGCCAGGCCGTTGGGCTTGCCGCCGCCCGCGGGCAGAATATCACAGAAATCCGGGCTCCATCGCACAGCAATGCAGCCGGGGCAGCTGCGCAGAAACTCCGGCTCGTTTTCCTCGGGTAAAAAGGCGCTCAATTGATAGATGGCGTCGGACTCGATGCACGCGGCGACATCGCCCTCACCCTGCTGCAGGTTCAGCGCAAACTGGCGGCTCAAATCGTTGATGTGGTTGAACAGGCAGAAATTCTTACCCACAAAACCGACGGAGATACGCTCTTTTTCGATATACGGCAGCAACGTGCGCAGGGCGGCGCGGTCAATGTACCGGCTGTACAGCGGCGTGCCGTCGGCCAGATAGCAGTATTGGCCGTTCATCGTCACATAGCCGTCAAACGGGATGCCGTCCAGCGCGTGCAGGTACGGCAGGTGCACCGGCGGGCGGCCTGTGGCAATAAACGTTTTGACGCCGTTTTTTCGCAGTGCGGCCAGCGCCTGCACGGTGGATTGCGGCAGGGCCTTGGCGTGGAACGGAAGCAGCGTGCCGTCAATATCAAAAAATGCGGCCTTGATTTGTGTCATGGCGGTGTTCCTTATTCGCGCTTGAGGCTGCGGCCCATCAGCGCCATCAGCGCGCTGCGGGCCTCGAGCTTGCCGTCCAGAATGGCCTCCACGGCCTGGACGATGGGCATTTCGACCTTATACTGCTTGGCCAGGCGGCAGGCGGCGGGCAGTGCGTTGATGCCCTCAACGACCTGGCCGACCTCGGTCTTGGCCTCCTCCACCGACTTGCCGCGGCCAATCAGCATACCGGCGTGCAGGTTGCGGCTGTGCATACTCGTGCAGGTGACGATCAGGTCGCCCATACCGGACAGGCCCGCAAAGGTCTCGGCCTTGCAGCCCATGGCGATGCCCAGTCGGGACAGCTCGGCGTTGCCGCGGGTGATGAGCGCGGCCTTGGCGTTGTCACCGTAGCCCAGGCCCAGCGCAATGCCGACAGCCAGCGCAATGACGTTCTTGACCGCACCGCCCAGCTCGGTGCCGCGGCGGTCATCGTTGGTGTAGACGCGGAAGGCCGGTGTGGTAAAGACCTTCTGCACGGTTTTGGCGGCGTCCTCGTCGGCACTGGCGGCCACGATGGCGGTGGGCATGTCGCGGGCGACCTCCTCGGCGTGGGTCGGGCCGGACAGTGCCACAACGCGCGCTTTGCGCCCGGCCTTGGCAAGCTCATCCTCGATGATCTCGCTCATCGTCATCAGGGTCTTGTCCTCGACGCCCTTGGCGACGTCAACGATCAGCTGGCCCTCCGGGATGTGCGGCGCGGCCTTTTTTGCGGTGGCACGCACAAACGGGGACGGCACGGCAAAGAGCAGGATGTCGCGGCCCGTGCAGGCCTCGGCAATGTCGGCGGTGTAGTGCATTGCGGCGGGCAGCTCCATACCGGGCAGGTTGGGGTGGCGGTGCGTGGTGCTTAAAGACTTCAGCTCGGCGGGGATAGCGCTCCATACGGTGACGTCGCGCCCGTTGGCGGCCAGCAGCCGCGCCAGCGCAATGCCCCAGGTGCCTGCACCGAATACTGCGATTTTTGTCATGGGAATAGTTCTCCTTGTTTGATGAAGTTAGCCGTGCCGCTTGGCAGGGGCCGGACGTATCCGGCCCTCAGCGTGAAAGGCAGAAGAATGCCCACGGGAAGGCCGAGGGCGAGGCATGCCTCGCCCCTACCGGGCATTCCGTCCCAGCAGCGAAGCAAACAGCCGCTGGCGGGGCTTGGGGGCGGGGGCGTCCACGTCCAGATACACCCGCTCATAGCAATTGACGATGCGGGTCGCGCCGTACTGTTGCTCCCGCGGGATGGAGCAGCCGTAGTTCAGATGGATGTGCCCGTGCAGCATCAGCTGCGGATGGTAGCGGTCCAGCAGGACCGAAAACGCTGTGAAGCCGCGGTGCGGCAGGTCGGTCATATCGCCGTAGCCGTGCAGCGGCGCGTGGGTGACCAGTATGTCAATGCCGCCATGGCGGTCGATCTTGCCGCGCAGATGGTTGATGCGCTTTTTCATCTCGGCCTCGGTAAACTGCCAGGCGCCGGTGCGGTAGCGGCAGCTGCCGCCCAGCCCGGCGATGCGCAGGCCGTTGTGTACGTACACGTCGTCATCCAGGCAGATGACGCCCTGCGGCGGGCGGGTGTCGTAGCTCTCGTCATGGTTGCCGTGTACGTACAAAAGCGGCACGGGCGCCATGGTGGCAAGGTATTCCAGATAATGGCGGCTCAAATCGCCGCAGGCAATGATGAGTTCGACGCCCTCGAGCTTGTCGGGGGTGAAGTAGTCCCAGAGGGCCTTGCACTCCTCGTCCGCAACGGCCAGGATCTTCATAGCTCGGCCTCCTTCTCGACGGGAAGAAGATCGCGGTGGATGCCCTGCATCCGGTACATCGGCTTCGAGACCTCGGCCAGCTCGTCATATTCGGGGATGTGGCCGTCAACGGCGTCGCACAGCCAGTCCATGTGGGCGATCTGCTCCAGGTCCAGCCCGTGGCGTCCGCTGTTCTTGACGCTGCCGTCCTGCCCGGTGATCCGGCAGTGGAACGGGTCGATCATGCCGGAGGTGACGCCGGTGCGCAGGATCTGCGCCAGATGGGTCACATCGGGCGGCAGCTCGCGGCTGAGCAGCACGTCCATGACGCCGCTGTTCATGCCCCACCAGTAATTGACGGCGCGGCCATCGGTGCCGGACTTGTCCCGCACCCAGCCGCCGTTCAAAACGGTGCGGATGACGTTCTCATAGAACTGGCCCCAGTGCCAGAACGGCGTGGCCAGGTCCTGCAGCACGCCGCCCGGGCGCACCAGAAACGTGCCGAACTCCCGCTGCGGGCGGTTCGGCATCGGTGCGTCGCGGCCCGAGATGACCGTGATGCCCTTCTGGGTAAAGACGTGCAGCGGGTCAATCTGGTCGGGCAGACAGGTCCATTGCAGGTCGATGCGGACGTTGGGGTTCGTCATCCGCGCGCCGAGCGCGAATGCGTTGATGTTGGCAGGCACGCCGAAGCTGGGGTAGTCGGCCACATAGCCGATGCGGTCCCCGCCCGCCATGGCACCGGCAATCGCGCCGGTGATGAACTTGGCCTCATACACGCGGGTGTAGTAGGTGCGGATGCTGGCGTAGGGCATCTCCATCGAGCAGTTCAGGATGTGTACCTGCGGGTGCCGGACGGCGGCGCGCAGGGACGCGCCTACCAGCTTGGGGCTGGTCGTAAAGACGACATCCGCACCGTCGGTGATGGCCTGCTCGACAAGGGCATCGGCGTTCTTGCCCGGGATGGCGTTGAAGTAGGCTGCCGTCTCGACCTTGCCCTCAAACACAGTGTCCAGCTGGGTACGGCCAAACTCATGCTGGCTTGTCCAGGAGCTGGTGCCGGGGGTACGCTCATGCACAAAGGCAACCTTCAAATGGCTGGGCGCGGTGTGCTTGCCGGGCAGGATAAAATCCAGCAGGCCGGTCTGCTTCGGGGCGGCGGGCTTGTCGCTGACCTGCACGGGGTCCGATTTCTGCAGGGCCAGCACATCGTCCCACAGGGCGTCGAGCTTTTCGCTCAGCTCGCTGGGGCTTAAATTGGCCAGCTCCTCCTTGGTGTAGACGCGCAGCAGAAGCAGCAGCACGTCGCCGACGGTACACTGCAGCCGTGCGCCGCCGTGGGCCAGAAACGCCTTCTTGACCCAGTTGTACAGCGATAAGACCTCGGTTCGATCCTCGCCAGTCCACTTTTCGTCCGGCGCCTTGCCCAGTATTTTTTGCAGGCGGGCATAGCTGCCGGGCTTGGTGAAGGTCAGCAGATAGTTCTGCATGACCGGGTAAAAGTGCATGAACTCGTAGTACATCTGCACGGCGGGGTCGTCGCTGTACTGCGGCACGACGCGGGTGACATTGCCGGTGATGCTGCTGGCGTCAAAATACTTCAGCACGCTGACGCGCTTATTGCCCTCCTGCACGTAGAAGCGGCCCATGTACTCATAGCAGGTGATGGGGTCACGGATGCCCTCATCCAGATGGGACACGCACAGGTTGATCCACTTGGTGGCAAACTCGGTCTTGAGACCGAGCAGCGGCATAAAGTTGGACGCAAACGCCGCTGTGCGGCCCGAGGTCTTGGTACCAACGAGCAGCTCCAGCGGGATCTCTACCTGGCCGAGCGGAATCTGGTTCTCCACAGGGACGTTTTGCAGAATATCGTCCAATACGGGCAAAAACGGCGACTGCCCAGCGTTCATCTTCTCGCGGTAATCGCGCTGGCCCTGTCGAAGGGCTTTCTGGTAGCAATCGATTCCATCTGCACGGTTCACGACCCATCGCCTCCTCAAAACTTATACATTAGCTACAAAATTATTATAGCACATCTGTGCGGAATATACAAAGAATTTTAAAAGGCTTCCCCATCGGGGGAAGCTGTCACCGAAGGTGACTGATGAGGGCTGTACCTGCCGATATTGCCCATGAACGGGTTATGATGGCACACTCGCCCCTCATCCGGCCCTGCGGGGCCACCTTCAGTCTACGCGCTAAGAGCCGCCTCCGGCGGTTGCGCTCCGACACGCGCCTGCGGGCGCAGCCCCCCAGGGGGAAGGCTTTAGGACGTATGCACGGCCTTGGGGTAGACCTGATTCATCCGGTCATTGCCGTAGTGCCCGTCGAGATAGACCTCGACGCTGTTGGACGCAGGTACGCCGTTCAGGCGGTCATTGTACCGCACAAGCGCGGCGGAGCTGACGGCAATGTCCGCCGCCATAAAGATGCACAGTGCCCAGGTCAGCACTCTGCCGCCGCGGGGCGGCAGCTTCTCGATGCAGGCGGAGATCGGCGGGAACAGCACCTTGAACCAGGCAATCGCCGCAAAGCCCCAGAAGAAGCAGTACAGCAGGTTGATGCGCCCGCCCAGGTTGAACGGGATCGCGCTGTAGTCCCAGAACACCGCACCGAAAACGACCTCGGTGAAAACGCTGCACAGGTACTCATACGCACCGCCCAGCAGCGTGCCCATGACGAACAGCCAGCTGGCGGGCTTGTCCTTGTAGCGGTAGAGCAGCTGGGTGACCATGGCGATGGCCAGGCCCCACACGATGGAGAACGGCCCCCACACGACGCTGGAGCGGCTCATCCACTCGCCGCCGGTGACGCGGCAGAAGATCGTCTCGGTGATGTCGCCGAGGAACGCGCCGATGAAGAACAGTAAAATAATTTTATACGGGCTGCACCCGGCGGCAAACGTGTCGGTCTGCTGCCGTTTGGGGCGCACAAAGGTCAGTGCGGGATGGGCCTTCGCCATACGACGCTCGACGTGGTCAAGGATCCACATGCCGCCGCGGACGGTCAGATTTGCCAGACGGTTTTCTACAGCCGCGGCGGCGTGCCAGCGGTAGCGCAGACCGGCCATGGTCAGCAGCGTGCCGACCAGATCGACGCAGAACACGACGAGCGCGGCCAGCAGCACAACAACCCAGATGCCGCGCGGCACAAGGCTGTACAGCACCAGCAGCAGCGGGTTGCCCCATTTGAGCACGACAACACCGAGCGCACCCCAGGTCAGCGACGCGCCGAGGCAGACATAGCCGTCCAGATTGAACGGCATGGCGCTGTAATCCCACCACCGGGTATGGGTCGTGTACTCCAGAATGTGCCCGCCGATCCACTCGATGACCGTGGCATAGACGGCGCTGAATACAAGCAGGAAAAACCAGCCCTCACGGATGTCGCCGAGGGCAAAGGTGATGACCAGCCCGCCGACGCCGTACAGAAGGCAGAGCGGACCGCTCAGCACGCCGCGGTCCTGATATTTGCGGTGCACGACGGCGGTAAAGAGGACCTCCCCCACCCAGCCGAGGAACGAGTAGGCGAAGAAGAGAAAAACAATTTGATAGAAGGTCATAGGGGGCTCTCCTGTATGTGAGAAAATTATCGGGTGGAATGGCTTCCCCCAAGGGGGAAGCTGTCAGTGGCCCCGCCCGCTGACTGATGAGGGGAAAGCCTTGCGGATATTGCCCGTAAATGGGTGGCAGAGGCAGACTCGCCCCTCATCCGGCCCTGCGGGGCCACCTTCCCCCCCAAGGGGGAAGGCATTAAGAGTTTTGCTTCTCCCTCTCCCGCTTGCTGAACACGCACCCGCAGTAATCCTGCCGGTACAGGCCGTACTCGGCGCTCAACTGTAAGCTGCGCTTGTAGCCGTCCTTTTTGCGGAACTCACTGGGCAGGAACGGTACGCCGTACTGCCTGCCCAGCTCGGTGCCAAGCTCGTTCAGCCGCACGGGGTCCTTCATCGGGGAGATCGAGAGCGTTGTGCAGTACCAGTCAAAGCCGTGGTCGGCGGCATAGCGGGCGGCCTGCTCCAGCCGCAGCCGATAGCAGACCGTGCAGCGCGCGCCCTTCTCCGGCTCGTTTTCCAACCCCTTCACGGAGGTATAGAACTCCTGCGGGTCGTAGGGCAGCTCCACCACGGGGTAGTGATACCCGGCCTGCTCGACAAAGCGTTCCAGCTCGGCCTCGCGGCGGTGGTATTCCTCCGGCGGGTAGATGTTGGGATTGTAGTAAAGAATGGTCAGGTCAAAGTGCGCGGACAGGCGCTCCAGTGTCGCGCTCGAGCACGGCGCACAGCAGGCGTGCAGCAGCAGCTTCGGGCGGGTGCCGTCCAGCGTGCGCAGGACCTTTTCCATTTCAAGCTGATAGTTGATGCGGTTGGGCATGGGTAGTGACCTCGTTTACACAGTGGCAGGGGTGCGGCGCTTGCGGCGGACAAAAGCGCCGCAGCCGATGACCCCCAGCAGGCTGACGGCGGAGAGCGCCTCAAACGCGCGCCAATACCCGGGGGCGTGGTACCGGACATGGATCGTGCCGGTGTAGCCCGCGGGGATCGTCAGTACGATGCGCATATTCTCGCCGCTGGTGATGGCAAACGGCGCGCCGCTCTCGTCGGCGGCATAATAATTGCCGTAGTTGTAGATGGGCAGCGAGATGGCCGCCTCGCCGCCGTCGTTCTCGACGCTGACATAGGCGACGCCCTCACGCTTTTCATAGCTGATAAGGTGCAGGTCGCCGCTGGCGGGCTTGGGCTGCGCCCAGATGGCCTCATAGGAGCTGGCGCCGTCGATGAGGTATTCCGCCGTGCCGACGGAGTTGATGGTGGCGTTCTGGTTGTAGGTCGCGTAGGAGCTTTCGCCCTGGGCACTCATGATGTTCGTCTCGGTGATGCTGGCGGTCAGCAGCGCGGCGCAGACAAGCCCCGCGGCGGCCAGTGCGGCGCGGCGCTCCGGCAGCAGCTGCAGCGCAAACAGCGCAGCGGCGCAGAGCAGCAGCGTGCCCAGCGAGAGAAAGCGGAACGGGAACTGGAACATTCCCACGACCTTGCCGACGGCGGGACCGAACCAGCCCTCGACAAAATCCCACGGGAAGGCGTGGAGCGAGAGCACGAGCGTCAGCACGGCAAAGCCGGTGGCAGTGTACAGGTGCTTTGCGGCGGGGCGTGTGTCCCCGCGGGCCTGGGCGTGCCACAGGCAGTAAAACGCCAGCGCAAGCGCCAGCAGCAGCGGCAGACCGGGGGTCAGCGCCATGTCGTGGGTCGTGCCCTCGGCGGAGGAGCCGCCCGCCGTGCCGAAGAAGCTGAACAGCTGCACGGCGTACAGACCGTGCTTTTGCAGCTTACCGACCAGATCACTGCGGTTGACAAGGAACGGGATGGAGCGGGTGGAAATAAAAAACGGGAAAAGATACCACGCGCTCAGCCCCACGGCCAGCAACGCGGCCTTGACCCAGGCCAGCAGCCGCGCGGGGCGGAGAGTCTCCCGCAGGCGCAAAAGACAAAACAAAATCAGCAGCAGCGCCGTCAGCTCACAGGAGAGCAGATGGCTCTGCACCATGGCCGCCATGCCCAGCGCCATCGGCAGCCAATCCCCGAAGCGGGGCCTGTCGCTGGTGTAGATGCCGTACAGACCCAGCAGCACGAGCGGGAAAAACGCCATGGCCGTGAACTCGCCGACGGCGGCGCGGGTGTAGACGCAGGTCAGCCGATAGGCGGACAGCGTGTAGAGCAGTGCCCCCAGCAGACCCAGCCGACGGCTGGCCGTGATTTTGGCAAAGCTGAAATAGGCAATCAGGCAGGTCGCCAGCGTGACCGCAAAGAGGTAGACCTGGTAGCAGGTGCGCAGCGGCAGCCACAGGTTGTAGAGAAGCGCGGGCAGCAGCAAAAACAGCTCACAGTAGCAAAGCGGGCTGGCGTAGCCATAACCGTTCAGCGTGGTCGTGGTCAGCCGCACCGGGAACTGCCCATAAGACAGCTCCGCAGCCATGGCGGCGATGCGCTGCATGTGAAATTCCAAATCATGGCCGAAGTACAGATAGTTGCTGAACAGCGGCAGACAGGCCAGCAGCGTGATGCCCGCCAGCGCCAGCGGCAGACGCAGCGCACGGCGGCGGGCAGCGCCCCGCTCCCCCACATGGGCAAACAGGAGCAGCAGTGCGGCGTCTGCGGCGGCAAACAGCACAAGGAAGCAGAGCAGCCGCGCCGCGCGGTAGATGGGCTGCTCGGTCAGGGTGATGCTGTAAATGTACAGCTGGCCCTGGTCGTAGGTGACGGTGGCGGTCAGGTCCTGCATCCGCGCACCGAAGCCGACCCAAAGCCGGGTCGTCAGGCTGCGGTGGCAGTCGTCCAGCCGCAGCGCGTCAAAGGTCACGGCGGCAGGGCTGCGTTCACTGGCAAAGGTCAGCGACCCGGCAGCGTTGAGCATATTAAAGGTGGGCGCGTCGGGCGTCTGGCAGGAAAAGTAACGGACTGTGACCTCATACGCACCGGAGGGCAAAGCAATATTGTCTGCCGAGAAGGTCATCGGGTCGTCGCTGTGATAGCCGATCTGGTTCCAGATTTTTAAGCCGTCGTCGTCCGCGGCGGCAATGTCGGGCAGGGTGTTCGTAAAGTCGCCGGGCGTCAGCGTCAGCTTATACGGCGCGCCGAACAGCCCGGCTGCCAGCGCGCAGACAACGGCCAGCTCGGCGGCCAGCAGCGCCGCAAACAGCCGGTTGCGGCGGCAAAAGGCAAAAAAGTGTTTCATCCGGGGCTCCCTCACAGTTTATCAGCCGTCCCAGATCATGAGCTTGGCGTTCACGATGGACGTGTCCTCAACAGTGGCCAGATAGTCGCCGTTCCGGTCCCGCGGGGTCTGGGTGCAGTCCAGCAGGCAGATGGCGCGGGCTTCCTCGGTGCCGTCGGCCAGACGGACTTTGTACTTGATGACAGCGTTGTCGGGGACATAGGCGCTCTGCACATAGACCTGTACCCCGTCCATCAGGTCACTGTCGGCGCTTTGCAGTCTGCCGCACCACGCCAGATCGTAGCCGCCGTAGTTGCGGTAGGTCTGGTAGGCGTAGGCGTCGCCGTCGGTGGCGGGGTTCTCGGTCCAAAGGACCTGTGCGTGCAGGGCGCGCCCGGTGAACCGGCTGAAGAAGGCGGACTCGGCCTCCGCGTTGCTGTCCCAGACGTTCTCGTTGCAGAGAATCAGGTCGTCGGATTGTACGGCATCGGCAAGACCGGCCTCAATCGTGCGGACAAAGAACTGATAGGCAGCGAGGTTTTCGGCATGGTGGGTGCGCACGACACCGCGCAGGTAGCCGCCGTTCAGGCAGAGACCCGCCGCCAGCGCCGCCGTCAGGGCCAGTCGTGATACCACGGAGAAAACCTTCGGCAGCTTACAGCACAGCCCCGCCAGCAGCGCCAGCAGCGCTGCGACGAGCAGCGTAAAGCCGATGGAGCTGGCCGCCGCGGGAATGTAGCCCCACTGCCAGGTAATGGCCTCGGGCTGCTGATAGCGGGCGGACAAAGCCAGCAGCAGCGCGGGCAGTGCCCAGACGGCCAGACCGAACCCGGCCAGTGCGCCCAGCGTTCTGCCGCGCAGCTTTTTAAACGGCACGCCGAAGAAGATCAACAGTCCGGCCAGCACACCCAGCGCCAGCGGCCACAGCCGATCCCCGTTTGTGATGACCCCGGCGTCCTCCTGCAAAAGGCGGGAGTTCAGCCCGGGGAGCGACGCGGCCATCTGCTGCACGGTGACGCGCAGCACGGCGGGAATATCCAGAGAAAGCTCGTTGCCGGTGCCGCCGTTGCGCCCGCACAAAATGTGGAACACAAGCGCCGCGCCCATGCCGCCCAGCGCGGGAGCCGTGTCCAGCAGGGCGTTTTTGACGCTGCGTCGGCGCAGCAGCCAGACGACGAGCGCCAGCAGCGCAAAGACATAGCCGATCTCATAGGTGCCGCAGGCGATAAAAGACAGCACCGCGCCCAGCACAGCCCAGCGGCGGTGCCGTGTCCCCTGCCACGCAAACAGGCAGAGCCAGGCCGTCATAGCCCAGAACAGCGCCCGCTGCGGTACGGCGTAGTAGCTGTACATGCCTTCGTTCCAGATGGGGGCCGCGGCCAGCGCCAGCGCAAAGCCGCCCAGCGCCAGCGCATCCCCGCTGCCCAGTCTGGCCGCCACGCGGCTGACAGCGAAGGCCGCCGCGCCGGTCCAGGCGATGATGTAGAGCCGGTAGTGCGTCAGGCTGGTGTAAAACAGCAGGTCGACGGCGTTCGGGTAATGGAACGGGAAAAAACGGACCTCCTGCAGCGTAAAGTACCGCAGCCGCCCCTGCAGGTCCTGCAGAGCATACTGCCAGAACGGCATCCGCTGGAAGTCATACAGCCAGAGGTTCAGCGTCAGCTTATCGTCGCCCTCCGGCGGGATGTTGACCGTGACGCGCAGATACAGCACGCCCACGGCAAAAATAGCCAGATAGGCCGCAGCCAGCAGCAGCCGACGGTACCGCCGACAAAATGATTTGACCTGTTCCATAGGGACGGGGCCCTCCTCCACAAAAATCACATATATACTAAATTATAGCATAAAGCCCCGCTGTACGCAACGCACAGCGGGGCTTTATGTAAATACAATTTGTATAAGACTACTGAAAAATACGAAAAGTAAAGCGAAAATCAATGCTTCAGCGGCTTTTTCAGCATACCCAGCAGCAGGGCCGTGGTCAGGGTGCCGACAGCCAGCGCAATCAGAAAGCCCGGCGGGTTTTCCATGACCGGCAGCAAAAACAACCCGCCGTGCGGCGCGGGACACCCGCAGCCCAGCAAAATCGTTATGAACCCGGCCAGCGCACTGCCCGCGATGCAGGCGAGGCTGACCCGCAGCGGATCGCGCAGTGCAAACGGCAGCGCACCCTCGGTCACGAAGGTCGCGCCCATCAGCAGGGTCTGCGGCGCAGAGCAGCGCTCGGTGCTGGTGAACCGCGTCGGGAACAGCAGGCAGGCCAGCCCAATGCCCAGCGGCGGAATCATGCCGCCCGCCATGACAGCGGCCATCAGGTCATACTGCTGGTCTACCAGTGCCAGCGTGCCGCTGACGTAGGCGGCCTTGTTGATCGGCCCGCCGTAGTCGGTAGCCATCATGCCGCCCAGCAGCGTGCCCAGCACCAGACGGCTGCCGCCCTGCATACCATCCAACTGGATGGAAAGCCAGGCATTGAAACGCCCGAGCGGCGGATTGATGGCCATGACCATCAGGGCACCGACAAACAGCAGACTCAACAGCGGGACCAGCAGCCCGGTTTTGATGTGATCCAGCTCCTGCGGAATGCGACGGAACAGGTAATTCAGAAGCCGCACAGCCAGACCGGCAGCAAAGCCCGCAACAATGGCCCCCCAGAACCCGCTGGAGATCCAGCCCAACCGGGGGGCGGTGGTTGTGCCGAGCTGTGCCAGGTAGCCGCCCATCAGGCCGGGCATAAAGCCGGGGCGGTCCGCAATGCTGTAAGCGATGAACGCAGCCAGCACGGGGTACATCATCCTGAACGCAGCGTTGCCGACGTTCGTCATCATGGTGGTGATGTCGCTGCGGCCAAAAAGGTGCTGCAGCAGCAGGGAAAGCGCCAGCATCACGCCGCCCGCCACAACAAACGGCAGCATGTGGGAGATGCCGCTCATCAGGTGGCCGTAGTATTCGCGGCCCAGCTCCTTCCAGTCGCTGGTGCGGAAGGCGTGCCCGCCGCGGTAGACGGGAGCCTTGCCGGAAACGGCCTTTTCCAGCAGTCTGTCCGCGTCGCGCACGGCATCCCCCGCCGAGGCATAGACCAGCCGCTTGCCAACGAACCGCGCCAGCGGGATCGAGCGATCCACCGCCACGATCACGCACTCTGCGGCCTGGATCTCATCATCGGTCAGCTCGTCGTTGACACCGGCAGCGCCGTTCGTCTCGACCTTGAGCGTCAGGCCGCGGGCCTGCGCGGCCTGCTGGAGCGCCTCCGCCGCCAGATAGGTGTGCGCGATGCCGGTGGGGCAGGCCGTCACGGCCAGCAGCTGATAGCCGGGCTTGGCGGCGCCCGGCGCTGCGTCAGACGGGGCAGACGGCGGCTCCTGCGCGTCCTGCTCCTCCCGCGCGGAGATGGCGCGGCAGAATGCCTCGGGGGTCTCACTCTCCCGCAGGCGGGCGCAGAAATCGGTGTCCAGAAAGAGCGTCGCCAGCTCGGCCAGCACCTGTACGTGCAGGTCGTTGGCTTCGGCGGGGGCGGCGATCATCACCAGCAGGTCCAGCGGCTTGCCGTCCGGTGTGTCGCAGGGCAGCGGCGGGTCCAGCGTCAGCGCAGCCAGCTGCAGCTGCCTGACGGCGGTGCTTTTGGCGTGCGGGATGGCCAGGCCGTTGCCCACACAGACGCCGCCCAGCGCCAGCCGGGCGCGGACGTCCGCCGCGAACACAGCGGTGTCAGTCAGATTGTCAGTCCCGTCCAGCAGTGTAACCATCTGCTGCACTGCACCGGTGAGCGAGTCTGCCCGTTGGCGCAGTGCGACGCAGTCAGGCCGCAGGTAGTTGGCGATGCGCATGGTTTGAGCCTCCGTTTGGTGCCGCTGTGCTCCGGCAGCTGTCGATGCAGCGCGGCTTTTGCGGCGCAGTATTACTAAAAAAGCGGTTCCGCCGCAACGGAACCGCTATGAATGCTGTAAAAATTAGTTGAGCAGGGTCTTCTCCGTCTCGGGATCGAACAGGTGGATCTTGTTGGTATCCATAGCGACAGTGATCTTGTCGCCGCGGCGAGACTTGGAGGTGGGAGCAACGCGAGCCATCAGGTTCTGGCCCTGGTAGGTCAGGTACAGATAGATCTCAGCGCCCATCAGCTCGGAAACCTCAACCTCAGCGCTCAGGTGGCTGTTGGGATGCTTTTCCAGGAACTCCTCGTCGTCCTTGATGTCCTCGGGACGGATGCCGACCTTCAGGGTCTTGCCGACGTAAGCGTCCAGCTTGCCGTCAGCGGTCTTCTCCTTGGGCAGCGGAACCTCGGTGCCGGACAGATCAACGACGAACTGATCGCCGGTCTTCTTCAGGGTGCCGTCCAGGAAGTTCATCTGCGGGCTGCCGATAAAGCCGGCAACAAAGATGTTGCAGGGATAATCGTACAGGTTCTGCGGGGTATCGACCTGCTGGATCATGCCGTCCTTCATAACGACGATACGATCACCCATGGTCATAGCCTCGGTCTGGTCGTGGGTAACGTAGATGAAGGTGGTAGCCA
>ERZ772851.2482-NODE-2482-length-13949-cov-3.455232_pt1 | contig 13949 bp, 9 predicted proteins | sample MGYA00512137_ERZ772851 | MGnify/ENA primary metagenome ERZ772851 (study PRJEB29015, sample SAMEA2737663) | human gut metagenome | biome: human gut; feature: human-associated habitat; material: faeces | place: China | collected 2012 ... | reverse complement strand
CAAGGCGGGGCTGGTCATCGGAGACAAGCTGCTCGAAGTGGACGGCCGGAGCATCCGGGGCCTCGACGTGTCGGAAGTCAGCTCGATGCTCAAGGGTTCGCCCGGCACCGCGCTGCGGCTCAAGGTCGAGAAGCTGCTCACCGGAGAGCAGGCCGACGTCACGCTACGGCGCGAGCGCATCAAGATATCGGGCATTCCCTATTACGGCATGATCGCCGACGGGGTCGGATACATCCTGCACGACGATTTCACGGAAGAGTGCAGCCTCGACATGCGCCGCGCGCTCGTCGAGCTCAAGAAGCAAGGCGCCACGTCGCTGATCATCGACCTGAGAGGCAACGGCGGAGGCATACTGCAGGAGGCCGTCAAGATTCTCTCCCTGCTGGTTCCCAAAGGAACCGAAGTCGTGTCGATGAAAGGCCGTATCGGCGAACTCGACGAGACGTTCACGACGCAGACCGACCCGATCGATACGCGGATGCCCGTCGTCGTGCTGGTCAACAGCCAGTCGGCCTCGGCTGCCGAGATCGTCTCGGGCGCGCTGCAAGATCTGGACCGCGCCGTACTGCTCGGCCAGCGGACCTTCGGCAAGGGACTCGTGCAATCGACCCGCCCGCTCGGCTACAATGCCTTTCTGAAAGTCACTACGGCCAAGTACTACATTCCCAGCGGACGGTGCATTCAGGCGCTCGACTACGCCCACCGCAACGACGACGGCAGCGTCGGAACCGTACCCGACTCGCTGATCCGGGAGTTCCGGACCTCCGGCGGCAGGAAGGTGTACGACGGGGGAGGCGTGATGCCCGACGTGCGCATCGAACCGCAGTATGTCAGCCGTTTCACGACGGTTCTTTACGGCAAGGGGTATCTGGAGGATTTCGCGAACGACTATTTCAGGCGCCACCGCGAAGGAGTGGACGTCGACCGGTTCACGCTGCCGGACGACGAGTACGACCGGTTCGTCGAGTTCATGCAGGACAAGGACGTCGAGGTCGAGTCGCAGACGCAGCGGACGGTCGACGAGTTGCGCCGCCAAGCCGAACGCGAAAAGTATCTGGACCGTATCTCCGGCGAGCTCGAAGCGATCGAGCGCAAACTCAAGGACGACAAGAACGCCGATTTGCAGGCATTCAGGGAGGATATCCGCAAGTTGCTCGAGAGCGAAATCGTCATGCGCTACCACTATTATGCCGGCGTGGCACGCCACTCGGCTCTGCGCGACCGGGAGGTGCGGGCCGCCGTCGAGCTGCTCGCCAACACGGCCCGCTACCGCCGGATACTCTCGCAACAGGACACCGAGCGCAAATAACCCCGCCCATGAAAAAAGGACTCGCATATCCCCTCTTCTCGTTCCGCAACCGCGTGCTGATCATCGTGCTCGGTCTGGTAATCGGCATCTCGTCGCTGCTGTTCACCAACGACATGGCGCGCCAGCTTCGAGAGAAGGAGCAGAACGAGGTGGCCATCTGGTCGGCCGCGTTCCGCGACCTGGGCGTCAATCCGAGCAGTCCGCTGCTCTCGGCGCTGATCAACTCGAAAAGCAACATCCCGTTCATCATCGTCGACGGGCAGATGAACATAGCCAGCTCGCACCTGATACCCGACCACATCCTCAACCACCCGAACCTGAGACGCAAAAAGATCGAGGAAATGGCCGCGGCCAATTCCTTCATTCAGGTCACCACGATGAACAACGAGACGTTCTACATTTTCTACGACGAGTCGCGGCTGCTCAAGACGCTGGTCTATTTTCCCTACATCCAGCTGATGATCATCGTCGTGTTCGTCACCTTCGGCTACATCACGTTCCGCTCGAGCAAGCAGGACGAGCAGAACCGCGTCTGGATCGGGCTGGCCAAGGAGACGGCCCATCAGCTCGGGACGCCCACCTCGTCGCTGCTGGGCTGGATCGAGTACCTGCGCACGCAGCCCATCGACCAGACGGCCGTCGAGGAGATGAACAAGGATATCATCCGGCTGACGAAAGTGGTCGACCGTTTCTCGAAAATCGGCGCGGCGACGCCGCTGAGCGAGGGCGTGATCAACGAGATCGTGGGCAGCAGCGTAATTTATTTCCGCACCCGCGTGCCGAAAAACGTCACGCTGACCTACAACGGACTGGCCATGGCCCGACAGAAAGCCATGGTCAACGAGGCGCTGTTCGAGTGGGTGATCGAAAACCTGCTGAAAAACGCGATGGACGCGCTGCAAGGCAAGGGAACGATCGACGTACGGCTGTCCGACGACGCGAACTGGGTCTACATCGATGTGAAAGACACGGGGAAGGGAATCGCCAAAGGCAACTTCAAGCGGATTTTCGACCCCGGTTTTACGACCAAAACACGGGGCTGGGGCCTCGGACTGTCGCTCAGCAAACGAATCATCGAAGGCTACCACGGCGGCCGGATCTACGTGCTCGACTCCGAGATCGACAAAGGCACGACGATCCGCGTCGCGCTGAAAAAAATCTACACCTAACGCCCGACCGAGCCGATGGAAACGCCATATCCGTTCATCCGGGACAGCCTTTCGCCGCGACCGGGCCCTCCGGAGGAGACCGGAGCCGAGCTGTTCGGCCCCGAAAGCAGCGTGGCGCTCGTCCCGCCGGACGGTATCGCGGCCCGTCCGGCAAGCGCCGATACGCCGGGGCAGAGCTATGCCTACGAGGCCGTGACGTTGGGCGTGCTGGCGATCTTCTGCTATTTGCTGCACAGCTACCGAAGCAGTCTGGCCGAAGCGTTCAAGGTCGTCACGATGCAACTTTCGATCGAAAAGGCATTTGCCGAGCAGACGCTGTTCTTCCGACAATTCCTGACCCTTTCGTCGCTGTGGGGCATCCTGCTGGTCAGCGGACTCGCCGTCCGCTACGGCGACCTGTACGGACTTTACACTCTGCTGCCCCTGACGGCGGACGCCGCAGTCGCAGCCGTCGCCGCAGCCGTCGCGCTGATCGTCGGCTATCGCTGCCTGATCGTGCGAATCGTCGGACTGGTCACGCGAAACGAGGCGTTTCTGGCCGAGCACCGCTTTATGAATCGGATTTTCTCTGCTTTCGCCTACACGCTGCTGACACCGCTTTTTCTCGTCGTCGCGCTCGTTCCGGCCGAGGAGGCGCGCGCCGCGCTGATCGGAGTCGCGGCGGTCTCGGCAATCCTGTATCTGACGTATCTGACAAAAAGTTATCGTTTCTTTGTCAAAAGGGATGTTTCAATTATGCAATGGATTTTGTACCTTTGCACCGTCGAATTTTTCCCGGTAAGCTTTTTCGTGCTGGCCGTTCTGAGAGGCCGCTGACCGCATCGCGGCAAGCCGCAGACGCGCTCGGGGGAGCGACATCCGCAGAATCACGTCTGCCTCCGCACGGACGGAGCGGTCTAACCATAAGGAGTGTAAGAAATTGAAGGTCAAGAAAATCTTAGTATCGCAGCCGGCTCCGGCCGTCGCCGAAAAATCGCCCTATCACGAACTCGTACTCAAACACCGCGTCGATGTCCGGTTCCACCCGTTCATCAAGCTCGAGGGAGTCACCCTGAAAGAGTTCCGCAGTCAGCGGGTAGAGATATTGGAGCACAGCGCGGTCATTTTCACGAGCCGGACGACGATCGACAACTTTTTCCGGATCTGCGAGCAAGCGCGCATCACGATTCCCGAGGGAATGAAATATTTCTGCAACACAGAGGCCGTCGCGCTGTACCTGCAGAAATACATCGTATACCGCAAGCGCAAGATATTTTTCGCCGACGGAACGTTCTCGGCGCTCGTCGAGCTGATCGCCAAGCACAAGGACGAGAAATTCCTGCTCACGCTTTCCGAACCCCACAAGCCCGAGCTGCCGATGGCGCTCGAGAAAATGAAGCTCCGGTTCGACAAGGTAATCCTCGCCCGGACGGTCAGCGCCGACCTGAGCGACGTCGACATAGCCGACTACGACCTGTTGGTTTTCTACAGTCCGTCGGAAATCACTTCGTTGCTCGGGGCTTTCCCGCGTCCGAACGGATCGCCGCGAATCGCCACGTTCGGGCACGGCACGGCCAAGGCAGCCGTCGGAGAGGGACTGACAGTCAGCGTCATGGCCCCGACTCCCGAGGTTCCGTCGATGACCAAGGCGATCGATCTGTACATCCATAAGCTCGACTCGGGCGAGGAGGTTCCCCCCGTTACGCTCGAGGAGCAGTCGCCCGATCTGGCATTCATCCAGTCGCAGGCGCTCAAGGGACGCAAGACGAAGCCGGTGGCCGCCAAAGCCCCGGCGCCCAAGACAGCCGTCACGACGAAAAAGAGCCCTTCCGCCGTACGCAAAAGCGCAGCGGCCGGAACGACGGCGAAGAAATAATCCGGTCGAACCGCCCGATCCTCCGACACCATGCCCCCTGCACCGGACAAAAGTTTTCCCCGTCGTGAACGACTGAAGTCGAAAAAGCGGATCGCCCGGCTTTTCGAGCAGGGAAAGAGCGGCTTCGTCTATCCGGTACGCTATGTCCTGCTCGACGACTCGGCAGAGGAGTCCGTTGCCGGGAAAGACCGTTCCTTGTCCGTACTGATCTCTGTGCCCAAGCGCCATCACAAGCGCGCTGTCGAGCGTAACCTGCTCAAGCGGCGCATGCGGGAAGCCTATCGCCTGAACAAACAGGCGCTGTCAGGGACTCTGTCCGGCCCGTGCGCGCTGGGACTGCTCTATGCGTCGGGCGACGTGGCCGGGTACCCGCAGATCGAAAACGCCGTAAAGAAAATTATCCGGATACTCCGCGAGCAGGCCTGAGCCCCGCCTCCGAACATTCTACCGGGGTTTGCCCGGACGAAACGGCGAACGAAGCCGAAACCGAAAGTTCCCGGCCCCATAGCGGAAAAGACGGAAACCGATTTTGCCGAACCATACCGGATCATCCGGTTACGAGTCCGCCCTATGAACGAACGACGCAGCCGATACGCCCGCATTCTGCGGCAGATACTGATCGCACCGCCTATGCTGCTGATCTGGGTTTACCGCCATGGCATCTCGCCGTTCACGCCGCCCAGCTGCCGCTTCACGCCCACCTGCTCGCAATACTTCGCCGAGGCGCTCCGCCGGCACGGCCTGCTGAAAGGCTCCTACCTCGGCATTCGGCGGCTGCTGCGCTGCCACCCTTGGGGAGGCAGCGGATACGACCCCGTACCGTAACCGGTTTACCCGGAAACCGCGAAGCGCACGCCCTGCAACCGAAACGCACCGTTGCGGCACGACGTGCCGCCCGGTCGGGCCATGCAAACCGGTCGGTCGGAAAACCGATCGACGAAACGATCCGGCGAATCATCGCCGCACCGATGTGCAGACCGAAAGCGAGCGCGGCGGCCTGCCGGGTATCGCCTCGTACCGCAAACCGGCACCCTCGGCCATAAAGCCCCGGCGCTTTCAGGCGCCGGCCGATCCCGGGCCGCTGCATGTCGGCCACCCCATCCGGCCATACCGGACACGACATAACACCGGTCAGGACACGGCCGGCCGGTCCCGACTTCGTGCCGGAATGTCCGCCGTTCCGACCGGCGCCGGACAGAATCTCTGACTGAACGCTTAACCCGCAGCAACTTGCCATTCCGATCAAAAGTCGCTCCCTACACTCTTCCGGATTCGAGCCTTTCAGCAATTCGTTGGAGCGGGCAGGCAACAAACGAATATCGTTCCAAAGATCCCGTACCGTCATCGTAACTTCTTTCCCGTTGACCGGTTCGCATACGATCGTGGGCCCTGTATGACTTATATTCATTTTATAAACGATCGTGTAGCATAGAATCGGAATATATGTCGCACGACAGATTCAGCCCCTCTCCCCGAACTTCGGTAGAATCTATCGTCGAATTCTTTCAGCAATCTTTTGAGATCGGGATTCCCGGTCTCATGCTCGATGATCCCCACGATCGATCGTCTCTTTCTGTCCCGTACCGTAGTCGTAAAGAACTACTTTCGGTGCGCGACATTGCACGGCCACCGCTATACAGCAGGCCATCAATCCTGCTTGGACGAATGAAATTTTTCCGGACATATCTCGAAAATCGGTTATTTTCATAGCGAACGGCCCGACGACCGAATATCCGGGAAGCGACTGCGATTCCGCAGCGAAGTCCTTTTCGAGCCTCGTCTCCGTGTGTTCGGACCGCTTTCCCGACTCCGGGAGAATACCTGCAAGGGAAGCCGGCCTCGACCAATCAATCGCCGTTTGCGGGCAATCCGCGCGCTGCCGGCTCCTCTTGTTTTCAAAACGCTTCTCCTTACCGATCTACAACACCTCGGCCACGACATAGGTGCTTCCCCCAATGAAAATCATATCTTCCGGTCCGGCAAGCTCCCGGGCCCGCGCGAGCGCCTCGTTCACGGTCGGGACGCACTCGCCCTGCAATCCGTAACCGGCGGCCCGGCGCGCGAGCTCGCGCTCGTCGAGCGCGCGGCGGATCCCGGCCTTCGTGAAGACGTAGTGCGCCTGCCGGGGAAGCAGCGGCAGCACGCGCGAAAGGTCCTTGTCCTCGACGAAACCGACGACCATATAGAGCTTCCGGTATGTCTGGCGCGCGATCTGGGCGGCCACCTCGGCGATGCCCGACTCGTTGTGTCCCGTGTCGCAGACGACAAACGGCCCAGCCGTTCCCAACGTCCACGGAGCCCCGTCGCGCGCGCGGCCGAAGCGAATCCCCGTCGCACGTCCTGCGGCGCGATGCGCAGTCCGCCCGAACCGTTCAGCACGTCGAGCGCGGTCAGGGCCGTCGGCACGTTCAGGCGCTGGTAGATTCCCTGCAGGTCGCACTCGACCTCGAAGCGGTTGCCGTCGAGCAGGCTCTCGATCCCGAGCCGCTGCGAGTCGGGCAGAAACCGCTGGTCCGTCACCCGGTACGTCTGGTCGGCGAACAGGATCGGCGCGCGCAACGCCTTGGCGCGCTCGATGAAAACGAGCTTCGTCTCCACCTGACTCTCGCCTACGACGACCGGAGTATCTTCCTTGATGATCCCGGCCTTCTCGCCGGCGATCCGCCCGAGCGTATCGCCAAGAAACTGCGTGTGATCGTAGCCGATGTTCGTTATCACGCTGAGCAGCGGACGGATCACGTTCGTCGAGTCGAGCCGTCCGCCCATGCCGACCTCGACGACGGCCACGTCGACTTCCCGGCGCGCGAAATGGTCGAACGCCATAGCCGTCGTGATTTCGAAAAACGACGGCTGCACGCGCCCGATCGTCTCCCGGTTCCGCTCGACGTACTCGACGACCTCCCGCTCGGAGATCGTCTCCCCGTCGACACGCATGCGCTCGCGGAAATCTTTCAGATGGGGCGACGTGAACAGACCGGTCCGGTATCCGGCCGCCGACAGCGCCGAGGCGATCAGATGCGACACGGAGCCCTTGCCGTTGGTCCCGGCCACATGCACGCTGCGGAAGCGGCGGTGCGGAACGCCCGAAGCCTCTTCCAGCGCGACGATGCGGTCGAGCCCCGCTTTGTAGGCGCTGCCGCCGACGTCCTGAAACACAGGCAGCGAGCAATAGAGAAAATCCAGTGTCTGACGGTAGTCCATCCTATTTCGGCATTTGGGTCCAAAGATACGCTTTTTTCCGCTCTGCAAAACGAAAAGAGATAAGACGGAAGCCGGCGAGGAAACGGACGTATTCTTGCCGTCCGGAGCCCGAACCGGACGCCATGCGGCTCGTACCGGAAGAACCGCGTTCGCGGGCAGCGTTCTCTTTATCCGACGCAGAGCAAGGGCAGGACATTCGGTCGCCTCAGACTAAGGCAAGCGCCGGAACGGGAAAACCGGAGGCCGGCCTGCCCCCGGCCGACCCGGACGAAACACGGGAAATGCCCCTCAAACGGGAAACGCCGCTCCGGCCGCTCGCCGCGATCCGTCTCACGGAAAAACGGAACGGGACCGGAACGCCGCTACTCGACCAGATGGCTTCGCCGCCGCACGCGGTAAGCCATGAAATAGAGCAGACTCAGCACGAAGACGTAACCCGCCAGACGGCCGATCACGTCGCCGTAGCGGGTATAGAAAGTCAGCCGGTCATTCAGGCTCAGCTCGGCGGTCAGCGCGCCGCGCTCGTCCCAGCCGAGCGTCTCGCCCACATCGCCCCGCTGGTCGATGAACCCCGAGCGGCCCGTGTTGGCGCTGCGGGCGATGCTGCGCCGGTTCTCGATCGCCCGCAGACGGGAGTAGGCGAACAGGTAGCGGTAACCCGGCGTATCGTCCCACCAGCCGTCGTTCGATATGACGAACATCAGCTCGGCCCCGCGCCGGACGAACTCGGTAAAGTACTCCCCGTAAATCGCCTCGTAACAGATCGCGGGCCCGGCCCAAACGCCCCGGGGCGACGCGAAGACCCGGCGGATCGAGTCCATGCCGAGCTGTCCCGAAATGCCGCCGAGATCCACCGTCAGGAATTTGAGCTTTTTCAGAGCCGAGTAATAGGGCGTCATTTCGGCCCCGATCACGAGCTTCGCCTTGTGATGAATGCCGATCCGCTCCGACGAGTCGATCCCCAGCGCGCTGTTGAAAATGTCGTACCACAGCGTGCTGTCGCGGTTGCAGCGGGCGGTCGGCGAGGCTTCCCGTTCCGAAGGATAACGTCTGAGCGTATTGGCGCCCGTCACGACGAGGGCCGACGGATAGCGCTCGCGCACGAAGTCGCGGAACTGCGCGATCGCCGGCGCCCGGCCGATCGATTTCTCCCAGAAGTCCTCGTCGATGGCCGTCTCCGGCGCGACGATGAAATCGACGTCCTTGGGGGCCTGAGCCATCAGCGAGAGCAGAATTCCGCGCTGTTCGGCCTGTTTCAGGACGAACTTCTCGTAATAGGGATCGATATTGGGCTGCACGACCGTCACCCGGACCGTGCGCTCCGGCTCGCGATAGGTAGCGTACATCGTCAGCGAGACGGCCGCCGGCACGACGAAAGCCAGCGCCGGAGCCGCCCAGCCGCGCCAGCCTCGGGGACGTCTGATCGCCTCGAACACGAGCAGGTTCGTCACGAGTACCCAAAGCGATCCGCCGAGCGCGCCCGTCCACTCGTACCACTGCACGAGCCGGACATCCTGTGCGAAGGCATTGCCGAGCACCAGCCAAGGGAACGAAATCTCGCCGTTGATAAACAATGTCTCATAGGCGATCCAGCCGCTCACAAGCACCGTACAGGCCAGCGCCCGGCGCGCGCGCCGGAGTACCGCATGATAGACCAGAAACACGACCGACATCTGCGTGGCGCCGACGACCGTAGCCGCCACCACGCCGATCACGGCCGCATAGCCCACCCACCAGACCGTCGCCAGCCACCACAGCACGAAGGCCGAGACGACGTAGGGCCAGAATCGGCGAGGCTTTCCCCTCCGGCCGGTCTGCCCCGCAAGCGAGTGCTCGACCCACAACAGCGGCACGAAAGCCACGAACAGCGTCAACGCGCTTCCCCCGAGCCAAGGCAACGAGAGCAGCAGCACGCTCAGCAACGTATAGAGTATTCTTTTAAGCATATTTCCGAAGAGTCGAACGATACGCAAAGATAAACGATTATCGCTCCGAACGGCCGATACGCCCCCATTTTGCGGCAAAAAATTCCGCTAGGCCCCGTCAGATCCGTGTCGAACACTCAAGACGGCCAATCATCCGGACCGGAGTCCTCCGAATCGCTTCGGCTCCCTCATACCCTCTCGAGCAGATTTATCCATATGCCGCATCCCCATGTTCGAAAGTCCGCAAACGGAATCCTCGCCTGTGCAACATTGGGAACAGCGCCCGCCCGGCTTTTCCCGCGAGCACGAAAGAAACCGGTCCTACGACGACAACGCGCCGACGTTCCGGAACGGTCCGCGCCGAATGCCTGCTCCGCATCCCGGTCGCGACGGGCTTTCGGCGCATTTCCCGCCGAATGCTTCCGATAAGGCAAAATATTGCTAATTTTGTCGGACATTTTCAACGGACTCGCGGGAAATTCCCGCCCCAAGGTTCACCGCATGTGGTTTGACGTTTATACCCAAGGAATCCTCATCGGCCTCGTGGCCTCCATTCCGCTCGGACCGATCGGACTGCTCTGCATTCAGCGCACGCTGAGCAAAAGCCACCGCTCGGGCTTCGTGTCGGGGCTCGGCGCCGCGACGGCCGACTCGATGTTCGCCACCGTCGCGCTGTTCTCGCTGACGGTCGTGATGTCGTTCATCGAGAACAACATGGCGATCATCAAGGCGCTCGGAGGCATCTCGGTCGTGATCGTCGGCGTGACGATCTTCCTGAAGAACCCGGTCGTACAGATCCGCCGCAACCGCGCGGGCAAGGGACACAACCTGTGGGGCGACTACCTGTCGGTCTTCTTCCTCACGCTGACCAACCCGGCCTATATCCTGATCTTCGTCGCGCTTTTCGCCGCGCTGGGAATCAGCCACGAGGGCATTCCGCTCGGCGGAGGCATGTCGATGATCCTCGGCGTGCTATGCGGAGCCTCGCTGTGGTGGTTCACGCTGACTTTCGGCGTCAGCTTCCTGCGGCGCAAGTTCCGGCCGCGCCACCTGCTGTGGATGAACCGCATCTCGGGCAGCGTGATCGTCGTGCTGGGAGCCGCCGCCATATTGTCCATTTTCTTTCATACGCCCGTAGTCCATGAAATGCTCCCCTGACAAAAAAATCGTCATCGCCGTCGACGGATTCTCGTCCTGCGGCAAAAGCACGTTCGCCAAGAAGATCGCCTCGGCACTGGGGTACGTCTTCATCGATACCGGAGCGATGTACCGCGCCGTCACGTTGTACGGTATCCGGCACGGCGCCATTCGCGGAGGCGTGGTCGACGCGGAGGCGCTCGAGCGGATGCTGCCCCGCATCGGCATATCGTTCGTCTTCAACCCCGCGCGGGAAGCCAGCGACATTTACCTCGACGGCGAGAACGTCGAGGGGCCGATCCGGAGCCTCGAGGTCAGCGAGGCCGTCAGCCGCGTGAGCCAGATCGGCGCCGTGCGCGAGCGTCTCGTGGGCCTTCAGCAGCAAATGGGACGCGACAAGGGAATCGTCATGGACGGCCGCGACATCGGGACGGTCGTTTTTCCGGACGCCGAGCTGAAAATCTTCATGACGGCCGATCCGGCCGTCCGCGCCATGCGCCGCTACCGCGAACTGACGGCCAAAGGAGAAAAAGTATCGCTCGAAGAGATCGAGCGGAACATCCGCGAGCGGGACCTCGCCGACCAGACGCGCGCGATCAGCCCGCTGCGTCAGGCTCCCGACGCCGTCGTGCTCGACAACAGCCGCATGACGCCCGAGGAGCAGATGGAGTGGATACGGCCATACGTCGAATCACGTTCTCAAGCGACATGCACATCGAAATAGACGAAAAATCGGGATTCTGCTTCGGCGTGGTCAAGGCGATCACGAAAGCCGAGCAGTCGCTTTCGGAGCTGGGGCGGGTCTGCTCGCTCGGCGACATCGTGCACAACCGCGTGGAAGTACAGCGGCTCGAGAAGCTGGGCCTCGAAACGATTTCGCACGACGAACTGCGCGGCATGAGCGGCCGCACGGTGCTGATCCGGGCTCACGGCGAGCCGCCCTCGACCTACGATTTCGCACGCAGGCACGGCATCCGCCTGATCGACGCTACCTGTCCGGTGGTCGCCCGGCTGCAGAAGCTCGTCAAAAGCGCCCATGAGGAGATGAAGGCCTGCGGAGGACAGGTCGTCATCCTCGGCAAGCGGGGACATGCCGAAGTCGTAGGGCTGACCGGTCAGGTGGACGGCGACGCCATCGTCGTCGAGACCCCGGACGATCTGCAAAGCGTCGACTTCTCGCGCCCGATCTGCCTGCTTTCGCAAACGACCCAGAGCCTCGCGCTGTTCGAGCAGATCCGCCGGAGCATGCTGGAGCGGGCCGCCGATCCGTCGCGCGTCGTCGTACACGACACGATCTGCCGCCAAGTCTCCAACCGCAACCCGCATTTGCAGCAGTTCGCCCGACGATTCGACGCCATCGTTTTCGTCTGCGGCAGAAAAAGTTCGAACGGCAAGGTGCTCTATCAGACCTGCCTGCAAAGCAATCCCCGCAGCTATACGGTCGAGGACGAGAGCGAGCTGCGGCCCGAGTGGTTCGAGGGCTGCCGTTCGGTGGGAATATGCGGAGCGACCTCCACGCCCAAGTGGCTGATGCAGCGCGTAGCGGACCGGATCGGACAAGCCGCGGGAGGAGCGGACGGGAACGACTTCTGAGCTCTCTGCACCCCGAACGGTCACGGAACAGAAACCCGTTTCCGCGGCAGAATGCACCCGCAAAGGAAAAACGAGGCGGAAAATCGATAAATATGTCGTATTTTTATGCCAAAAGAACGCAACAATCTCTAATCAAACCGACAATCTTTATGAAACGCGCGCTTCTACTCTTTTTAGCCTTTACCGCCGCATGGCTGGCCGGATGCGACAAGCAGGACGACGGACCGGCTCCCGAACTGACGCTTTCCGGCGGAACGGAGAAGACACTTGCGACCGGCGGAGGATCGGAATCGGTCACTTTCACCACCAACACGACATGGAGTGCCGAAATCGCCTCCGCGACGCCCGGGGAGTGGTGCCGCGTATCGCCCGAGAGCGGAGGAGCCGGCACGGCCACCGTCACGGTGACGGCCGAAGCCAATCCGGATACCCGCAGCCGCACCGCCGTGCTGACGATCCGTGCCGGAGGCCTGACCGAAACCGTCACGTTCACGCAAGGCGAGAAAGGCACGGTCTCGCTCGCACAAAAAGTTTACCAGGACATACCCGCCGAGGGCCTCTCCTTCGATATTCTGTTCGACGGCAGTCTCGACTGCGACCAGTACGGAGCCAAAGTGCTGATCGAGTACCGGAACTGGCTTTCGGTCGAGCAGCCCGAGGAGGGAGAGAGCTCGTACCGCATCGGAGTAACGGTCCGTCCCAACACCTCGTCCTCGTCCCGAAGCGGCCGGATCGCCATCGTCGACAAAACGGGCGCAGGGCTCGACACGGTTACCGTCGAGCAGCTCCAGCAGAACGTGCTGAAATGGGATCCCCGCCGGATCGAGCACGACTATACGGCCGATGTGATCTCATCCGAGCTCCAGAGCAACACGGAGTACCGGATCGAAATCGAGCAACAGGAACCGGCATGGGTTTCCCGCATCGAGTCGAAAGCCGCTTCGACCGAGGAACTGCGCTTCCAGATCGGCCGCAACGAGTCGAAACTGCCTCGCACGGCGCTCGTCATCGTCCAAAGCACGAATTCCGATTCCCCGTTGCGCGACACGCTGACGATCGTCCAGTCGGGAATCGCCGATTTCTACCGGGATAAAGAGGTCATCACCGTACAGCAGGCCACCGAGGGCAACGTCGATCTGGTGTTCATGGGCGACGGGTTCACGATCGACGACATGGCGACCCAGAACGGTTACTACGAAACCAGCCTGCGCAAGGCCGTCGATTACTTTTTCGACGTCGAGCCCTACCGGACTTACAGAAACTATTTCAACGTCTATATCGTCTGCGCCGTATCGAACGACCGGGGCATTTCGGGTTCGCTCGACCATAAGGGCGAAACGCTCGACACCAAGTTCTCGGTCGCCTACACCGACGTCGGAAACAGCAGCGGTATGGAGGTCGACGCAGAACCCGCGCTCGAGTACGCCGAAGCAGCCCCCATCCGGGACGTTACCCAGACGCTCATCGTCATGATCGCCAACTGCCCCGACTACGGCGGAACCACTACGTCGTGGTCCAACGGCATCTCGATCGCCATCTGCCCGATGATCGAGAACGAACCGCCCAGCGACTACCGGGGAGTCGTGCAGCACGAGGCGGGCGGACACGGTTTCGGCAAGCTGATAGACGAGTATATCTACTATTCGACGGCGCTTCCCGATGAGATGATCGCTTTGTTCAGACAATGGGAGGGTTTCGGCCACAACGCCAACGCCGACCTGACCGACGATCCCGCGCGGATCGAATGGAGGGAGTTCTAC
>ERZ772851.2470-NODE-2470-length-14029-cov-3.422141_pt1 | contig 14029 bp, 10 predicted proteins | sample MGYA00512137_ERZ772851 | MGnify/ENA primary metagenome ERZ772851 (study PRJEB29015, sample SAMEA2737663) | human gut metagenome | biome: human gut; feature: human-associated habitat; material: faeces | place: China | collected 2012 ... | reverse complement strand
CAATTCTTTTCATAACGCATTCTCCTTTAGAATCGCCGTGCACGACGATTATCGTAAAGGTATGCAATAAAACGGCCAGACAAAACGCCAGCAGGGAAAACCGTCGCTCCCCGACCGCAACGGAACGCTTCCGCGCTCGCTTTCTCTGCGCGTCGAAACAAAAGGTATAGGGCGCGGCCGCCGTAAAGCGGGCCGCCCCACGCCCCCGATATTCCGTATGGTTATTGATATGGAAACGCTATCTTTGCCTACGGAATCAAGGTTCTATGGAAATCCGGGAAAAAGAACAGGTCAAGCAGCGGGTGCAGCGACGCATCGTACTGTGCTCGGTCATGCTGATGGCAGGCAAGTTCGCCGCCTATTTCCTGACCAATTCGGTCGGTGTGCTGACCGATGCGATGGAGAGTATCGTCAACGTAACGGCGGGCCTGATCAGCCTTTACAGCCTGTACCGAGCCGCCCGACCCGCCGATCGCAACCATCCGTTCGGATACGGCAAGATCGAGCTGATCTCGGCCTCGATCGAAGGCCTGCTGATCCTGCTGGCCGGAGCGGCTATCGTCTACGAAGGCATCCGCAGGCTGTTCGTACCCTCGCAGATCGAGCAGCTCGACACGGGCATCGCGATCGTAGCGGCGGCGGGAGCGGTAAACTACCTGCTGGGCCTTTACAGCATCCGGACCGGGCGGCGCTACGACTCGGTCGCGCTCGTAGCCGGAGGCAGGCATCTCCAATCCGACACGTATTCGACGATCGGGCTGGTCGCCGGCCTCGTACTGCTCTACGTAACGCGCATCGGGTGGATCGACAGCGCGCTGGCCATGCTCTTCGGGGGCATCATCGCATGGACCGGAATCTCGATCCTGCGCAAAACGGCATCGGACCTGATGGACACGGCCGACGAACGATACCTCGAAAAAATGCTCGAAACCGTATCGCGCCGTCCCCGTCCCGACTGGATCGACATCCACAACCTGAAAATCATCCGCTACGGGAGCTACGCCTATATCGACTGCGACCTGACGCTGCCGTGGTACTATACGGTCCGGCAGGGGCACAAGGCCTGCGAGGAGCTCAAGCGGGTCATCGAGCAAAGCTTCTCGGACCGAGTACTCTTTTCGGTACACTCGGACCCGTGCGAGGAACGCCATTGCAACCATTGCTCGGTCGAGGAGTGCCCGTACCGCCGCGAAGCGTTCGCCGGCCCGCTGGTCTACACGCTGCGCGAACTGACCGAGAACGACGAGCAAAGGAGCGAGTAGTTCCCGGTCGGACGACGCCCGCTTTCCCGGCCGAAACCGGCTCCCTGCCCTTCCCGAAATACGCGCCGGTTAGAAATACACGGACAACCCGGTCCGGCGATGCGAGAACATGGAAAAGCATGAGAATAATTCCGCCCCAATTATATCCGTTGACCGTACCGGCTCTCGAGTTTCCGATACGTCCGGTTTTTCCCCGTATGAAATCACTTCCGACGAAGGAAATCTCATAGTAGCAGCCTAACCGGATACGCAAGCTGCAGCCACATGCCGCGGCTGACAGATTATAGAAATCCGGAGACAAATATGCATGGTACATTTAAAGTATACAATTACCCGATTCCGAAAGCCGATCCCCGTTTTCCCGTCCGGACAGAAAACACACGCGGCACGCGACGGCAACGGATCCGCCGCGCGAAACGCGAAGCGGCAGTTTTTTCCGATGTTCGGACGGTACGGAAGAACGTTTCTCCGGCAGACTCCGCGCGGCGTACCCAAACGCCCGAAGGACGGTCCCGCACAGCCGGCCATACGCAGCCGAAAGGATGGAGAAGCCCTGCCTCCGGTCGAAACGACGACAACGGCCCGCTATGCACGGCCGGCCGAATCCGGCAGGAAAGACAAGGAACCAGACCGACTGAAACGAAAACCGACCGACACGCGACGGGCATACGAAAGTCCGGGTACTCCATGTCTCCGCAGACGCGGGTCGTGGAATACCCGGACCTCTAATCCGTCTCGGCCCCGGATCCGAACGGGCACACGGCCGAAAGCATCGGACAGGCTGCGCCTCAATCGAGCGGCTCGGCCTTGAAACCCGCTTCGGAAACGGCTCGCACGACAGCCTCCGAGGGCTCGTCGGTATCGATCGTCAGCAACTTCTCCGGCGAGGCAAGGTCGATCGACCACTCTTCCGGCTCGGCCATTTTGTTCAGCTGTTCGCCGATCTTGGCGACGCATCCTCCGCACTTGGCGTTGGTCTTGAATCTCTTTTTCATCGGATAATCGTTTAAAGTTTTTTCCATTTCAGACGCAGGCTGTTCGCAACGACCGACACCGAGCTGAAAGCCATAGCGGCTCCGGCCAACATCGGACTCAGCAACAACCCGCACAGGGGATAGAGCGCTCCGGCCGCGATCGGTATGCCGATCAGGTTGTAGACGAAAGCCCAGAACAGGTTTTCGCGGATCAGGCGCACGGTACTGCGCGAAAGCGCATAGGCCTTGGGCAGCAGCGACAAGTCGGAGTTCATCAGCGTAATCATCGCCACGTCCATCGCCACATCGGTCCCGCGCCCCATAGCGATGCTCACGTCGGCTCGCGCCAGCGCTTGCGAGTCGTTGATCCCGTCGCCCGTCATCGCTACGCGACGACCCTCGGCCTGCAACCGTCGCACGTACTGTTCCTTGTCGTCGGGCATCATCTCGGCCCGGAAGTCGTCGATGCCCAACCGCCCGGCCAGCGCAGCGGCGGCCCGACGGTTGTCGCCGGTCAGCATGACCAGACGGATATGCCGCCGTCGGAGCTGCTCCAGCGCTTCGCGGGTCGTCTCCTTGAGCGGATCGCTGACGACGACGACCGACAGCAAGCGGTCGTCCTGTCCGACGAATACGGTTCCCGCGCCCTCCTGCTCCAGACGGTCGATACGCGCGAGCAGTTCTACGGACGGACGGACGTCGCGAGTCTCGAGCAACGCCCGGCTTCCGATCCAGTAAGACGCTCCGTCGCAACGGAAAGCGATGCCGCGACCGGTCAGGCTCTCGAACGAGTCCACCTCCCGGCGCCGGGCGCCCCGGCCGGCCAGATAGGCCGTGACGGCCGAAGCCAGCGGATGCTCGGACTTCATCTCGGCGGAATAGACGGCATCGTAAAGTCCGTCGGACGGCGGGACGACGTCGATCCACTCCGTAACCGAGGGACGTCCCTCGGTCAGGGTTCCGGTCTTGTCCAGTACCATCGTGTCGATACGGCACATCTGCTCGAGCGCCGCCGCGTCCTTGATCAGGATCTGATTCTCGGCCCCGCGCCCGATACCCACCATCAGCGCCGTCGGAGTGGCGAGCCCCAGCGCGCAGGGGCAGGCGATCACCAGCACCGAAACGGCCGACAACAGCGCATGCGAGAAATAGGCTTCTCCCCCGATGACGAGCCAAAGCACGAAAGTCAGCGCCGACAGCCCGATGACCGTCGGCACGAACACCGAAGCGATACGGTCGGCTATGCGCTGCACGGGAGCCTTGCTGCCCTGCGCCTGCTGTACCATGCGTATGATCCGCGCGAGCAGCGTGTCGGCGCCGGCCCCGGTCGTCCGCAGCACGAACGAGCCCCGGCCGTTGATCGTTCCGGCAACCGCCCGGTCGCCGGGCTTCTTATCGACGGGCAGCGGCTCGCCGGTAATCATGCTCTCGTCGATGAACGATTCGCCGCTTTCGACTGTGCCGTCGACCGGAATCCTCTCCCCGGGACGCACCGACACGAGATCCCCTGCGCGCAATGTCGCTATCGGAACATCCCGCTCGATGCCGCCGGCCAACAGGCGGGCGGTCGAAGGCTGCAATCCCATCAGCTTCTTGATAGCCGACGAGGTGCTTCCCTTGGCCCGCTCCTCGAGCAACTTGCCCAGCAGGACGAAAGCTATGATCATGCAGGAGGCCTCGTAATAGACATGCGGTTCCAGCCCCCGCTCGGTCCAGAACCGGGGATAGACCGTATTGAACAGACTGAACAGAAAGGCGATCGACGTGCTGAGCGCGACCAGCGTATCCATGTTGGCCTGTCCGTGACGCGCCTGCTTCCACCCGCCTACGAAAAACATGCGCCCGAACACACCCAGCACCGGCAACGACAGCGCCAGCATGATCCAGTTGCCGTAGGGCATGTGCATGAACGCCATGGAGATCAGCATGAGCGGCAGCGAGAAAGCCCATGCTCCGACCGTATCGCGACGCAACCGGCGATAGCGCGCACGCTCGGACTCCTCGCGCTGCTGCTCGCCGTTGCGCTCGTCGACGATCAGGTCGTAGCCGGCCGCCCGAACGGCATCGCGGATCTGAACGGGCGTGATCGTCCCGGGGTCGAACGCGACCGACAGCGTGTTCGAAGCGAAATTGACGGAAGCCTCGCCGACTCCCTCCAAATGCCGGACCGTCTGCTCGACATGGTTCGCGCAGGACGCGCAGCTCATTTCGAGCACCGGAAACTCTTTTCTTTCGATGTTCCTTGCCATGACACGTTTTTTCGAACTACTCCAAAAAACAAAAACAATACCCAAAGACGACTCGCATCATCCCTGAATATTGTTCGGTTAACGGTCCTGCGGAAGCTCTCCGCCCGAAAACGTCAGAGCACGGCCGTCTGGCCGTTGCGGCGGCAGGCGGCGGCGAACTCCGACTTGAGCGACTCAATCGTCTCGCGGACGCTGGTGATCTTCTTCGACATATAGGCGTTCGCCCCGCAGAAAGCGTACCCCCTCGAAAGATTCCCCTTGGCCGCGTTGTAGAGCGCCATAATGATGCAGTAGGGACTTTTCGTATAGTCGCAGGTCTTGATGCAATGGAAAGGACACTTCTTCGGACGCATGAGTCCCTCCTTCACCCGACGGATGAACTCTCCGCCGATCGCGCGACCGGGCATGCCTACCGGACTGGCGATGATCTCGATGTCATCCTTCGACGAGTCGATGTAAGTCTGCTTGAAGGTGGGCGAAGCGTCGCACTCCTCGGTCGTCACGAACTTGCTGCCGAGCTGCACGCCCGTCGCGCCGAGCCGCATGATCCGGTAGATATCCTCGCCGGTATAGAGGCCGCCTGCGGCAATCACCGGAATCCGGCGGCCGTAAAGCTCCTCGTAGCGCCCGACCTCGGAAACGACCTCGGGAACGATGCGCTCGAGCGAGTAGTCGGCATTGTCGATCTGCTCCCTCTTGTAGCCCAAATGGCCGCCGGCCTTGGGGCCCTCGACAACCAGAGCGTCGGGCAGATAGTCGTAGTTCGCCTTCCATTTTTCGCATATCACGCGGGCGGCGCGGGCCGAGGAGACGATCGGAACGAGCTTCGTCGTGCTATCCTCCCGCAAATACGAAGGGAGATCGAGAGGCAGCCCCGCCCCGGAAAAGATGATATCGGCCTTTTCGGAGATCGCCGTGCGAACCATGTCCGAGAAGTTGCTCAACGCCACCATGACGTTGACGCCCACGATACCGCGCGTTTTGGCTCGCGCCTTGCGCAGCTCCTCGCGGAGCCCCATCATGCTGTTGGTCAGATAGTCTTTGGAGAAACGGGGATACAAAAGCCCGATGCCGGCACAGGAAATGACTCCGACGCCGCCCTCGTTGGCTACGGCCGAGGCCAGACCCGACAGAGATACGCCGACCCCCATACCGCCTTGGATAATAGGCAGTTTTACGGTAAGATCCCCGATTTTGAACGATTTCATTGAATACGATATTGATAAATAGATTGAACAAATGTAATTCATTCATCCGGTTCGCCAGCAAAAAAAGGGTTAAATATACGATGCCCAAACAAAAACGGCCTCCCGCTATGAGAGGCCGTCCGTCCTAAACAAATTACTTAAACTACTTTTATTATATGAAAATCAGAGGATGATCAATGTGCCTGGCGCACCGACGAGGCGGAAGAATGAACGACCGAGCCCAACGACGGATTCCCCCGGTAAGTGATCGACGATGCGCCGCCGCTGTCGGCCGACAGTTCTTTCTCGACGGGTCCCAGCGCAATTCGGGAAGCAGCCGACGCCTCGGCACGGCAGCTTTGCGTCACGAGCCCGGCCGCGTCGAAGTCCGAAGCACCGCTGCATTTGACCGAAACGATGCCGGCCGCGCCCGACACTTTCATATCCGAGGCTCCCGATAAATCGCAATACAAATTCCCGCTGAATCCGCTCAGCACGATGTCCGACGCACCGGAGAACGTCCCGTTGAGCTCACGGCAGCGAACCGAGGCGTCGATATCGCTCGACCCGCCGGCTTCGACGCTCACGACGCCCGCTGCGGCAAGCTCGAGCCCGCCCAGATCGGACGCTCCGCCCAGTTCGATCCGCACGTCGCCGCTCTCGAAAAGTCCGGCGCAATCCACGTCCGAAGCGCCCGAGGCACGGATGTAAGCCAAATCGCTCAGATAAAGGTAAAGCCGCCGCTTCGCATGGCGGGAATCGATCCGAACGCCGCCGTCCATACCCACATGCACGACGCCGCAGGTGTCGATCTCGAAGCGAAGCATCGGTTCGTGTCGTTCGTCGATCTCGACCACGGCGCGGGTCTCGTCGGAACGGATCAGCCGCACGTCGAAAGCGCCGGAAGCCGAAACTCCCGTAATCGGCCGGCCCTCGTAGCGCGTCAGACGAACCATACGCGTCTGGGCCGAAGCTACGCTCCCCACCAGCAACAGGACGAACACGAAACAGACTTTTTTCATCGGACAGACCGTTTTCGAGCCGGCACGCTCCGGCTTTATATATAATACGGAAACCGTCCGCAAAAGTTACACTGCGCCAGCTATTTTATTTACAATAGTTTTTCGTATCTTTGCCCATTGCAGCCCGCGGCTGCGGCCGCGCCGCCTTCCGCGCCGCGAGGAAACATTCGACCGAACGAACCGAACATTATGAGCGACAATAAAATAAAGATAGGCATTACACACGGAGACGCGAACGGAATAGGATACGAAGTGATCGTCAAAAGCCTTTGCGACCCGCGCATCTGCGAACTGTGCACGCCTGTCGTCTACGGCTCGGCCAAGGCGGCCGGCTTTTACAAGAAACAGATCGAGGGAGCCGAAAACCTCAGCTTCAACATCGTAGGATCGGCCGCCGAGGCCAATCCGAAACGCGTCAACCTGGTCAATTGCTGCTCCGACGAATTGCGCGTCGAGCCGGGCGAGATGACGCCGGCGGCGGGAGCCGCCTCGGTCGCCGCGCTGAAGGCTGCGGCAACCGACCTGAAGGCCGGAACGATCGACGCGGTCGTCACGGGTCCTATCTGCAAGGAGAACGTGCAGGGCGAGGCGTTCCGCTTCACGGGCCATACGGAGTTTTTCGCCTCGGAGTTCAGCGGCGAGCCGCTGATGATGATGTGCAGCGATCTGCTCAAGGTCGGACTCGTCACCGTGCACATCCCGGTCTCGGCCGTCAGCGCGTCGATCAGCAAAGAAGGCATACTCTCGAAGCTGCGAGCCCTGCGCCATGCGCTGATTCAGGACTTTTCGGTCCGCGAACCGCGCATCGCCGTGCTGAGCCTCAACCCCCACGCCGGAGACGGAGGCCTGATCGGACAGGAAGAAGAGCAGATCATCGCGCCGGCTATCCAAGCAGCCTTCGCCGAGAAGATTCTCGCGTTCGGGCCTTTCCCCGCCGACGGATTCTTCGCCGCCGCGGCTTATCGGAAATACGACGCCGTACTGGCCATGTATCACGATCAGGGACTCGCCCCGTTCAAGGCACTGTCGGAAGGAGGCGTCAACTTCACGGCCGGCCTGCCCGTCGTGAGGACCAGCCCGGCGCACGGCGTAGGATTCGACATCGCCGGGAGAGGCATAGCCAGCGGAAACGGGATGCGCGAGGCGATCTACATGGCGATCGACGTGCTGCGCAGCCGCAGGATATACCGACAGATCAGCGCCAACCCGCTGCGCAAGTATAAGCGCGAGACGGGCGCCGACGTGTCGGCCTCGGAGCTCCCCGAGCAGTCCGAAGGCCAACAGTAAGAACAAGCAGAGGTACAGCTCGTATTGTACCGCGATTATACTTAAGTTTCGAAACTATGATTAAAGTGACTTTCCCCGACGGCGGCATTCGTGAGTACGCCGAGGGGACGACGGCGATGCAGATCGCCGAAAGCATCAGCCCGCGTTTGGCTCAGGAAGTGCTGTCGGCCTCGGTCAACGGCGAAATCGTGGACCTGAACCGTCCCATCGTCTCCGACGCGCAGATCAAGCTGCACAAATGGGAAGACCCCGAAGGCAAGAAGGCATTCTGGCACTCGTCATCCCACCTGATGGCCGAAGCGCTCGAAGCGCTCTACCCGGGCATCAAGTTCGGCATCGGCCCGAGCATCGAGAACGGATTCTACTACGACGTGGACTCCCCGACCCCGATCACCGAGGGCGACCTGCCGAAAATCGAAAAGAAAATGGAGGAGTTGGCCCGGACCAAGGAGGCCATCACGCGACGCGAAGTAAGCAAGGCCGACGCGATGAAGACCTACACCGAGAAAGGCGACCAATATAAGGTAGAACTGATCGAGGGGCTCGAGGACGGCACGATCAGTTTCTATACCAACGGACAGTTCACCGACCTGTGCCGGGGGCCCCATCTGCCGCACATGGGATACATCAAGGCGATCAAGCTGACTTCCGTAGCCGGAGCCTACTGGCGCGGCGACGAGAAGAACAAGATGCTGACGCGTATCTACGGCATCACGTTCCCGAAGAAGTCGATGCTCGACGAGTATCTGGCCATGCTCGAGGAAGCCAAAAAACGCGACCATCGCAAGCTGGGCAAGGAGCTGGAGCTGTTCTGCTTCTCGCCGAGGGTCGGCGCGGGATTGCCGCTGTGGCTGCCCAAGGGCGCCGCGCTGAGAGACCGTCTGGAGCACTTCCTGCGCAATGTGCAGAAAAGATACGGCTACCTGCAAGTCATCACGCCGCACATCGGCATGAAAGACCTCTATGTCACGTCGGGCCACTACGCCAAATACGGCAAGGACTCGTTCCAGCCGATCCACACGCCCGACGAGGGCGAGGAGTTCCTGCTCAAGCCGATGAACTGCCCGCACCACTGCGAGATCTACAAGTTCAAACCGCGCTCGTACAAGGATCTGCCGCTGCGCTTCGCCGAGTTCGGCACCGTTTACCGCTACGAACAGAGCGGCGAGCTGCACGGACTGACGCGCGTGCGCGGCTTCACGCAGGACGACGCCCACATCTTCTGCCGGCCGGACCAGCTCAAAGAGGAGTTCATGAAGGTGATCGACATCGTGCTCTACATCTTCAAGACGCTCAGTTTCGACAAGTTCACGGCTCAGGTTTCGTTGCGCGACCCGAACAACAAGGAGAAGTACATCGGTTCGGACGAAAACTGGCACAAAGCCGAACAGGCCATCATCGAAGCCGCCGCCGAGAAGGGACTCAAGACGACGGTCGAGCTGGGCGAGGCCGCGTTCTATGGCCCGAAACTTGATTTCATGGTTCGCGACGCGATCGGGCGGCAATGGCAGCTCGGCACGATTCAGGTCGACTACAACCTGCCCGAGCGCTTCGACCTGACCTACAAAGGCTCGGACGACAAGCCGCACCGACCGATCATGATCCACCGCGCGCCTTTCGGCTCGATGGAACGTTTCGTGGCCGTGCTGCTCGAACATACGGGAGGCAAGTTCCCGCTGTGGCTCTCGCCCGATCAGGCGGTCGTGCTGCCGATCAGCGAGAAATTCAACGATTATGCGAAAAAAGTTTCGGATTATCTAAATAATTCCGATATTCGTGCTACGGTCGACGACCGCAACGAGAAGATCGGCCGCAAGATCCGCGACAACGAGCTGCGACGCATTCCGTTCCTGTTGATCGTGGGCGAGAAGGAGGAGGCCGAGGGCATGGTGTCGGTCCGCGCGCAGGGCGAGGGCGACCGAGGCTCGATGACGCAGGACGAGTTCATCGCTCTGGTACGCGAGAAAGTGGCCGGCGAGATTCGGACGCAGGGCAAGTAGAGCGCGGCGACATAGCTGGGGAAAGGCTCGGCGACGGTAATATTTCAGCCGGCAGCCGTTTTGCAGCGCGGTATTCGCAAGAACAAAGTGGGAGGACCTTCACCGGGTTCCCCCGCTTTTTGAAGGATAAAGGATTTACTAACTAACGGTGGAGGGCAAAGCTATAATTACAAAACCTCAGACAAGATCCCCCTATCGGGGCAGGGTGCAGGAGAAAGAAGCTGCACACCGAATCAATAACCGCATCACGGCGCCTCAGGTAAGGCTCGTGGGCGACAACATCGAGCAGCCGATGGTCGTTTCGCTGCGCGAGGCACTGCGCAAGGCGGACGAGATGGGACTCGATTTGGTCGAAATTTCTCCCAAGGCCGATCCCCCCGTATGCCGGATCGTCGACTACTCGAAATTCCTGTACCAGCAGAAAAAGAAAGCTAAGGAGATCAAGTCGAAGATCGTCAAGGTGGTAGTCAAGGAAATCCGTTTCGGGCCGAACACGGACGATCACGACTACAACTTCAAGCTCAAGCATGCGGAAAATTTCCTGAAAGAGGGCGCCAAAGTGAAAGCGTACGTCTTCTTCCGCGGCCGCCAGATCGTCTTCAAGGATCAGGGCGAAATCCTGCTGCTGCGCTTCGCGACCGATCTGGAAGAGTGGGCCAAAGTGGAGCAGATGCCGCGTCTGGAGGGGAAAAGGATGATTCTGATCCTCGCTCCGAAGCCGAAAAAGTAAACGGCCCGCATGCCCCGAAGCATCGAAACCCTCCCGGGAAACTCTCCGGGAGGGTTCGGCATACCGGATCACATCCCGACAGCCGGTTTCGTCCGAGAAGGAACTGACCTCGGCGGGAAATTCGTGGTCTCGGCCGAGGAAAGGTTTCCCTCGGCTTTCGGAGCGTTCCGCAACGGCATAGCGCGGACCGCTCGTTTCAATGGAAAGCCACAGCCGTTCAAGCGCTGACAGGCTAAACATGCTTATGCTATCGGGCATTCACCATTCGACAGTCTTCGGATCGCCCGGGACGGAAATGTCGAATGCGGAAATCGTTGCGAAAAGCCATCGATCGGGAACACGACCGGTCCGCATGTCCCGGACAACCGTTTTCGGACATTTCGCGACTGCCCTGTCCGACGGAAAACGACAAACGGCCTGCGGACCCGATAAAATCGGCCATCGTTCCCGAAAGCCGCAAATAGGAACAGCCAGCCCCTCCCCTATCTCCCCGATACGAACGAAATCTAAATCCCGAACCTATGAAAAAGAATCCGTTTCCGACCGTCTTTCTGACCGCTTTACTTTCGTGGGCGCTTACCGCCGGCACGCTGTCCGCGCAACCGACCGGCAGGCAGGGTGTATCCTCCTATCCGCCCGTTCCGCCCTCCGAGCGCGAGGTGGGCATCGCCTACGGACTGTGGGCCGACAGGGACCTGTGGTCGAGCACATGGGACAAGCCGCAGATCGGCGAGTACGACTCGCGCGATCGCCGCGTCATACGCAAGCATGCCGAATGGCTCTCCGACGCCGGAGTCGACTTCGTCTGGCTCGACTGGTCGAACAATGTCACCTACGACCCCTGCAAGCTGTGGACCGGCGGCAAGCAGGACGTGATCGAAGACGCGACCGCCATTCTGTTCGACGAATACCGCAAGATGTCAGAGGCGGGCCTCCCCCACCCCAGAATCAGTATTTTCATCGGCGTGACCGGTGCGCCCGAGGCCGCCGAGGACGGTCGTCTCCAGAAAAAAGCCGACCAAGTATGGGAAATGTATGCCGGCAATCCCCGCTACCGGGAGATGATGCAGCTCCACGAGGGCAAGCCGCTGCTGGTCGTGTACGTCGATACGCCCTCGCCTTGGCAGAACGGCACGCCGGCATGGGACGACGAGCGTTTCGCGGTACGCTGGATGACCGGATACGTCAGCGAACAGGCGCCCCTGCGGACCGACGACCGGGTCAGCCGTTACGGTTACTGGTCGTGGGAGGACCGGGGCGAGCAAACCTATCCCGTCCGCGACGGCCGACCCGAGTCGATGGTCATATGCGCGGCCGTGCGACCGCAAGGAAAGCCCGGAGATACCGACTACATTCCGGCCAAGGGTCGCCGCGACGGCGCGACGCTGCGCGAACAGTTCGCCCGGGCCCGCGCCGTCGGTCCCCGTTTCGCCATGGTCGTCTCGTGGAACGAATGGACCACCGGCGAGCAGCCTAGCATAGAGGTCAGCAAGGATCTGGAGCCCTCGCTCACGCTGGGCGACCGTTATCTGAAACTGCTGAAGGAGGAAATACGCCGGTTCAAAACCGAATAACCCGATATCCGAACCAACTGCCTAAAACGATACTGCCATGAGAAAAAACCCTGCGCGCCTCTCCGCTTTGCTCGGAGGCGCATGTCTGTTGGCCGGCTGCGCTTCCGGCCCGCAGACCCAAGCGCTCGCTCCGGCCGGTTTCGACCGCGTGACCGTAGGAGGCGAACTGCGACAGAGAATCGAGCGCAATTTCGACCGGCTGGAAACCGACTACTACCAGCCCGATCAGGTCTACTGGACCGAGGAGCAATCGGGCGGATGGCCCGGCGACAAGGAAGGCCGCACGATTCTGGCCCTCGTACTCGACGCTCAGGCTTCGGGCCGCACGCCGCTCTATCTCGACGAACTGATCCGCCGGCTGCCCCGCGAGCTGAATGCGAAAGGCTATCTGGGCTCGATCCATGAAGGATCGGCCGACGAACAGCAACTTTCGGGACACGGCTGGCTGCTCCGCGGACTGTGCGAATACTACGCATGGAAGAAAGACCCGCAGGTGCTGGAGATCGCTCGCGGCATCGTCGACAGCCTCTTTCTGCCGATCGCCCCGCTGGTGGACCGCTATCCGCTGAGCGAGGAGCAGCGCGTCTCAGGAGCCGGCGACATGTCGGGCCGCGTGCAGAATACGGTCGACGGCTGGGCGCTCTCGTCCGACGTGGGCTGCGTGTTCATCGGCATGGAAGGACTGATCCATTCGTACCAGTACATTCCGTCCGAGGAGTCGAAAGCATTGATCGACAAATTGATCGCGCTGTTCGAGCGAATGGACCTGACGGGAATCCGGGCCCAAACCCACGCCTCGCTCACGGCCCTGCGCGGCATGCTCCGCTACGCCGCCCTGACCGGCGACACGACGCTGATTCCCCGCGTCGAAAAGCGCTGGAAGCTGTACAAGGAATACGGCATGACCGAAAACTACGAGAACTACAACTGGTTCGAGCGCTACGACACATGGACCGAGCCCTGTGCGATCGTCGATTCCTATCTGCTCGCCACGCAGCTCTGGGCCGCGACCCGCAATCCGACCTATTTGGAAGACGCAGACAAGATTTATCTGAACGGCATCGCCGCCACGCAACGCCATAACGGCGGATTCGGCTGCGACAAGCCGGTAGGCGTCGTCTACCCGGAACTGGGCATTCACGCCGACGAAGCCTACTGGTGCTGCACGATGCGCGGAGGCGAAGGGCTGGGCCGCGCGGCGGAGTACGCCTACTTCACCGAAGGCAATCGGATCGTCGTACCGTTCTACCGCGAAAGCCGGTTGCAACTGCCCGACCGGAACGTCGTGCTCGAACAGAGCACCGATTATCCGTTCGGGGATCGAATCGAGTTCCGCTTTGCCGAAAAACCGGACAAGGAGGTTTCGCTCGCCCTCGTCGTTCCGTCCTATATGCAGCTGCGGTCGCTGACGCTCAACGGACATCCGGTCGAAGCGAACGTTTCGGCAGGATTCGCCGAAGTGGCCGGCCCGTTCTCAGCAGGGGACCGGATCGAGCTCGAATACGGTTTCGCCGCCCGCTGGGTACCTCTTGAAAACCGGGACATCACCGACCGAACGCTGTACAAGGCGATGTACGGTCCGCTCGTGCTCGCATACGAGGGCGAAGCGCCGCTGCATCTCGACGGAGAAACCCCGATTCTGGCCGACGGAGACGGCACGTTCCGGATCGAAGGAACTCCGTACGAACTCTCGCCGGTTTACCATCTGATGAGTCCGAAAGTCTGTCTGGCGGAAAACTATCGG
>ERZ772851.2459-NODE-2459-length-14113-cov-3.294921_pt1 | contig 14113 bp, 9 predicted proteins | sample MGYA00512137_ERZ772851 | MGnify/ENA primary metagenome ERZ772851 (study PRJEB29015, sample SAMEA2737663) | human gut metagenome | biome: human gut; feature: human-associated habitat; material: faeces | place: China | collected 2012 ... | reverse complement strand
ACTTCTACGAGAAGGGCGACAAGCCGCTCGAAATCGTCACCTCCCGCCAGTGGTATTTGAAGAACGGCGGTACCGACGCCAAGCTGAACGCCGAGCTTATCGAGCGTGGCAAGGAACTCGAGTTCCACCCCGACTTCATGCGCGTGCGTTATGAGAACTGGGTGCACGGCCTGAACGGCGACTGGCTGATCTCCCGTCAGCGCTTCTTCGGCGTCCCGTTCCCGCTGTGGTACCCGGTGAACGCTTCCGGCGAGCCGGATTACGATCACCCGATCACTCCGTCCGAGGATCGTCTGCCGATCGACCCGACCATCGACGTGCCGGAGGGCTACGACGAGTCCCAGCGTGATGTGCCCGGTGGTTTCACCGCCGAAAAGGACATCATGGACACCTGGGCCACCTCTTCGCTGACCCCGCAGATCGTGACCCACTGGGCCGAGCCGGACGAGGCCTCCAAGGCCCTGTTCGCTTCCACCTTCCCGATGGACCTGCGCCCGCAGGGTCAGGACATCATCCGCACCTGGCTGTTCTCGACTGTGGACCGCGCGCACTTGGAGAACAAGTGCCTGCCGTGGGCCCATGCCACGCTGTCCGGCTGGATTCTGGACCCCGACCACAAGAAGATGTCGAAGTCCAAGGGCAACGTCGTGGTGCCGAACGAGCCGATCGAGAAGTTCGGCGCGGACGCCGTGCGTTACTGGGCCGCCGCCGCTCGCCTAGGCCTCGATGCCACGTACGACATCGGCCAGATGAAGATTGGCCGTCGACTGGCCATCAAGCTGCTGAACGCCACCAAGTTCGCGCTGGCCATCGGCCGTGAGGACGAGAACCATCACGTGGGCGCTGCCGCCGAGGCCGCGTGGAACCCGGCCGATGTGACCGAACCGCTGGATCGCGCCGCTATGGCCAAGCTGGCTTTGGTGGTGCGTCAGGCCACCGAGGCGCTGGAATCCTACGAGCATTCCAAGGCGCTGGAAGTCATCGAGTCCTACTTCTGGCAGTTCTGCGACGACTACATCGAGCTGGTCAAGAACCGCGCCTATGGCACTCCGGACGAGCACGGCAATGTGCCGTCCGAGAAGGCTGTGAAGTCCGCCCGCACCGCTCTGGGTCTGGGCCTGGACGCCTTCGCACGTCTGCTGGCCCCGTACCTGCCGTACGCCACCGAGGAAGTGTGGAGCTGGATGCACGCCGGTTCCGGTTCCGTGCATCGCGCCGCCTGGCCGGTCGTGGACCCGTATGTCGAGGCCGCCACCGGTGCTTCCCCCGAGCTGCTGACTTGGGCCGGCAAGGCCGTGGAGCAGCTGCGTAAGATCAAGTCCGAGGCCAAGGTCTCCATGAAGACCCCAATCCTGTCTGTGGCACTGTCCGCTGCTTCGGAAGGTGTGGAAGCGATTCACGCCGCCTTGGGCGATATCGCGCAGGCCGGTCGCGTGGTCGGCAAGTTCGACTTGGTGGCCAAGCACGCCGAGGAATCCGCCGCCGAAGGCACGCCCGAAACCGAGGTCGCCGTCGAAGCCAGCGAGCTCGGTGAGCCGCCAGCTAAGAAGCCAAAGCACTGAACGTTACGCACAACAACAGTAGGTCTCACGGCAATGCCGCTCGTTCCGAGCCTACGGGAAGCCCACCGGGCTTCCCGCTTAACGGCTCGGCCAGCTAAGAAGCCAAAGCACTGAACGTTACGCACAACAACAAAAGAGGGGAACCTATTGAGGTTCCCCTCTTTTGTTTTTTGACGTTCGGATGACACGACTGTGGGACGGCACGCAAATATCCCGCATACACCATCACACCGTCGGAATCACGATGAGATATCGGGTTTCGGCGGTTTTTTGTTGCGTATTGGGGCTGTCAAGCTGCGCGACGGCCTGCGCCAAGAGCGTGCCAGCATCACTGATTTTCACGGTCTCATTAATCAGCGCGTTCATATCGTGCTTGAACAGCGTGCCGCCAGTGCCAAAGCCGAACAGTACTGGAGCGGTGTCAAGATTGTTGCCGGAATCGCTGGCGTCGGAGGCCTTGCCGTTGCCGGAATCGCCAGTGTCGCTCGACTTGGCTGAGTCGTTCGTTCCCGAACCAGCGCTCTTAGACGAGTCGGACTTATCACCACCACCGATGGCCGAAGTAAGACCACCCGCATAGTTCATCACATCGCCAGCAGACATGGACATGGTGTCATCGACCAGTGAGGCCTTGGAATGCTGCGACTGCTGCTGTTGCGCGGCTTTGGCCTGCTTACGGGCGGCATCGGCCTTACGCTTGGCTTGGGCGACCCGGGTCTTGCCGTAGAACGATTGCGATTGCGAATCGACCAGGCCGGTCAGTGCCTGAGCCTCGGTCACCGGATCGGAAGAGACATCACCGGACGAACCATCACCATCACTGCCGGAAGCCGAGGACGCGCCGCCTTCGAACTGATCGGAGAATCGCAATACAATCTGGCGCAAGGCCGTGGCTTTGCCCGTATGCTCGGAGGCGGTGGCAAGCGTGCTCATCGCGGCATCGACCTTGGATTGAGCGTCGGCGAGTTCATCGCTACCGTTGGTTTCGGCGATGGCTTGGCTCTCGTAAGCGGTGGCGCCCGAGGACGTGCCGCCGGTCAGGGCGCTCAAATTGGCCGTGTAAACGTCCGTGTATTTCATCGAATACGGAATCATTGCGGCGGAGAGCTGGCTCTGGCCATCGGCGTATTGCTTGGAGCCTTGAGTGGCTTCCTCCGAAGCCTCGGCGATCAGATCATCCACCAGTCCGGTGGTGCCTTGCTGCTGGATGCGGCGAATCACCTCGTCCAACGCATCGACCGCACCGGCATGCTGATGTGCGGCACTGACGTTGTTCACCGCGTTGGCCAAGTCGAGTACGGCTTGAGCCAAAGGCGTGTCCCCGGACAGTTCGCCGGCCGTGCCCATCAACGCCGGCAACTGGGTGGAGGTGCCAATCGATCCAGACAGGTGCGTGGTATATGAGCCCACATACGCGGCCATATAGTCTTCAAACGTCCGCTTATGGGCGGTTTCGCGTTCGGCCACTACAGACTTGTTCAGCGCACGTTCGTTATCGCGCAGGGTTTGAAGCTGCTCGATGAGCTGTTGCTGTTCACCAGAACCGGCGTCGGTCAGTGAATCGACCAGTGTGGCGGCAGAGGCGGTGAGTTGGGCGACATCCGTATCGGCAGCAGGCTGTGCGGCAGCATTCGCAGCATTCGCGGCATCGGGATTAGCACCAACTGCCGGACTGCTGGAATTGGAAGGCAATACGGCGAGCGCCACGGAACTCATGGAGAAGTCTTTGGCGTTCATATAGCAGCTGAATTCCAAGCCGGTTGCGGCTTTTCCAGCTGCGGCGACTACGGTATTGGAACCTTGCGTGGTCACCGTAATGGAGTTGTCAGCGGAAACATCATCGGCTACCTGCGTAGGCACGGTAAAGGCGACAACCGGGATCGTACGGTTGGCTTCCTTGGTTTGCGGCTTAATATCGATATACACGCCGATCAGTCCAGACGCGCCGGCAACCTCGTTTGCCTCGACGTTCGGACCGTCAAGCGAGTAGGTGACGCTGACTTTCCATGGCAGGGTGGCGGCGGAAGCGGGGATACGAGAAACCTTGGACGTGCCGGAATTACTATTGGCGGAATCGGTATCAGTGGAACCGCTATTGCCGGAATCGGCACTGGCGCCATTGCCGGCGCCGCCCTTCCCTACCACATACCAACGGACCGGCTCCCCTTCGGCATCGGTGACGGCGTACATATCACTTGCCGTAGCGAGCACCGGACCGTAATCAACCGGAGTCGGACGAGACATCCAAGCACCGCCGAGAATCGAAGCCACGCACAATGCGCAACTGACCAGTGCGGCACCACATCTCATCTACGTATCCCATTCATACAGTCGACCACTACGGGCATTCCATTCCCGTATTAATGTAGTCGCTGCAGGCAACTTGCCCTATAGACGAATATCCGAAAGGTGCCCATTCGCTGCGGGCGAATCAGGCGAATACGTCGAGTACGCCCGGGTCACCACCGGCATCGGCTATGCGCTGGTGGCGCTTCTTGGCTTCGGTAACCACGAATTCACGGTACATTTCGGCAATTTCCGGATCAAGCCCGGCATCGATGGCGATGCGGTGGAGGCGTTCGATCTGATAGTCCTCACGCTTGGTGTCTTCGGGCGCGAATCCGGCGTTGGCTTTGAGCACGCCGACCTGCGAGGTGGCCTTGAACCGCTCGGCCAGTAATGCGATGACCGCCGAATCGATGTTATCGATGGTTTGGCGCAGCGCTTTGATGCGCGCCACCGCTTGTGCGGTTTCCGGGTGGGCCGCCGCCTGGGCGGAGTCGATGGTGGTCCTTTGCCAGTCGCTGCTCGTTTCGCTCATAGATTCGAGGATACTCCCGATTACGGCTTTGCACGATGCGCAAAGTCAGATATCTCAGATGTCATAGTCGCCGGTGAGGATATGGCTGGCATCCGCATCGCCGAACATGGCCGCACCACTGCCCACTCCCAAAACAATCGAACCCAGTGATGCCTCTTTCATCTCATATATCGTCAGCGTGCATGTGAACGTTGACGGCAATACTACAACTGCAATGTGATAGTTGATGTATTTGCATCAGATACGACAAGGGCTGCACCCCGTATCAATCAGGGTGCAGCCCTTACACTATTGTTCAGCGGTCTGATCAGTTGCCGTTGACCGCGTTGCCGGTGTTGGCCTGCTGCACGATGGCGGCGAGGAAGTCGCGGTTGGTGGCGGTCTTCTTGAGGCGCGGCACCAGCGTCTGGTAGGCCTGCTCGGGCTCCATGCCGCCCAGCAGTCGACGCAGACGGTAGATAATCGGCAGTTCCTGCGGGTTGGTGATGAGCTCCTCGCGGCGGGTGCCGGAAGCGTTGATGTCGATGGCCGGGAACAGTCGCTTGTCCGCCAGCTCGCGGGACAGGCGCAGTTCCATGTTGCCGGTGCCCTTGAACTCCTCGAAAATCACCTCGTCCATCTTGGAGCCGGTTTCCACCAGCGCAGATGAGATGATGGTCAGGGAGCCGCCGTTTTCGATGTTGCGGGCCGCACCGAAGAACTTCTTCGGCGGGTAGAGGGCCTGCGCGTCCACACCACCGGACAGGATGCGGCCGGAGGCAGGGGCTGCGATGTTGTAAGCGCGAGCCAGTCGGGTCATGGAATCGAGCAGTACGACCACGTCCTGGCCGAGCTCCACAAGACGCTTGGCGCGTTCGACGGCCAGTTCGGCAACCGTAGTGTGATCGGAGGCCGGACGGTCGAAGGTGGAGGAAATGACCTCGCCCTGGACCGTGCGCTCCATATCGGTGACCTCTTCGGGTCGCTCGTCCACGAGCACCACCATAAGGTGGACCTCGGGGTTGTTGGCGGCGATGGAGTTGGCGATGTTCTGCAGGGTGATGGTCTTACCGGCCTTCGGCGGGGAGACAATCAGGCCACGCTGGCCCTTGCCGATTGGGGAAACGATGTCCATGATACGGCCGGTGAGCTTGTTCGGGGCGGTCTCCTGCTTCAAACGCTCCTGCGGGTACAGCGGCGTGAGCTTGGAGAACTGCGGACGGTTGAGCGCTTCTTCAACGCTTTGGCCGTTGATGGAATCGATGGCCTGCAGCGGCACGAACTTCTGGCGCTGGTTGCGGCGGTCGCCTTCACGCGGGGCGCGAATCGAACCATGCACGGCATCGCCCTTGCGCAGGCCGTACTTCTTGACCTGGCCCATGGAAACGTACACGTCGTTCGGGCCGGGCAGGTAGCCGGAAGTGCGCACAAAAGCGTAGGAGTCGAGCACGTCGACGATGCCGGCCACCGGCACCAGATCCTCCTGCGGCTCTTCGCGGCGGCTATCACGGTCATTGCGATCGCTACGATTATCGCGATCATCATAGCGACGATCATCATCGGCGTTGTCGCGATCACGGCCACGCATGCGACGGTTACGGCGATCGCTGCGATCATTACGGGTATCGCGATCGTTGCGATCGCTACGGTCGCGGCGGTTACGACGCACGAACTCGTGATCGTCGTTCTGCTCGCCGTCTTCGGACGTTTCCTCGTGCTTCTGCGTGGGCAGCGTGGCCAGGATATCGTCGAGGTCACGCACGGTTTCTTCGCTGTTTTCCGCAGTGCGACGACGGCGGCGAGGCTGCTCGTCCTCATCATCACGGACTCGGCGAATCAGCGGAACTTCCACGTCCTCGTGACGCTCGCGGCGACGCTCGGTAGGCGCTGCATCTCCCAAATCGAGCGTGGCCAGCAGATCGCCGGCCTCATCGGCCTTCTTGCGCGGCTTGCGGCGAGCGAAATCGGGCTGGTCGTCATCGCGACGACGGCGGGCCGCACGCGGTTCGGATGCGGCATCATCGGCGGCCTTACGACGGGTGCGTCGCGGTTCGGTCTCGTCCTTCTTGGCATCGTCGGCCACGGGAAGCGGCAAATCGAGCTGCGGTTCCGTGGCAGCCGGAGCCGGAGCCGGCGACTGGGTGGCCACGTCAGCATTGTCTGTGGTGTTGGCCTCAGCGGCATCGGACTGCGGAGCCTTGACGACCTTGGCGGTTTTGGCGGCCTTGGGGGCGCGCACGGTCACACCGGCCGGCGGCTCTCCACCATTGCGCGCCGCCTGCAGGGTGGCGAGCAGCTCGGGCTTGCGCATGGTCGACGTGCCGCGCAGGCCCATCTGTTTAGCGAGCTCTTTGAGCTCAGGCAGCTTCATATCCTCAAGATTCTGGCTATTTGCCACTGGTTGCCCTTTCCATACCGAACAGACCCATGCCTATCCAGGCGTTAAGAGTGATTATTGCGGTTGCACCGCTCATGAATGTTCGCTGCGTCTCTGAGTCTCTGCGAACTTCGTTCACTGTACAACGCCAACTCGACCAACGCAAAACGGCCCGCCGAAAACCAAAAAAGCTCCCTCTGTGACGAGGGAGCTCAACAAGGTTTATTCACTTTTCTTCGTGGTAGGACTTTTCGGTGTTGACGGACCACACGTTCTTCTTGGACGTCTTGCCGGTCTTGATGTTGCCGACGGCCTCCATGGCGGTGGCCATGGAGTGGTCCATGTTGTTGTAGCGGTGCTGGCCGTTACGGCCCACGCAGTACAGGTTGCCGAAGCCGTCGAGGTACTCGATGAGCTCGTCCATGTGCTCATAGGTGTCGAAGTAGGCGGGGTACGCCTTCCTGACGCGCTCACGATGGGAGTCGATGACCTCGTCCGGACCGTTGATCACACGCATGCGGGTGAGCTCGGAAATCGCGAACTTGGTGACATCCTCCTCGCTCATGTTCCAGAACGAGTCGCCCTCCTCGCAGAAGTACTCGAGACCGATCCACACGGTGTCGTCCACGTCCTTGACCAGGTACGGGCTCCAGTTGTTGAAGATCTGCAGACGGCCGACCTTGTAGCCCGGGTCCTGCACGTAGATCCAGCAGTCCGGCACGATCGGCGGATTGCCGAGGGTGGGGATGCTGGTGGTGTTCTTGAGCTTCAGGTGCTTGACCAGCAGGCCCACGGTCACGAAATCGCGGTACGGCAGGCCGTTGGCCACCTCGGTCATATCGGCCGGGGCGGGCTTGGAATCAACGGCCTCGGGATCGGCGCCGGCCGCGTCGATGGCGTTGACCAGGTCCTTGACCGGCATCGATGAGATGAACTGGTCGCCGGAAAGCTCGGTGCGGTTGCCCTCGGAATCCTCGTACACCACGGAAGACACGGCACCATCGGTCTGGCGGACCTCGACCACCCTGGCGTCGGTCAGCACCTTGACGCCGGCGGCCTCGCAATTGGACTCGACGGTCTCCCACAGCTGGCCGGGACCGTACTTCGGATACCAGAACTCCTCGATCAGCGAGGTCTCGACCTCCGCGTTGGAGCGCTTCTTGGGCAGCAGCTTCTGGAAGGCGTTCTTGAGCACGCCCATGATGGACAGGCCCTTGACGCGCTGGGCGCCCCAGTCGGCGGAGATCTGGGAGGGGTGGCGGCCCCACAGCTTCTCCGTGTAGCCCTCGAAGAACATCGAATACAGCTTGCGGCCGAAACGGTTGATGTAGAAGTTCTCCAGATTGTCTTCCGGCAGCTTGTGGAACATGGACTTCAGGTAGCTGAAGCCGGCCACCATGGTGAGCTTGAAGCCCATGGCCTTCAACGTGTTGGGGCTCAGCGAAATCGGGTAATCGAAGAAGTGGCGGTTCCAGAAGATACGGGACACTCGGTGGCGCTTGAGCATCACCTTGTCCTCCGTCTCCGGATCGGGGCCGCCCGGCTCCATGTCGTGGTCGCGGCCGAGCTTCTTGTCATCATAGGAGGGTGCGCCCTGCAACGGCAGAACGGTCTTCCACCAATCCATGATGCGTTCGTCTTTGGAGAAGAAACGGTGGCCGCCGATATCCATGCGGTTGCCGTTGTGCTTCACGGTGCGCGAGATACCGCCGAATTCGCGGGTCCCCTCCAGCACGGTCACGTCGTACTTGTCGGCACCGCCGTCCTTGATGAGTTCCCATGCGGCGGTAAGTCCAGCCGGACCGCCGCCGATAATCACTACGGATTGCTTGTCGGTCATTATGCTCCTTATAAACGCAAAATCAGAGACAGTCTACTAGAAGCCCCGGAATCGCACACCGAAAGATGAGCGAATGCTTACAGAATTCTCCCGATATACGACCGATGCGCCGTCTTTCCATCAGCAGAAAGGCGACGCATCGAATCGTGAGGTAGGGGTATTCGGCAACGTTGCGTCACACACAGCGCGGCGAATCGGTTTGGTCTTAGGCTAATTCGTCAGCGACGAACTTTCCATAGATTCAGCGAGATGCCTGCAAGTGCAAGCAGCATCATAATCCCCGCAACACCAGTAACGGCAACACCAGTACGACTCAACTCGTTTTCCGTACCATTAGCCTGAGTGTTGCTGGGCTGATGAGTTCCCGCACCATTGTTATTCGGAGTGGTACTCGTTCCTTCACCAGTGTTAGGTCCTGTGCCCGGCTGCGTTGTGGAATCATCAGTCAGATGCGCATCGTCGCCTAGGGTTTGGTGGTCGGAGGCCAAGCAACTTTTAAGCTCAGTGAGCTTGTACCACGTGGAACCATCGGCAATCGGCGTGCATTCGGAGCGGAAGGCGATTTCCTGCTCGTTGTAGAGCATACGAACGAGCGGCGTGTAGGCACGGCCGGTCTTCGGGTCGTTGCCGGATTTGACGGCAACATCCCACTGCACATTAGCGGCCATCGGAGTCACCGATTCACCGCGCCATTCATTGTTGGCGTAGGTGTACACGTCGGTGGTGCTGGCGGCCGCCTGCTGGGTGGAACCGGGAAGGCCAAGCAGCGCGGCGAACGGCATCATCGTTTCGGCATGGGCAAAGCGGAAAGTAGCAACGGTGGATCCGCCGTTTACGCGCTCATCAATCGACGAGAAGAAATCGTCAAGCAGCGGCTGTGCGATTGTGTAGGTCTCGTCTTGGCCGGCGTAGCTCGGGCCCTTCTCGTAGAAGTCCTCGGCGTCAAGCGCCCAGGCGGACCACTTGGCGTCGTCTGCCTGCTCACCTTGGAAGTACTGGTTGAAGTCGAAGGTATGGCTGCCGGTGTTCTCGTTCTCCATATCAGCGGCGATGATGTACAGGTTGTACAGATCCATCGCGGCATCGTATTCGGAGGCGATCTTCTTCTTGGCTGCGCCGCAGGCGTCGGCATCCTTGCTGGGGTCGGCTCCCGGCGCGCAGTTGGCCTCGCCGCCCTTGGTGCCATCGACAGTGTTGTACCAGGCGTACGTGCCGTCGGCCAGTTTGGCGAGGAAGTCATCGGTGAAGATTTGTGAAAGCAAATCGTGAGAGGCTGTTTTCACGTCCTCGTTTTCGGCGATGGTTTGCTCAGCGCCTGCGATAATCGCATCGTTTTCCACGAAGTTCTGGTAATCGTCGGCACGCTGCTTGGCCTCACCGGTTTTCTCAGTGCCGTCCGGGTTTTCGGACTTGTGGAAGTACAGCGTGTTCGGCGTCTTGTCGAAAGCCGCCGCCTCGCCGGTGCCGGCCGGATCGGCGGGCGTCACAGTGCTGTTCGCCAGTTTATTGTTCGAGGCCGCGTTGAAACCGCGAGCAAAATTCTCGCCTGATTCAGTAGCGCGGGCTTCGCCAGAGGACTGATAGGCAATCTTGCCACCGTCCTTGGCTGCGTTGTCGAACAGCGTCTTGTTGCGCTCGTAGGCACGTGCGCCAATGCCCTGATGTTGGTCAGCAACCTGACCGGTGAGCATACCGTAGCCATTCTCCACATTTGCGGCGGTGATGGCTTTGAGATTCTTCATGAATTCGGACTTGATGGCATCAGACTTAAAACCGTTATCCGCTTCGGCGGCTTCGGCCATCTTCATAAGCAATGCGTCGTATTTGTAGCTGGACAGGCCGCGTGAACCGTGGCGAGCCATCGACTCGGTGTATACCGTTTCGTAGCCTTCCGGCGCCTGGCTATAGCTGGCAGTGGTCGCTTCGCTAGGTGCCACATATGGCTGCTTGCTGCTGTAATACTGGCCATCGGCCTCCAAAGCCATGGCGTGCGGAACGGTCAGGATGCCACCGGCCAGCAATGTGGCGGCAGCAACCACGCCCGCGATGGAGCCCTTAAGGCCCTGCTGCATATGGTGTGTGTTCATGCAGCATTTTCTATCAGCCGCAAGCAAACAAGACACACGATGGCAAGGTTACGAGTCTGAACTTTTGCTATGCGTTGTATGAACAATGCGCGACGCCCCGCCGTAAGATGACGGAATGCCGCGCATTGTCAATACAGGCTGTATCAGACGATTGCCTGTCAGTGAATATCGTCGGGAATGTCGATATCGGTTTTCTGGACTTCTTCGACGTTCACGTCCTTGAAGGTCACGATGCGCACGGACTTGACGAAACGGCTGGAACGGTAGACATCCCATACCCATGCGTCAGTCAGCTGCACATCGAAATACACGTCCTGACCAGCGGAACGCACGTTGAAATCGACCTTATTCGCCAAGTAGAAGCGACGCTCAGTCTCCACCACATAGGTGAACAGCTTGATGACGTCACGGTATTCCCTATACAGCGCGAGTTCGGCGTCGGTTTCGTAATTGTCGAGATCCTCGGCACTCATGCTTGTTTACTCACTCACTTTCCGTATCGCGTTTGCGGCCGCGGCCCAGCGTACGCCACCATGCTTCCTTTGAGGGCTTGCGTTCTGCCTGACCGTACGGCCAGTTGCTTTCCTCTTCGAGACTGTGGCGCGTGTTCTTCTGCGTATCGTCGTGGTGCTCGGCCTGTGGCTCGACTGGCTGTGCGGCCGCCGGCGTCTGGGCCTGGGACTGCACGTCACTCGTCGTGGCGCCGGCTGCCTCACCACGCTGTGCCGGCTCGGGTTCCGGCTTGTTCTGCTGGATGGCGATGGAATGCTCGCGCGCGGACAGCGCTTCCTTGACACCCGGGTTGTCCTCAATCAAGTGCATGCCAAAAGCGTCAAGCGAACGAATCGGATCGTACTCGTCAGCCAACGTGTCCATGACGATAAGGTCCTGGTATTTGTTGTTTTCGGCATCCCACAACGCGTCGCGCGAGGTGCCGGACGGCACGAAGCCGAGCGACTGGTAGACCGAAATCGAGCGGCTGTTCTTTTCCGGCACGCTCACCCAGATGCGGTGCATGCCCAAGCCGGCCGGTTCGGGCGCGAAACCGTAGGTCATCACACGCGGCATGGCGTCACGGGAGTAGCCGCGGCCACGGTATTCACGGCCCAAGATGATCTGGATGCGGGCGGACTTGGACCAGCCGTCGATGTCGATAAGGAAAATCATGCCGATGACATTATCGGTGCTGGCCGCATCGAGCTGACCGTCATCGTCATGGTCGGCGTCAGTCAATACGGCCCATGCGATGGTGCGGCGGGATTCCGGATCACCCACACCGGATTCGGCGGGTGCCTGACCGGCTTCCCAAGCCTGGGAGCGGCGGACCCACGTGTGTACGATGGCGCGTTCGGTGACCGCATCCTTACCTGTGATCTTGGATGCGCCATAGAAGGCATCAAGTTCATCCAAACGAGGCAGGTCCTCGACGGTGGCGGGGCGCAGGTGCACCATTTCGCCACGGATTGGCGGAATGACGATGCTCTGTGGCAGATCGCGCTTCAGTTGCGCTTCGGTAGCCATGCTCAGCGTCTCGTTGGTTGCGGTCATCGGTATACGTCCCCCGGTTCGGCTTGTTTCGGCTCACGGTCCAGTGCCGAACATATCTTACTCGACTGGGTGAACGCTGGAAATGCTCTGAGTCGACTTTCTTACAGAATCAATAAAGGCTCCCGCTGGCGGGAGCTGTCCGCGAAGCGGACTGAGGGTGGTCATCCGTACATGGCGACCACCCTCAGTCTCACTCCGTTCGACAGCTCCCACCAGCGGGAGCCAGTGAATCTAATCAGCCCTTGATCTTGCCCATGACGACCTTGGTGACGGCCTTGGCGTCGGCCTGACCGCGCGTGGCCTTCATCACGGCACCGATGATTACACCCATCGGCTTCATGTTGCCGCTCTTGAGCTTCTCGACAACGTCCGGGTTGGCTTCGAACGCCGCGTCGACGGCCGCCTCGATGGCACCGTTGTCTTCGACGATCTTGTAGTCGTGCTTCTTGACGACTTCATCCGGAGTGCCTTCGCCCTTAAGCACGCCTTCGACGGTCTGCTTGGCGAGCTTGTCGTTGAGCTTGCCGGAGGCGATGAGCTTCTCGACCTCGGCCACATCGGCCGGGGTGATCGGCAGCTCTTCGAGGGACACACCCTTGGCGTTGGCTTCGCGGGAAAGCTCGCCCAGCCACCACTTGCGGGCACCGGCAGCCTTGGCACCGGCCTTGACGGTTTCCTCAATCAGGTCGAGGGCGTCGGCGTTGAGGATGTCGCGCATCTGCAGATCACTCAGGCCCCACTCGGACTTGAGGCGGTTGCGGCGCTCGCGCGGCATTTCCGGCATCTGGGCCTTCATCTCCTCGATGTGCTCCTTGGTGATGTGGAGCATGACGAGGTCGGGGTCCGGGAAGTAGCGGTAGTCGTCGGCATCGGACTTCAGACGGCCGCCAGCGGTGGTCTGCGTAGCCTCATCCCAGTGGCGGGTCTCCTGCAGAATCTCCTTGCCGTCGTCCAGACGAGCGGCCTGACGGCGAATCTCGTACTGGATGGTCTTCTCGATGCCGCGGAACGAGTTCACATTCTTGGTCTCGGAACGGGTGCCGTACGGAGCGTCCGGGCTCGGGCGCAACGAGACGTTCACGTCAGCGCGCATGTTGCCCTGCTCCATACGAGCGTGGGAGATGTTCAACGCGCGCACGATGTCGCGGATGGCGCGCACATAGGCACCGGCGATTTCGGGAGCGCGGTCGCCCGCACCCTCGATCGGCTTGGTGACGATCTCAATCAGCGGCACACCGGCACGGTTGTAGTCGACCAGCGAGTGGTCGGCGCCTTCGATACGGCCGTCGGCGCCACCCACGTGGGTGTTCTTGCCGGCGTCGTCCTCGATGTGCGCGCGCTCGATCGGCACGCGGAACACGGTGCCGTCTTCCAGCTCGACGTCCAGGTAGCCGTTGCCGTTGGTGGGCTTGTCGTACTGCGAGATCTGGTAGTCGCGCGGCATGTCCGGGTAGAAGTAGTTCTTACGGGCGAACTGGCTCCACTCGGCGATTTCGCAGTGCAGGACCCAGCTTGATGGCGTAATCGACGGCGGTCTTGTTGATCACCGGCAGGCTTCCCGGCAGACCGAGGCTCACCGGGGTCAGCTCGGTGTTCGGCTCGCCACCGAACTCGATGTGGGCCGGGCAGAACAGCTTGGTGTTCGTGGACAGCTCCACGTGGGTTTCCAGACCGAAGACCACATCGTACTTCTTGGTGGCATCGGCGTACTTCATCAGTTTTTCAGCCATGATGTTGTTTCTTTCCTTCCGATGCTCACTTGCCCAGACCGTCAAGCCACGGGGTCTTGAGGTCGTTCCAGATCGGGCCGTTCCAGCTGTCTTCCAGCGCGGCTTCGAGGGCCGCAGCCGGCTTGTACATGACTTCGTCGCGCTGCTGCGGGGCGAGGAACTGGAAGCC
>ERZ772851.2448-NODE-2448-length-14177-cov-5.514162_pt1 | contig 14177 bp, 8 predicted proteins | sample MGYA00512137_ERZ772851 | MGnify/ENA primary metagenome ERZ772851 (study PRJEB29015, sample SAMEA2737663) | human gut metagenome | biome: human gut; feature: human-associated habitat; material: faeces | place: China | collected 2012 ... | reverse complement strand
AAAGACAACGGGTACTTTATCGGGGGCTTACTTCATATCATTCCTAACAAATTATAATAAAAATAAGAATCCCTCCATCCCATTCTAATAAAGAAGAGATGAAGGGAAACACCTAAAATATATCTTTTACTTTTGAGTCTAATTACTTATTCATTAACAATAGTAACATCATCAATCAACAATCTACTACCAACAGCAGCATTATAGGCAGCACCATCTTTACTAGCTGAAAAGATTACTGCAAATTTATACTTTTTATTGGGATCATACTCTTTATCCTTTTTATATTCCAGTTTTAACTCAAAAGGAGTATATTCACTTGTCCCAGTATTTGTATATACAGCAGAAGCTACAATTTTATCAGATGTATAGATATTATTTCCATCCAATGTTTCTTTTTTAACATCTTCTACTTCGTATAGAACTGCGGATAAAGCACACTCATCTTTTGTATCTGGTTCTAGTACTCCATTTGAGTTATAGAATTCGGTTCCAGGAGTATATTTAAAGAATCCTTTCACTAATAGAGGTTTTTCTGTATATTCAATACCAAAAAGAGTTGTAGTCATCGGATCTTTTAATGCATTTGTAGCTACAAATGTTCCCAAAAATATAGATCCCGCTGTAACTTTAGGCACTTTTTGTCCTAACATATTGTCTGATCCTGTAGTATCAATAGATACTAGTTCCGCTGCATAGTTTCCTCCATGAGCCTCTTCTGTTTTATTAATAGGAAAAGGACCATTATAAGTAATAGGATTAGGTTGAGCTAAAGCACCAAATCCTTTAATAAACACAACAGCTTGATTACAACTAGCCCATCCTCCTACAGCTATTGGATATTGATATTCAGGAGTAGTCTGAGTTTCATCTACTGTCCAATCTTCAAAATCATAAACTACAACCTTGTTGGTTCCAGAAATAAAAACACTATATTTCTTCATAGTACCATCTTCAGCAGTAACTGTATACTCAACTTTCTTATTATTTGAGAAATCTTGCTTAACATTAGAAGCAGGAGTAACTACAGCTTTCTCTGATACTGTAATAGAAGGTGACAAAATCAAAGCTTCATTAGCAGCATCTTTACTTACCTTAAAAGTAATTGTTCCTTTTTCATCGTCAATAACAGGCTGTTCAGTTACAACATCACTATCAAATGTAAAGCCTGTAATCTTAGCCTCAGAGCTTTCATTACCTGTCAATTTAGTACCAACAAAAGTAGCCTTGACATCTTGATTTAAAGGAGCACCAACCTTTACGCCAATTTCAATATTAATATTGCTACCTTTTACAGTACCTAAAATACTAATAGGACAATTACCGAGAGGTGCCACCAAATCAAGATTCTGTTGTCCTTCAAATGAGTAACCACCATCAATAGCTTTCACTGTACAAGGGTCTACCTCAATATCACCCACATTAATCAAGAAAGTAAAATTCTTCAGTGATAAAGCAATTTGATTAGCACCTTTATTTGACTGCGCAATAGCAATCTTTTGATTCTCAGTAGTCCCCATCTGATTTCCATCAACAACTACTGACAATTTTCCAATATAGCCTCCAGCCAAATCTGTATCTATAGGATATTTCACCTCATCATCGTCATCACCACAACTTGAAAACAAGCTGACTGAACAAACAAGCATAAACAAATACAACAAACTCTTTTTCATAATTCTCTTATTTAGTTAATAATCTATTTGATCGCAAAATCGGGTACAAAGTAACATATTTATATTAATTATCACAAGGTCCATTCTTTGTATTTTATGATCTATTTTTAAGATCATATTGCAAAAAAGCTGTTTTTATCTACTTTTTAAGGTTCATATTTACAGCATACTCAACCAATATATACAAAAAAAGGAGGGATTTCAAGTCCCCCCTTTTTCGATATTCAAGATATTATAGTTTTCAAATTTTCATATAACTAACCTATTATTCTAGCTATAATCCCATTACTCGCCAATAACCTCCAATTCATCAACGATCAGCGTACTGTTAGCTGCGCCTTTGAACTTATCACCTTCCTTACTGGAAGAACATATAATAGCTAACTTATACTCTTTAGTACTATCATAAGATTTCTCCGGCAAATACTCAAATGCAAGTTCGAATGTAGTCCATTCATCTTTATCCGTACCATCTTTCAAGCGAGCTTCTGCCACACGATATTCTGAAGTATTAATATCTACTCCTGTGAGTGTCACATCTTTGCCGGCTGCATCTTTTGCTTCGTACAATACCGCAGCAATAGAACATTCGTCAATAATGTTAAGCCCCTCCTGCGCTGGTTTGACAGAACCATCTATATAGTTCGTTCCTGCTTTATATTTATATACGCCTTTTAATAACTTAGGCTCCTTGTCATAAGCAATACCAAATTTGGTTGATTTCAAAGGAGCAAGCATATTAAGACTGAACGTACCCGTAAATAAAGAACCGGAAGTAATAGGTGCCATACTGCCTAAAACATGTGCTCTAGAATCCAATGTCACCAATTTGGCAGCCTTACCACTAAAGCCTTCAGATTCTTCCATCACAGGATAGCCTACTTTTACTGTCGAAGATGATCCATTCAACATTTTGGCACCACCATTGGAAGTAGCCAGGAATCCTGCAGGCTCCGGAGTCCAATAATTTTCATAACTATTACCTGCATCAAATTCAGACCATTCATCCAAAGAATATTTCATGATATTCTGAACACCTTCAATAGAAGCAGTATACTTTCTTGATGTTCCATCTTCAGCAACTACAGTATAAACAACACTTTTTCCTCCGGAGAAGTCCTGAGCAACACCACTTGCCGGAGTTACGGTAGCCTTTTCTGAAACAGCAATGACTGGTACCAAGGCTTTCAAGTCTTCCTCAGTAGCCTCATCATTAACTTTAAACGTAATGGCACTCTTTGCATCATCAATAACCGGTGCTACTGTTATAACTTCGTCATCAATAGTAAAATCGGTTATTTTAGCCTCCGTGTTTTCACTTCCTGACAGTTTAGTACCTTTATAATTGACCTTAACTTTCATTCCGCCTTCTACATCTACATCAATAACCATATCTACAGCATTCTTACCAACTGTACCCGAAACGGATGTATTGCATGATCCCACAACAAGACTTAATGTCTGATTGCCGGAAAACTTATAAGCATCACCACTTTTTGTCAAAGCACAATTATCCACAGTAATGTCACCAATAAGAAGCTCAGTACCTGCTACGGTAATAGTAAAGTTTCTCAGTTCCAGTTTTACAGCAGTAGCCGAAGCCTTTGAGATATAAACCTTCTGAACCATATCAGAAGCTATAGGAGTAGATACTCCCACATAATATACATCCATCGTTCCTTTATATGCACCTGCAAGTTCACTGTCAACCGGATATTTCACATCGTCATCGTCACTACAACTCATAAATAGACTCACCGAACTAATAAGCATAAACAAATACAACAATCTTTTCTTCATAATCTTCATAGTTAATTATAAATTCTTTTTTATCACATAAAATCACGCAAAGTAAAAGATTTAAAATAACTACCACAAGTGCCATTCTTGGCATTCTATGTTCTATTTTTAATATATTATTTATTCATACCCCAAAAATAAGAAAAATAAAAGTTTCAATATTAATATTCAAGTTATAAAAGAGAAGAGTAAGCAGATATATATTTCTGCACTAATCCAATCATCTTTTCATACAAATCCCTATCACAATCCATATACCTATAAATCATCACATCTATCAACCATAGAATTTTTTCCCGATTTAATATCCGCTCAACAGCCTCCCCCCTTACGAATGACGGAAGTGAATTTACGACATTATAATTATTGCATATTTATTAAAAAAGCTGTATCTTTGCAACCTTAGTCATAATTGAAAGTTTGTCAAAGTACAAAGTTAGACATGTTTAATATTGAATTTATTACAAATGTCGTTTCGTTGTGATGGCGGAACCATTTGAAATTACTACTGATTTAATATCATTTTACTCAGAATATTCAGTCGTGATGATGCGATATTCTTTCTTAATCTATAAATATATATATATGCAAATGTTGACAGCCCATAATGGGCAGTTAGCGTCGTTTGTATGCGTGATGTCTTACGTGTTTAAATTTAGTATTGCTTATATACATGTTTATAATGATGAAAAAAAGCCCTGGACCGTGATGGTTCGGGGCTTTTCTTGTACTTGCAATAAGCAAGAAGGAAAAAGATTTCAGATTACATCGGTAACTGTGCTATTATCTCTTTCGAACATACCGGCAATTTACCATTCTTTCCCATATCCACAAAAACCGTTGCACACAACACCGTCCATTGGTCACCATATGTCATCGTACTGCTATGGCTATACCCAAGGCAATGCCCGTATTCATGAAACATGGCCTGACGAGGATAATTATGCGGATGGGCATCCGGAGGAGTCGCATCAAAATAAACACCGGTATAACAATAATTAGCCAAGCCGTACGTATTGCCTCCACCTAATCCGCCGACACCGGCAACACACCCCAGCACAAGCCCGCCATGATTACGGATTCTTTGACGCAACGCATCCAGATTGATCGGATTTCCTCCATTGTCTTTCAACAAACCTTCGTATTTGTTCATTTCCATATTAAACTCTTCGGAAGAGAACATGAAAGCCATATTGACAGCCAACGCCACTCCGTGACGGCACAATAACGGATTCATATGACGCCAATACGCATGACCATTGTCAGCCGAATAAGAAGAAAAACGTATAAACCAGCGACTGTCTATCTGTTCTATTTTCTTCATAAACGGATCTTCTGTACGAATAACAAGCGTCACATCATCATTGGAAAGTCCGGGCTGTGCAGGCACCACTATCTTCCGTCCACTACTTGTAGTGAATGTCCGTTCCGAATCTACAACCGGCAAGGGGAATGACGCTTCCATAAACGGATAAATCTGTTCAAAATGTGCCAGTTCGAAGAACTCCATGCTAAATTTATTAAAACGGCACATAATCTTCACATCCTGAATACCTACAGGAGAAAAGAACTTGACAAGCAACTGATGTTCGTCTGAAATGGAAACCTGCAACGGAGCATTCGCATAAAAAGAACGACGGCGACTGTCATAAAAGACCTCACGTGGCTCACTGGCCAAAAACATCGTATCCGTGCGAAACCGAAAGAAGTCCTCCTTGCGAACATAAAGTGAACCATCCTGATTTTCCGGATGCAGATAATCAATACTAATATGAGATACACGGCCTGCCTCAATCTTACAATCCGTGAAACGGTATTTACGGACAAACTGAGTTCCATCACTGCGATCGGACTCAATCGTCACAAATCCGGATAATGCTTTTGTGCCGGGCAATGAGTAAAACGAGTATTTCCCGGTAATGTCATAAGATTCTATCTTTCTGGTTCCGGAATATTTCCCGTCTGCACCAAGAGTCGCATATATTCCTTCGGCATCGTCGAAAGTTATATCGATTTTACGAATGAATCTCCACATATAATCGGACGATACATTCAAATCGACATCCACTCTCCCTACAGAACGCTCCAAGACCACTGTATGCGACACCGAAGCCTGATCTCTGCCGATATGCAATTCTATTTTCTTATAAAAGTAAACCGCATCTAACGGCGCATTTTCCGCATGATTTATCAACCAGTCATCGGACAGTTTTTCGGGTTCTTTAACAGCCTCATCTTCTTCCTCGCTCGTAGTAGCCAGAAAAACGACTGTATAATCCCCCATACTCAATCCTTCGATAGTCAATTTTGAGAAGTTTTCTTCCAGCTTCTGATATAAGGGCTTAATAATCTCTCCACGTTCATTGGCAATAGCATACCACATACGAGTGATCTGCTCCGGTTTGCTTCCGCGTGTCTGCACCACGGACGCATCATCTTGCTGCAACCCAAACAAAAACGACACTTGTCCGGAATGGGAAGGAACAATGCCGGTCTCCTGTTCAAAATCACCCGAACAGTTGGCAAGCAATAATGCGCCCAGTAATATCATTATGATTCTTAGCATCTTCATAAACAGCCTCCTCTATTTCTTTACACAACGTACGGATGCAAATGCTTCCATCTGTAACCGCTGTTTCTTAATAACGGTTGACTCGGCTCCTTCGAACGGCAACCAGTAAGCCCATGCATAACCGCCCGGAAGACCGTTACGTTCGTTTGTCCACAACACAGCTCTTTTCCCGAAAGCCGGATTATTGGATGACGACTTATCTCCCTTCGAGCCAGCCAAAGGAATAATAAGGCTGCGACCGGTGTCTTCCGAAGTAAACTTCACATAATGCTGTGTTCCCGTCACACCACTGGACGGAGTTATCAGTGTTCCTTCTCCGATGTGAAGTGTAGCGGCAATTGTTTCTCCATTTCCTGCCTTATATCTACCCGGAATCTCTTGGTCTGCAGGAAGCAGAGACTGCCATTCGTTACCAGCCGGTATCCGGTATCCTTCAGGGCAAGGCATATGTGTATCATTCACCCAAGGTGTATCAGCTGTCTGGTTACCTAAATTGTTGGAAGGATTATACCCCTGCCAAGGCACGTACATATATAAACGTCCAAATTGGAACAGACCACCCACCGTGTTAATCCAACTTTTATGATACATATCTTCGACCGTAGCCCCGTCCAACGGATAAATCTGATCTTCCAGATCGTGGCTACGCGCATTAAATGCCATCCATACATTTCCTGCGATTTCCACAGTTTCAATCTGTTTGTCACTCGGAGCCACACGTATCTCCACGTAATCATATGTTCCACTCAACAAGGCATTTTTCAAATGCACCAAAACCGTATAGCCCAGGCGACCGCTGCCTTGCGCTGCAACCGATACATTAAATGACGACACGATACCTTCCGCCTCTTCCGACACGGACATATTGCCTACACTTGTTCCGCTACCGGCACCTTCTGTAGAAGAAATATCGATACGAGTGTCTGTAACGAACGCCAGCGTCATGTCATCAGCACCTGTAGCAGGCACTTCCAGTATATTATTCTCATAGTCTACCTTCACCCCTTCCGGAATCCTGGATTTCGACGCATTAAGCAAAAGACGTTGGTTCGTATCAGGCTTTCCGACAATAGTTTCCCCTTCTTCCCACGGTTTGATCTCAAAAACGCCTGTCACTTCAGCTCCCACATTGAGCACTGCCAATTCATATACTTTATTGCGTTCGACAACTGGTAATTCGACTTTTAACCTGATAGGGACTTCACCATAGGTTCCACGCAAGATGATATTGACAGGACGTGTGCTTTCGAACAGACGGAATACCCCCTCTTGCTTGCCATCGAATGCAGAAGAGAACTCCTTCCGATAGCTCACCGTTTTATCCGACGCCCGGACATTTTCGAGGAATGGTAAAGTCTCGGCAGGAGCATTCTCTACGATGACTTCCTTTATCTGCGTTTTGCTGTCGGCTGTTGTGTTCAAATCAATGCGCGCCACACCGCGTTTCATAATTACATTGACCTCCGCATTGCTGCGTGTCACTACTCCGCTCTCCAATTCGACTACAGCCGCCATGAAATCCGGCGCAGAATTATCATGCAATCCTTCACCGATAATCGTATTACGAAATTCTTCTTCACTTTTAGCTTTCTCTCCAGCAGGAATCTCCAGTCCGGTCAGAAAATAAAGTCGAGATCCGCTGACCGCAGAAATCTCCGACTGTCCGCCTTGCCCGGGAGTCAGCTGTTCCTCTTTATATAAATTCCCGTCACTAAACTGGAAAACCGATACATCTTTGAGCTCTTCAGAAGATTCTTCTCCTGCTACCGTAATTCCTTTTAATACCACTGAATAAGTTTGTTGATGGCCTTTTCCCCCGGTTGGTTCATCGTTCGAGCAGGCGCCTGAAAGTAATGTTCCTATTATAATAGGAACGATGGTTTTTCTGCAAGAATAATTCATGTTTTTTTGATTAAAATAATACTGAATATTGGAAAGTTTATAAATGCATTTTCCAAAAGCGGCGGCAAAAATACTACTTTTTTCAATACAGCAAGTCATCTGCATAAAATTTTAATAAATATGTTGAATAAAAGAAATCTTTAACGTCAGACTAACTAAATACAAAATAAAAAGTTATTTTTGCAAACGTTTTTTAATTTTATCTCATTCTAATATTATGTACAAGATTTTTCACGGCTTCCACCTAGTAGAAGCTTATCAGGACTTAAAGAAAGCTAAACGGTTAGCAAAGAATCAGACAGTGGCCCGATGTATAAAGTTAACCATAGCTATTACCCTCTCTCTTATTTTATGGTTCCTTCCCATTGATACTTTTGGAATAGAAGGGTTGACCGTTATAGAACAAAGACTTATTTCCATTTTCATTTTCGCCACACTCATGTGGGTGTTCGAAGCTGTCCCGGCATGGACCACTTCCGTTCTTATTGTCGTATTATTATTACTTACCGTTTCCGACAGTAGTTTATGGTTCTTAACCCAAAATACTCCTGCGGAGGAATTAGGACAGACAGTCAAATATAAGTCTATTCTGCATTGCTTTGCCGATCCTATCATCATGCTGTTTATAGGTGGATTTATTCTTGCCATCGCAGCAACCAAAAGTGGACTGGATGTATTGTTGGCACGAGTTATGCTGAGACCTTTCGGAACACAATCACGATATGTGCTATTGGGATTCATCCTCGTTACAGCTGTCTTTTCCATGTTTCTTAGCAATACGGCTACGGCGGCCATGATGCTTACCTTCCTTACTCCCGTATTAAAAGCACTCCCGGCAGATGGAAAAGGGAAAATCGGATTGGCTATGGCCATTCCCGTTGCTGCCAATGTAGGTGGTATGGGAACTCCTATCGGTACACCACCTAACGCCATTGCTTTAAAGTATTTGAATGATCCGGAAGGATTAAATCTGAATATCGGTTTTGGAGAATGGATGAGCTTTATGTTGCCTTACACTATTATTGTACTGTTTATAGCCTGGTTTATTCTCTTACGACTGTTTCCATTCAAACAAAAGAGCATCGAACTGCAAATTGAAGGTGAAGCAAAGAAAGACTGGCGCTCCATTGTGGTTTATATCACCTTTGCTATAACGGTTCTATTGTGGATGTTCGACAAATTTACAGGAGTAAACTCCAATGTAGTGGCAATGATTCCGGTAGCTGTTTTTTGTATAACAGGCGTTATTACCAAACGTGACCTGGAAGAGATCAGCTGGAGTGTACTCTGGATGGTAGCCGGCGGCTTCGCATTGGGCGTAGCCTTGCAAGAGACCGGACTGGCAAAGCATATGATCGAAGCCATCCCATTCAGCACATGGCCCCCTGTACTGATGATTGTCGGTTCCGGACTGATTTGCTATGCTATGGCCAACTTTATTTCACACACAGCCACCGCAGCATTACTCGTCCCTATTCTCGCCATTGCCGGAATCAGCATGCGTGAAAACCTGTCATCGTTGGGAGGTGTAGAGACTTTATTAATTGGAGTCGCCATCGGATCATCGCTGGCAATGATATTACCAATTAGTACACCACCTAATGCCCTGGCACATGCCACAGGAATGATTCAGCAAAAAGATATGGAAAAGGTAGGTATCATTATGGGAATTATAGGACTTATCTTGGGATATACAATGCTGATCATACTCGGCTCCAACAAGTTATTATAAATAATCTATTTAAAAAAGAAGATGTCAAAAGCAGGATGATACATTTATCTTGCTTTTGACATCTTCTTCTTTTCGAATTTAGCGTCCTATAATCCTCTCCAAAAGTTTATAAGAAACAACAATGGTATAAAACGATATCTCGTCTACTCTATTCCTGATCCGAATTCACAAACTTACTTGGACTGACATTATAATACTTCTTAAATACCTCCCTGAAATACTTCGCATCCGAAAACCCGACAATTTCAGCAATCTCCGTTATTGTATATTCTTTCTGCTTTAATAATTGTGCTGCACGTTGCAAACGGATCATCCGGATGTAGTCAGCCGGAGCATAACCGGTCAGCGCTTTCAGTTTATTATAGAAACTTGTTCGACTCATATGATGCTGATTACTGAGTACATCTACCCCAAAGTCCAAATCTCCCATATTCTTCTCTATACATTCCTTGACTGAAGCTATGAATTTCCAGTCCAAAGTATTAGTACAATTGACAGGTAAATGCTTTTCTTTATTTTCGATACTATTATAGACCTGACGGAGCAATTCACGATTTGCCAATATGTTTTTAATAGTAACCTTTAGTATACCCACACTGAATGGCTTGGTTATATAGGCATCTGCTCCGATTTCCAGTCCTCCGAGTATATTTTTCTCATCCCCTAACGCAGTCAGCAATATGACTGGAATGTGAGACATTTCCACACTCGTTTTGAAGCTGAGCACAGTTCGTCTCCACTCATCTCAGGCATCATTATATCGGATATAACAAGATCTGGATTAAACTCCTTTATAATGACAAGCGCATCTTTGCCATTGGAACAGGACTGGATATTATACCCTGCCATAAGCATATCCACAAGATAATTACGCAAATCATCATTATCTTCCACTACCAGAATACGCTGTAAAGAGGTTTTTATCTGAGGTACCTCCAAGACCGGCAAGTCAGAAGTTCCCCCCAGTACAACAGCATCCATACGTTCATTCGGCGTTTTTGGAGAGATAAACTTTGCTTTATGCAAATGGGTATTTCCCTTCGGGAAAGTAATTTGCACGCATGTTCCCTGATGTTCAACACTTTGAATATGGATCTTTCCTTTATGCAACTTAACCAGTTTATATACCAGCATCAATCCAATCCCACTTCCGGTCACTTTCAAATTGACTACATTACTACCCCGGAAACAATTTCTGAATAATTTCTTCTGTTCAGATGAAGGAATACCAATTCCTGTATCCTTTACCTCAATACTCCAAGTATTCCCTTCCTCGCAAGCACAAATACACACGCTACCATTCTCTGGCGTGTACTTCAACGCATTTGACAAAATATTCTTCAAGATAGACCCCATTTTGTCACTATCAAACCACACATTCAAATAATCAAAATTACTCTCATAAACAAATCTGACACGCTTCATCTCAGCATATTTGCGGAAAGTAGCACAAACATCATTCATATAAGAATTCAATTCATACTCAGAAACATAAAGAGTAGACGAATATACGTCGATCCGTTCAAAGTTTATCAAGTTGGTTGTCAGCTGAAGCAATGTATTCACATTCTTTAGGGCCATATTCATATGGGGTAATGCCTTCTCTGCCACCATATGGTTTTCAACAACTTCTTCCAGCGGTGCTTTTATCAATGTCAGCGGCGTACGTATATCATGAGCAGTATTAATAAAAAAACGTGTCTTCTCATCAGAAATCTTCTTTTGTTTATGCAACATGATAACACGGAATATGATAATCATAATCAAGACCACCAGAATTGCATACCCCACCATTGCCCACATACTGGCCCACACCGGAGGGGTAATAATGATCTGAATACTCCTTGTTTCATAAGTTTTATACTTCTCCTCATTAGATACAGTACGAATTTGTAACGTATAACTGCCAGGAGGCAGATTTCTAACAACAATCCGATTATCTTGACTCGGACGGGTCCACTCTTTATGATAACCGTCGATTTTCCATGAATAAAGAATATTAGAAGGATAATCATAATTTATGGAAGCCACATCAAGCGAAAAAGTATTTTGACCGTAGGCCAATTCCAGACAATCAGTCTCGTTAATATCCTTCTTCAAGGGAGATCCGTCATCACCAGGATAGACAGGATGATAAGCTATCATAAAATCCCGTAATAACAAACGCGAATAATATGGCTCAGGTATTTCTATGTCTGTCGGAAACTTAACAGCACCATCATTGCCACCAAAGACAAGCGTACTGTTACTGTAAGTTGTGGCAGAACCGGCATTAAAATTTACGCTCATCAGTCCCTGCTCCCGTGTCCAGTTACGGAAAAAATGATCTTTAGGTGAATAAATCGTAATACCATTTTCCGTACCCATCAGGAGATTTTCATCCTGACGCGGAATAATCGTATAAATATTATCAGAAATCAGTGCACAATTATCAGTTCGGTACTGATGAATAAACTTCTTTTTATTGATATCATAAACAAGAAGACCTGCTCCACGAGTACCAATATACAGGATACCATCTTCTCTCTGGTATAATGCACATATATAAGGAGATTCAACAGGCAAGTCAATATACCGGTAAACACCGGATTGCTTGTCAAGCTGATAGAGTCCCATTCTTGTACCAATCCACATTTGACGGGCATTTTTCTCCAGAATGGTGGTGATGGAACTTACTCCCGGATACAAACGAACATTTTTAGTCTCAAGATTAATGCGTTTCAAATGATAATATCCACCGGACCATACATCACCGCCCGAATCCTTTTTAATGTCATAAATATATTGGTCAGGACGTATTCCTGCAATGGCCGCAGGCGAAAGATAGCTTATTTTAAACCCTTTCTTCTTTTCTATCTTATAAATTCCAGACGTAAAACCACCAGCCCATATCACACCAGGAGAGACTTCACACAACGCCAAGAAGATATGATTCTCATCATCCGGCACCGGATCAAAAGAACTAAAAAAAGAACGCCATTCTCTTGTATCGGTCTGATAAAAACTAATTCCATTACTAGTTGCAAACCAAAGGTCACCGTCACTATCTTCTATCACATCATGCACCTGATCATTCACTAACGACCGGTTATTGCCAAGAGAATGCTTTATCAAATCATATCTTCCATAACGATTGTTACGAATGGTAATACCTGTAGGATAATTGGCAAGCCAAATACGCTCTTCCTCATCCACATAGATATCATTGATATTGTTTCCGTTCATCCCATTATAACTGCTATAGTCAGCTGTTATATAAGGTTCACTCTTGCAAGAATTTACATCCAGCTTATATACTCCTTTTCCACCCGTAGCTATCAACAACTCATCAGCATTCAGAGCAACAATCTGATTAATTTCTACATTATTAGGTGAATAACAGGAAGTGATTTTTGAACTTTGACCTATATCATATATAAGTATTCCCTCTTTATAACTGCCCACAAACAGCTGTTTTGAAATAGCATGGTAATAAAGTTCATGCACAGGTGTAGTTATACTTTTCACCACTTCATCAGGAATAAGCTTCAGTTCCCCTTTTTCCACGCCAACACGAAACAGGCCGCTTCCCGTACCTATAAAAAAATGATTGCCATCCGTCTGCTCAATAGTAGCTATTTCACCGTCGACTGGTGTTGGCATATGCGATGTTGTGCCTGTACGAACATTATACCAAGTAATTGTATCCTTATAACACAGCCAAATATGATCATTCTTATCCAGATAACCATAATTAAGGAATGCTTGGGATTTATTTCTAATTAACTCCGGATGTACATAAGCCAATTCAAATTTATCATGTTGAGAATCATACCTGAAAATACGACCTTTCTGACCGATTACCCATAATACATCCCCTCTATCCATATAAAACCAGTTCAAAGCAATACGTGAGTCCAGTTTCATACTGTCATCTGAAAAGGTGTAATGTTTGATATGCTTCCCATCGTAACGATCAACCCCTTCCTGAGTCAAAAACCACATATACCCTCGTCGGTCTTTCTGAATATTGTATATTTTCTGGTTATTCAGACCGTCCTCCAGTCCTATATACTTATAAATTTGCCCCTTACCTAAAGTTCCGTAAACGAGAAGAACTAGAAGTAACAAAGGCTTTCTGAATTTCATAAATATTCTCATGATTGTCGTAAAATATTCCAAAAACACATTTGTAAAAATATGAAAATATTAATCAAATAACAACTGAATAAATTAATAATTATATGTTAATACAAATAATCATGTATCTTTCCAATTTCCGTTTTGGTATACATAAACAGCTTAATTCGCATAAACTCTTGGTTTAACTCTTGGTTTAACTCTCAGTTTAACTCTCAGTTTAACTCTCAGTTTAATTTAGTAGTATAAATCCAACTTTAATCAGCACTAGAGACAAGATAGCCCCATGACAGGTATATAAAAAAAGCTCCGCAAATCAATGATTTACAGAGCTTTTAATCAAGAATACTCGTACTCGAAGCGGGACTTGAACCCG
>ERZ772851.2447-NODE-2447-length-14189-cov-10.780388_pt1 | contig 14189 bp, 10 predicted proteins | sample MGYA00512137_ERZ772851 | MGnify/ENA primary metagenome ERZ772851 (study PRJEB29015, sample SAMEA2737663) | human gut metagenome | biome: human gut; feature: human-associated habitat; material: faeces | place: China | collected 2012 ... | reverse complement strand
TGCTGCTGCGATTCACGGGCACTTGCCTGACGGTGCAGGCGCGCAAATCCTCCGACCCGGCGACGAACGCATACGAGGGCGTGGCGACAGGGTATGTGGAAGAGGATGCTGACGAGTCCTGACCGCGTTCTCCAGCATCCAAATGCGCAGCGCCGTCATTCAGCGCGGCAGCATGTTTTTTGTCGCCCCGTCTCTCTCTCGCGGCAGTCCCGCTGAAATCGCATCAAATTCATAGGAAATCCCCCTTCATCTGGTGGTTAGAAGATGCTAACCTTGATGATACCACCCGCACCGCGTAAGCACAAGCCGGACGGCGAACGAAATTTTCCGAAATCGGCGGATTTTTGCCTGCCCGCGCGTGCCTCCGCCTGACCGGCAGTTAGCGACAACTAATCCCTGCGCGCTCCTCCGCACGGCGAAACACACGCTGCTCCCGCCGCCGTGGAACAGCCGCAAAAGGCGCGGAAAATCAGCAAAATCAATCGGTCACATGAGAAAGGTTTGGAAAACGAAGCATAGCGCCTGTGTTATAATCAAGGTACTTCAAAACAGAGGCGGACAAGGGGGAGCGGTATCATGGACGATCAGAATCGGTGTATGCGGTGCATGGGCCAGAAGGATTCGCAGCAGGAGACTTGCCCGGCGTGCGGATTCAGCGAGAAGGACTTTGTGCCGGAGAAGCATCATCTTCAGCCCCACACCATCCTCAAGGGGCAGTATCTGGTGGGGTGTGCGCTGGGCGAGGGCGGCTTCGGCATCACTTACATCGGCTGGGATATGTTCCTGCATATTCCGGTTGCGATTAAGGAATATTTTCCCTCCGGCGTCGTCATTCGCGATCAGGGACAGCACACGGTCAGCGTGTTCGCGGGGAAGGATGAAGAATCCTTCCTGCAGGGGCGCAGCAGCTTCTTCCGCGAGGCGCAGAAGGTCGCCAAATTCGACAACAACGTCGGCGTTGTGTCCGTCAAAAACTGCTTTTTGGAAAACGGAACGGCGTATATCATCATGGAGTACATCTCCGGCATCAATCTGGGCGCGTACGCGGAGCTGCACGGCGGCAAGCTGACCTTCACCGAAACGCTGAAACTCCTCCGCACGCCGATTTTGACCTTGGAGGAGCTGCACCGCGCGTCAACGTGGCACCGCGACATCAGCCCGGAAAACCTGATGCTTACCAAGGATGGCAAAGTAAAGCTGATTGACTTCGGCTCGGCGATGGAGAGCGACCGCGAGAAGAAAACGCGCGTGCTGATGATTCGCGCGGGCTATTCGCCTGTGGAAATGTATTCCAGCACCGGCGAGGACGGCCCGTACTCCGATGTTTACTCGATGGCGGCGACAATTTACAAGCTGATTACCGGGGTTACGCCGCCGCCCGCCACCGACCGGCTGGATAATGACCCGCTTGTGCCGCCCTCCGCGCTGGGCGTGAAGGACATTTCCCACGCGCAGGAAGCGGCGCTGCTCAAGGGCATGGCGGTGCAGGTGAAGAGCCGCTATCAGACGATGGAGGAGTTCTTTGACGGGCTATACGGCAAGAATGCCCCCGCGCCCGCGCCGAGCCAGCATCAAAAGCGGCTGATGATCGGCATTGCGGCGCTGCTGGTGCTGATTATGGTGGGCGTAGGCGTGCTGCTTGGACGCGGCGGTCAATCCGTGCCGGTAGTAATTACCCAGACGGAAGCCCCGACCGAGCGTCCGACGGAAACAGCCACGCCCGTGCCGTCCGCCGTGGAAACGGCGCTGCGCGATTTCCTGAATGCCAACGGCTGCGCGATTGCGGCGGATGAGGCCATCCCGGCGGATGCGCTGGCGCGAATCGGCGGTGTGCGGCTGCTGGAGGGCAATATCGACTTCACCTTCCTGACGGACGAGGGCGAGCTGGAATATCGCGATTCCTTCTACATGAACCCGTGGCGGCGCGATGATCCGCAAACCCCCGATGTCCGCGGCGAAGCGCTGACGACGGAAATCAACCTTGCAGACTTCGCCTGCTTCCCGAATTTGCAGTATCTGGGCGTGTGGGATATGCAGGCGACGAACCTCGACGCGCTGTCGAAATTGCCGTGCCTGACGACGCTCGTGCTCGACCACTGCGGCTTGACGGAAAGCGACCTGCTGACCATCGCGCAGCACGCGCCGCTGCTGACGACCCTGAACATCAGCAACAGCAGCATCACGAGCGTTGCGGCGCTGGCAAGCCTGACGAAGCTGGAGCGCCTGATGATCAGCAACACCGGCGTAACGACGCTGACCCCGCTGGCGAACCGGACTATCCGGCAGCTGATGACCGAAAATACCGCCATTGTGTCCATTAACGAACTGCGCGGCACGCGGCTGGCAAAGTGCATCCGGCAATGGAATTGCCCGATTGTCACGGACGGATACGACCTGCTGGGCGAAATGCCGCAGCTGGAGGAAGTCACCATCAACGGCGACGAAAGCACCGACAAATCGCTTGTGCTGGATTTGTCTCCGCTGGCGAACGCGCAAAACCTCGTGTGGCTGGACGTTGGCCATGTCGGCGTGCAGGACATCAATTTCGTGAGCCGCCTGCCCAATCTGCGCTATCTGCTGATTGCCACGAGCAACCTGACGAGCATGATGATTGGCGAGGCGACCCTGCCCGAAACCCTTGCGTACATCGACTTTGGCGGCAACCGCATCACCAGCCTGGAGGAGCTGCACCTTGAGCGCCTGACGAAGCTGGAATACATCAGCCTGCACGCCAATTTCATCACCGACTTTTCGCCGATGGAACAGTGCACCGCCACGGAAACGTGGATTACCGACCAGCACAGCCCGGATATGCTGCTGGGATGGCTTGGTACGTCGCTGCGGGAGGCGCTGAATCTGCCGCCCAAGGCGTTCATCACGCAGAAAATGCTGGATAACGTAATCGGCGTGACCGTGCGCGACGGCGAAATCGAGTGGGTGTTCTACGAAGAGCAGAAGAATCACGATGCTTGGCAGCGCCGCGAGCGGGAAGTCAACAACTGGGGCAAGTATATCGACAAATACAGCGACAACTGGAGTGATCCGCTGTTCCTGACGCCCAACCCGACAGACGCTGACCTGCCGACCATGAATCTCGATTCGTTCGACCTGAGCGAATTGCAGTATTTCCGCCACCTGCACTACTTCCAGCTGCGCAACCAGCAGGCGGAAGGCACTTGGGTGCTGCCGAAGCTGCCGATTCACTGGCTGATTTTGTCTAACTGCGGCTTGACGGACGCGGATATGCCGTACATCACTGCCATCAACGTGGATGACGGCGAACGCTATAACGAGCTGTACAATCTGAATCTGGGGGATAACGCCATTACGTCCCTGTCGGGCATGGAGCGGCTGGCGACACTGAACGTCTTGCTGGTGCAGCGCAACGCTATCCGCGATTTGTCCCCGCTAAGCGACCTGACGCGCATCCATTCGCTGAATATCAGCTGGAATCCCGGCATCACGAGCATTGAGCCGCTGGCGCAAGGAATGCGGGAGACACTGGTGAATCTGGACATGGCGGGTCTGGCAGTGGATTTGACCCCCGTCGGCGGCATGGAGAATCTGGATCACCTGCGCATCGGCGACGACTGGAACAGCCATCGCATTTCGCTGGATTTAGCCCCGCTGTCCGGGCTGACGGGCTTGAAGTACCTGCATGTTCTGGGCGCGAAGGTGGATAACGTGGAAGCAATCAGCAGCATGAGCGGCTTGATTTGCATTGACCTGCAGAACTGCGGCATGACCTCCGCCAAGCTGACTGCCCTCAACGGACATCCGCTGACGACCGAAATCAATCTGGAGCGGAACTTCCTGCGCACGCTGGATGAACTGGATTTATCGACGCTGCCGCAGCTGAAGGAAATCGCCCTCGACGGCAACGCCATCAGCGACTTCTCGATGTTTGACGGCACGGCGATCACCGTGTACGGGCGGGATTGGCAGAACGCTGCTTACTAAAGCGACTATATAATAGGAAGGGAGACTGGCTATGTCCGCACCGATGATCCTGGCGGAAAGCGAAGTGGAGCGGATTATCCGCCTGTCGCGCAACGCGGAATTTGCCCGCGCGTATCTGGAAAAGGGCATCCGCGTGCCGACGTTCCCGGAAATCCTCGCGGAATATTCCGGCATCACCGATGCTTCGGCGCTGCGGGAGAAGCTATGCACCCGCCTGCAGGGCATGATTGGCGAGCCGAACGCCGCGTCAATCCGCCGCAAAGTGTCCGTCTGGTTCACGGGCAAAACCGCGCCGGAAAACCGCGGTCAGCTGGTGCGCATCGTGTTCGCGCTGGACATGAGCGACGAGCAGGCGCAGAATTTTCTGGCGTGCGCGGGCGGCGGCTGCCTGCATCAGCGCAATCCTATCGAGTTGGCGTACCTCTACGCGCTGCGCAGCCGCATCAACTACAACGAGGCGTGCCACCTCATCGAGCGCATCCGCCATATTGCCATCGGCGGACAGGGCAAAACCGAGGTGCTGGAGAACGAGTTCACCAAAATCCGCGGGGAAGATGAATTTGTGGATTTCATCAGGCAGCAGCGGATGAATCTGGGCGCGCTGCACAACACCGCCTACGAGTATTTTCAGGAGTACATGGAGGTGCTCACCAAGCCGCCGGACAGCTTCCCCCACCTGCCGGAGCGCGCATACAGCGTGCGCGAAATTGTGCAGATGTACTTGAAGCCCCCCGCGGGCAGCAGCAGCGTGCTTGGCAAAACCCTGCGCGCCCACTGGCCGGACGAAAAAACGCTCTCGCAGATTGCCAACCGGCGGCAGGATGTGCCGCGAAAAGTGCTGATTCTGCTGTTTCTGATTACCGACGGGGCGGAAAACAGCCTGTATGTGAACGACGCCGCCGTCAGCGACGATGCGCGCGTGCTGTTTGACGACCGCTACCGCCGCGTGAACCAAATGCTGGATGACTGCGGATACAGCCAGCTTGACCCGCGCAACGTGTTTGACTGGCTGATGCTCTACTGCATGTACGACCACGGCGAGCTGAACGGCAATGAGCGCCTGCAGGCTGTCCTGCGGGAGACGGAAGAGAATGACGCTCTGGGAGGGAATGCCACATGACGATGCCCTATGCCTGCACGCGCTGCATGATGCCGACGGAGGAAGCCGTCTGCCCGGTGTGCGGGGCGAAAACGGAGAACGCACAGCGGATTCGCGATGCGCTGCCGCCGCAGACCATCCTGCATGGGCAGTATCTGCTTGGTGCGGCGCTGGGCGGCGGGGGATTCGGCACGACCTACCGCGCCTTGAAGCTGGAGAGCGTCGATCCCGTGCGCGGCGAAATGGTGGCGGTGAAGGAGTACTTTCCGCACAGCATTGCCGCCCGAAGCGATGACGGCAGGGTCGTCCCGCAGCGCAATGATGCCAAGCTGTTCACCAACTGGCGCGATAAGTTCGTGACGGAATACAACATGCTGCTGGAAGCCTCGCGCTGCCCGTCGGTGGTGCAGGTGCTGGATTTGTTCGAGGAAAACAATACCGCGTATCTGGTGATGGCGTACGTCGAGGGCGAAACGCTGGCGCATCGGGTGCGCGAACAGGGCGCAATCCCGCCGGAGGAGCTGATGCGGATGATGAAGCCGTTCATCGAGAATCTGCGGATGCTGCACGAGAAGAAAATCATCCACCGGGATATAAAGCCTGCCAACATCATCCTCAAGGGCGGCGATACCCCGATTTTGCTGGATTTCGGCAGCGCGCGCCCCAACGACCCCGATTTGCGCAAGACCATCCTCATTAGCAAAGGCTACGCGCCGCCGGAGCAGTACGAGGAGAACAGTCTGCAAGGCAACTGGACGGACGTCTATGGTCTGTGCGCGACGATGTACTTCGCCCTGACCGCCCAAGAACCCGCCGACGCGCTGGAGCGCAAGTACGACATCAAGGTGAAGGGCAGCGACCCGCTTGTGCCCATCCAGAAGCTGTGCCCGAGGCTGAAAAGCCAGTGGGCGGATGCGCTGATGGCGGGGCTTGCAATGGAGTCCGGCGAGCGCCCGTCGTCTTTCACGAAGCTGGAAACGGCGCTCTTCAGCGAAAGCAAGCCGGATGCGCCGAAGCCCGCGCCCATCATCGACAGCGTGCAGACGACCCGCGCCCTGCTTGCTGCCAAGCGTGCCGGGAATCTGCTCAAGCGCTTTTCGCCGCAGAAGTACGAGGGCATCCTGCGCGAAATCGACCGCATCAGCCGATTGAGCAGCATCGCGCAGCAGGCAGAGAGCCTCCAGCAGCTTTTGCAGGGCAGCGGCGTTATCTTCCGCCTGCTGACCAATGGCTTCCGCAAAGCCTGATTTTGCTCTGCCGCCGCAAACCGTCCTGCACGCCCGCTATCTGCTGGGCGACACGCTCGGCGGCGGCGCGCTCGGCATCACCTACCGCGCCGTGCAGCTGGATGCCCCCGCGCGCGGCAGGGTGGTCGCCGTGAAGGAGTTTTTTCCGCGCGCCCTTGCTGTCCGGGCGGCTGACGGCAGCGTGCAGCCCATGCCCAAAGGTGCGGCGGATTTTGCCATGTACTGCGCGCGGTTCGTGCGGGGATACCGCTTTCTGCACGCAAAGGCGAACTGCCCGCCGCTTGTGCCCCTGCTGGATTTGTTCGAGCAGAACGGCACGGCGTATGTGGTGATGGCGTACATCGAGGGCGAAACGCTTTTGCAGCGGGTGAAGGCGCATGGGGCAATCCCGCCGCGGGCGCTGATGCGGATGATGCGCCCGTTTCTGCACGATTTGGCGGCGCTCCACCAGCGGAAAATCATCCACCGCGCCATCATGCCCCGAAACATCCTCCTGCGCGGGGAAAATCCGCCGATACTGCTGGATTTCGGCGGTGCGCGCCCGGAGGATGACTGGCCGCTGAGGCGCTGCCCGGTACTGCGGGGACGCGGGTATCTTCCGCCGGAGCAAATCTGCCAAAGCAGACAAGGCAGCTGGACGGACGTGTACGCCCTGTGCGCGACGATGTACTACGCCATGACCGCCAAAGAGCCCGCCGACGCGCTGGAGCGCCTGTTCGCTGCCAAAACCGGCAAGGATGAACCGCTTGTTCCCATCCGCACGCTGTGCCCGAAGCTGCCGCGAAAACAGGCGGATGCGCTGATGGCAGGGCTTTCGCCGGATTCCGCCGCACGTCCGGCTGACTTCGCCGCGCTGGAATCCGCCCTGTACGGCAGCAAAATTCCGCATTTCGCATTCCGCATTCCGAATTGGTGCGCGCGGAAATGAGCGGGAAAACCCGCCATCATCAAGTGCTATAATTCCCAGTGAAAGCAAGCCCCGCCGACCAAAGCGGAGCACGATAGAAGGAGGAAAATCCATATGATTATGAAGCAGTGCAGCGCCGGCCATTTCTACGACGCAGAACGCTACGACAGCTGCCCCTACTGCGGCACGAACGAGGACAAGGTGCACACCCAGCCGAACGTGATTCCGGTGGACAACGGGCTTGAACCGACCGTTCCCGTGAATCCGACCACGGGATTTGGCGGCGGCGAGACAATCGGGCTGGATATGTCCAAGGAGGTGCGCCCGGTCGTTGGCTGGCTGGTGTGCATCGAGGGCCCCGATCGCGGCCGCTCCTACGAAATCCACAAGGAAAACAACTACCTCGGCCGCTCGGTGCAGATGGACATCTACATCGCCGGCGATGCCACCATCTCCCGCGACAGCCCGATGGTCGTCACCTACGACGCGAACAGCCGCAGCTTCTACTGCGGATTCATGGGCGGCCGCTCCATCGTCCGCCTGAATGGGATGCCCCTGCTTTCCACCACGCAGCTCAAGCGCGGCGACATCATCGAGCTGGGCAAAACGAAGCTGATGTTCGTTCCCTTCAGCAGCGATGCCTTCGATTGGGACTGGACGCAGGAGTAAGGGGAGGAACACAGCATGAGGGCGAAAAAGTTGTTTTCCATCCTTCTGGCAATGATGCTGATGCTCTTTACGCTTTTCCCGATTCAGGCGGTGCTTGCCGAAACGACCAATCAGCCCTCACAAACCACCAGTACCGCAGAGCCGCCTGCAAGCTCTGCGGTACCCACCCAGCGGTCTGACATGCCCGCGCCCACGTCGGGCGCTGAACCCGGTGTGGAAACACCTGTGGACGTGTCGGGGCAGCTGGGTTTTTTTGTTCAGCAGTATGGGCTGATGGTGCTCCTTGCGCTGGCGGTGATTGTGCTCGTGGTGCTGATTGCGCTGCTTGCGCGGTCGAAAAAGAAGAAGCCCGCGAAGATGGGGCAGACCAAGCCGGTGCAGCCGATAGGGGACGCCCCCCAAGCGCAGCAGCTGCTTGGCAGCCCGGAGCGCCCTGTCGTTGCGCAGGTCGGCAATCTCCACAACATCGGGCAGCGCGCCTATCAGCAGGACGCGTTCGGCGTGTCGCCCCTGCTGGACGAGAAAATGCGGTTTCAGTCAAGGGGCGTGCTGGCGGTGCTTGCAGACGGCATGGGCGGCATGAAGGGCAGCGGCGAATTGAGCCAAGCAGCGGTGTACACGGCGCTGAAGCGATTCCCGCACATGCCCGGTGACATGCGCGAGACGCTGGCGAGCCTGACCTCGGATATCCTGAACATGGTGCAGACGCATTTTGCAGATTCGGGCGCGGGCTCGACGCTGATTATGGCGAACATCCGCGGTGGAATGCTGGACTTCATCAGCATTGGTGACAGCCGGATTGCCCTCCTGCGCAGCGGAAAGCTGATGACGCTCAACCGCGAGCACAATTATGCCGCAACCCTGCATCAGCAGGCGGCACAAGGGCTGCTTTCGTGGCAGGAAGCGACAGAAAACCTGCGCCGCCGCGCCTTGACCAGTTATCTGGGGCAGGGGACTGAACCGGCGATTGATTTCCCCGCCGAGCCGATTCGTTTGCAGTGCGGCGACATGATTGTGCTCATGTCCGACGGCGTTTACGGCACGCTGGATGACGGAACGCTGGAAAGGCATCTAATCCGAAGCAAAAATGCGATGGAGGCGGCGGAAGCGATTGAAAAGGAAGTGCTGTCCGCGTGCAAGCGGAATCAGGACAACTTCACGGCGGTGCTGATTGAGATTCGCGACGAGCTGGAAGTGTGGGATGAAATCAATGCGAAAAAGGAGAGAAAACCATGAAACAGTGGATGCGCAGGTTTTTCGCGGTGCTGATGATGGTTTGCCTGCTGGCGGGCAATGCCGCGTGGGCGGAAAAGGCGCTGGATGGAAACGGCCTGACCGGCTTGCAGGAGCGCGAGAAAAAGCCGGATGTATCCAGCATGGCGGACGCGTCGATGGATAACAAATCGTCCGCAAAGGCGACCTTTGAGGGCGGCTGGCTCGGCGTTTATGACAACAATCATCTGGTGACGATGGCAGTCTGCTACATCGACGACAGCATTATCGCCGTGAGCAGCGATAAACTGCGGGAATACGCCGCGCGCGGGACGACGCTGGCGCTGTACGACTTCATGGAGGAAAAATCGTACAGTGTGCGCGTGGGCAAGGAGGAAAATTCCGTCATCCGGTTTGTCCTTGATGGCGCGCATGATATTCCCAGCCTGTACATGGGCGACAACGTGGCATACGGCGAAACCATCGGGCTGTCCGGCGGCGAAATGGACGGCACCATAAGCGGCTTTGTGCAAAAAGACGCGGATGGGCTGACCATTATGCCGGAAGTGGTGGCGGCGACGCGCCCAGCAAAGGGCGAACTGTTCGGCGCATACAGCGGATCAGCGCTGGCGCAGGGCAGCCCGATTTTCGGGTCAAGCAGCGATGGCACGGTTGTGATGCTGGGGCTTGCGGACAAAAACCACCGCTATCTGGATTTGAATGCGTATTATGACCTTGCGGAAGCAGCGGAGCATCCGACCGCTGCCCCCACCGCCGCACCGACGGAATCCCCCGCAGCCGAATCCCAGACGCAAACCGTGCTCTACGTCATCATCGGCGTTCTCGCGGCGGCAGTTGTCGCCCTTGTTCTCACGCGCGGCAGGAAGAAAGACGGCATAAATCAGCAGGAGGAAGCTGAAACACAGCGTTTCCAGCAGCCGGAAGAAAAGGATGCCCCCACTCAGCAACTGCCGGTGGAGGAGAAGCCGCAGCCCCGCGTCGCGCTGGCGTGCATCGGCGGCGCATTGCAGGGCATGACGTTCCCCATTTCCTCGCGCGTCGTCATCGGGCGTGACCCGAAGCACTGTTCCATCATCTACCCCAAGGACGCCCATGGCATCAGCAGCGTGCACTGCGCGGCAGAACCCACGGCGGACGGGAAAATCATCCTCATCGACCTCGGCTCGACGTATGGCACGATGGCGGGCGGGCAGCAGCTGACGGCGGGCAAGGGCGTGACGCTTCATCCCGGCGACGCCTTCACGCTCGGCGGAAAAGAGAACGTGTTTGTGGTGCGCTGCCTGTAATCCGCATCAGAAAGGAGCATTGCCTTGAAGTGTCCCTATTGTTTTCGGGAAATCCCCTTCAGCACCGTCTGCCCAGCGTGCGGCAGGGAGCTGCATTTCGGCGGCAACACGCAGTTTCTGGCGGAGGTGCAGCAGGGGCGGCTGGGCGTGAAGGACATCTTCGCGCAGACCCTCAAGCGCCATAAAAAGGGCGATGCCTTCCGCTCCCTGACGCGCCGCCCCGCGCTGACGGCGGAAATGCTGGAAACGTGGCAGCGCCCGTGGATGTTCCTGCGCCTGTTCGGGATGCTGCTGATTGCGACGGTGCTGCTGACTTTCGCGGCGGAGACGATGGTGTATATTTCGCCTAAACTCAAGATGGAGTTTAATTTCCCGCTGTCTGTCATTGCCAACATTGTCGGCAGTACGGTGATTCCGTGGACGATGGTGCTCTTTATCTGGGAGATGGACATGTATGGCAATCTCTCCATCTTTGATTTGCTGGGGCTGCTGCTTGTCGGCGGGCTGGCGAGTATTGCCATCGCGTCACCGCTTTTTCGGCTCATGGAGCATGTGTTTTCGCTGAAAGGAGACTACGCAGATTCGTGGGCGGCGGTAGCAGAAGAACCCGCAAAAATCCTGATTTGCATTCTGTTTATCCTGCTGTCAAGGCGCAAACTGAACGCGCTGGATGGGCTGGTGATTGGCGCGGCGGTTGCATCCGGATTCGCCTTCATCGAAACAACGCAGTATGGCTATGTCAATGGGCTGACCACGATGGAAACGCGGAACTTCTGGACGCTGTTCTCTAATCACCTGCTGTTTACAACCCCGGTTTTGGGCGCACTGGGGCTGGCGGCGAACGGGGAACGCCTGAAACTGCGCCATTTCCTGAACTGGCGGGTGATTCTCTGCCTTGCGCTTGGCATGGGCTGCCACGCACTCAATAATGCCAGCAAGGAGTACTTGCCGATTTCCTACTGGTTTCTCACGGTAACGATACTGACCATTGGCGATTATCCGCTGTTCATGAGTCAACTGATTGTCGCGCTTGTCGAGTGGACAGCGCTGCTCCTTGTGCTGCGCGGCGGCATCCGCCAAGCCTTGGCGGCGAGCGAGCGCGGCAAAACAATGGCGTACATGGAACATTACGGAAAAATCGACGCGGCGAAAGTGTCTGACACGCCGGATACGCCGATGCTCTGCGGGCAGGCGGGTTCATTCAGCGGGCAAAAGCTGCGTGTGCCGAGAAACAAGCCGATTTCGATGGGGCGGGAGGCATCCTGCCAGCTGGTGCTTGCATCCAAGCAGGTCAGCCGGAAGCACTGCGAGGTGCGGTTGACGGCGGATGGGCTGGTTATTCGCGACCTGAACTCCGCCAACGGCACGAAGGTCAACGGCGCACGGATTCCGCCGCAGCAGGATGTTCCGCTGAAGCGCGGCGACCGGGTGGAAATCGGCTCGAAGGACGAATGCTTCGTCATTCAATGAGAAAGGGGGAAAAAGCCTAAATGCAGCACGAATTGAAAATCAGCTTTCGCGATGTGATGACACCCGCCTTCCGCCGTCATGCACGGGGAGAAGCCTTCCGAACGCTGACACGCCAGATGGAAAACCCGCAAAAAGCCGTCCGCCAATGGCAAATGCCGTGGATGTACCTGCGCCTGTTCGGCATCCTGCTGCTGATGGCGGCGGTGTGCCTTGCCTGTATTTGGCTGGACATTGGCGCACTGCCCGCGCCGTACATCTACGCCTTCTTCTGGTGCGGATCGCTTTTTCCGCTGACGCTGGCAATGTTCCTCTGGGAGCTTGACCCCTTCGTGAATATCTCGATTTTCGAGATGATGGGGCTGGCGCTGCTCTCCGGCGTGGTTTGCGTGCTGTTCGGCACGCCGGTGGATAACAGCATCATCAGCGGCTATTTTGCCCCGGTTTGGGGCTATGTGAAGGACAGCGTTTTGATGCTGGGCGTGCTCATCCTCGTGCTGGTGTGCACCCGCAAGCGGATGTACGGGCTGGGCGGCTTGGCGCTTGGTGCGGCTATCGGCGCGGGGTACGCGCTGTTCACCATGCTGATGGCATCCATCGTGGACATGCCGATTGTGGAAACGCCCACTGGGCTGGCACGTGATTTCAGCGGGCTGACGAACGCCATCAGCGCAAGCGTGCCGATGATCTTCGGCAATCACGCGCTGTGGTTCGCGCCGGTCGCGGGGGCGCTGGGACTGCGCATGAGCGGCGAGAAAATCAACATTCGTCATTTTGCGGATGTTCGCGTCATTCTCCTGATTCTGCTGGGCTTTGCCGAAAATTATCTGATGAACAGCGCCAAATCCCCCTTCGGCTGGACGTTCCTGAACGCGGATTTGATTGCCTTCACGCGCACGGATGCCATTGAGGTGAAGCACGTCATCGTGCTGGCCATCGGCATGGCGGCGCTCATCAGGACGATTCGCCTGTGCGTCACGCAGGCGCTCACCGTCGGCAGCGGCGCGGTGGTCGGGCGCAAGGCGCGCACAGGTCGGCTCATCGGCATCAGCGGAACGTATGCGAACCGCGTGGTGACGCTATTCGATGGGCAGGAGCTGCGCGTCGGGCGCGAAACGGGCAAGCACATGCTCACCCTGCACGGCGAGGGGGTCAGCCGCGTGCACTGCCTGCTCACCCTGCGGGAGGGCAGCATCATCGTGCGCGATTTGGGCTCGTCCAACGGCACATGGCTCAATGGCAAGCGGCTGACGAGCAAACAGGATACCCCTATCAGCAAAGGGGATGTGCTTGCCATCGGTTCGCCGAAAGAAAGGTTTGAGGTGCAATGAAGTACAGCTATGCGGCGGTGTCGGACGTAGGCAAGCGCGAAATCAACGAGGATGCGCTGGAGGTGCGCGCCGGGCGATGCTATCTGGCGTGTGCGCTTGGCGACGGGCTGGGCGGACAGGGAAGCGGCGATTTTGCGTCGAAGCTGGCGACGGACGTGTCCATCCGGCGGATGAGCGGGTTTCTGCCCGCTGGCCGGCGCACGCTGGACGCCTGTGTGCGGGAAGCAAACCGCCTCATCCGCGACCAGCAGGAGGAGCAGCACTGCCGGATGATGACGACCCTTGCGCTCCTGCGCTTGAGCGGCGCGCGCGCACAGCTGGCGTACGTCGGCGACACGCGCATCTACTGGATTCGCGGCGGAGAAATCATCTACCAGAGCAAAGACCACAGCATCCCGCAGATGATGGTGACGTGCGGCGAAATCACCTACGACCAGATTCGGGGGCATGAAAGCCGAAATCTGCTGACGCGCGCGCTTGGCTACAAGGACGACGTGACGGCGGAGCATTTCGCGGGCAGAATCCGGCGCGGAGACCGTCTGCTGCTGTGCACCGACGGCTTCTGGGAATGGGTGCTGGAGGCGGACATGGTGGCGTGCGCACGGGGCAAAACCGCGCAGGAATGGCTGAACGGCATGTGCGCGCTGATTGCGCAGCGCTGCGACGAGGAAGCAGACAATTACAGCGCCATTGCGATTGTGGCGGAATAAAATCAGCGGGGCTGCAAGCGTGCCAAATGCGCTTTTGCAGCCCTATTTTGATGCGCCATGAGGTGCTTGGCAAGGAATTGGGGGGATTTTTGGGCTTTTCAAATGCGGATTTTCGTGGTAAAATGGACGATAGGGGAATTTGCGATTTTTCCCCACCACCTCTGTTCGCGATGCGGATTTTGGCGTGTGTTTTTTACCTATGCGACTTGATTTTTCATGTTGCAGGGGGATTTCGCTCCTGCGGGAGCGACCAAAGGGCTTTGCGATCGCCCTTTGGAAA
>ERZ772851.2425-NODE-2425-length-14321-cov-2.514019_pt1 | contig 14321 bp, 11 predicted proteins | sample MGYA00512137_ERZ772851 | MGnify/ENA primary metagenome ERZ772851 (study PRJEB29015, sample SAMEA2737663) | human gut metagenome | biome: human gut; feature: human-associated habitat; material: faeces | place: China | collected 2012 ... | reverse complement strand
CAGGCGGTTGCGCATGTACATCGTCAGCAGGAAACCCTCGATGTCGAGCGCCGGGTTGAGGCCGCTCTTGACCTTGCGGATGGTGTTCAGCAGTTTAGAAAGCCCTTCGAGGGCGAGGTATTCGCACTGCACGGGGATGAGCACCGTATCGGCGGCCGTGAGGATATTGACGGTGGTGTAACCCAGCGAAGGGGAGCAGTCGATGAAAATGTAGTCGAACCTTTCGCGCACGGCGTCCACGATGCGCTTCATCACATGGTGGGCGTTCTCCAGTTTGGGCAGCTACCAGGTCTATCGACGAGGGCAGCAGCCACAGGTTCTTCACGTCGGGGCTTTGCAGGATGACCTCCTCGGGTTTCCTGAGCCCGGCGATGCACTCGTAGATGCCTTCGAGGTTTATGTCGAAGCCCAGTCCGGAGGTGGCGTTGGCCTGCGGGTCGGCGTCGAGCAGCAGCACCTTCTTGCCCAGCAGGGCCAGCGATGCCGCGAGGTTGATGGCCGTTGTGGTCTTGCCCACGCCGCCTTTCTGATTCGCTAAAGCGATAACCTTTGCCATGTTTCAATCGGGTTTATAATCGGGCAAATTTAATGATTTAAAATGGAAATCCATAACCGTAACCGAAATTTGCTGATCTTTTCGGGAAATGGGCTGCGGCCCCGCCGGCGCAAATAAATTTGCTTTTGCCCTTGACTTGCACTATCTTTGGGCTCGGAACGAATTGATAGCAACAGCCTGTTATGACAGAAAAAAAACAAGGGGTTCCCGTGCAGGAACCCGTGCCCGCCGAAGAGCCTGCAAAGGCGGGGGACAATAATAAGATATGGCACTACAACGGAAAATTCCCCGTGGTGGTGGACTACCTGGTTTTCTTCGGCATCTTCCTGCTGGCGCAGGGCCTGGGGACTGCCGTGGCATGGCTGGCGGGGTGCAAATGGCCCGATCCGGAGCTGCTGGCCAGCCCCGACGAGGCGATAAGCACGGCGGAGCAGATCGCCGCCGGGCATTTCAATGCCGTGACCTATTTCGTGTCGATGTCCGTGACGCTCGCGGGATTCCTCTTCTACCGCAGGCGAAGGCACGGCCCCACGGTCGTGGCGCGTTTCTCCCGGCGCGGGCTGAATCCCGTGCTGTTGCTCTGGGGGGTGTTCTTCATGCTCTCGACCTCGGTCGTGCTGGAGCCGTTTCTGAGCCTGATGCCCGAGGTGCCGAACGTCTACGGGCGCGGGGCGTGGGCGATCGTGACGGTCGTGGTGATGGCCCCGCTTTTCTAAGAGGTGATCTTCCGCGGTGTACTGCTCGAATCGACGCGCGTGCGGTACGGCGTGGTGGCCGCATGGCTGCTCTCGTCGGCCATCTTCGGCATCGTGCATGTCCATCCCACGGTGGTGGTGAACGCCTTTGTCATGGGCCTGGTGCTGGCCTTCATCTACCTGCGCACCGATTCGCTCTGGTCTGCGATCATACTCCATGCAATCAACAACGGCATAGCCTACCTGGCGCTGATTGCCGGACACGGTAATTCCATGCTCATCGACATGGTCGGTAGCCGGACGCTCTACGTGCTGTTGTATATCGCGGCGCTGGCCGTCTTCGCCGTTTCGGGTTACATGATGCTCGTGTCGCTGCGCCGTCTGAAGGCCGAGGAGAAAAATCGCGGCGCGGCGTAATAATCTGGGCGGAGGCTGCGTTAGTTACGAGTAAAAACAGTATCTTTGTCCTCCGGATTATGACTTTGCGAACGAAAATAGCGGTCGTGGCGGCTACGTTATTCCTGGCCGGTTGCCAGGAACTGCCCGGCTATTTTGCCAGCGATACCACGCTGGCGCGGGCGGGCGGCAGCGAACTGAAGATGCGCGATGTCGAGTCGGTAGTCCCGAAAGGGGTTACGGGCGAGGACAGCGCGGCCTTCATGAAGGTCTATGTCGACCGCTGGGTGCGCAAACAACTCAAATTGCAGGAGGCCGAGATCCTTTTTTCCGCCTCGGCGGACGATATCGACAAGATGGTCGAGGAGTACCGGCAGGCGCTGCTGATCCGCAAGCTGGATCAGCATTACGTCGACCGCAGCATCGACACGACCTTCACGGAGAACGAGATCGCGGCCTATTACAACGCGCACAAGGCCGATTTCCGGCTCGACCGTACGTTGGTCAAAGGGCGGATCGTGCAGTTCGGCGAAGGGTACCGCCAGGCGCGCAAATTGCGGGAGCTGATGGGGACGAAGAGCGAAGCCCGGCAGCAGGATTTCCGGGACATATGTGCGAAGAACGACTTTACGGTCACCGATTTCAGCGACCAGTGGGTGGATTTCCCGGAATTTCTGAGTTACCTGCCTACGCTCCGGTCGCAGAACTACGACCCGGTGCTCGCATCGACGGCCGTGCAGGAGATGCGCGACAGCCATTCGCACTACTATTTCCAGATCGACGCCGTGCGCCGCGAAGGGGAGCCCATCCCGCTCGAACGGCTGCGGGGGACGATCCGCCGCATCCTCTTCAACCAGCGCCAGAGCGAGATCATCCGCAGCCACGAGGAGGAACTTTATAACCGGGCGTGCGAAGGCGGGAGCATAAAGATTTTCGAAAACGAGAATACAAACGATAAAGAAAAAGAATAATGTTGAAAAAAGGTATGCTGGGGGCGGCTTTCGCCCTGCTCGTTGCCGGGGCCGGGGCGTTCGCGCAGAAACAGCAGGTGATGCTCGACAAGGTGGTCGCCGTCGTAGGGTCTTCGTCCATCCTCCATTCCGAAGTGGCGGAGTATGCCCGGCAGCTCACGGCCCAGCGCCGTGCCGAAGGATATACCTCCGACCGTGACCCGATGAACGAGGCGCTCGAGGCACTGATGACCCAGAAACTGCTCTTCAACCAGGCGCAGATCGACTCGGTGAAGATCAATGCGGGCGACATCGCCACGCATGTGGAACAGCAGATTCAGAATATGATCGAAACCGAGGGGTCGATCCCCAAACTCGAGGCCAAGCACCACATGGCCATTTTCAGCATTCGCGAGAACATGCGCCAGCGCTATGAGGAGCAGTCTTATGCCTCTTCCATGCAGAGCGAGGTCGTGAGCAAGGTGTCGGTCATTCCCGGCGAGGTCGAGCGTTTCTACAAGTCGATCGACAAGGACAGCCTGCCGACCGTGGCCGAACAGTATGTCTACGCCCAGATCACCCGTTTCCCCAAGTCGATCACCGAGGCCAAGCAGCGCACGCGCGAGCGCCTGCTCGACATGCGCGAACGGATCATTACCGGCAAGGCGAAATTCGAGAACCTGGCACGCATGTATTCGCAGGATCCCGGGACGATGATGCGCGGCGGCGAGATGGATCCCACCGAGCTCAACGGACTGGAAGCGCCGTTCGCCGACGCCCTCGAGAACATGAAGCCGGGGCAGATATCGGAGGTCGTCGAGACCCGCTACGGACAGCATATCATCCAGTTGCTCGACAAGCGCGGCAGCCTCTACCATTTCCGCCATATCCTGCTGCGCCCGGTCTATACGATGGACGAGCTCAACGAAGGGGTCGTGTTCCTGGACAGCATCGCCAACCAGATACGCAAGGATTCCCTCTCGTTCGACAAGGCCGCCCTCCAGTTCTCCGACGACGCCACGTCGAAGATGAACGGCGGTATCGTCTCGAACCACGACATCCTGGAGCGTTTCAATGCCTTCGAGGCCAAGCTCACCGTGACGAAGTTCCTGCGTGAGGATTTCGCGCACTTCGGTGCTCTGGACGACTACAACGCCCTGATCCGCCTCAAACCGGGCGAGATCTCGCCGGCATTCCTGACCGAGGACATCATGGGCAACCAGCTGGCCAAGATCGTCAAACTGGTGGAGATCATTCCCACGCATGTCGCGTCGCTCAACGAAGACTATCTCCGCTTGGAGGAGATGGCGCTCAATGCCAAGCAGGAGCGGGTGTTCAAGGAGTGGCTGACCAAGAAGATCGACGCCATGTACGTTTACATCGCCCCCGAATTCCGCGACGGGGAGTTCGAGAATAAAAGCTGGGTGAAATAAACCGTGCGCAGGCTCTTTACCATAGCTGCCGTCGTGCTGGCTGCGGGCAGTGTGATTTTCGCCCGCAGCGGGATGCAGGCACCCGGCCAGGAGCCCGAGCCCGAGAAGAAACTCATCGACCTGAAGTCGGACAACATGGGCCCCATAGCCCCCGGCGACTCGGTGATCTTCCTGGTCGGCAATTTCGCCGCGCAGCATAACGGCGCTGTCATTACGTGCGACAGTGCCGTGCGTTATTCGGACATGCGGATCGAGTTCTTCGGCAATGTCCTCATCAACAAGAATACGACCTATATTTACGGCGACCGCGCCGAATACAACGGCGAGCTGAACGAGGCACGGGTCTATTCCGACATCGTCAAGGTCGTCGACGGCGATGCCACGCTCTATACCTACCGGTTTGTCTTCAACACGAAGGAGAATATCGGCCAGTTCGCCGACGGTGGCGTGCTGATAAACCGGGACAACCGGCTCGAATCGGTGCGCGGCTACTATTATGCCAACACCAAGGATCTCGTTTGCGTAGACCGCGTCGAGATGCGTAACGACGAATACGAACTCAAGGGCGACTCGGTGGTCTACAACATGGCCACCGACAACGCTTTTTTCTTCGAGAATACCAACATCTGGAACAAGGACGGCGACTACCTCTATGCCGACCGGGGCGCGTACGACAAGGCCGATACGCTTTACCGGGTTACGCGCAACGGTTATGTGCTGACCGAGAAACAGGAGATGTGGAGCGACAGCATCGACTATTTCCGCGCCAAAGACCACGTGGTGCTGTGGCGGGACATCCAGATTGACGATACGGAGCACAAAGTACTCGCCTTCGGCGATTACGGCGAGTATTGGAAGGAACCGGGCGATATATTCCTCACGCGGCGACCCTCGGTGGTGAGCTACGACCTTACACAGGGCGATTCGCTCTTCATGCGTGCCGACTCGATGTTCCTCTTTACGGTCAATGAGAATGCCCGGCGCCGGGCAGAGGAGAAGGCCGCGGCCGATTCGCTTGCGCGTATGGGGGCCGATTCCCTGCAACGGCCCGATTCGCTGGGGCAGCATCCCGATGGATTGGCCGCGACGGCCGGCCCCGAGGAGGGACGTACCGAGCCCGGACTGCATCCCGGCGACGCAGCCGATTCGCTCGCGTCGACCGGCGGGGCGGATTCGCTCGCCGCAGGTTCCGGCTCCGATTCGCGGACGCATGGTTCGCCGCGGGCGGATTCGTTGCGCATGGCCGATTCGCTCTCCGTGCCGGGCAGCCTGCCCGACTCGTTGGACAGGGCTGCCGATACGCTGACCGTTGCCCAGCGCAAGGCCCTGCTCAAGGAAGCGGCGCGCAAGGCCAAGGCCGAAAAGAAGGCCGCGGCAGCCAAAATCAAGAAGGCGCAGCTCGATTCGATAGCCGTCAGACGCAAGAAGAAGACCACGGCCAAACTGCTGTTACAGAAGCGCGAGGAGGCGCGTCTGGCCGCCCGGCGGCTGAAGGCTGCGTCGAAGCTCAAAGCCCGGCAGGCGCGTGCCGCCCGCAAGGGAAAGGTGATCCCGGTCGATTCGGCGGCCCTGCGCGAACTGGATTCGCTGATCGAGATGAACATGGCCGAACAGGATTCGCTGCTCAACCTGCTGGCAGATTCGCTGTTGTCCGACACGACAGCGATGGCGCTTCCGGCCGATTCGGTCGACTCGCTCGCCCTGCCGCGCGACAGCATCTACCGCCTGATGAAGGGGTACCGCGACGTGAGGATCTTCAGGTCGGATTTCCAGACCGTGTGCGACTCGATCGTGGCGATCAGCACCGACTCGACGATCCACCTCTATATCGACCCCGTGTTGTGGAACCAGAGCAACCAGATCACTTCGGACGTGATGGATATTTTCACCGAGCGGCAGCAGATCAAACGTGCCGAATTCATCGGCAGCCCGATGATGGCCAGCCAGCTCGATACGACACACTACAACCAGGTGGCGGGCAAGACTATGACCGCCTATTTCTACAACAACCAGATATACCGCAACGACGTCAACGGTAATGCCCAGACCATCTATTACATGCAGGACGGCGAGCCGCCCGAGATCACGATGATGGGCGTTATCGAGAGCGGCGACTGTTCATTCTATATCGAGGACAAGCAGGTGGTGCAGATCACCTACCGAACCGAACCGGTCTACAACTTCTATCCGATGGACGATATCCCGCCCACGCAGGATCTCTACCTGAAAGGCTTTAAATGGGAGGGGGCGCGGCGGCCCGTGCAGGCCGATGTGTTCGACCGCAGGATCCGACCTTCGCAGCGGAAGGAACGTACGCGGCTGCGTCATCCAGATTTCCCGATCATGATGCGCATCGAGGAGCATAAGAAACGCCTGATCGAACAACGCCGCTGGGCGGATCGCAACGACCAGGTCGACCCGCTCACCGTCGAGTGGATGCGCGAACTGGGATACGAGGTCGGGCAGCCGCGCGAACCGCAACGTCCCGCGCCGCAGGCTGAATGACCGGCACCGCAACTCTCCGCCGGTAATTCGGACGGTCTATGCAACCATACGGAAACCGTAACAAAAGGCGAAAAGCGAAAAACTTTTCGCCTTTTGTGTTATTTTTGCAGCCGGTTATTCGTCAGTTGGTTTTACACATGAAAAAAAGTCTGATTGCACTGGCATTCGGGACGCTTGCCCTGGGGATGTCGGAGTTCGTGATGATGGGCATCCTGCCCGATATTGCCCGCAGCCTCGGGGTTTCCATCCCCGAGGCCGGACACCTTATTTCGGCCTATGCCCTGGGCGTTTGCTTCGGGGCGCCGCTTACGGTGCTGGTGGCCCGGACGCGCCCGCTGAAACAGATACTGCTGGCGCTCACGGCTCTGATCGCCGTCGGGAACCTGTGCGCGTCGCTGGCGCCGAACTACTGGATGCTGATGGCGATGCGTTTCGTGTCCGGCCTGCCGCACGGTGCCTTTTTCGGTGTCGGGTCGATCGTCGCAGAGCGGGTGGCAGATGCCGGGAAGCGCACGGAGGCCGTTTCGATCATTATCGTCGGGATGACCGTCGCCAACCTGTTCGGCGTGCCGCTGGGCACTTATATCAGCAATGTGCTGTCTTGGCGCACGACCTTTGCGATCGTCGCCGTGTGGGGCGTGGTGGCGCTGACGCTCGTAAGGATGTGGGTGCCCCGCATGGAGCCGCTGCCCGATACGGGGCTGAAAGGGCAGTTCCGGTTCCTGCGCAGCCTTGCACCCTGGCTCGTGCTGGCGTCGGTGATGCTCGGCAACGGCGGGATCTTCTGCTGCTACAGCTATGTCAGCCCGCTGATGATCCATACCTCGGGTTTTACGGAGGAGAACCTTACGCTGATTATCATGCTGGCCGGTTTCGGCATGTTCGCGGGCAATATCCTCGGCGGGCATCTCTCCGACCGTTTTACGCCCGAGAAGGTCGTGCGTTTTACGCTGGCCGCGGCCACCCTGACGCTGCTCGGGATTTTCTTCGGGGCACATGTCCCTTACCTTTCCGTCATGCTGATGACGCTCTGTACGGGGTGTCTGTTCTGTGTCTCGTCGCCCCAGCAGTTGCTGATCCTGGAGAATTCGCGTGGCGGCGAGATGCTCGGCGCAGCCCTCGTGCAGGTGGCTTTCAACCTGGGCAATGCACTGGGTGCCTATTGCGGGGGCCTGCCGATCGCCCACGGGCTGGGCTACGAATATACGGCGTTGCCCGGTGCGGGTTTCACCCTATTGGGGCTGCTGACGGCCGTGGTTTATATCCGTAAATATCCCCGCCATGCGAAGCGATAACGGTGCGGAGCTGTTTCCGGTGGTCGACGAAGCCGGGAACGTGATGGGGGCGGCGACGCGTGCCCAATGCCACGGCGGCGGAATGTTGCTGCATCCCGTGGTGCACCTGCACCTGTTCAATTCGCGGGGCGAGTTATACCTGCAACGGCGTCCCGTGTGGAAGGATATCCAGCCCGGGCGCTGGGATACGGCCGTGGGCGGGCATGTCGACTACGGCGAGACGGTGGACGACGCATTGCGGCGCGAGGTGCGCGAAGAACTCGGTGTGACGGGTTTCGTACCCGAACGCGTGGCGGTGTACGTGTTTCGCTCGGAGCGCGAGCGCGAATTGATCTATGTCCACCGCACGTTGTACGACGGGGAGGTCGTCCCGAGCGACGAGCTCGACGGCGGGCGTTTCTGGAGCCGGGACGAAATCTTTGAAAATCTCGGCAAAGGCGTCTTCACGCCCAATTTCGAGGGCGAGGTGGAACTGGTACTCGGGGTATAGTTTTTTTTCGTATATTGTAACCTGGAAACCGACAATGAAGCGACTGTCCTGTATGCCGCAGGGCATTGTCCAGCACTGACCGGTGCGAGGCGCAGGGATTGGTGCCGTTCCACAGACGCATGTTCTATGGTGATGGCTGTCGCCGGATTTTTGCCTTCCGCAGTCGTTATCCTGTCGCCGGGGTTTCCGCCGCTGATGATTACAAAGGCCGTTAGGTCTGAAATTTGATAGAAATACCGTATGCAGTCTCTCCTTACACGTTGGGCCGACGCCCTGCTCGCATGGCTCGGGCTCACTTCCGCATTGAATAACGGCTGGGATCGTTGGGTGGCTTTCGCCCTGGTGGTGCTGTCCGTCGTGCTTCTCGATTTCCTGTGCCGTAAGGTGCTCGTGCGCGGGATTAGGCGCATCGTGATGCGCACCAAAGCCACGTGGGATGACGAACTGTTCAGTTCCGCCGTGTTGAGCCGGCTGTGTAATATCGTCAGCGCCATCGTGCTGGTCATCGTCCTCCCCGTAGTTTTCGATGAACAGTCGGAAGCCAGGACGATCGTCACACGACTGATACAGGTGTACATCGTCGTCACGGTCTTCCGTTTTATCAACGCCCTGCTTTATGCGGCCTTCAATATCGTCTCGGCGCGTCCTGCGTGGCAGAACAAACCGATCAACGGATTGCGCCAGACCGGGCAGGGAATCGCAGCGCTGATCTGCGGTATCCTCATCGTCTCGATCCTGATCGGCAAGTCGCCCGCCATTCTGCTCACCGGACTGGGCGCTTCGGCGGCCGTCATCATGCTGGTCTTCCGCGACAGCATCCTCGGCTTCGTCTCGGGCATCCAGCTTTCGGCGAACGACATGCTCAAGGTCGGGGACTGGATCACCGTACCCAAATACGGTGCGGACGGTTCGGTGATCGAGGTGTCGCTCACGACCGTCAAAGTGCAGAACTGGGACAATACGATCGTTACGCTGCCGCCCTACCTGCTGGTGAGCGATTCGTTCCAGAACTGGCGCGGGATGCAGGCGTCGGGCGGCCGCCGCGTGAAGCGTTCGGTGAATCTGGACATGACGAGCGTGAAATTCTGTACGCCGGACATGCTGGCCCGGTACCGCAACATAGACATCATCCGCGAATATATCGACCAGACCGAGCAGCGGGTTGAGGAATACAATGCCGTGCATGGCATCCGCCCCGGTGAACGCAAGATCAACGGCCTGCACCAGACCAACCTCGGGGTGTTCCGTGCCTATCTGGAACGATACCTGCGCGATGAGGTGCCTGTCAACAAGGGGATGACCCTGATGGTGCGCCAGCTGCAACCGACGGAGACGGGATTGCCGATGGAACTCTATTTCTTTACGGATACGGTGGTGTGGGTGGATTACGAGCGCATCCAGTCGGATGTCTTCGACCATGTGCTGGCCGTCATCCCCGAGTTCGACCTGCGGGTGTTCCAGAATCCGTCGGGAAGCGATATCGAGGCGCTGCGCTATCAGAGGCCGGAGCCGGACGTGCCGGCCAAACCGGATGTTACAGAAAAATCATCAGCATCACCTGAATGATAATTACCCGCAGGAACATGCAGAGAGGGTAGACCGTGGCGTACGATACCGACGGGTTGTCTCCCTCGATCGTGTCGTTGGCATAGTTCAGTGCCATCGGGTTGGCCATGCTGCCGCACAGCATGCCTGCGACCGACCCGAAGTCGATGCGCAGGATGCGCAGCGCGAAGATACCCAGCAATACTACGGGGACGAACGTCAGCAGGAATCCCAGCAGCAGCCATAGTGCCCCTTCGGGGCGCATGACGGTCTCGAAGAAGTGCGTGCCCGCCTCGAGCCCCAGGCAGGCGAGGTACATCGACAGGCCCAGTGCCCGGAGCATCAGGTTGGCGCTGTACGTGGTGTAGGTAATCATGTGAAGGCGCGGGCCGAACGTGCCGATCAGGATGCCGACGATGATCGGGCCGCCTGCCAGGCCGAGTTTTACGGGCAGGCTGATGCCCGGGATGCTTACGGGGATGCTCCCGAGCGTGAGCCCGAGGATCAGGCCGACGAAGACTGCCACGAGGTTGGGCTCTTCGAGGTTTTTCACGGCGTTGCCGAGTATCTTTTCCACATGCTTGATCGCTGCGGCTTCACCCACGACCGTCAGGCGGTCGCCCATCTGCAAACGCAGGTCGGGTGTGGCCAGCAGTTGCACGCCCGAACGGTAGACGCGGCTGATGTTGATGCCGTAATTGTTGCGCAGGCGCAGCGAGGAGAGCTTCTTGCCGTTGATTTCGGGGCGCGTCACGAGGATGCGCTGCGAGATGAGCTGGCTGTCGACGGCGTTCCAGTCGATGTTCTCCGTGTTCCAGTCCTTCTGTTCCTGCTCTCCGAAGATCAGGCGCAGCGCATCGGCCTCGCCCGGGGTGGTGATCACGAGGATGACGTCGTCCTTCTGCAGCGTCTTGTCGGAGGTGGGGATCGAAACCTTTCCTTCGCGCCATACGCGCGAAATGACGAAATGGTGGTGGCTCTGAGCGGCTATTTCGTGTACGCTCTTGCCGAATACGGCCGGGTTGGTCAGGTGGTAGCTGGCAATGAAGACGTTTTTCCGGTGTTCGGCGTCCGGCTCCGGCATGTCGGCGGGGCGGACGAAGAGCTTGCGGATGAAGACGATGGCCAGGATGACGCCCACCACGCCCAGTGGTTGGCGGTAGACGCGGTTCTCCTTGTGCGGCGTGTCGGACGGGAATATCTCGCCGTGCATGCGATAGGGCGGCGCCGCTGGAGTCGACGCCCATCTGTTGCAGCGCCTGCTGCGCCGCTCCGAGCGCCGGGGTGTTGGTCGTGGCGCCGCACAGGATGCCCGACATGTCGGGCATCGAGACGTGCAGCGTATAGCTCATTGCCACGGCCAGCCCCGTGCCGAGCAATACTACCGCAAGGGCGGGCGACATCAGGCGCAGTCCGTCGGCGCGCAGCGAGTTGAAGAAGCCGGGGCCGACCTGCAGGCCGAGGGCGTATACGAAGATGATGAGCCCGAAGCTCTCGGCATAGTTCAGCATCGCCGGGTCGATCGACAGTCCGAAATGCCCGGCCAGGATCCCTGCGAAAAAGATGAATGCCACGCCCAGCGAGATGCCGAAGATGCGTATCCGGCCGAGGGCGATCCCGATCGTCGAAATGAGCGAAATAACCACGACGGCCTGCAGGGCCGAGTGTTCGACGAATAAACTTTTAAGCCATTCCATCCTTTCCGTTTGTGAATTTGCTGCAAAAGTAGGGCAAATTTTCCAGATACCCGCCTTTTTGCCGAACCTTTTGTGGGCTCATTGTGTCTGTGTGCAACATTTTCGGTCGGCAAGGTAAATCATTTTAGCTCCATGTTATGACAAAACAGACCCCGCACTATGCAGTTCAGGATAATTTACATATCTTTGCACTACCCTACTTCACACAGGGGATGGAGGGGGTAATTAGTGACGCAAAAGGGCTTCTGTGCCGGGTGGGAGTCTGAAAACCTTACCCGGTCGCTGCCGGAAAACTTTAGGGATTGGTTGTTCCGGACAGCATCAGGGCGGTCGATATCGGCCGCCCTGATTTGTTTATTATGTACGATCTGTTTACCTGCCCGGATTACAGTTTCAGCGGTTTCCCTCGGTAAAAATCCAGTATTTTCGAACGGAATACGAATTCGTATTTCGCCTGAACGAGTTCCGACTCGGCTTTTTCCATGCGGGTCTTGGCATCGTTGAAATCGAAAATGGTCGAACGGCCCGATTCCGCCTTCTGCTGTTCGTAGGCGAACGCTACCTCGGCCGAGGCGAGGGCTACGCCGGCCGAACGGTATTTGCTGTACGCCGCGTCGGCGTTGTACCACGCCTGTTCGATCTCCTTGCGCAGCGCCAGCTCGGCTTCGGTCAGCGCGAGCCGCTGGCTGCGGGCCGAAAGCTGTGCCGAGCGGATATTGTTGCGCGTGGCGCGGCGGTTGAAGATCGGGATGTTCATCGACAGTCCGACGTATTCGCGGCTGTTATGGCGCATCTGGGCCCAGAACTTATCGCTGTCGGCGCTGTACACCCCCGTGCCGTAGCCGCCTGAAAGCGAGATGGAGGGATAGAGTGCCGATTTGGCAATGAGGACTGAATTCTCCGAACTTTCGAGCCGCAGCCGCTCCGCCTTGATATGCGGACGGTTTTCCACTGCATAGTTGTAGACCCCGTCTGCCGTGCCCAGCCGGTGCAGCGAGGCGAGCGTCACGCTGTCGAGCTCCGGAACCACGACGTCGAACCCTGCGGCGCTCTCGCGGTTGAGGGCCTGGCTCAGGTTGAGCAGTGCCAGTTGCAGGTCGTTGCGGGCCTGGGTCAGGCTCAGCTGGTCTTTGGCCATGAGCGCCTCGCTTTCGTACCGGGCCGATTCCGGCTGTTTGCCGGCGGCGACCAGTTCGCGACTCTGCGTGGCCTGCAGGGTGCTCAGGGCGAGCTGGCGTTCGGCAACGTCGGTGAGTTCCTTGTTGTAAAGTACCTCCAGGTAGAGTGTCATGACGTTGATCGACACGTCTTCGCGGGCACGTTCCAGATCCTGCATGGCTGCGGCCAGGTCGAGTTTGCCGCCTTTGACCTGGCGGTTGATGCGCATGCCCTGGAAGAGCGGCATCGATGCCGAGACGTTCAGCGATCCCGAGGTCTGGTTGTTGTCCTTGTAAGTATTGTCGCTCGAGAGTACGCGGCCGAACGATGCGTCGCCTCCGATCGAGGCGTTCAGGTCGGGCAGGCGGCTGTATTTGGCCGTCGAGAGTTCCACCTCGTTCTGTTCGACCTGCAGGGCGCGTTGCTGCACGTCGATGTTGTTGGCCAGGGCATAACCGATGCAGTCGTCGAGCGACCAGGGCGTGCCGGGTGCCGGTGCTGCGGCGGCTTGAGGTGCAGCCGGTGCGGTCTGGGCCTCCGCGGACATTGCGCAGAGAGCAGCGGCAGCTGTACAGAGAGCGGCGAATAGGGTGCTGGTTTTCATGCTGCGGTGCATTTGGGGTTATTTCTTCTTGTCTTCCTTCGCGCCGCGGACTTTGTCGTCGGCGGTCACGCCTTCGGTAAGTTCGATGTTGATGCCGTCCGAAAGGCCTATCTTGACCTCGCGTTTATCGAAGGTCTGCTCTGCGATGTCCTCGGCGCTGGTGAGCAGGTAGACATACGTTTTCTCACCCTCGAATTCGACGGTGCTCTCGGGAAGCGTGAGCACGCCTTCGCGGCTTTCGATCACGATGCTGGCGTTGGCACTGTACCCGGCGCGCACGAAGACGTCGGCGGGAATCTTCACGGCAGCCTTCACTTCGAACATGATGACGCCGTTATCCTCGGTCGCTTTGGGCGAAACGTACTCCAGGTTGGCATCCAGTTCGACGTTCTGCAGGGCGCCGATCGTCAGTTTCACGGGCATGCCTTCGTGCAACTTGCCGACGTCCGTTTCGTCGACGTTGCCCCGGAAGAGCATGTTCGACATGTCGGCTACGGAGGCGATGGTCGTACCGTCGTTGAACGTGTTGGCCTGGATCACCGAGTTGCCGACCTTGATCGGCACGTCGAGGATCATGCCGTCGATGGTCGATCGGATCTGCGTGTTGCTCAGCTCGGCGAAGCGGCTGGCGATGCCCTCCTTGACGATTTCGAGATTCTCCTGTGCGTTGCGCAGCTCCTCCTCGGCCTCACTGAGCAGGACTCCTCCTCCGGCACAGATAATGGGACGTTTCGCCCGCTCCAGCTCTTTGATAACCTTCTTGATCTGCACGGCATGTCCTTTGACGGTAGGCTTGTAGGTACGTAGATTCACTTCTTCCGGATAATGGAAATTTTTGATCGTTGCATTCTGGATATCAATGGGAATATCGATCAATACCGGCCCTTTTCTACCGGTATTGGCAATATAAAATGCTTCCTTGAACACTCTGGGAATATCATTTACATTTTTCACCAGATAGCTGTATTTTACAAAAGATTCCACGGCGCCGGTAATA
>ERZ772851.2424-NODE-2424-length-14321-cov-8.315015_pt1 | contig 14321 bp, 22 predicted proteins | sample MGYA00512137_ERZ772851 | MGnify/ENA primary metagenome ERZ772851 (study PRJEB29015, sample SAMEA2737663) | human gut metagenome | biome: human gut; feature: human-associated habitat; material: faeces | place: China | collected 2012 ... | reverse complement strand
ATATAGCCTAAAAAACAAATATCAAATCTGATTGTCTGCATTATCCGCACCATCCTTTGAGCTTTTTGCCGATTTCGCGTTTAGCGATGATTAGTTTTTCGTAATACGACGCTGGGAATGACGCGTCTAAAAACGCTTGTAATTCTTCGTCATCTACTTTGTAACGCCTAAACGTCCAGTAGCCTTCAAACGTTTTAAAAAGCATTCCTACGAGTGTTTCGTCAAGCTGAACGACGTAGGCATCATGGTCGTACCAAACATAACTAACACGCATAGCACATCTCCCACGTGTCTACAGCCTCTCGAACAAGCTCTTTGATTCTGTCGATGTCACGTCGACAAGTAAAGCCGTAGTCGTCTAACCAGTTGCAAATGAAATCGTCGAGCACTTCTTCATCTAACGATTTATCCACCCATTCGGTGACGTATATCCAGCCTTTTTTAGGCAAAAATCTCAGCGTTCCGATACGTTTGTCGTTACGCATAACGATGTAGTAACCGTTAATAACGTACAAAAAATTAACATTAACTTTCATGCAAAAAGAGCGCCCGTTATTAGCGAGCGCCCTGTAATTCGTTTAGAAGGGGATTTCGTCCGGTGAGAAGTCGCCACCCGGCGCCGCTGGAGGAACTTGCGCCGGAGCCGCCGCGTAAGCGCCTCTAGGCGCTGGTGCGCTTTCGAATCCGTTAGACGATTGAGCTGCTAGTTTTTTTAGCGGTTTGTCTTTCAGATTTTTGAGTTTCGCGTCAACTGCTTTCGCCTCGGCTTGGTCGAGGATTTCGGCAGCATTCTGTCGTGTGCGAGGGTCGAACGGAGTGAGCAGATTCAAGCGAATCATCGTTTTAATTTCGCCGTTGATATCGTATTCCTCGGGCGCTGCTTGAATGAGCAGGCCGATAGGTTTGCCCATGAGATCAATGAAAAAATATCCGATCTGCTCAGTACCCTGACGATCTTTAAAACGGCGTTGTTCTGCTTTGAGACTGCGTACGCGACAAACGGTCATGAGGCTGTCGAGAATAGCTCTAGAAAACGTTGCCTTACCTGCTTTATCGTAAATGCACATACTCATATGAGCACGTTCGAGTTCGAGCGTTTCGAAATCGATATCGAGCATTTCGGCGCCGGATTTAGATTCGTAAATACGTGCGGCAGTAATAATACCTGTGTAAGCGCCGGAAGTCGTGATAAAGGAAGTGCCGCCGACTGTGCGAGCGGCTTTAACGTCTAAGGTCATTTCAGTATGTAGCATTTTCTACCATCCTGTTGTTAGTAAGTGAAGTATGAGAAGGGGAAGACTCGAGACCGTAAAACTCGCAAATCGTTCGGTCTACAGCCGCGAGGTCGTTATCTATGAGTTGTTCGTTAAACATCCCCATAGGGCTTTTAACGGTGTCTGAGCCGCTATTTTGCGTTGAGAAAAGGTAATTTCCGTTTTCGACGTGAGTACGTAAAACCGTCGTAAACATACCTTCAACGACGATTTTGTCGTCTAAGAGCTTGCCTAACGTTTTAATGCGAACGCGGCCAAATTCATCAGTCTGCGTATGCGCTAAAACGTAAACGCGTTTATTCTCAGCCAGCTCAGAGGCCGTCTTAGCAACGTCGAAACCGACGCCGCCGATGTCAGTAAATTTGTCGAACGATTTTTCGTTACGACGCGCCATAAATTGATTAGCGAGAATGTACTGCCAGTCGTCAACGATGATGATGTCTGCGTGTGTACGACGCATCGCAGTGAGAATGTAAGACGGGTTAGACGTTACGTATATATTCCCGTTCAGGTTCTCAGGCGTTTTTTCGTGCCAGCCGTTGTTACGAAACGGCAGAGGTTTACGAAGCGGCTGGATTAGCAGACACTTCGTCGGATCGAAATTTCTAAGCGAGCAGGTTTTACCGCTGCCGGACTCGCCTAATACTAGAGTTGCATAGCTCATTGTGCTACCCTTTTATTTAACAAATTCTCATGTAGAAAACGCCTCAGTCGTCACAGCGATTGAGGCGTTTATTTCATTAAAAATGCGATTAGCTCAGGCATACAGAACGCTAAAACTATCGCGCCGAAGAAACATACGGCGCCGGCGAAGTCTTTAACGTTATCGCTGTTTACGTTATTAACGAGCTGGTGAACTAATCGAACGAGACACGTAAGAAGAAGCACCCATGCCGCAGTTATGACCGCCAACTGAGCGCCGCTCATGCCTTTGAAAAACATGATGTTTCTCCTTTTCTATGTAAAAAAGACAACATTCAAAAGCTCCCCTCAGCGCAAAAATTGGAACTAAAAAATTGGTAAAAGCCTGGGGAGCTTATGAAGATGGTCTGAACTTGTACGTTTTTTGAACAAGTTGGGATTTAAAGGCAACAAAAAAGCCCGCTGAAGCGGGCTATCGAAGTATTAGAAAAATCCTTAGTTCAAAGATTGATTAAGCTGGCGAACGTTCCCCAGCTTCGTACGCGGCGAGTACGTTTTCTAAATGCTGGATTGCTTCTTCTTTTTTCTTAAAGGTTTCCCAGCTAGTCTTGTTGTAAAGAAACATTTGAAGACCTTCGAGTTTGTCGCAACTCTGAAATGCCGAAAACGCCCATTCGTAACATCCTATTTTTAATAGATCACAAACGTATTCCCCTTTGTAAAACACTCTAAATTCATTTTTAAAGGACGTGTACTCAGTAACTTTTTTACGTTCATACGTAGCTAACATGTTTTTCCTCCAACAAAAAAACACAGGGTTAAAAAACAGAAGCGCGCCGAAGGACGCTAACGAGAAATCCTCCGAAACACGTTAGCCGACGCGCTTGTGTTTATGAACTGTCTTTGTTTGAACGGCCTCTACTACGATCGTTTGCTTACTTTGTCAGCGCTCTTATTACTTCTCTGAGCCTGTACAGGGAGCTGCTCTCTATGCTCTCGCACACATACGCACTTGGAATTTCTCTAGCCTCGTAGCCCCTCTCGGTGGCGGACTCTAACCTGTGTCGGTTCGACATTCTCTCTGCCGCATCCTTTCTTTCGTCCGGATTACTTAGGCGCAATTCATTGCCGCCTTGTAGCTCCATGCGCTTTCGCTTTACTCACGTTTAGGAGCTTGTGCCTTACCTGACAATCATCGGTAAAGTTTGTTAAAGAACGTTTGATTGATAAGTGAATTATAACCAAGGTTATGAGAAAAAGCAAAACCTAGGTTTTAATCTGAAACAAAGATTTACACTTGTATATAACGTTCGTTGTGGTTTTAGCAACAAAAAAACCGCCCGAAGGCGGTTGTATCACTTGAAAGATTTTTAATGATTATTTCACTGGTTCTTCTTTTCTGTCCTTGTCCAAAACGATATTAACGTGCAATCCTTTTAGTAGTCTACTTGAGGCTACGTTATCCAAAATAATGAGAAAGTTACTTGCATCTTTACTGATAGAGATGTCTCCGTTCGTAATCGGATCGCTACCATCGACGTATGCAGAAATAACGTGCCAATTAACGGCTTTACCGGTGTCGTTATCAAATACCAAGGTAAATTTAAGATCGTCTCCGTCAATGTCGCCTAAATCTTTAGCTTTTTTGAGAATTTCTTCGCCTACAAAAGCATTTACATATTGATTGTTTCGTGAACGATATACGCAGACTTGATCTTTACCGCAATTATCGCGAATACCGCCGACTTGGAACGGTACTTTAAATGTGGCGTAAGAATTAAAGCCTTTTCTTTCACATTTGACATACTCTGCTTTTTGGAAAACATAGGGTACTTTTTGTTTAGCTTCTATGACGCTATTACTTTCAAATTTATCTGTAGTGTCTGTACAAGAAGGTACTTCGAGAACTAACGCGCCCCATTTAGTTTGAGGATTCCCAAATATTTCAGAGTACGTAACAGGCGCGTAAACAATCGTTTTACAGCCAGCTAACGCAAGAAGCGAGCCGGCTAAACAAACAAATAAAGTTTTCTTCATATTTCCTCCAAGAAATAAAAAACTTCTACCATCGATTTTTAAAATAAGTACGGTGCTCGATAACTTTCCCGCAAAGTACAAACGGAGTTTTATCGGACGTATAGACTGGATAGTCCGGATTAAGCGGTACCAATTCCATAATCGGCTGTCCGTTTTCGTCTATACCTTTAAAGCGAAGTTTTTTAAACGTACTTTCGTCTTCGTTCAAAATCCTGGCTATTACATAATCTCCGGGCTTAGGAGTTGCAGAAGGGTCAACAAGAATTAAGTCGCCATTATGGAAAAGCGGCTCCATAGAATCACCGACGACCCTTAACGCATACGTCAACTCAGAAGTTTCTTCATCGGACTCGACAAATTCGTCAGTAATAAAGTCTGCTGAATTTGGAGCTCCAGCGTGCACAAATGAGATCACAGGAATTCTTCTTTTCTTAGTTTTCGTATCAATTCCTTCTAATACGTTAGAAGTAGAAGGTAGAAAGTGCATCGGCTCAATGCCATTGTTTAGCCATTCCGGACGTACGCCAAGGATGTCGGCGGCCTTAATAACTAAATCAGAGCGGATAAAAGGAGTTTTCCCGTTTAACCACTTGGACACGGCGGCCTGAGAAATCGTGCCTTTCTTTTCTTGATTCAGCTTCCGCACAAAATCAGCTTGCGTTAGCCCTTTTTCAGAAAGAGCCAGACTTAGACGATCTTTTAGTTCAGAAATCATAGTCGTTACTCCTTATAACAAATGTTATCGCAAAGAAGTAAAACGACGGTTTTGATTTAGATATAACAAGAGTTATAATAAATCATAAGAAGTAAAACATAAATTATTTTTTTTTCTATGAAAAATCTAACGGTAAGAAAAGATATAGCGATACAGGTAATCGATGAGCTTGGAGGGATTAAGAATGTTAATTCTATCTTTCCCGATCTCTCTCAGCCCTCGATTTCATTTTGGAAATCTCGAGGCATACCAGTCGAAAAAGAAAGGTACTTAAGAGCCGTTTTCCCTGATTTATCAGTTTGGAAGAAGTACCCGTTTAAAGCTGGGTCTCAAAAATAGTATTTGGGCTTGATATGTCTATAAAGCTATTGAACGAACTCAAGTTTAGAACAGCGGGGTCAGCATCTTTACGAGCTGTCCTAAGGTCTTTATGTGAGTTCTCAAACGATGCGACAGGTAAATGCAATCCGAGTCTCAGCACGCTTTTACAAGATACCGAACTAAGCAAACCTACGTTGCTTAATTGTTTATCAATTCTTGAGGCAGTCGGAGCTATCGAGCGTATCAGCGGAAACGCTTGTCAGTCATCTTCTTACTTCGTTAATTTGGAAAAATTGCCATTAAACAAGACAGGAAAATTAAGAGACGCAGTAAAGAATTCGGAAACGATAAAAAACATAGAAAACTACCTCTTACAGAATGAAAACGCAGAAGAATGTAGGTTAAATATTTTACCTAGGTCAAATATTGATACTACGGTAGGTAAAAAAATTAACCAAGAGTTGGGCAAAAATTTATCCAAGGGTAGGTCAAATATTGATACTACGGTAGGTAAAAAAATTAACCATAAAACTTTAGTAGAAACTAAAGAAGAAACAGAAAAGGAAACGTATAACGGGGATGTCTCCTGTCCGGTAGACGAAGAACTACCCATCTTGTCTACAACTGAGATCGAAGAAGTCTCTGAACCCGCCCCTTCTAAACCAAAAACCGAAGAAAAGCCTAAATCCCGTGGGGTGGCTACTAAAACGCAAACTAGCGTAGTAAAGCCTGACGACGTGTCTAACGAATTATGGGCTGACTTTTTAAACCACAGGAAACAAAAGAAGGCGCCGGTAACTGATCGCGTTATCTCGTTAATTCGTAACGAAGCAAAAAACGCGGGCTGGACGTTAGAAGAAGCGCTGAATGAGATCATTCTTCGTAACTGGGTAGGCTTTAAGGCCGAATGGGTTGAAGCTAAAGACCCTAACGCTGTTTGGGTTAAGGCTGAGGATTATCAGCCGGAGTTGCCGCCAGTCGAATACGCTCCGAGCGCTCGCGAATGTTTCGACAGAATCATGGCGAAATCGACGTATGCGTATGACATCAAAGACCTGTCACAGCTCGAAAGAGTCGTTAAAAAGGAGTCCAAATGATGTTTTCAGCTGCCGCGATGGTACGAAACGAACAGGGACAAACGTTTTACGAATATCCCGAAGCCTTTACGACTTCACAGCTCGTATTTTTTCCCGTACTCACCGAAGAAGAATTAAAGCTCTATCAGGCTGACGCGATTGTGCGTGAAGGGATTGAGGAATTACCGGAGCGACGCCCACACGTACCGACCGTACTTTTTTCATTCTCCGATGACCCTATGAAACTCAAGGCTCATTTTATCGAAGGGAAAAACGTGCTTATCGATTTTCTCGACGTTGACGATACGCCTCAACTACGTGAGACGTTGACGCGCTGGATGCGTGCAATACCTGTGTTTAGACCTCAATCAATCGTCGTTACGGTCATGTTCAAAAACAGACAACTAATCGCTTGGAAATATGATGATGTCAACAAAAAATATTACAGATTCGCCTGAGTTTTGGGCCGACCCGCTCGGCGGACAGCAGATTACAACGTCACTCGCTGAATACACCGAGCTGGCGAGTCGTCCGAAGGAATTTTACGTAACAAAAGACATTCAAGAATTTCGTAACGATTTTCAAGTCTATCTCGACGAAAAAAAACATCACATCGCTAAATACGTTCTACCGTTCAAACAAACGACATTAGACGGCAAAGAAAAAGCGATTGATTTCGAGTTTCGTCCGGGCGAGTTGACCGTTTTAGCCGGCGAGAACGGCTCCGGAAAATCGCTTTTACTCGGACAAATTGGCTTGCACCTGTTAGCGGCTGGGGCCTCGCTTTACATCGCTTCCTTTGAGATGGCGCCGGTTAGGACGATTGAGCGAATGCTTACTCAGGTCGTTTGTTCTCGCGATAAACGTGTTATCGAACAAAAAGATATCGAACTCTTTTTCAATGAATACGCCACACGTCTGCATATTTGCGATTTACAGCGAAAAGTCGAACCGGACGAGCTAATTCGTTTGCTCGAAGCAGCAGTTAAGTATTACAAGTCGGACGTTTTATTCGTTGACTCTTTGATGATGTGCGTACGTGACGACATCGATAAAGAAGAAACAGATTACGTAATGGGCCAGCTCGTTGATTTCGCACGCGCTAATAACGTTCATATCGTTGTAGTCGCTCATTGTCGCAAGCGTTCGGATTCAAGCTCTAAATCGTTCAACGTATTCGACGCCGCTACGAAAGACTCGATTAAAGGCTCGTCAAACATTACAAACATCGCCTGTAACGTTTTCGTACTCGCTCGCGATTACTCGAAAGTTCAGAAACGAGCAGAGGGAAAAGATGTAGACGACAGTAAGCCGGATTTCGTACTCAATCTCTGCAAACAACGCCACGGCGGATATGAAGGTTTTATCAAGTTATGGCGCGATAACGCATCGCTCAATTTCTGCACGTCGATGTTACGTATCCCCGTTCGTCCTACGTTATCCAGTACACCGGCGCCGGAAGAAGAAACGCAGGAACCGTACTTCTAGGAGGTCTCACGATGACATGGAAATTCTACGTATTGATGACGATTTTCTTAGGCCCCGTCTTTTTCATTAACGGATACGTACTCACGAAGCTGGCGATTTGGATGTTTACGAATAAAGGAAAGACTAATGATTTTTAGTTTTAATAAGTTTATCGAGATTCTTGGGGTTACTGGCGGTTTGGCTTTGTTTATAAGGCTTTTCGTTCTCGTGTTTAAAAGCAGAGATCGAATCGGCATAGCGATGTTAACCGCGCTGATAACGATAGCAGCCCTTAGCTCTTTTGTAAGCGAGGCGTAAATGAAGATCATTCGATGGATTGAAAAATTCTTGATCGTTATTGGAATCTACGGGGGCTGTATTTCTTTCGGCGCTACGTTCGCTAAATCTATCGGCAGAGAACCCGTGGTTTTTGGAGAATGGGATATGTACACAGCGCTCGTACTCGCCTTTTTCGGTGCTTTCTTCGACTGGAGGGATTTCAGATGAACGGCGGTTGTTGTCTCCACTGCGCTCACGCCGCTTCGTATTGGATCGATAACGAAGGTAAGAAGCGCGTACCTCCTAAAACCTCATTCGGTGACATGAATATCTTTTGTCTGCACGAATCACGCGCTCCGGGTGAATGCTATCCGATTAGTTTTGCTCGTTGTACACGTTTCAAACGTGCGCAAGATGACCAAATCAAGCGCAGGCGCGATTTTTATTCGCAGTTTGACCGTTGGCACACTCACGCTCAGATGATCGCACAACGACGCTAAAAAGCGCCTTCCCGAGGAGATTAAAAACATGAGCTTTGAAAACGATCGCTTCGTTAAAAGTATGGATTTCTCAGACTACTGCTTTGAAGTCGTACGCCTAGCGTCATTGAATAAAACACCTAAAGAAATTGAGGTCAAGTTGCGCCTTACTCCGTACACCATTCATAAGAAATTTCATACGCATCTTATGACCGGATACAAGCTCTATTTCGATAGACATCAGTGGGATATGAATCTTACGTCTAAACGAATAATTCAAATGAATCGCGTGCGTGGGCGTCTTAACAAACTAATCGCAGGAATCGAAAACGATGAATAAGTATTTACAAGCGAAGGGCCGCCTACGAACTGGCGAAATGAATAAAACCGAAACCGCGTTTGCAGCCATGCTCGAAATTCGTAAGCGCGCGGGTGAAATCGTTGATTACTGGTTTGAAGCGGTCTCGTTCAAGATTGCAGAGAACCAGTGCAGATATACGCCTGATTTCCTCGTACTACTCAATGACATGAGTCTCGTTGTTTTCGAGGTCAAGGGCTCGTTCCGAATCATCGCAGATGACGCTAAGGTCAAATGCAAAGTTTTCAGCTCTAAATATCCGCTCCAGCTCTACATAGTTGCGCCTAGACCTAAAAAAGCCGGCGCCGGCTGGGAATGTCTCAGCTACACAGACGAAAAACCGCCTATCAATCTCAACTAAAACAATCAGGAGGGTTAATGGACGATAAAGAAAAACAGTTAATCGCAGATTTACGACCGCGTTTAGACAACTGGCGACGGGCATATCGCGATAAGGTTATTAAAAATATTTCGATTACATACGCAGTTCAAAAAGCATTAGCGTTGACGCGTGATAAAACGGATTTTTCCGAGGATTACACGGGGCCTGAAGATCGCTCAGAGGATTACGGTATCGAGGTAGATCAGAAAGACGCAGATTTACTAAACACGGTTTGGCAGTACATGAGCACGCCTGATACTGAAATGTTAAGTATCGGCACTCACGGCCTTAACGTGCGTACAGCTAAGCTCATTGTACTTCTTTACGTATTCGGCTCGGAAAACTCTCTCAACCGTGCCGGACGTAAAATTTGGCGCATAAAACAGCGTGAATTAGATCATTGGACGACTGACGCGCTTACATTTTTCGCTATGCGTATTCGTGTTTACACCATCTATTGCACAAATAAAAAATAACGTGTAGTGTCGTAGGTGACAATTTAAAGCCTGTGTTAATCAGGCGGCCGACTTGCCTTAATTAGAGACGTTTCCTTGCGGAGGCGGCGCCGTGCTCGAAAGAGAACGGCAAAAAAGGCGATTCAGCTAAAAAGAATTCGGCCGCTCGCTTTTATGAGTAACTCCAACTTCTCATGATTTCGCGAGCGGTCTTTCGTTTTTACGGTAACCAATATACAAATCTGTCATAGAGCGACTTTTGGGGACTCCTAGTCAAGTAACCGTAAACGAAAGTCGTCCTACCTTGTATATGTAGAACGACACCTCTTGAGCCTCTCGGCGGGCTTCGTTCACCGAGCCAAATAACGTAGTACCTGTAACTCAATAGGAAAGAGTAGACGACTCATAATCGTTAAGTTGCAAGTTCGAGTCTTGCCGGGTACACCAACAAATACAACATCCAGCAAGCCTAGATTTCTCCGGAAATACGCTCACTCCGATGGATTTCTTTTTTTAGCGCATGAAACAAAGACAGCTAACAGTTACGTATAAACGTGTAGAGGATTTAATCCCGTACGTTAATAACGCTCGTACTCATTCCGACGATCAAGTTACGCAAATAGCCAGCTCGATTAAAGAGTTCGGCTTTAACAATCCGATTCTTACAGACGGTGAAAACGGCGTTATCGCTGGACACGGAAGACTGTTAGCCGCGAAGAAGCTCGGTTTAGAAACAGTACCGACTATCGAATTAGCAGGTCTTACCGAAGCACAGAAAAAGGCGTACATCCTCGCTGACAATAAGATCGCGCTTAATTCCGGCTGGGACGAAGAATTACTCAAGATCGAATTAGACGATCTACAGCTTCAAGGCATTGACCTCGAAACTGTCGGTTTTTCTGACGAAGAACTTCAAAACATTATCCCCCCCCTGTTCTTGCGGAGGAGTCGGACGATGACGAAATCGACGAGGATAAAGTGAGCGAAGCTCTTACGATTGAGCCGATTTCTTTCGTCGGCGCCGCTTGGCGTTGTGGACGCCATTTAGTTATCTGCGGCGATTCAACGATTAAAGATAACGTCACTATCGATACAAAAGAGTTTGACTTACTTCTTACTGACCCTCCGTATGGGATAAGCATTGTTTCCTCAAGCGGGAATGTCGGAGGCGGAGGTGCGCTTCATTTTGGTGAAGTTTGCGGGGAAAACGTCGTTAAGACTAGAAAGTATTTACCAGTTAAAAACGATGAAACGACAGAAACAGCGTTAAAAGCGATTGAGCTGGCTAAAGAGATTACAAAGAATCAAATTATTTTCGGCGGTAACTATTTCTCTGAGGCGTTGTCTTCGTCACCTTGTTGGCTGGTATGGGATAAACAAAATACAGGGAATTTCGCTGACTGTGAGTTAGCGTGGACAAGTTTTAAAACCGCTATTCGTAAGTTTGAATGGATGTGGAATGGTTTAGCGCGTCAAGGCATTAGAGCTGAAGAAGGAAAAGAGCGCATACATCCAACTCAGAAACCAGTCGGCTTACTCGCTGAGATTCTCGAAAAATACTCTCAACCGAATCAGACCGTCTTAGATATGTTTGGCGGTTCAGGCTCGACGCTTATCGCGTGTGAAAAAACGAATCGTATTTGTACGATTGTTGAATACGAGCCTGCGTATGTAGATTTAATCGTCAAGCGTTGGCAGGAATACACAGGACAAAAAGCCGTTGACTTCGTTACCGGTAAGGAGTTCGACGATTTATGCCAAGAAAGAAAATTGAAATCGATTTAAAGAAAGTCGAAGAATATGCTCAGGTATGCGATAACGAAGAAGAAATCGCATTAGCGTTAGGCATAGGCTATGCGACTTTAAAAAGACGAAAAAAAGATAACGAGCTTTTTGAGCTTGCGATAAAAACGGGTAGAGCAAAAGCTAACGCGTTTGTCGGCGGCAAACTTATGCAACTTGTCCGCGAAGGGAATCCTGCTGCCACGATCTTTTACATGAAGGCGCGTTGTGGCTGGAAAGACGTAGAGCGTAAAGAAATTACCGGCAAAGACGGTAAAGATTTATCAGTGGCGCCGGTGCTCGTAATTCAAAATGATTTAAAAGACTAAACGATGAATGAAGCAAAGAAAATTAAAGCTGAGCGAAATCGTCGGTCGAGGTTACGCGTCATTTTGGAATAGCAAAAAGCGTTACGTAGTCTGTAAGGGCGGGCGTGGCTCGAAGAAGTCAAAGACTTCGGCGTTAAAGCTAATCGTCAACTTAATGGCGTACAAAGAAGCGAACGCGCTTGTAATTCGACGTTACGAGCGCACGCTTAGAAATTCGTGTTATTCGGATTTAGTGTGGGCGATACATCGCCTAGGCGTCGAGCAGTATTGGGATTACAAAGTATCGCCGCTCGAGATTACGCATAAGCTGACCGGACAAAAGATTCTTTTTCGCGGCTTCGATGACGCGCAGAAAATCACGTCTATTTCTGTACCGACTGGCGTACTCTGCTGGGTATGGATTGACGAAGCGTATCAGATTGAGGACGAAAACGAGTTCAACAAACTCGACTTATCAATTCGCGGTCAATTACCGGATGGACTCTGGAAACAATTCATTCTTACGTTAAACCCGTGGTCTGAAAGATGGTGGGGCAAAAAACGTTTCTTCGACAATCCGAACGAGGACACGTTAGCGCTAACGACGACTTACTTATGTAACGAATGGCTCGACCCTGCCGACATCGCGATATTCGAGCGTATGAAGCTCGATCAGCCTCGACGTTACAAGGTCGAAGGCTTAGGCGAATGGGGCCTTTCGACCGGTACGATTTACGAAAACGTAATCGAATTAGAGTTTGATTTCGATGCGTTGAACAAAGATAAAGAGTGCCAAGCGTTTTACGGCCTCGACTTCGGTTTTACTGACCCGACAGCATTTGTCGGAGGTTTCGTTAATCAACGTGACAAGAAAATCTACATTACTCAGTGCTTTCTTACTCGCGGCCTTACTAACGCTGAAATCGCCGAAAAGATTAAAGCTGAAGGACTTAAACGAGAAGAAGTTCAATGCGACGCCGCAGAGCCTAAATCTATTGAAGAATTACGCGGTCTAGGCGTTAATGCTGTAGCCGCTCCGAAAGGCGCGGACTCGGTTCGTTACGGTATCCAGCTCATACAGCAGTATCAAATTATCGTGGCGCCGGACGTTCCGAATTTTTACAACGAAATCACAAATTATACGTGGGCGACTGATTCTTCAGGAAATCCGACAGATAAACCCGATCACGAGTTTTCACACGTGCCGGACGCTCTGCGTTACGGCGTCGTCGGAAAACTGAATAGCACATCATTCTCATGGCAAAGAATCTTCAATTAAAAAACGCAGGACGTACGAAACACGACAGCGCGACCGCTTACGTAAGTTCCGTATGTACAGGCGAGCTAATTACGAACGTCGCAAACGAAATAAGTTTTTCGTTGCCGGACGAACTGAAAGGCCGTTTGTTTTCGTCTAACTGGGTAGCGCGACGTATGGCTGAGTCAATCGCCAGCGACATGACCTCTAAAGGCGTTAACTGGCGATTAGACGCTGATACGTCTGCGTTCCTAGAGAAAGAGTTCCGTCGGTTAAACGTATGGCGACTATTGACTGACGCTATTACGTACGCACGCGTTTACGGCGGCTCTCTCGTAATGATCGACATGGGTGATGGGGCGCCGGAAAGCGTTTTAAATTCTAACGGAACGCTTCTAGGTTTCCGCGTATTCGATAAAACCGAAATAACGCCGAGCACGACCGTAAAAAATTATGGCGCTGAGGCTGGATTACCTGTTAAATACAGCATTCAGCCAGCTTACGGTACGTTGTCGACATTTGACGCTGACGCTAGTCGTGTTATCCGCTTCGATGGAATACGTTCAACACATCGCAAATTAAACGTAAACCAAGGCTGGGGCGAGTCCGTTTATGACGTAGCTAACTCAGCAGTCAGCGCATACGGAGCCTCGTTAGATAGCTGTCTCGAATTGCTCAAGCGCTGCTACATTCGCTACTTAGGTATCGAGAATTTTTGGCAAGGCTTGCAGGACGACGAACGCGCCTCCTTCATGGGCCGCGCTGTAAAAATGATTAATGACGTTCAAAATAATGCGTCGCTAACCGTATCTGATAACAAAGACACGTTTCAGTCTCAGTCGTACTCGTTCGGCGGCATTCGTGACGTGCTGATTACGTTCTCGGAGCAGATCGCCGGCGCCGCAGAAATACCGTTAGTCAAGTTATTCGGTATGTCGCCCGCTGGATTCTCGACCGGAGACGCTGATCTAGCGAATTATTACGATACCGTCTCGCGCCTTCAAGAGGATAAGTTACGCGAACCGATTAGCCGTATCGCTTCGTTAATCCTCACCAGCTCAGGACGTAAAGTTGACGAAATAGACTTCGACTTCGTACCGCTCAAACAAGAATCTACGGCAGAGCGCATTACTAACGCTCAGAACGCTGTAAATACGATTCTCAGCGTACAAGCAGCAGGGCTAATTTCAGACAAGCGAGCGCTCGAAGAAATTGCCGCGTTATCCGAAAAGACGGGAATCTTTTCAACCGTTACGCCACAGGATATCGACGCGCTCAACGAAGTAGAGCCGCCTCCGATACCGGGTGAGACAGGGCAGTACGTTGAAGCTGGCCTGCCTAACATCGGTAAGACCATTGACCCTAACGAAACGCCGAATTTCGGAGCGTTTAATTTAAATTAAATGGCAACGTTTAATCACGAAAAAACGTACCGCGCTCGCGTGTGGCGTTATTACCGTCAAGTCGCTCGTAACATTCAGGCGATTA
>ERZ772851.2419-NODE-2419-length-14331-cov-38.474363_pt1 | contig 14331 bp, 13 predicted proteins | sample MGYA00512137_ERZ772851 | MGnify/ENA primary metagenome ERZ772851 (study PRJEB29015, sample SAMEA2737663) | human gut metagenome | biome: human gut; feature: human-associated habitat; material: faeces | place: China | collected 2012 ... | reverse complement strand
TGGGCTTGTCGATGATATTGCACCTATCAGCCACTCTAAAATAAAAAAGTTCTGCTAAAAACAGCAGAACCAATATAATCAGATAATACATAACAGTATTTTCCTCTTTAATTTTTAATTGTTTACTTTTATATTTGAGAACGATTTTATCGTTCTCACTATCCCCTCCTCTGCCCTCACCGGCATTCTGTCAATACCCAGGGCAGCCTTTATCTTCGCATTACTCACCACATAATTCTCAGTCAACTTGCGCAGGCGCTCTGCATTCAAAGGCAAATGGAGCAGAGTCCCAAGCCGGGCACAGAATTCCATCAGTCCTCTGTTTATCTTCCAGATATGCGGCTTACGCTCCAAAGCCCGACACATCAAAGTTATCAGTTCATTTGTGGACAAGGCCTCGTCATCTCCCATGTGGTAGATACCACTCGCCACCTCCTTGGTCAAAAGACCTTCCACCACGTAGCAGAGATTGTCTATTGAAGTAAAAGACCTTCTGTTCTCAAAAGCCCCTAAAGGCCAGGGAATGCCTTTCCTCACCACATTATAAAGAAGATTCAGATTGCCTTTGTTGCCGGGACCATGAATCATGCAAGGACGCAGGATATAGACCTTTTTGTCATCATACAGATTAGCTTTCAATTCTCCATTTTCAACTTTCAACTTGCTAAGGATGTAATTCTCGGCAGATATCTTGCTTTTCCCATATGGTCCTACCGGAGCAGGTATCACATCTTCAGTCAATATATCACCGACCACGCTATCAGCAGCCGCTTTTACTGAACTAAAAAATATAAACTTCTTTGCAGACGATTCCAAAAAGAAATCAAATATCTTTTGAGTCAATCCCGTATTGATATCAAAATAGGCTTGGGCAGCAGACTGGTTCTTTGTATCATGGGCTTTACCTGCCAGGTGAATAATAGCATCGAATTTAGGACGATCCTGCCTCTGAAAAGAAGCAGCCTCAATATCTTTCCAAGAAAAATTCTTTATCACCCCCTCCTTTTCAGGCGCAACAATATCCAAGCCATAAAGGCTATGATGTTCCTTTAAGTCAATAACAAGATTGGAACCCACAAAGCCGTGGATCCCTGTAATAAGTATGTTCATTTTTTGGGGGCAATATTTTACTATATATTCATTTCGAATATGGAGTTGACATTTCAATATAGAAATGTCAAAAAACAATCAATTCCTCAATTTTAATCAGCAGATTACGAGTCGGTTCCAATAACGGTGCGACATCTTCTCTTGTAAAATCAAAAAAATCGTTATAATCACCTGTGATACGATTCTGTAAAAGGCGGGGAATACAACCGTCCTTCATCTTTAGTCTAGAACCCCTTTGATACGAAATTTTGTCCTAATTGCCCTACAACACCATTATGGGTATGCGCATTAATATCATGACTCATCAACAATGCAGAAGCCATATAAAACAGGCATACTACAAACGTTGAATGGCAAGATTCCAATGCTTTGTATCAATCATATCTTCTGCCTCCTTCAACGTATTATAAGCTTTCTCTTTGCAGTAAGCCACAACTGCCTCTATCTCCTCTTTTGCCAAACTCATATCAATTGTATTCCTTCAGTCTTTACGTTATGAAAAAAAGGTGTAAAATGATATTTCAACCAATCTTTCATAGTATATAAAACAGGACTTATACATTCATTTTTCAGCCACCCCAGTTCCACCAACGGATAAGATATAGTATCATAATCACTATCTTCTATCTTTGGTTTATCAAGCAAAATCAATACATCTCAATCAGAATCAGCACATGCATCCCCCCCTGGCCTGAGACCCATATAGAAAAGCATGACTACCCGTAAGAAGAACTCCTTGCAAAGTTTCCTTTATCGACTTTAATACATCTGTCTTTCGAAAATCCATGATACAGCTTGAGTTGTTTCCAAACATAAAGATAATATTCTATACCTAAATATCCTAACTATACATCAATAGAGTGCAAAGCTCCTGAATGGGCTCACTCAGAGAACTGCCTCCTACGTGTAAGGAGTAAAAAGACATTCAATATTCATTTATGCCTGCAAATATAGTTTTTCTATTTCTCTCCAAATTATATATTGCTCAAAATTATCCACAACAAACTTCCTTCCATTCCTTCCATACATATTGCACAAAGTTTTATCATGATAAAAGGACTCTATTGCCATTGCTAAACTTTTAGAATCATGTTCTACATATACTCCAGTTCTCCTTTCTATAATTGCATCTACACATCCCGTTGCCTTTGTCGTTATAATAGGAAGTTCCATAGCGGAAGCCTCTAATACCGATGTAGGAAATCCTTCACGATAAGAAGGTAACGCAAAACAATTCATTAAAGCATAATAATATTCTATCATTGCATTCGATACATACCCCGTATTAATAATCTTAGGATTATGCTCTATTATATTTACCACATCTAAAGGTAAAGCATCACGCTCTTCCAACATACCCACAAGTAACAACGTCATATCTGGATATTTTTCCTGTAACAAACAAAATGCTCTGACTAACTCAATAATTCCCTTATCACATACTAATCGTCCAGTAAAACCTATAACAAAATCATTCTCATAAATATGCAACTTCTCACGCAAATCACTTAATCGATTTTCATCAATATCTTTTTTACTGAAACGATTGATATCAATACCATTACATGTACCTTTCGACAACAACACTTGTTTAGTTACTGAATTTAATCTGTCCTCCAAGCTTCGCCTATAGACCGAAGGACTTACACATACTACTTCCGTAGCCAATAAAGCCGCTAATCTATCTATAGTTATCAGCAACCCACGTTTCAATCCGCGAGATGTTTCATAAACTAATCCGTGGCGAAAATAAATGCGTTTAGATACACCTGCAAAATAACCAGAAAGCATAGCAATCAGCCCACCTTTAGGAGTATGACCTGTAACAATATCAATCTGTTTCTCTTTGATATACTTCATTGTGCTTCTCACAGCTATCAAATCTTGCTTTATAGATATTTTACGTGATATTATAACAGCTTTATATTCAAAATTATATTTGAATGCCAGTTCTGCCAATTCATCCGATGGACTGCACACTAAATATTCCCTATACCCTTTTTCTGTGAAAAAATTCAATTGCTGACCTAAAAAATAGGGAATTACAAAAGAAATATTAACGACATGAAGCAGATTTTTCATAGCATCTCAAATATAAATAATAAATATTTTACTAATGTTGGCGAGTGTCCTATTTTGATGCATTGTATAAGGAACACCATCTATAGACATTTATTTTAATTTTATCGACTGGAGAAATAATCGATAAACACAATACGTTGGTAAAAAATAATTCAATTTTAACATTCGGATTTATAAAAATATGATAGAAAATCTTTCTTATTGCAATCTTTACCATGAAGAACATATGCAAACAAGTGGTTCAGGCTACACTAAGGCTTTATGTTATTAAGTTTGCAGCTTTCCATTAAAGAAAAGATAATGTCGAGTTTCTGCAGCAGTCTTGCTGCCTATGTTCATACAGAACCCGGAAAATCCTTGGTCGAACAGTGCAATCGTTAGAGAGGTCATATTCCTCCTAATAGCTTACTTTTTCTTTGGCCATAATATTTGTTTCTAAGTTATGCCGCAAAAAGTATATTAGAGGACAATGTAAGTCAAGGCAGAAAATAGTAGGGTTACAACAAGATTGTACAATAACATTCCTATTTGAATGCATCAATCAATATTTTGGCAGAAGAATCCCATGTGTTATTAAAAGCATATTCATAACACGCTTTCTTCATAGCTTTCAATTTATCAGCATGTAAAAAAAGTTCCAATATAGCATTAGACAACTGTTCCTCACTACCCGCCTCAATAAGTAAACCTGTTTTGCCCTCACAAACTTGTTCAGGTAACCCTCCTATTTTAGTGGCAATTACAGGTTTCCCAAAGGAATAAGATAGTGGTATTACCCCTGACTGAGATGCATGGGTATAGGGAACAACTACAAAATCAATATCCCTAAAGAGTCCCTCTACTTCACAATCTTCTATCCAGTCATTCTTTAAATCTATATTCTCACTACATTCATATAATAATTCTCTATATGGTTCTATATCACCATTGCCAGCTATAAATAATCTTACCTTTGGCATTCTATTTATAACGGTTTTCATGGAGGCAAGCAACACCTCTATTCCTTTATATTTAATAATACGCCCAAAAAATAAGAAACGATTATATTGATAGAAATCTTCTTTCAACGGACCATGATAATAACCTTTAAATACAGCATGAGGTATAACAAGAATCTGTTCATCAGATATTCCACGATTACGCATCTGAGGTCTAAACGCTGAACTAAGAATTACATATTTTGAGCTTTTATATCTGAATATATAAGACAAAAGTTTGTGTTCAATTCCATTTTCTCCTTCATGCAAAATAACATCATGTACTGTTTGTATTGTATTATTACATTTACAAAAAGGCACTATAAAACATTCCCAAAAATGCGTCATCGGAGAATATATAAAATCTGGATTAAATTTATTTATACTTCTTACAACAAACCAATACCTGAAAAAATTAAAACTTGAAAAAAAAAATTCGCTTGCTGAACGGTAAGTATGCACTTCCAAAAGAGTAAGATTAGCTATATTTTGTGCAGCCTGTTTCCAATGCCTAATGTTCGAAATATACTTTGATAACACACATAATACTTTAACGTATTTAGAAAGAGCCTTTGCCATTTCTAATGCATACTCAGGACCTGCCCCACGCCTTCCTAAATAAAGTAGAACTACCTTTTCCATCTATTATTCGTCAAATGAATAGAAACATACTCCTTAAATTCATCAAGAAATTCAAGTCTTTTATCATACAAAGAATCTTTCAAGTACTTCTTTGAAGTTTCAAATCCCAAGATTGCAGATCTAATCAAAAAAGATTTATCTTTATATAGTTTAGTAACTAATTCTGCTATTTGCAAAACATTCCCTTTTGAAAAAAGAAAATCTTTATTTAATAATTCTGGTATACCACCCACATTCGAAGCAATAGCAGGTATGCCACGTGACATAGCCTCAATTAAAGCACGAGGTAAGCCTTCTGTCAGACTTGGTTGAACATATACATCCATTTGATCCAACAAACTAAAAATATCTTTATGCTTAATATTACCACAAAAAGTTACATATTCTTCTACTCCTAATCGTTTCACTAAAGTTTGAAGAGTACGCTGATTCCCCCCTCCAACAATATAATATTTTACAGGAATTCCTCTTTTTATCATTTCAGGAATGGCAGAAATTACATATCTCTGTCCTTTATAAGGAGAAGCAACTGTACCCAAAGTAACTAAATTAAAACTAATCGATGATTGCGAATGTATTTTAGCTACTCTCAAATGATAAGCAAGCTCATCAACATCCAATAAATCCACATCACTACATGACAAAGAACGAGCATTAGTAGGATATCTATTTTGAAGAAAATTATTCGTCACATAAATAGCAAAATCAGCTTTAGCAACGGCCTTTCTTGTAGACCAATAAAAATAAGGCGCAAGTAGCTTACCTTTAAAACTATGATTCCAAAGAGCATCCCAAGCACAACCAACAACCATAGTCAAATATGGTTTATTATACTTTAATGCATATTTAATAGCCATTCGTCCCAAATTAGACGGCATATGAACTATACAGGCATCATTTTCAGATACTTCTTTTTCAATCAATGTTTTATTATATTTCAAATTACCCCAAAGAGAAGATATTGAATTTGTTTTTTTACATATTGCAAACTTCACATTATCCCCTTTAACCTCATTATTGGTTACAACATCTACATTAATTCCATAATTCAAACAAGTTATATTAGAAGTAATTCGACTATAATTAGAAATCATTGCATCAAGACCATTATTAAAATAATGTTTATTATATATTTCAACGACAGCCTCACAAACAACCAATAGTTTAAGCATAAAATATCAACATTTTGTAAGTATCCAATTTTAATGTATCATATATGGAACATCACCTGTAAGCGGTTTCCTCTTAAATAAATCAAAAAGCGGACTTGTTTTTTAAATATTGTTAGTACTGATTCCAATGGTCATCGGCAGCAGATTCTTATAATCCCTACGACCTTTGATGATTTCACGGAAAAGTATCTTTAAGTAGTTCAATGCCGATATCGCATTCATACGGCAAGTGGATATCAACGTATAGTAGGCGGCAGAGACGTCGCCATACGGTTGCTACCGAAAGACAGCGAGTTCTTCCGTTCCCCCGCAAGGGGGGGGTGGATAAAACGCTCGACAAGGGAGTTGTCGATACTGTAACGCCCGTCTTTCAAGTAAGCGAAGAGCTAATGCCAGAAATGATGCAGGTAATTCACAGCATTATCCATCAGTTCACCGCGGGGGAGGATGACCATCCGAAGTCAGCACATGGAACTTACTGCGTATACGACCGATTATCTCCTTAGTCTTAAGAGACTGTCTGCACGCAGTTATCTGTTCGGTGGAAAGCTTCCTTTAAGGTATTGTTCCTCCAGCCCGCAGAGTTCACCGATACAGCCAAGCAAGTATTCAGCATCACTGTCGGCACTTTGCTCGAAGGCGTAAACGAACTTCGCACGGGCATGGGCCAGGCAGCAGAGATGATCAGTATCAACAAGTTCATTATCAAGATATATATAGACATTGTAACCGTCAGACTGAAGAGCCTTGAGTTGGCGGTCCCCCAATATGGGCTTCAACGCATCGCGTCCCCTGGAACCGTCCTCATACAGTAGATGGCAATCTTACGCTCCTTGTTCACCAGACACCAGATGTATTTCTTGTAATAGATAGCAGCAAAGGTCGAAATCTTTAGAAGACAAAGCAAGACGGCATTTTTGGACGCTTACGAAATAATTTAAAAAGCAAACTCGTTTTTAAATATTGTCAGCATCGATCTCAATAGCCATCTTCTTATAGCATCCCTCACGCTTTACACATAAGGCTCTCACTTTAGATAATCCAAAATATTATAGCGCACCAAGTTTAAGAAAGAATTATCAACAAAACTGGTTGAATAGGTTGACGATCTACTTATACGGCTAAATACCATTTTGTAATTAAGACCTGTTGTTATTAATAAAAAGAATAAAACAACCATCTTAAGTGAACGCTTAGAAAGACGCTTTCTATCGAACAAATCTACTAAAAGCAGTAAATAAAAAGGATATAATAAAGTCAACATTCTAGTAAAATTATGATCTACTGAATAATTTAAATTTAATATTATCACATACATCAGAGCTACTTTTAATAAAGGGGGATCCATTTTATACTTATCTATGTAATCGACGGCAACAAGTATTACAAAAGACCAAAAAGCAAGTATAAAGAAAGGGGCATTTGAAGAAAAAAAAGATCCATCATACTCCCCATATACCTCAGAAACCTCCACTAAAGATGGAAAAACATTCAGATATCCAAGAACACTTGATACAAAAGCCATGAGATTAAAAGATCTAAATAAGAAGCTCGCAACACACAACAGAGCTACTACCTTTAATTTGAATCGGTCAACAAAAAATAAAGGCAGAAAAAAAATTATTGTAGAATGAATAAAAAAAGTTATTAAGATACTAGATAAAGCAAGTAAATATTTATGCCTTAAATATAAAGTGTACGAATAAATAAAAATCGAAGCAGCGACCGCTTGCTTCATAATCTCTGTCACTTGCGTAAATATCACTAAACTGAACACTGAAATAATCCAAATAATCACAATAGTTCTATATGGATAAGATATTTTCTTATATATCACTATATAATAAACAGATAAAAACAGCAGATAATATATAAAAAAGACCCAGAAAAAAGATATCGCTCGAATTTCACCAAAAATCGAATACAACAGATAATTAATCGTAGAAAATATAAAATAACGATCTACCATATAAGACTTAATAAAAAAATCAACGAAATTAGTTGTATATAAAGACTCTGTACTGTGGTATACTCGTGCTAAATCGCCAGATGTTGTTTCCTGCGTAAATGCAAGAATTGCTAAAAAAAATGCAAAACAAAAAGCTACATTCTTTACATTGATTTTTTTAAATAGCAAAACGCGATATAAAGAAAAGATTACAACATACATAAACCCCCAAAAGGGGTATATCAAAACCATGATAACACTAACGATAGTATCGCTATTCAATTTATTATGTGCATGTGAAATCATTGCCCCTATTATCTCAATTTACTCAATACAAAAATTGAAATTTTTTTTATAAAACGAAGTATTTTGTACGAAAAAACAATAAAACGACTAAAACAATTGCCACTTTTTATGTAATTAAGTTGATTATATTCAAGGCTCAATAATGGTAATGTATTACTTTTTGATATCAGCTTTTCAAAATAATATGAGTTTGAAAAATCAATATTATTATAACAAGATAAATGATAAATAGAAGATGACACAAAATTGTCAAATTTATACTGTTGAGAAATTGGCAGAAGATTAAATACATAGCTAAATACTGAATCCCAATAAGTTGAAGGCAATATTCTATGCGACGCACTATTCTGTGTTATAGTATAACAATATATAGATTGAGATGGTAATGCTAAAATACTCTTAGCATTTAAAGCAAACCTTATATTCATAATACAATCTTCATAGTTAGTAAAGTTTGCAGGTATTTCTAAAGCAGAACTTTCCATAAATAATTTTTTCTTATAAACTTTAGCCAAAATACCTACTGGAATGGAACCATCAAATAAACCATTAATAAAATCTATAGATGTTAAATTCCCCATTTTACCCAAATACCCTCTTTTATATCTAGTACCTGAACATATATGCCAACCAGCTATAACCATATCACAGCTTTGCCTAATAATACTACTATATAAAAAACACAAAGCACCACCGAACATGGTATCATCACAATCTAAAAAGAAAACCCAACAACCTTTAGAATTATCCAGCCCTTTCTTTCTCGCAGCCGTTACTCCTTGGTTTTCCTGATAAACATACCGAATTATAGAATATTTCGTTGCTAAATCCGCACAAATGGCACTACTTCTATCTTTACTTCCATCATCAACCAAAATAATTTCATAATCTTGAAAGTTTTGATTTAAAACGGAATAAACACATTTTTTGATAGTTTTCTCACCATTATAAATAGGTATAATGATAGAGAAGAAACATTCTTTCATTTATTGAGTGAATTTAATAAAAATTCTTTAGAACTAATAATCGCATTTTCAACTTTACCAGAGATACATCCATAATCAATTGAATCATAATCAACTACATCTCCTACTGAAATCATTCGATTTGACAATGACAATAAATTAAGCAATGATTCAGATCTTTCATCTGTTTTAGTTCCAAATTTTAATGTATAAAAATTACGCTTATAAATTATTGAGAATGAGGTTCCATGAAACGAATTCGTAATGACATAAGAAGCATCCTTAAACAAAGCTATAAAATCATTAGGTGATGCTGTTCTGAAAGGATTTGATATAACTTTATTATATGAAGGATATGCTTCCAAACTAATGACTTCTGCTCCAAGTTTCTTCGCAATATCATGGGCATACTCATGTAGTCTTGGCATATATGCAACTTCATAAGTCAAAACATATTTTTTAGGAATCACTAGCGATGAAGATATTAAATCAAACACTTTTTCTCCAACCAATAAGGTAGGATCTAACACACAATATACCGGTTTATCTATCACTTGATTTAAATAGTTTTGCAGTTCCGCTTCACGCACCGATATCGAATCAAACTGTTCAAGAAAAGAACGAACCTTCAACGTTTCAGCCTCATTCCATATAGCTCGTCCACAACTTGCTGCATAACTAATAATTTTAAGTCCATTTTTGGGAAATTGGCCCCAAAACAATTTATCAAAACAACCAGCAATTTCAGTGCTCCACACCTGATCACTCCCAATAAGAATACAATCGAGCCTACTTTCTACAAGAGATTTAACAGGTATTAAATTCAATCTATTTATAAAAGTAGCAAAAGCCTTATAACGTTTCCTTTGCTCCGAAAAATACATTATATTATTAATCACTTTTTGTATACATTTCTGTGGATTATGATCGATCCAATGAGATAAAGAGAATAAATCATATACTTTTGTCAAATATATAGGACGATAATCAATAACATAAACTTCATGACCTAATGATCTACAAAAATTCATTAATGCATATGTTTGTAGCACTGCTCCATAATTATGAGCACAATGAAATGTTAGAATTCCAATTTTCATTAGAAATTATTTTTAATCTTATTAATAAGGAACCGACACTTTGAATTCACAAACACTTTTTCTTCTCTATCGCATCCTATTGTATACATTGAAATAATCATTAATGATATACTCAAAAAAGAATTCACACAAAACCTAAAGAATCCGGATTCAAAATTTATATATACATACAAGGGAAGTATCAGTGTTATAGTAAACACCATAACCATTTTTAGAACTACATCTCGCAAAAATATTATAACTGGAAAATGAACTAAATTATGAAGCATCATCAACCTCAGACATAAATTAAGTACTGCAATAACACAGGAAGTAAAAAGAGCTATCTCTGGAGAATATCCCAACTTTAAAAAGATATAAGCTAAAGGAAATACAAGCATTTGACAACTACCAACTACTATTTGATACATTTTTATTTGTCCTGTAGCCAACATCAACGTTACCATCGTACATGAAAACGATTCTATCAAAATATAGATTAAAGAGATTCTTACAAAATTTACAGTATGATCAGGTACTACTCTTAACCACATTTGTAAAACGAAATCAGTTTCAAGCAGAAGAGGTAACGACATTAACATCATAAGAAAACCAGAATATTTAGCTCCCTTAAAGACTAATTCCCATAGATATACAGTATTCCCTTGTGCATAATTTTTCGTTATTTGAGGATTTAAAGCTGTAGTAAAACTACTAGAAAATGCAAGGACGGCTGATCTTAATTGCATTGCTATACCCTGAGCTGCATTAACGATAGGACCACAAAAAATATTAAATAATATATTTACTCCCTGATCACGCAATACCGTTGATGAAACCCCAATAAAATTCCAACCAGCAAAACCTGCCATTTCTTTAAATATCGAAAACTGCAGATATTTATAATTTCGATCAATAGAAATTAGTCTATGACAATACCCAATATATAAAAATCGAATGATTAATGCTACTAAGCATATTAAGCTAGAATAAGTAACCAGTTTATCAATGGGCGAATATATCAAAAGTGATATAAAAATTAGCTTTAACACAGTTTCAATCACACTAATTAAAGCATAAACATTCATCTTTTCATAGGCAATAATCAGGGCATTATAAGGTATATTAAGAATATTCAATACAAACGCAACCACAGCTAACTGATACACCCAATAAGCAGCAGACATTCGACTTTCAGGTATTGTCATTTTTTCTTCTAAAAACCACATACCTATTGTTTCTGAAACTACTAATATAATCAAAGCAAATATTAACTGTATATAAAACGCTGTTACAAAAACCACCTTTACTCTCTTATAATCATCACGTCCTAGTTCAAAAGTAATAAATCTACCAATTGCAGAAGACAATGAAGAAGAAATTATCGCAAACATTGCAATAAAGCCTCCAATTGCATTATACACACCAAAATCCTCAACTCCTAAAACTTCAAGTAGAATTCTTGAGGTATAAAGAGTTATGAGCATTACAACTATCATCCTTAAATACAAGAACAATGTATTTTTGGCAATTCTTTTATTATTGTCTTGTTCAGATTCCATAAGTTAGCGTCCAATTTTGACGTATACTCCAAGGCAAGCCGCCACAAGGCGATTTCCTGATAAATAACGTCAAAAAGGAGATTGTTTTTTAAGATTTGTTGTTAGTTCAATCAATAGTCAAGAGCAACAGATGTTCATACTCCCTATGTCCTTTAACAATCTCGCTAAAGAACTTCTTGAAATAATCCGGCACGGACACACCCTGCATCTTGCAAGTGGAGATGATAGTATGATATACAGGATAGCATTTTGAAGCCCTAATTTAAGTGCTTCTTACCTTCATTTTTTGAACTGGCATCAACCCTCCCCATTCAAAAAGCGATGCAATGCCATCCGCATCCGGATTTCCTTTGCCGAAGGTATCCGCTGGCCGGCATTTATATAATTCATAAACTGCGGGACAAAGTCCGCAAGGGAATCACGTACGGAGTCGGGCATCAGCATGTGCCATTCACCTTTAGCATCATCCTCGTATGTCAGCACAAGACCGAACTTCTGGAGTTTATAGGGAGTTTTGCGTATCTTGCGTACCACGTATGCATTGGCACCGGCCGTGACAAATTCCTCGAGCAACTGATGTTCTGCCTTGCAAAGGGAACACATGACATTCACCGGGGCAGAAAGAACTTCCTCTGCCACCCGCCGAGCTGTAACTTCCTTCTTCAAGTTAGGACTTACATACAAGTCCAGTTTCTTCGCAATATCCAGTATTCGCTGCTTTGCCATGCAGTTGTAGATGGAGGCAAGGTTGATATTAGAGCCGTATTCCTTATTTTTAATGGTAATCATATTCCCAATTTTAGGTTTCATCATCGGTCACTTCTGTATAATAAGGAACCAAGAAATTCAAGAAACCATAACGTACCTCATCATTGGGAAAACCCAAAGTGTACAATAAAACATCCCTATCGTAGTCTTTGATGGTCAGATAACCACTTTGATAAATCATGGGAAGCGGATTCTTTACTTCCGCACGATACTCAAAAAAGGCAGAAGCCGTCACTTCAACTCCCTCAATCAGAAGGCGCAAATCATAATCACTCTCTTTCAATAAATTTACCAAATAGGTAGGAGTACCGGTCTGAAACCAGAAATTATCCAAAATCTTCGACTTGCATGCATTCAACACACTGAAAGGATTAAAAACCCCTTCACAATGAGGGTAAAAATGATAACCGTCATACAGCTTCGTCATCCGCTCCAAAGTTGTATCGAAGTCCATCCCATTGGAAACACCCAAACGTTCTATCTCCGGAGTAAACGTTGTGAGCAGTTCTTCCTTAGTAATACCACATAAAGAAGAATAGTCGGGCCATGTACTGATGTCCTGCAACTGATTTAAATCACTGAACACGCTAATCTGCGCAAACTTCGTCACACCCGTCAAAAAAACAAAGCGGAGATAACGGTCGGCACTTTTCAGTACCCCATAAAAGGCTTTCAATATCCGACAATATTCTTCCGTTAGCTTTTCATCCGAAAGAGCTTGAAGCAAAGGCTTATCATATTCATCAATCAACACTACCACTTGCTTACCCGTCTGGGCATACGCCTGCTCTATCACATAGGCAAAGCGCTCTTCGGGACTACGCTCCTGCTTTTCCGCACCATATTTCAATTCCCACTTTTCCAGATATTGATTAAGCATGGCTACCAAATCTCCGGCTGTTTCATATTTACGGGCATTCAAGTCCAGATGCAATACAGGATATTCCTCCCACCGGGTTTCCAGTTTTTCGATGGCAAGTCCGTGAAACAAATCTTTACGTCCTTGAAAGTAAGCTTCGAAGGTAGATATAAGCAAACTCTTACCGAAACGGCGAGGACGGCTCAAAAAATAGGGAGTGGAATTGGATGCTATCTTATAGACCATTGCTGTTTTGTCTACATAAAGATAATTTTCTTCACGCAGCTTTTCAAAAGTCTGTATACCAATCGGCAGTTTACGCATCTGTTCCATCTCATTTCTCTTTTTTAGAAGCTATATGCAAATATACGTTTTTTCTTCAAAGAGAAATTCTATTTATACATTTTTATTCCATTTCCTCCCATGGATAAGGATTATCCACCACATTCTGAAACTCATCAACTGCTTCCTGCTGCTCGGCAGTCAGTGATGCAACACTCCAGGAAGCAATGATAGAACGGCCCTCGTCGGCCAAAGGCTCATCGAAAACCTCTCCATAACAAGCCGTAAGCAAACGGAGTTTCAACAAAGAGGAAGGAAGGGTATCAAGGGTATCCCAGCAACGCCTCAATACCTCCTGCACATGCTGCTGTTTTTCACCATGGTCAATGAACGAGGCACTATACCCCTTCAAGAGCGCAAGACATACATTTGCCTGCTCCTCCACCGTGGTGCCCCAGGTGCCGGAATTATACAAAGTTGTGGTCAAGCGATAGACTTCGCTGTTACGACGAGACAAGTCATCGCTATAGATAGGACTGCCGTCCATACCCAAATACATCAGATCGTGCGCGGCACGCT
>ERZ772851.2405-NODE-2405-length-14410-cov-3.373807_pt1 | contig 14410 bp, 17 predicted proteins | sample MGYA00512137_ERZ772851 | MGnify/ENA primary metagenome ERZ772851 (study PRJEB29015, sample SAMEA2737663) | human gut metagenome | biome: human gut; feature: human-associated habitat; material: faeces | place: China | collected 2012 ... | reverse complement strand
CCCATGGGGCGCCGCCTCTTTCAGGCGCTTCGGTATTCAGCCGACGGTTTCCGCCTCGAGGACTTCCGGCAGGGTCAGGCCCTCACCAGTGAGATCGGCGGTGAGGATGGGGTCGATGGGCACCGCCAGATACATACTATTGCCGTAGACATAGGCGCCGGAGGTAACGGCTACCGCCTGACCGTAGACGTTCAGCAGGGCGCCGCCGCTGCTGCCCTCGGAGATGTCGGCGGTGCTCATGACGCAGGGCAGGGCGTACCGCTCCACATCCCGCTGCGTGGCGCTGACGATGCCGGAGCTGACTGCCAGCCCCAGGCCCAGGGGATTGCCGATGGCGTAGACCGTGTCGCCCGCCCGCAGGTCTCCGGTGCCGGAATCCGCGATGTCCAGCGCGGCAAAAGCAGAGGTGTCGTGTCCCTTCAGGGCGGCGTGGGAGACGCGGATCACCGCGATATCGATGTCCGGATCGTAGTAGATGACCCGCTCCACTTCATATACATCCCCGGTGGAGAGCGTGGCGGTGGCGGAGACCGCGTCCGCGATGGAGTGGTAGTTGGTGACGGCCAGCCCGTCCTCCGTGATGAAGAAGCCGCTGGCCTCGCCGGTGACAAGGCCTTCGTCCCGGTACGCCTCCGTCTCATAGGTGTCCAGACGGAACACGGCGGCCGCGCAGCGGTCCGCCACCTGCCGGGCGGTGAGGGCGGGGGTCAGCAGGCCCAGGGCGTTGGCCGCGGCCCGGGAGACGGTCCCCTGGCTCACCAGGCGTCCGATCACTGTGGCGCTGCCGTCCCGGTAGGAGAAGGACAGAGCGTCCGCCGCCATCTCAAACAGGTCCCCCTGGGTCAGGGTGCCGGTATAGGCGATGGGGAAGAGGCCGATCCGCTGGGCGAAACCCGCGGCGTCGGCAATGGTAAAGTCGCCCGCCTTGTCGGAATACCCCAGCATCCGCAGCAGGAAGGCGCTCCAGGCGTTGGCGGTGAGGGCCGCGTCCGGCCGGAAGGCTGTCGCCGTGACGCCGGTGATCCAGCCCTGCCGGGCGGCGTAGTTCACCTCCTGGGCGATGGAGGCGGGAACATCCCGGAAGCCGGCCAGCCAGTTGTCTGCCGCGGCGGCCTGTTCTGCCCCGGCCAGATGCACCAGCAGCACGGCCGCCTGTGCCCGGGTGGCGGGGGCGTCCAGATTATATGTAGAGTCGATCAGTCCCAGGGTGGAGAGGGTGTCCGCGGCCCGGGCCGCCTCCCCCTCCAGAGCGGAGGCGGCGGGGATCACGCTCACCGTCAGGACAAGGACACAGAGGAGCGAAAGAAGTCGTTTTTTCATGGGGTAGCCTCCAAATCTTGAGAATGGCTCCATTTTAGCACCGGGCAGAGCGCTTGGCAAGGCCCGGTCCCTTTACTGCCCGGGCCGATTTGGGCGTTCCCAAGACTCTCTTGGCGGAAAAGACGGAACAGAACGGTATATAAAAGGCCCCGCTGCCGCACATGAGGGCCTTGGTTCCACTATTCTGTATATTGGGATCACGCGCTTCTGCCCTTCAGAAAAGAACGCATCAGCATCGCGATCATGCCAATCATGAGATAGCAGACGCAATACAACAAAAACGCTGTTTCACCCATCGCAAAGAATAGCCACGCCCCTGCCAGAAATAATCCCGCGACAACAATTGGAAGGGGCCACAGCCGCTTGATGTCCTTTCCTGCAAATACGCCGCATACAGCAGAAAATATGGGATTGACCCCAAAGAACAGCAGAAGGCAGACGGCCATTCCCGCGCTGCCTGCAAATGTTGCTGCCAACCACGGACAGCCTATCATCAACAGCATTGCCAATATAGACCAGAAGATCAATGGTTTCATGTGGATGGCCTCCCTTTTATACGGAAATGGTTGCTTTTCTATATGATATCATATACGTCTGGCTGCTTCAAGGTTTGGAAGCGGGCCCCTTCAGCGAAAGCGCCGGAGCTGCCCGTCCGTCCGGAGGAGGCGGGGGAGCAAGGCCCGTCTCACTGGACAGGCGGGCCAAAGTCTGCTATACTGAATCTACCTTTTGGAAAGGAAGCGGCCCATGGCGGAGCGATTGGCGGAGGACCTCTGGCGGCTGGACATCCCCTTGGTGGGGAACCCGCTGAAAAACTTGAACAGCTATTTGCTGACCGGAGAGCGGAGCCTGCTGATCGACACAGGCTTCCGCCAGCAGTCCTGCCGCGAGGCCATGGAGCGCCAGCTGGCGGAGACGCACGTGGACCGGGACCGGCTGGACATTTTCTGCACCCACCTCCACAGCGACCACACAGGGCTGGCGCCGGAGCTGATCCGCCCCGGCTGCCGGATCTATATCGGGGAGATCGACAGCCCCGGCGTGAAAAACGCCTCGGATCCGTCCTGTTGGAAGCGGCTTTACGGGGAATATGTGCGGGACGGCTTCACCCAGGCGGAGATGGAGGCCCTGTGGGGAGACAATCCGGCCCAGACGGCGGCCCCGCCCTGGCGGGAAGGACTCTATACGGAGCTGCAGGACGGCGCGGCGCTCCATTACGGCGGCCGTATGCTGCGGTGCGTGCTGACGCCGGGCCACACGCCGGGGCACCTGTGCCTGTATGACCCGGCCCGCCGGCGGCTGTTCTGCGGCGACCATGTGCTGTTTCACATCACGCCCAACATCTGCCGCTGGCAGGGAGTGGAGGACTCTTTGGGGGACTATCTCAGCAGTCTGGACAGGACGGCCGCTCTGGACACAGCGGAGCTGTATCCCGCCCACCGGGCGGAGACCGGGGACCTGCGGCAGCGGACGGCGGAGCTGAAGGCCCACCACGCCCGCCGGCTGGAGGACACCCTGCGGACCGTGGAGAAGGCGCCGGGCCTCACCGCCTATCAGATCGCAGGCCGGATGCGTTGGAGCATCCGCTGCCGGAACTGGGCGGATTTTCCCCTGGCGCAGAAGTTCTTTGCCGTGGGAGAGGCCCTGGCCCATCTGGACCATCTGGAGGCCCAAGGGCGGGTCTTCCGCCAGGAGATACATGGAAAACGGGTATATTTCGCCGGCGTGGGCGACAAAATATGAATGATAAAGGAGATGCTTCAAATGGAAGTGAAAGAGATTCTGAGCAAGTGCGACCACACTCTGCTGGCCCAAACGGCCACCTGGAAGGAGATCCGGGCCATCTGCGACGATGGTATGAAGTACGGCTGCGCCAGCGTCTGCATCCCTGCCAGCTATGTCAAGCAGGCGGCGGAGTATGTGGCGGGAAAGCTGCCCATCTGCACGGTGATCGGCTTCCCCAACGGGTATGACACCACCGCCGCCAAGTGCTTCATGGCCACGGACGCCGTGGAGAACGGCGCCGAGGAGGTGGACATGGTCATCAACCTGGGCTGGGTGAAGGATCAGAAGTGGGATGACCTGCTCGCCGAGATCAAGGCCGTGAAGGCCGCCTGCAAGGGCAGGCTGCTGAAGGTCATCATCGAGTGCTGCTTCCTCACAGACGAGGAGAAGATCAAGATGTGCGAGATCGTCACCGCCTCCGGCGCGGAGTATATCAAGACCTCCACAGGCTTCGGCACCGGCGGCGCCACCCGGGAGGACGTGGCCCTTTTCGCCAAGCACGTGGGTCCCGATGTGAAGATCAAGGCCGCCGGCGGCATCGCCGACCTGAAGGACGCGGAGGACTTCATCAACCTGGGTGCCTCCCGCCTGGGCACCAGCCGCATCGTCAAGGCCGTGAAGGCCATGGAAGAGAAATAAGGAGGAAATGAAAGCATGGGAACTCCCCATAACGAGGCGGCCCAGGGGGCCTTTGCCAAGACCGTTCTGATGCCCGGCGATCCGCTGCGGGCCAAATTCATCGCGGAGACCTTTCTGCAGGACGCGAAGCTGGTGAACAACGTCCGGGGCGTCCAGGGCTACACCGGCACCTATCAGGGCACGCCTGTGTCCGTCATGGCCTCCGGCATGGGGATGCCCTCCATCGGCATTTACTCCCATGAGCTGTTCCACTTCTATGATGTGGACAACATCATCCGGGTGGGCAGCGCCGGCGCTATCTCCCCCCAGCTGAAGGTGCGGGACGTGGTGTTCGGCCAGGGCTCCTGCACGGACTCCAACTACGCCCACCAGTTCGGCCTGGGCGGCACCTTCGCCCCCATCGCGGACTTCACCCTGCTGGAGACCGCCGTGACGGTAGCCCGGAAGCTCGGCATCGAGCCCCATGTGGGCAGCCTGCTCAGCTCCGACGTGTTCTACAACAAGGCGGGCAACACTCTGGACTGGGGCAAGATGGGCGTGCTGGCCGTAGAGATGGAGAGCGCGGCCCTGTACTGCAACGCCGCCGAGGCGGGCAAGCGGGCCTTGGCCATCTGTACCATCTCCGACAGCTTGATTACCGGCGAGGAGCTGCCTGCCGCCGACCGCCAGACCACCTTCACCCAGATGATGGAGATCGCCCTGGGCGTTGCTGTGGAGATGGCGAAGAAGTAAGGCGAGTTCAAAAAAGAAGAATCAGTCCCCGCGGCCACGCAGGGGAAGCATGAAGGGGGACGTTGAGTCCCCCTTCATAGTTAATCGGCCCGCCGCAGCGGCGACTTTCGGCAAAGGTGAAAGCGGGAGGCCCGCCGGCAAAGCCGCCGGGCCGGGACGCGGAGCATATTTTCCCGGTTCGGCACAGGCCGAACCTCTCCGGGAAATGACCGGTGACAATGGAAACAGAGCTGTGACAAACCACAGCAAAAATTTTGCAGAATTGGTTCTGCTTTTTACAAAACCGTAAAAAAGATATCCGAAATTCATAAAAATTTCAACAAAATGTGGCGAAAAAGAAAACAATTTGGAAATGCGGTTGCAATCCTCAGGAAGAGTTGTTATAATGGGCCTGACCCGTTGAGGTCATCCTGCGCGGAGAGATTTTCGCGCGGATAACAAAACGAAGGAAGGTAGATTCCAATGAAGAAGTTTCTTGCATTGCTCCTGGCATTGGTGATGTCCCTGTCCCTGGTCGCCTGCGGCGGCGGGGACGACACCGCCGCTGACGGGGGCGCCGATGCGGAGGATGGCGGCAACGCCGAGACCGCCGCTTATCAGGTGGCTATGATTACTGACTACGGCGATATCACCGACCAGTCCTTCAACCAGACCACCTATGAGGCCTGCCAGGAGTTCTGTGACGCCGAGGGCCTGCAGTTCGAGTACTACAAGCCCGCCGGTGACTCCACCGCCGAGCGTGTGGCCATGGTGGACGCCGCTGTGGCTGACGGCTACAACGTCATCGTGATGCCCGGCTACGCCTTTGCCGAGACCATCAAGGAGACCGCGGAGCTGTATCCCGACGTGACCTTCATCGCGCTGGACGTGGCGCAGGGCGATCTGGGCGAGGACTACACCGTGCCCTCCAACGTGTACTGCGCTGTGTATCAGGAAGAGCTGTGCGGCTACATGGCCGGCTACGCCGCCGTGAAGCTGGGCTACACCCACCTGGGCGTGCTGGGCGGCATGGCCGTTCCCGCCGTGCAGCGGTTCGGCTATGGCTTCGTGCAGGGCGCTGACGCCGCTGCCGTGGAGATGGGCATCGCCGACCAGGTCGTGATGGAGTATGCCTATGGCAACCAGTTCTATGGCGACAGCGATATCACCGCCTACATGGACAACTGGTATCAGACCCTGGGCGTGGAGGTCGTCTTCGCCAGCGGCGGCGGCATCTACACCTCCGCGGCTGAGGCTGCTGCCAAGGTCGGCGGCAAGCTGATCGGCGTGGACGTGGACCAGTCCGCCAACATCGACACCTATGGCGAGGGCATGTGCGTGACCTCCGCCATGAAGGGTCTGGCCGAGACCGTCAAGCACATGCTGGGCGAGGTCGTGGCAGGCAACTTTGCCAACTACGGCGGCCAGGTGGAGACCCTGGGCCTGGTGAACGGCGATGATCCCACCGCCAACTATGTCCAGCTGCCCATGGAGACCACCCAGTGGGGCGACGGCTTCACCCAGGACGACTATAAGGCCCTGGTGAAGGCCATGTACGACGGCGATGTCACCGTTTCCAACGACATCTCCGCCATGCCCGCAACCACCATCACGGTGAACTTTGCCGGCAACATCAAGTAAGGATCAGAGTCTTTGCAGGAAGAGGACGGGAGCAATCCCGTCCTCTTTTTTTGCCTCTGGACAAATTTTACAAAACAAACCTGATATTCCTGCATTTTTTCTTTGAAATATTCCGGAAGATATAGTACAATAAATACACTATACAAGAGGAGGAGGGCGGTAAGCTTGGAACAGCCATATGCCATTGAAATGCTGAATATCACCAAGCGCTTTCCGGGAATTGTCGCAAACGACAACATCACGCTCCAACTGAAGCGGGGCGAGATCCACGCGCTGTTGGGAGAAAACGGCGCCGGAAAGTCCACGCTGATGAGCGTGCTGTTCGGCCTGTACCAGCCGGAGGAGGGCGTCATCAAAAAAGACGGCCAGGTGGTGCAGATCAAGGACCCGAACGATGCAAACGCACTGGGGATCGGCATGGTCCACCAGCACTTCAAGCTGGTGGAATGCTTTTCCATTTTAGACAACATCATCCTGGGCGTGGAACCCTGCAAGAACGGCTTCCTGCAGAAGCAGGAGGCCCGGGAGAAGGTCCTGGCCCTGTCGGAGAAGTACGGCCTGCAGGTGGACCCGGACGCACTGGTGGAGGATGTCACCGTGGGCATGCAGCAGCGCACGGAGATCCTGAAGATGCTCTACCGGGACAATGAGATCCTGATCTTCGACGAGCCCACCGCTGTGCTGACGCCGCAGGAGATCGACGAGCTGATGCAGATCATGAAGAACCTGGCGGCAGAGGGCAAATCCATCCTGTTCATCTCCCACAAGCTGAATGAGATCATGTCCGTGGCGGACCGCTGCACGGTCCTGCGGAAGGGCAAATACATCGGCACGGTGAACATCGCCGAGACCAGCCGTGAAGAGCTGTCCCGCATGATGGTGGGCCGGGACGTGGAGTTCGCAGTCCACAAGGAGCCCTCCAAGCCCAAGGATCCCATCCTGGTGGTGGAGGGTATGACCGTGGCCTCTAAGCTCCATAACAACAATGCTGTGAAGAATATTTCCTTTACGGTCCGGGCGGGAGAGATTGTCTGCATTGCCGGTATTGACGGCAACGGCCAGACGGAACTGATCTACGGCCTGACGGGCCTGGAGCCCCTGGAGTCCGGCAAGATTACGCTCTGCGGCCAGGACATCACCCGCGCCCCCATCCGGCAGCGGTCTCTGCTGGGCATGAGCCACATCCCGGAGGACCGCCACAAGCACGGCCTGGTGCTGGACTACACCCTGGAGGACAACATGGTGCTCCAGCGGTACTTTGAGCCTCAGTTCGTCAGCAAGGCGGGCTTCCTGAAGCGCAAGGCCATCCGCGAGTACGCCAACCGCCTGATCGAGCAGTACGACGTCCGCTCCGGCCAGGGGCCTGTCACAGTGGCCCGCAGCATGTCCGGCGGCAACCAGCAGAAGGCCATCATCGCCCGGGAGATCGACAAGGACCCGGAGCTGCTGATCGCCGTGCAGCCCACCCGCGGCCTGGACGTGGGCGCCATCGAGTATATCCACAAGCAGATCGTGGCCCAGCGGGACGCCGGCAAGGCGGTGCTGCTGGTGAGCTTGGAGCTGGACGAGGTCATGTCCCTGTCCGACCGTATCCTGGTGATCTATGAGGGCGAGATCGTGGGCGAGCTGGACCCCAAGACCACCACGGCGGAAGAGATGGGCCTGTACATGGCCGGCGCCAAGCGGAAGGGGGCTTGAGAAACCATGAGACAAGAAAAATCATCCCTCCTGCGGAACAAGGGATTCCAGTCCCTGCTGGCATCCCTGCTGTGCATCGTGCTGGGCCTGCTGATCGGCTACATCGTGCTGCTGATTATCAACCCCGCCGGCGCGGGAGAGGCCATCCGCACCATTGTGGAGAACTTCCTGTACTATCCCAGCGCCGCGGCCCGGCTGCGGTATCTGGGCAACACGCTGGTGAAGACCGCGCCGCTGCTGATGTGCAGCCTGTCGGTGCTGTTCGCCTATAAGGTGGGCCTGTTCAACATCGGCGCCGCCGGCCAGTACGTCATCGGCGCCGGCGCCAGCCTGTACTGCGCCCTGGGCTTCGGGCTGCCCTGGTACGTGTGCCTGTTGGCGGCTATTGCTGCCGGTGCGGTGCTGGGCGCCATCTCCGGGCTCCTGAAGGCGTACCGCAATGTGAATGAGGTCATCTCCTGCATCATGCTCAACTGGATCAGCCTGTATCTGGTGAACGCCCTGCTGTCCCAGGTGAAGGAGACAGCCAGTCCCTACACCTTCACCCTGAGCAGCACGAATCCCGACGCCATCCTGCCCTCTCTGGGCCTGGGCGCCCTGTTCTCCGACAACCAGTATGTGACCATCGCCATCCCCCTGACGGTGATCGTGGCCGTGGGCATCTGGGTCCTGCTGGAGAAGACCAAGCTGGGCTATGAGCTGCGGGCCACCGGCTGCAACAAGTTTGCGGCCAAGTACTGCGGCATGAAGGAGAAGCGAAACATCATCCTCACCATGGCCATCGCCGGCGGCCTTGCCGGCATGGGCGCGGCCACGCTGTTCCTCACCGGATTCGAGCAGTGGCAGGTCACGCAGTCCGCAGTGCCGGCCATGGGCTTCAACGGCATCGCCGCCGCCTTCCTGGGCGGACTGAATCCCATCGGCGCTATCTTCTCCTCGTATTTCATTCAGCACATCACCAACGGCGGCGCGTATGTGGACAAGACCATGTACTCCGCCCAGATCTCTGATCTGATCTCCGCCCTGATTATCTACCTGTGCGGCTTCGTACTGTTCTTCAAGGTCTTTATGAACAGCCGGCTGGACCGGCGGGATGAAAAGCGGCGGGCAAAGGAAGACCGGCCCGGCTCTGAGGAAGGAGGGAAGGCGTAATGTTACTGCTGCTGCAATACACGCTGATTTTCGCCTCCGTCCTGCTGCTGGTGGCGCTGGGCGGCTGCTTCTCTGAACACTCCGGCGTCATCAACATCGGCCTGGAGGGCATCATGGTCATGGGCGCCCTGGGCGGTGCGCTGATGATGAAGTTCCTGCCTGCAGGCACCTCCGCCTTTGTGGTGGTGCTGTTGACGGTGCTGGCCAGTATCCTGCTGGGCATGATCTACTCCCTGCTGCTGGCGGTGGCGGCCACGGCCTGCTCCATGGCCGTGGGGCTGGTGATCGGCGTGGCCGCCGGCTACTGCGGGGGGATTGTGGACGGCGTGATTACCGGCCACCGTGTTCGTGAAGGCCATGAACACCGCCGCCGATCCGGACAACGTGTCCTCCACCATCCAGTACCTGGACGGCCGCAAGGCATTCCTGGTGAACATCGGCGGCTTTGAGTTCAACTGGTGCATGCTGCTGGCGGTGATCGCCCTGGTAATCGCCTATGTGGTGCTGTACAAGACCCGCTTCGGCCTGCGGCTGTGCGCCTGCGGCGAGCATCCCCAGGCAGCGGATTCCGTGGGCATCAACGTCTACCGGATGCGCTACGCCGGCGTACTGATCTCCGGCGTGCTGGGCGGCCTGGGCGGCATTGTGTATATCATCGCGGGCGTCAGCGAGTGGAAGTTTGAAAACGGCGTGGCCGGTTTCGGCTTCCTGGCCCTGGCGGTGATGATCTTCGGCCAGTGGAAGCCCACCCGCATCGCCCTGGCGGCGCTGTTGTTCGGCTTCTTCCGGGCCCTGGGCAATGTGTACAGCGGCTTCGACCTGCTGAGCAATCTGAACCTGCCCAGCTCCGTGTATAACATGCTGCCCTATGTCATCTCTCTGGTGGTGCTGGCCTTCACATCTCAGAAGTCCCGTGCCCCCAAGGCGGAGGGCATTCCCTACGACAAGGGCCAGCGGTAATTCCATCACAAAACGGAATTTCACGACAAAATATGCCTCCCTGTTATCGGCTTCGACAACAGGGAGGCTGTTTTTATCCCAGCACGTAGCCCACCAGCAGAGCGGCCAGCAGCAGGGAGAAGGCACTCTGCACCACCTTGCCCAGGAAGCAGTTCCGCAGCCGCAGGCCGCTGCCCTCCAGCACCGCCAGCGTCTGACACAGGACCGAGAGGCCGCCCCAGCCCGCTGCTGCCGCCGCCAGAAGAAAGCCGAAGGCATCAGCTGTCAGCAGGGGCGTCAGGGAGAAGAGCTCCAGCGCCGCCACCAGGACCGCCCCCAGGCGGCCGCCCACGGCGGTGAGAGGCTGCGCCAGCACATAGAAGAACACCACGAAGGCGCACACAGACAGAATCCCGGCAAGCGAGGACCGGACAGCCCCGGTGAAGGCCTCCGCAAAGCTGACAGCCCGGAAAGGAGGACGCCTTGTCAGCTCCTGCCGGGAAGCGGATTTTCCGCTGCCCCGAAACACCAGTCCCGTCAGAAGGGCGGAGAGCACATGGATCAGCCACAGCCACACCCCGGCCCGCACACTGCCGAACACCCCCACGCCCAGCACACTGATGAGGAACACCGGATTGGAGTTGTTGCAGAAGGCCAGCAGCCGCTCCGCCTCCTCCCGGGAGACCAGATTTTCCCGGTAGAGGTCTGCTGCCGTCTTGGCGCCGATGGGGTAGCCCCCCACCAGCCCCAGCACCAGCGCAGCGCTGCCGGCACCGGGGACCCGGAACAGCGGCTCCATCAGCCCCGCCAGCCAGGGGGCGGCCAGCTCCCCGAACCCCAGAGCCAGCAGCGCTGAGGAGGCCACCAGGAAGGGGAACAGGGAGGGGACCACGGAACGGGCACAGAGGGCCAAAGCTTCCGCCACACTGTCCCGCACGGCCCCGGCGTCCGCCAGAAACCACACCAGCAGGCCGCCGAGGCACAGGCAGGCCAGTATCCGCCATCGAATCCGCATCCCGCATCACCTCTCCACACCCTATGCCGGAGCGGGGGACACTATGCCCCGGCATGTTGCGGGACGTTTGTGCATACAGTCGGGAAGAGGTGAACGTATGGAGCGGAATCGAAAGGACCGAAACGGTGGCGTGCTGGACACGGTGGCGGAGCTGTTCGACCTGCCGGCAGATCTGGTGGCGGGCCTGCCCCACTTGGAGATGATGGGCAGCCGCCAGCTGTATCTGGAGCACCACACAGGCATCCTGGCGTACAGCGACGAGCAGATCGACGTAAACACCACCGGCGGCGTGCTGCGGGTCCGGGGCGCCCGCCTGGCCCTGATGGCCATGACGGCGGAGGAGCTGCGGATCGGCGGGGACATTGCCGCCGTGGAGTGGGTGAGGTGACACCATGCTGAATCAGATCGTCAACCGGCTCCAGGGCCAGGTCCGGATCCGGGTGGAGACCCCCTTTCCAGAGCGGGTGCTGAATCTGTGCGGCGCCCGGAACCTGGCCTTCTGGGATATGGAGTGGGAGTCCGAGACTGCCTTCACCTGCCGGCTGAACCGGCGGGATTACTACGCCCTGCGCCGGGCGGTGAAACAGCTGGACTGCCGGCTGACCGTGGTGCGGAAGGAGGGGGTACCCTTCTTCCTGGGCCGGTTCCGGCGGCGGCACGCGCTGTTGGCGGGACTGACCCTGTGCAGCGCACTGCTGTTCTTCGGCTCCTTCTTCATCTGGGACTTCACGGTGGAGGGGAACCAGCGGGTCACAGACGAGGAGATCCTGCGGGCGCTGCAGCGGCAGGGGGTGGGGATCGGGACCTTCGGCATCTCCCTGGACACGGAGGACATCCGCAACCATGTGCTGCTGGAGATTCCGGAGCTGCTGTGGATCACAGTGAACGTCTCCGGCTGCCGGGCCTATGTAGAGGTGCGGGAGCGGGTGGAGGCGCCGGAGCCGGTGGACGAGCGGGAGCCCACCAACGTGGTGGCCCGCCGGGACGGGCTGATCCTGGACATCCAGGCGATGGATGGGGTCCGGTGCGTGCTGCCCGGGACGTCGGTGGAGGCGGGCGAGCTGCTGATCTCCGGCGTGGAGGACACGGAGACCGTGGGCGCCCGGGTCCTGACCGGCATGGGAAAGGCGGAGGCCCGGACCTGGTACACCCTCTCCACAGTAATGCCTCTGACGGTGGCGGAAAAGCAGTACACCGGAGAGGAGAAACAGGGCTACTCCCTGGTCTTTGGGACAAATCGGGTAAAATTCTTTTTAAACAGTAGCATCGGGACGGGAAACTATGATAAAATAACCGAAAGGACCCAGTGGTCCCTGTTCGGGCTGCCGCTGCCGGTCACCTTTGTGAAGGAGACCTTTCGTTTTTACGAGACGGTCCCCGCCGAGGTCTCCGCCGCCCAGGCGGAGAGCCGGGGTGAGGCGATCCTCACGGACTACCTCCACACTCTGGTGGACCCCTACGGCACCGTCAGCTCTACCCTGTGCACTTCTCGCCGGGAGGGGGACGGACTGCTGGTAACACTGACGGCGGAGTGTGTGGAGGAGATCGGCCGGGCCGTGCCCATCTACACAGACCCCACAGAAGAATCGGGCGGCTGATGCCCGGGAGATACAGGAGTGATACCTTGGAACAGCGAATCAGCATTGAGCGGCTGGAGCAGGCCGTGAATATTTTTGGATCCTTTGACGAGAACATCCGCCTGCTGGAGCAGGAGTTCTCCGTCACGGTGGTGAACCGGGACGGGGAGCTCCGGGTGGAGGGAGAGCCGGAGGACACCATGCTGGCCTGCAAGGCCATCCAGGCCCTGCTGACCCTCTCTTCGCGGGGGGAGGCCATCGGGGAGCAGAACGTCCGCTACGTCATCGGCCTGGTGCGCAGCGGCAAGGAGTCCCAGATCACCGAGCTCACCGGCGACGTACTGTGCATCAGCGCCAAGGGCCGGCCCATCAAGCCCAAGACCATCGGTCAGAAGGAGTATATCAAGTCCGTCCTGAAGAACACCGTCACCATCGGCGTGGGCCCGGCGGGCACCGGCAAGACGTATCTGGCCGTGGCCGCCGCCGTGCAGGCGTTTCGGGACAAGCAGGTGAACCGCATCATCCTGACCCGTCCGGCGGTGGAGGCCGGCGAGCGGCTGGGCTTCCTGCCCGGGGACCTGCAATCAAAGGTGGATCCCTACCTGCGGCCGCTGTACGACGCCCTCTTCGACATGCTGGGGGCGGAGACCTATCAGAAGTATTTGGAGCGGGGCAACATTGAGGTGGCCCCTCTGGCCTATATGCGGGGCCGGACGCTGGACGACAGCTTCATCATCCTGGACGAGGCCCAGAACACCTCCCGGGAGCAGATGAAGATGTTCCTGACCCGGCTGGGCTTCGGGTCCAAGATCGTCATCACCGGCGATGTGACCCAGATCGACCTGCCGGACGGCAAGGCGTCCGGTTTGAAGGAGGCCATGCGGGTCCTGCGGGACGTGGAGGGCATCGGCATCTGCGAGCTGACCAACGCCGACGTGGTCCGCCATGTGATGGTCCAGCGGATCGTGGAGGCCTATGAGCGGTACGAGACCGCGAAAAACGGCGGAAAGGGGCGGAAGTGATGGCGAAGCGGCATTATATCCCCGTCACCGCCGACGTGCCCGGCGCCGCCAGTGAGGGCAACTGCGCCCTGATCCGCAAGGTGATCCGCACCGCCCTGGCGGCGGAGGGGGTGGACGTTCCCTGTGAGGTGGACGTGCTGCTGACGAACGACAGCGGCATTCACGAAATCAACCGGGAGATGCGGCAGGTGGACGCCTCTACGGACGTGCTGAGCTTTCCGGAGTTCGACCTTCGGCCCGGGGAGCTGCCCGCACCGGAGGACGCGGACCCGGGCACCGGCCTGGTGCCCCTGGGGGACATGGTGATCTCCATGGAGCATGTGGCGGCCCAGGCCAGGGAGTACGGCCACGCCAAACGGCGGGAGCTGAGCTATCTGGTGGTGCACTCTGTTCTGCACCTGCTGGGGTACGACCATCTGGACGAGGGGCCCCAGAAGGCCCGGATGCGGGCGAGAGAGGAAGCCATCCTGGGGGAGCTGGGCATCGGGCGGTGAATCACTCCCGGGGCAGGCCCCGGCCGGTGCGCAGGCCCAGCAGGAAAGCGTGGATGGCGGTGAACTCCAGGTTTTTTTCATAGCTTTCCAAGGCGTGATAACCCAACTCGTTATGAATCATATCCATGTGGAAGTTATAGTCGTCCGCTGGGACAGTGTCCAGGTAGGGCTTGATGTAGTGGAGATAAAGCCATATCATAAAGTCTGACATAGAAACCACCTTTCAAAACACTAAAGTTTTGTAGTGCACGATAAGATAATAACACTAAAAATTTTTAGTGTCAAGAGGAGCATTCAATGGAAATCATTTTTAAGGACCGGATACGTGCACTACGTCAAGAACGAGGCGAAACACAGGTGCAGGTAGCGGAAGCTATTGGGGTTGCGGAATCACATTATCAGCGGTTTGAAAGAGGG
>ERZ772851.2396-NODE-2396-length-14454-cov-3.154177_pt1 | contig 14454 bp, 15 predicted proteins | sample MGYA00512137_ERZ772851 | MGnify/ENA primary metagenome ERZ772851 (study PRJEB29015, sample SAMEA2737663) | human gut metagenome | biome: human gut; feature: human-associated habitat; material: faeces | place: China | collected 2012 ... | reverse complement strand
ACACAGTACCTGAGGTATAGAGGGTCTGGAGCTCGTCCTGGACATCCAGGGCGGAGAAGATATCCTCGGTGTAGCCCACGGGCAGATGGGAGGAGTTGGTGTAGTAGGGGGTCCCGTTCTCATTGGCGGTGATGATGTCGGGGAACTGGGCCTTGTCGTGCTTGGCGAAGCGGTAGGTGGTGGACTCGGCGGGGGTGGCCTCCAGGTTGTAGAGGTCGCCGTACTGCTCCTGATAGTCCATCAGCCGCTCCCGCATGTGGTTCAGCACGTCCTTGGCAAAGGCCTGGGTCTCCGGATGGGTCAGGTCCTTCCGCAGCCACTTGGCGTTCAGGCCCACCTCGTTCATGCCGATGAGGCCGATGGTGGAGAAGTGGTTGTCAAAGGTGCCCAGGTAGTATTTGGTGTAGGGGTACAATCCCGCATCCATCAGCTTGGTGATGACGGTGCGCTTCACCTTCAGGCTCCGGGCGGCGATGTCCATCATGTGGTCCAGCCGCTCATAGAACTCCTCCGGCGTCTGGGAGAGGTAGGCGATCCGGGGCAGATTGATAGTCACCACGCCCACGGACCCGGTGGACTCGCCGGAGCCGAAGTAGCCGCCGGACTTCTTCCGCAGCTCCCGCAGATCCAGCCGCAGGCGGCAGCACATGCTGCGCACGTCAGAAGGCTCCATGTCAGAGTTGATGTAGTTGGAGAAATAGGGGGTGCCGTACTTGGCGGTCATCTCGAACAGGAGGCGGTTGTTCTCCGTGTCGGACCAGTCAAAGTCGCGCGTGATGGAATAGGTGGGGATGGGATACTGGAAGCCCCGGCCGTCGGCGTCGCCCTCGGTCATGATCTCGATGAACGCCTTGTTCACCATATCCATTTCCTTCTTGCAGTCGCCGTAAGTGAAATCCTGCTCCTTGCCGCCTACGATGGCCGGCAGGTTCTCCAGGTCACGGGGCACGGTCCAGTCCAGGGTGATGTTGGAGAACGGCGCCTGGGTACCCCAGCGGGAGGGAGTGTTCACGCCGAACACAAAGGACTGGATACACTGTTTAACCTCTTTCTGGGAGAGGTTGTCCACTTTCACAAAGGGGGCCAGATAGGTGTCAAAGGAGCTGAACGCCTGGGCGCCGGCCCACTCGTTCTGCATGATGCCCAGGAAGTTCACCATCTGGTTGCAGAGAGTAGAGAGGTGGCTGGCCGGGGTGGAGTTGATCTTGCCCGGGATACCCAGGCCCTGCTGGATCAGCTGCTTCAAACTCCAGCCGGCGCAGTAGCCGGTGAGCATGGAGAGGTCGTGGAGGTGGATGGCGCCGCTCTTGTGGGCGTCGGCAATCTCCTGGTCATAGATTTCAGAGAGCCAGTAGTTGGCGGTGATGGCGCCGGAGTTGGAGAGGATCAGGCCGCCCACGGAGTAGGTGACGGTGGAGTTCTCCTTCACCCGCCAGTCGTTGATATGCAGGTAGTTGTCCACCAGCTCCTTGTAGTCCAGCATGGTGGAGTTCAGGTTGCGGATCTTCTCCCGCTGCTTGCGGTAGAGAATGTAGGCCTTGGCCACGTCGGCATAGCCTGCCTTGCTGAGAATGTCCTCCACGCTGTCCTGAATGTCTTCCACGGTGATCTTGCCGTCATGGATCTTATCCTGGTAATCCGCCGTGACCCTCAGGGCCAGGAGATCAATGATGTCCGGATTGTACTCCATGTGGGTGGCCTCAAAGGCCTTGGTGATGGCGGTGCTGATCTTGGAGATGTCGAAAGAGGCGATCTTTCCATCCCGCTTGACGACCTGATACATGAAACCCCTGCTTTCTCTATGATAAATTCAATTCCCTGCTCCTGACAAGTCAATGGGCGCTGACGCGCCCCGTATTTCCCATTCTACCACTTCCTGGGGGCTTGTCAATTAGAAATGCCACTATATCTTGTATTCATTTTCTGTGAAAACGCTGAATTTTTCCATATCTAGTCAATGCCGCGCAGCTCCACAGCTCCAAAGAACGGCCGGACCCGCTCCGCAAAGCCCTGCAGCTGCTCTGCTGTAAAGCCGTGATATCCCCGGCCGATCAGATTGCCGGAGTCCACAAAGTTCTGAAGATAGTACCGGGGTGCCCCTGCCAGCCAGGCGGCGATGGCGTCCAGGTCCTCCGGCCTGTGGAGCTCCCGCACCAGGGTGGTGCGGAACTCATAGTCCACGGTGCTTTTCCGCAGCAGACGGATGCTCTCCTCCACCGGGGCGGGGTTGAAGCCCGGTATGCCGACGGTTTCGGCATACCGCGCCGGAGCGTTTTTCACGTCCATGGCCACATAGTCCACAAGGCCCTGGTTCAGGATCTCCGCCAGCCGGGCAGGATCACAGCCGTTGGTATCCAGCTTCACGGCAAAGCCCAGTTCCCGCACCTTCCGCAGAAAATCCGCTGCGTCCGGCTGGAGCAGCGGCTCCCCGCCGGTGAGGACCACCCCGTCCAAAAGCCCCCGGCGGGAGGCCAGGAAGTCCAGCACCTCCTGCTCCGGGATCTCCGGCGTCTCCGCCAGCCGGGTCACCAGCAATGCGTTGTGGCAGAAGGGGCACCGCAGGTTGCAGCCGCCGGTGAACACCGTGGCCGCCAGCTTTCCCGGGTAGTCCACCATGGCCAGTTTCTGAAGTCCGTGAATGTGCATGGCCGGATCCCTCCATAAGCACAAGATGTTGCTATTCTAAACTGATTTTTCCACAAGAACAAGTGGTGGACGCAACAAAGACAAAAAAGTTCCCGGAGGCACAGCCTCCGGGAACGGGAAAGACGGGATTCAATTCTTGCGGAACCGGGAGAGGAAGTCCTGCGTCTCCTGTTTCTGGGGATTGCCGAAAACCTGCTCCGGCGTGCCCTCCTCGCAGATGACGCCCTGGTTCATGTACACCACATGGCTGCTGACGTCCCGGGCAAAGGCCATCTCATGAGTCACCACCAGCATGGTCATGCCCTCCTGGGCCAGGTCCTGCATGACGGAGAGGACTTCTCCCACCATCTCCGGGTCCAGGGCGGAGGTGGGTTCGTCGAACAGCAGCACCTCCGGCTCCATGGCCAGGGCCCGGGCAATGGCCACCCGCTGCTTCTGGCCGCCGGAGATCTGCCGGGGCTTGGCCGATGCGGCGGCCGTGGCGCACGGTCTGGGTCAGGATGTGGGGGTGGCCCAGATACTCCATGGCCCGCTTCCGGGCGGTCTCCTTGTCCTTTTTCAGTACCTTGATCTGCCCGACCATGCAATTTTCCAGCACGGTCATGTTGTTGAACAGGTTGAAGGACTGGAACACCATGCCCACATGGGAGCGGTACTGGGGGGCATTGACCTTGGGACCGGTGACGTTCTGGCCGCGGTAGAGGATCTCGCCGCTGGTGGGGGTCTCCAGCAGGTTGATGCACCGCAGCAGGGTACTCTTGCCGGAGCCGGAGGCACCAATGATGCTGGTGACATCGCCTTTTTTCACGGTGAAATCGATGTCCCGCAGCACTTCGTGGCTGCCGAAGGACTTGCTCAGATGCCGGATCTCTAAAATCATATCGTCCATGTTGTCAGCGATCTCCTCTCGTACGGCCGTGCTGCAATTCCTGACGGACCCGATCCCGGTACTCTTTGCTCCGCTCATCGAAGGGAGTGCCTCGGTCCGGGTGGCTGTATGTGCCGGCGGCCATGGTCAGATGGTCCGTCTGTGCCAGCTTGTAATCGCTGCTGCCGTCCATTCGCTTTTCCAACCAGCGCAGCAGGAAGGAGGCGATCAGCGTCATGGTGAGGTACCCGGCCATCTCCACCACGGCGGAGGGGAAGTACAGGTAGCTGGCGCCCACCGCCGCCCGGTGGGCGGAGAAGAAATCGGGGAAGCCGATGATGAACATGACGGACGTATCCTTCACATTGATGATGAAGTTGTTGCCGATCTGGGGCAGGATATTCCGGATGGCCTGAGGCAGGATCACATGCAGCATGGTCTGCACATGGGTCATGCCGATGGCCTTGGCGCCCTCGGTCTGGCCGGGGTCGATGGAGATAATGCCGCCCCGGACGGACTCGGCCATGTAGGCGCCGGTGTTGATGGACACCACCAGAATGGCGGCCATCCAGATGCTGTCAAACCGCACGGCGTTGTCCGTAAAATAGGGCAGGCCGTAATAGAGGAACACCGCCTGCAGCACCATGGGGGTACCCCGGAAGATCTCCACGTAGATCCGGACCACTGCCCGGATCAGCGCCAGAAAGAACCGCTTGACGGGCGGGTCGTTCTTGCTGTGGGGAATGGTGTTCAGAATGCCGCAGACGAATCCGATCAGGCAGCCGATGGCGGTGGCCACCAGTGCCAGAATCAAGGTATTGCGGATGCCGGGCAGATAGTGGGACACGCCGTAGTTCGACCAGAGCTTGGCAATGTCGGATGCCAGCTGGAACAGTTTCTCCATGGAGGCAGACTCCCTTCGGTAAAGAGTTGATATGCGGGAAGCAGGCGGGAGGACAGACTGTCCTCCCGCCGCGGGTCATTCTGGAAAGTGTTTACTCGCTCAGGGGCTGAATGGCGATGGCCTCGTTCATCAGGGTGTTGAAATCGTCCGCCGTCATAGTGGAGAGCACGCTGTCAATGGCCTCCTTCAGCTCGGTGTTGCCCTTCATCACGGAGATGCCGATGTTGATCTCGCCCTCGTCAACCTCAAAGTTGTCGTCGGAGTCTGTGAAGTCCAGAATCTTCATGTCGGGATAGGCGGCCACGGCACCCATGGCGGTGGGCATATCGGTGCAGATGAAGTCCACGGCGTCGGTCTCCAGGGCCATCAGCATGGCAGGGGCGGTCTCCGCGGCAGTCTGGACCTGGGCGCCCTCGATCTGAGGCAGGCAGGAGTCATACCAGATGGTGGCGATCTGCGCGGTGCAGGTGCCGCCGGAAAGGTCGCTGATGCCGGCGGCGTTGGCATAGGGGCTGTCCGTCTTGGTCACACAGACGATGGAGGCGTAGTAGTAGGGGCCGGCGAAATCCACCTGCTCGCTGCGCTCGGCAGTCATGGACTGGCCGGCAATGACGGCGTCAAAGGTACCGGTCTGCACGCCGGGAACCAGAGAGTCCCAGTCGGACTGAACCACTTCCAGCTCCCAGCCGTTGGCCTCGCAGATCTGCTTGGCGATCATCACGTCGTAGCCGTTGGCATAGGTGCCGGGCACGTTGGAGATGGGCACAGCGCCGTTGGAGTTGTCGCTCTGGCTCCAGTTGTAAGGGGCGTAGGCGCACTCCATGGCGATGGTCAACACGCCGTCCTCCACGCCGGAGGAGCCGGCGGTCTCCCCGCCTTCAGCGGTGGTGCCGGAATTGCCGGAGTCGGCAGTGTCGCCGGAGCTGCCGGTGCCGCCGCAGGCGGCCAGGGACGCTGTCATGGCCAGAGCCATCAGCAAGGTCAACAATCTCTTCATGTTTCTTCACCTTTCTCATCTCAAAAAAGATTCCGCGGCGGTCACAGACCTCCTCCGCGCCTGCCGCCTGCGGAGAGGAGAAAAAATGGACCGCTTTGTCAAGCGGTCCATGGAAAATACGGAAAGAAGCCCCCGGCAGGGACGATCCCGAACAGCCATTGATAGCGCTTCACAAAGGTTTGTGACAGTCCGGCAGGTATTCCCTGACGGCCCAGCACCAGAAGGACAGGCATCGTCCCGGCACTTCGGCGGCGGACCCTTCCCCGTCCGGCGGCTGCCTGGCCTTGCCGGAGCGGTACTGATGAACGCCGCGCCTCTATCTGAGCGATCCAATTTTGAAGGTATCCTATCACGTTCTCGAGGAGATGTCAACGCCCCTTCCCAGAAAAATGCCAAAAATCCCGCAGATTTGTGCAGATCATAGAAGAAAATGCCAAAACCGTTGCGCACTGTGGGGAAAATGTGGTATGATGCTCCTTGCACACACGGCGCAAGCGCCGGGAGAGGAGTGTGGAAGTATGATGCAGGCGGCGGAACTGGCGGTGCTGGACTGGCTCCAGGCCCATCTGCGCTGCGATTTTCTGGACGCGGTGATGCCGTGGATCAGCCGGATCTGCGACCACGGAGAGATTTGGATCCTGCTGGCGGCGGTGCTGCTGCTTCTGCGGAAGCACCGCTGGACAGGGATGTCCCTGTCCTTTGCGCTGATTCTGGATCTGATCTGCTGCAATATCGTTCTGAAACCCCTGGTCGGCCGGGTCCGGCCCTTCTTGGTGAATACCGCGGTGGAGCTGCTGACAGCACCCCCGGCGGACGCATCCTTTCCCTCGGGGCACACGGCGGCGTCCTTTGCGGCGGTGTTCGCCCTCCGGGCCTCCGGCAGCCCCCTGTGGAAGCCTGCCCTGGTACTGGCGGCTGGGATCGCCTTCTCCCGGCTGTACCTGTACGTCCACTGGCCCACCGACGTGCTGGGGGGCATTCTGGTGGGCGCCGCCGCAGGCTGGGCAGGCGCGCGGCTGGCAGACGCCCTCCGCCGCAGGCGGGAGCGGCTGGGCCGCAGGGCATAGCGGAAAAAACGGACCGGACGGCTTGCCGTCCGGTCCGTGCGGCTTCACGCGGCGTTCTCCCTGGCCTGAAGATATTTCTTCACAGCGAAGATGCCCGCCACCGCTGCCACGCCCAGTAGCGTCTCCGCCGCGTCGGTGTGGCTGACGATCATCTGCCGGACGATGGTGAACAGCAGCACGTCCACCACCGCGTCGGCGGTGTGCAGGGCCAGCATCTTCACGAACTCAATTCCCATCACCAGCAGCAGTGTGGCGGAGAGGAAATCCCCCAGGGCGAAGGCCTCTGGGGAGAGGAGCAGGGTCCGGCCAGTCTCCCGGAACAAAAATACCGCCCCGCAGACGATCACCAGCAGGATCACGGCGGCGATGAGCAGCTCCAAAGCACGGGCGGCCTTCAACAACAGGATGTGGGCGGGATGACGGTTCATGGTGCCTCCTTGCGCCGCGGGGCGGCAGAGTGAAGATAAGAAATAAAAGATAGGGGATAAGAGATGCCCTTCTCCGGGAAGTATCTCTTATCTTTTATCTAGGCCTTGGACTTGCAAAAGCGAAGAGCCCGTAAAAATGTAGGGGCGGCAATCTGCCGCCCGGCGGGAATGGTGTGGGGGCGTCGTGTTACCCCTCGTCGATGTCGAGGCTGCCGACGGGAGCCCCGGAGGGCAGAAATTTTTCGCCGTCGGACACTGTCAGGTACATAAAGCCTGTGGAATCCGCTGATTGGTACACCAGCGTACGGTCCTCGACGGCAAAGCGGTTGACGAATTTTTCATCATCTGTGGTGAGGATCACGGTGTCTCCGTCCAGTTTCCAGGTGCCGAGCCCAAAATAGCTGCTCAGGGCTCCTTCGGAACAGCGCATACTTCCGTCACTGTTGAGGGCGATATAGAAATCGCTCCCAAACCCCTCTTTTTCGTAGATGTAGACCTGGTCGGCGAGGTCGTCGGCGGTTACCGCTGCCGGCTGGCCGGAACAGCCCGCCGCCATGAGAATAAAGAGCAGGAGCAGGGCGGAAAACAGACGGCACTTCATCATGATGTAGCCCTCCTTTCCATGATCCGAAAACAGGACCGCCTCTCCATCAATCTATCACAGACGGCGGCCCATTGCAAGGCAAACCCGCCTTGCGTAAACGCCGGATTTGGGATATACTATATCTCTATGGAAAAATCAGCCTGCGGGCAGGAGGAACTCCCCATGAAGCTCATGGTCATCGACGGCAACAGCATCCTGAATCGGGCCTATTACGGCATCCGTCCTCTCACCACACGGGACGGGCTTTACACCCACGCCATCTTCGGATTTCTCACCACGCTCCTTCGACTGGAGGGGGAGGAGGCGCCGGACGCGTTGTGCGTCACCTTCGACGTCCACGCTCCAACCTTCCGCCATCAGGCGTCGGAGGCCTACAAGGCCACCCGCAAGCCCATGCCGGAGGAGCTCCGGGTCCAGGTGCCGGTGCTGAAAGAGGTGCTGGACGCCCTGAACATTCCCCGTTATGAGCAGGAGGGCTGGGAGGCCGACGACCTGATCGGCACCATCTCCCGCAAGTGCGAGGCGGACGGCTGGGACTGCGTGGTGGTCACCGGCGACAAGGACAGCCTGCAGCTCATTACCGACCACACCATGGTGAAGCTGGTGTCCACCCGCATGGGGCAGACCACCACCAAGGATATGACGGAGACCGCCTTCCAAGAGCAGTACGGCTTCGCCCCCATCCACATGATCGACCTGAAGGCCCTGATGGGGGACAGCTCCGACAACATCCCCGGCGTCCCCGGCATCGGGGAGAAGACCGCCATGGCCCTGATCCAGCAGTACGAGAGCATCGACAACCTGTACGCCAAAATGCCGGACATCGAGGCCAAGCCTGCCGCCATCCGCAAGCTGGCGGAGGGGGAGGAGAGCGCCCGGGAGTCTTACTGGCTGGCCACCATCGTTACCGACGCGCCTCTGGACTTCCATCCCGAGGAGAACCTGTGCCGGAAGCCCGGCCCGGACGCCTACCCGCTGTTTTTGAAGCTGGAGTTCACCAAGCTGATCGAGAAGTTCGGCCTGTCCCCGGCGGAGCAGCCAGCGGCGGAAAGGGCGGACTTCACCATGACCGTGGAGCAGGTCACAGAGCCTGCTCAGACGGAGCGGCTGCTGGCCCTCTGGCGAGCGGCGGACCATGTATCGGTGCTGGCCCTGCCGGACCTGACGGGCCTCTCTGTGGTCTGCCGGACCGGGGCGGACACCGGCGTCACGGCGGAGCTGTTCTTCGACAAGTATCAGGGGGACTGGAACGCCCTTTTGAACGCCCTGTTCGCGGCGGACGTCCGCAAGGTCTCCCACAATGTCAAGGACCTGACGCGGACGCTGCTGGAAAACGGCCTGCGGGCGGAGGGCTTCGTCTTCGACACCGCCCTGGCTGCCTACCTGCTGGACGCCACGGCGGGAAGCTATGACCTTGCCCGCCTGTTCGTCGCCTATTTCAACGAGGAGCTGCCAAAGGCCCTCTACCTGGAACCGGACGCATTCTCCCTGCTGGGGGACGCCGCCGCGGCGGAGGCCAGCTTCGACAGCTACGCCGCCGCCGTGGACGCCCTGTACGGCGCCCTGGCGGAAAGACTGGCGGAGCGGGGCCAGATGGACCTGCTGCATGAGATCGAGATGCCCCTCTGCGCCGTGCTGGCGGAGATGGAGACCGCCGGATGCAGGGTAGACGCCAAGGCCCTCGGTGCTTTCGGGGATCTGCTGGCCCGGCGGAGCGCCGAGCTGGAACAGCAGATCTACGCCATGGCGGGGGAGGAATTCAACATCAACTCCCCCAAGCAGCTGGGGGAGATCCTCTTCGGCAAGCTGGGCCTGCCCCATGGCAAAAAGACCAAGACCGGCTGGTCCACCAACGCCGATGTGCTGGAAAAGCTCCGGTACGAGGCCCCCATCGTGGGGGCGGTGCTGGAGTATCGCCAGTACGCCAAGCTGAAATCCACCTATGCCGACGGCCTTTTGAAGGCCATGGACCCGGACGGCCGGGTGCGGACCAGCTTCCAGATGACGGTGACGGCCACGGGCCGCCTCTCCTCCACAGAGCCCAATCTCCAGAACATCCCCACCCGCACGGACCTGGGCAGCGAGATCCGGCGGATGTTCATCCCGGCGGAGGGCTGCGTCCTAGTGGACGCCGACTACTCCCAGATCGAGCTGCGGCTGCTGGCCCACATGGCTGGGGACGAGGCCATGATCGCCGCCTTCCGCTCCGGCGGGGACTTCCACGCGGAGACGGCGGCCAAGGTGTTCCACGTGGCGCCGGACCAGGTAACTCATGAGATGCGCCGCCAGGCCAAGGCAGTGAACTTCGGCATCGTCTACGGCATCTCCGCCTTCTCCCTGAGCCAGGACATCGGCGTGAGCGTGGCGGAGGCCAAGGCGTATATGGAGGCCTACTTCGCCACCTTCCCAGGCGTCCGGACGTATATGGACGCCATTGTGGAGCGGGCCAGGGAGCAGGGCTATGTGGAGACGCTGTTCCACCGGCGGCGGGACCTGCCGGAGCTGAAGTCCTCCAACTTCAACCTCCGCTCCTTCGGGGAGCGAGTGGCCCTGAACATGCCCATCCAGGGCACCGCGGCGGACATCATGAAGCTGGCTATGGTGGCGGTGCGGAAACGCCTGCGGCAGGAACTGCCGGAGGCCCGTCTGGTGCTGCAAGTCCACGACGAGCTGATCGTGGAGTGCCCGGAGGCCCAGGCGGAGACCGCCGCGGCGCTGCTGAAGGAGGAGATGGAGAACGTGGTGTCCCTCTCCGTCCCCCTAACGGCGGACGCCCACTGGGGCAGAAACTGGCTGGAGGCCAAGGGCTGATGGGATTTCAGAAGATCGACTACGCCGCGTGGCCCCGCCGTCCGTATTTTGAGCATTACCACCGGGACGTGCCCTGTTGGTACAGCATGACGGTGGACGTGGACATCTCCGCCCTGCTGCCCCGCCTGCGGGGGTCGGGACTCCGGTTCTATCCGTCGGTGATCCACGGCATCTCCCGGATGGTCAACGCGGACCCGGCCCTCCGCATGGCTATGGACGAGACGGGGGCCATCGGCGTCTACGACCGGGTGGACCCCACTTATACGATTTTTCACAAGGACGATGAGACCTTCTCCGTCCTCTGGACCGCCTACCAGCCGGATCTGCGGGCCTTCTGCCAGGACTGGGAGGCGGACCGGGCCCGCTATGGGGACATCCACACCTTTGAAGCCCGCCCGCCGGAGGCGGGACAGGGACTCTTCAACATCTCCGCCGTGCCCTGGGCCTCCTTCCGAAGTCTGCACCTGGAGCTGCCGGAGGCCAACGACTACCTGCTGCCCATCTTCACCCTGGGCCGCTACCGGAAGGAGAACGGCCGCACCCTGCTGCCCCTGGCCATGCAGGTCCACCACGGCGTCACGGACGGCTTTCACGTGGGGCGGTTCTTCAACCGCCTCCAGGCCTGGGCGGACAGTGCGCCGGAGATGGGCGCATGAAGCGCCTGTATATGATCGGCGGTCCTATGGGCGTGGGCAAGACCGCCGCCTGCCGCCAGCTGCAGCAGCTGCTGGACCGGAGCGTGTTCCTGGACGGGGACTGGTGCTGGGATGCCCACCCCTTTCAGGTGACGGAGGAGACCCGGGAGATGGTGTTGGAGAACATCTCTTTTCTCCTGAACAGCTTCCTCCGCTGCTCCGCCTATGACCATGTGATTTTCTGCTGGGTCCTGCACCGGCGGGAAATCTGGGAAGACCTGCTCCGCCGCCTGACGGAGCCGTATGTCCTGCGGGCCGTCTCCCTGGTCTGCACACCGGAGACCCTGCGGTCCCGGCTGGAGGGAGATATCCTCGCCGGAAAGCGAATACCGGATGTGTTGGACCGGAGCCTGGCCTACCTGCCGCTGTATGATGCCCTGGACATCCGGCACCTGGATGTGACGGCTTTGACGCCCCGGGAGACGGCGGAGTGCATCCGAAGGGAGGGCGGCGCATGAAGCGGCTGATCGTCCTGCTGGGCGTGGCTGGGGTGTCCCTGTCGGCGGTGTTTGTCCGGTGGTCCACGGCGCCGTCCCTGATCCTGGCGCTGTACCGGATGGCCTTTTCGGCGGCGCTGATGGCGGTCCCGGTACTGGCGGGACGAAGGCGGGAGCTGAAATCCCTGACCCGGCGGGACGTGCTGCTGTGCCTTGCCAGCGGCTTGTTTCTGGGCATCCACTTCGCGGCGTATTTTGGGGCCCTGCGGGCCACCTCCATCGCCTCGGCGGTGGTGCTGGTGGATACGGAGGTATTCTTTGTGGCAGCGGCCTCGGCGTTGTTTCTGGGGCAGCGGCTGCCCCGCCGGACCTGGCCCGCGGTCCTGCTTGCCTTTGCAGGCAGCGCGGTGGTGGCGCTGGCAGACAGCGCCGCCGGGACGAATGCGCTGCTGGGAGATTTGATTGCCCTGGCCGGCGCCGCCGCCATGGCGGTCTATACCATGATCGGAACGGTCTGCCGGCAGCGGCTCTCCACGTCAGTGTACACCTTTCTGGTGTATACGTCCGCCGCGGCCACGCTGCTGGCTGCGGCCCTGCTGAGCGGAACGCCGCTGGCCGGCTACGGTCCGGTGAACGGGCTGACGGCCCTGGGCATGGCGGTATGCTGCACCCTGCTGGGACACAATGTGTTCAGCTGGGGGCTGAAATATCTGCCGCCGGCCTTCATCGCCACGGTCAAGCTGATGGAGCCGGTGTTCGCCTCTGTCTGGGGACTCCTGCTCTTTGGCGAGCGGCCGGGCTGGCTGACGGTTGCCGGAGGCGCGGCGGTCCTTCTGGGCGTGGGGCTGTATGCCCGTACCATCGGCGGGGATGCCGGAAAACGAGAGGAGAGAGAACCATGAGAGAACAGATGCACGTGCGCATCGTCCCCATGACCGGGGACCATCTGGACGAGGTGGCGGAGCTGGAACGGATCTGCTTCACCACCCCCTGGTCCCGGAACATGCTGGTGGAGGAGCTGCAGAACGACTGCGCCGCCTTCCTGGTGGCCCTGGATGACGAGGACCACGTGGCGGGCTACGCCGGCCTGCTGGTGGTGCTGGACGAGGGGTACATCACCAATGTGGCCGTGCGGCCGGAGTGCCGCCGCAACGGCATCGCCCAGAAGCTGCTGCAAGTGTTCCTGGACTTTGCCCAGGCCCACAAGCTGGCGTTTCTGACGCTGGAGGTCCGGGCCTCCAACTACGGGGCCATCGCCCTGTACGGCAGCCGGGGCTTCCGCAGCGTGGGCAGGCGGAAAAACTATTACGAGCATCCGAAGGAGGATGCCATCATCATGACAAAGGAGTTTACCGATGGAACTGAGGATCCCGACACTGGAGCAGCTGCGGACGGTCTATGACCGGGACCTGCGGACAGCATTTCCCGCAGCGGAGCTGAAGCCCCTGAAGAATATGGAGGAGATGTGGGCCGAGGGGCGGTACCGCCCCTGGTGCCTCTTTGACGGGGACGACATCGCCGGCGAGGCATTTTTATGGCTGGGCCACCCCGGCTGGGCCCTGCTGGACTATCTGTGCGTGGCCGCAGACCGCCGGAACGGCGGCCTGGGCTCCGTGATCCTGGAGAAGCTCCGGGAGGCGGAGCGGGGCAATGTGATCTTCGGAGAGAGTGAGATCCCTTGCTACGCCCCGGACCCGGCCATGGCAGAGCGGCGGCTGGGCTTCTATGCCCGCAACGGCGCCCGGACCGCCGGGTATGACACGGAGATGTTCGGCGTACCCTACAAGACCCTGTACTGGGCGGAGGGGAAAGTGGACGAGTCCGCCCTGATGGAGGAGCACCGCTTTATCTATGCCAGTATCTTTGCGCCGGATAAAATCCGCAGATATGTCCGCATCCCCTTTGATCCAAATGGGACGCCGGGCGAGAGAGTATCCTGGCAGCAGTGACGGAAAAGAGAGGGACAGATCATGAAAATTTTGGCCTTTGAGTCCTCCTGCGACGAGACAGCGGTGGCCGTGGTGGAGGACGGGCGCACGGTCCTGTCCGATGCCATCGCCTCCCAGGCGGACCTCCACGCCCTGTACGGCGGCGTGGTGCCGGAGATCGCCTCCCGCAAGCATGTGGAGGCCATTGCCGCCCTGACGGACCAGGCTCTGCGGCAGGCGGGCTGTGAGAAGTCCGACATCGACGCGGTGGCAGTGACCTATGCCCCGGGGCTCATCGGCGCGGTGCTGGTGGGCCTCAGCTTCGCCAAGTCGGTGGCCTTTGCCCTGGGGGTGCCCCTGATCCCGGTGCACCACATCCGGGGCCACATCGCCGCCAATTACCTGGCCTTTCCGGAACTGGAGCCGCCCTTCCTGGCCCTGGCCATCTCCGGAGGCAACACAATGATCGTGGACGTCCGGGACTACACGGATATGGAGATTCTGGGCGCCACCCGGGATGACGCAGCAGGGGAGTGCTTCGACAAGGCGGCCCGGGTGCTGGGCCTGCCCTATCCCGGCGGCGCCCCCATGGACGCCCTGGCCCGGCAGTCCCCGGGCGGGGTGTACACCCTGCCTCACGCCCATGTGGACGGGGCAGAGCTGGACATGAGCTTCTCCGGCCTCAAGACGGCGGTGGTGAACCTGGCCCACCATGCTCAGCAGGTGGGGGAGTCTCTGGACCGGGCAGCGCTGGCTCGGGACTTCGCCCAGGCTGTCAGCGATACACTGGTGCCCCGGGCCATGGAGGCGGCAAAGCAGACTGGCCGCACCGTGCTTTGCGCCGCCGGCGGCGTAGCGGCCAACTCCGTCATCCGGGAGGATCTTCGTCGGGCCTGCGAGGCGGCAGACATCCGGTTATACCTGCCGCCGCTGAAACTCTGCGGCGACAACGGTGCCATGATCGGCGCCCAGGGGTATTATGAATATCTGGCAGGGCATACGGCTGGCATGGAGCTGAACGCCTATGCTACACGGGACATTGCAGACTGAATCAGGCGGCCGCGTCAGC
>ERZ772851.2393-NODE-2393-length-14461-cov-3.515063_pt1 | contig 14461 bp, 9 predicted proteins | sample MGYA00512137_ERZ772851 | MGnify/ENA primary metagenome ERZ772851 (study PRJEB29015, sample SAMEA2737663) | human gut metagenome | biome: human gut; feature: human-associated habitat; material: faeces | place: China | collected 2012 ... | reverse complement strand
AAGTTCTCCTATAGAAATAGCAGATGAGTATGTTGAAATTGTAAAAATTGCAAATCAATATTATGATAAAGTTTTTGTGGATTTAGATTACAACTTAAATCAAGACATAAGAGAACAAATAATAGATCAATCAGATTTAATAATATTAAATTCGAGTCAAAATTATAAAAGTTTAAAAGAATTAAAAGAAAATAAAGAAAACAACAAATTATTAAAATCACCTCGAACATTATTATTAATAGGAAGATATGATAAGTATTCAAAATATAATGTAAAAAACATAACAAGATATCTAGGAGAAAAAAATAAAGTACTAACAGTACCATATAACACATTATACTTTGAAGCTTGTAACGAGGCAGGTGTACCAGATTTATTTTTAAAATTAAAAAAAATGTATGATTTGGATGATAGAAATGCAATTTTTATGGAAGAAATAAAAAGAGCTTCAGAAAACATTATATACAGATTACAAGAGTTACAAACAATAATGTAGAAAGGGGAAAGAGCAAATGTCAATAACAAACATATTACTAGTTATAGTTGTTCTAGTTGCAGCAATAGGAGCAATAGTTTACTATATAAAGAAAAAAGAAAAAGAACCAGTTGAAGAAGAAATAGTAAAAGAAGACAAAACATACGACTTAGAACAAATGCAAGACTTTGTTAAAAAAAGACTTGATGAAATAACAAAAGTCAACCTTTATGACATAGGTCTTTCAGAAGAAGAACTAAAAAGAAGAAAAAATAAAAAATACGAATTAAAGAAAGCTTTAAAAGGTTGTACATATGGTGATGTCAACGATAAAAAATATGTAAAAGAATTAATATTTGATTTACTTTCACAAGAATATGGAATAAATGAAACAAATATATCAAAAGCAATACCATTTGATGTACCATCTTTATTAACAGCTCAAGATAAATTTGACATATTGCTTTATGCTTATAAAAAAGAATTTGGATATGAGGCTTTAACAGAGTTAATAAAAAAATATGATTTAGCCGTATTAAAATATATGGAAGGTGACACAAAACCATCATATGTTATAACAGCACAAGAAATAGAAGACATATATGAAAAAGAAAATTTACAATTAAGTTTTTCAGATAAATTATCAATAGTTGTTCAAAGAATTTATCAACACTACAAAGGTTATAGTAGTATTGATGAAGTGAGAGATATGAATATAGATGGTGTATCTGGTGGTGTATCTGGTTTGCCAGAAAGCTTCTTAAGCCAAGTAGCACAAACATCAGACACAGATTACTTAACACAAATATCAGAACATAGAGTACCAAGAGCATGTGACAGTATTTGGATTTTCTTCCAAGGTAAATCAATACGTTTAGCATTCTTAAGTTTTGGTACAGAAGCAGAATTAAAAAGAGTATGTCAAAACATATATAAATACAATAACCCAGGACAATTATCAGATACAAATGGTTATAAAATCAATGAAATGAAAGACGGTTCTCGTGTAGTTGTTGTAAGACCAAGCTTCTCAGAAACATGGGCATTCTTCGTAAGAAAGTTCGATGTTAAAAGAGCAACCCTAGAACAATTAGTAAGAGACCCAGGAAAAGAAGAAGTTATAGAACTATTAAAATTCTTAGTAAAAGGTGCAAGAATCACAGCAATCACTGGTGAACAAGGTTCTGGTAAAACAACACTTTTAATGGGAATGATAGAAAATATATACGAAACAATGAACATAAGGGTTCAAGAAACAGCTTTCGAATTACATTTAAGAAAAATATACCCAACAAGAAACATCTTAACATTCCGTGAAACAGATACAATATCTGGACAAGAAGGATTAGATGTTCAAAAGAAAACTGACGGTTCTGTAAACATCATAGGTGAGGTTGCAACAGACCCCGTAGCATCTTGGATGATACAAGCGGCTCAAGTTGCATCAAAATTTACATTATTTACTCACCACGCAAAAACATTTCCAAACTTAGTAACAGCACTAAGAAACTCAATGTTAAGAACAGGTGTATTCAAAGATGAAAAAACAGCAGAAGAACAAGTTGTACAAGTATTAAACTTTGACGTTCACCAAGTAAAAGACTTTAGAGGAAAAAGATATATAGAAAGAATTACAGAATGTATACCATTGGAAAACAAAAATGAATATACATTTGACCACAGAAACGAAAAAACACTAGAAGGAAAATTTGATAAATTCTTCGACAATGCAACACATTACTTTGCAAAAGTTACAGACAAACAATTATATACATACAGAAACATAGTAGAATTTGTTGATGGAGAATATGTAATAACAAATCCAATAACAGATGAAAACCTTAGAGGAATGAGAGACAATATGGATGAAACAGATGCAGAAGAATTCGACAGATTTATAGAAAGACATTGGAAAAAAGCAAAAACTCCAGAAACAGTAGCAGTATCTGCAAATAATGTAAAAATAGAAGAAACAGAAGATAAACCTAAAAAAAGAGGAAGAAAACCAAAAGTTGATAAAATATAACAACATAACTGGGAGGTGATAGCAAGTGTCAAATCAAATAATATACATAATGATGGGTGGCTCTGCAGGATTATTTGTTTTAATAATATTAGCATATTATTTATTATCAAAAAAAATGCAAAAATCAGAATACAAAAAAATACAGAAATTACAACAAGGAACAAAAACCAATAGTTTTTCTACAGAAATACTCTTTCAAAAATTATATCTATTCTATAGAAAAATACCATTTCTAAAAAGATATATATTAAAATTAAGAAGAAAACTAGAAATTATAAATATCCAAGATGAATATGCGACCAGAAGAGATTCTGCAAAAATAATAACAAAGTCACTTGTAATATTACTTCCAATTGTAATATTAACAATACTTTTAACAAAAACAAACTACTTATTAATGTTCATATTATTAATATTTGAACTATTTATGGTAGATATATTAATAGATAGTTCTGTTGATAAAAAAGATGACGCTTTATTAGTACAACAAATTGATTTCTTTTCAGAAATAAGACATGCTTACCATGAGTACAACATGGTAGAAGAAGCAATTTACCAAGTATCACAAGATGATGAAAAAGATGTATCAAGACAAGGAGAAAAAATTTATGATATATTAATTTCAGATGATCCTGAAACAGAACTAGAAAAATATTATGATGTAGCACCAAACAACTTCTTAAAAGAATTTGCCGGATTATCATATCTAACAAAAGAATTTGGTGATAGAAAAGTAGATGGTGCATCATTATACTTAAAAAATGTTGATAACATAACACAAGAAATGCAAATTGAGATTTTAAAAAGAGATAAATTAAACTATGTATTTAGAAGTTTGTCATTAATCTCAATAGCACCAGTATTATTCTTAGAACCACTAAAAAATTGGGCAATATCAAACTTCTCATTTGTTAGAAGTTGGTACAATGGAAAATCAGGAATAATAGTACAAATATTAATACTTGTAATAACATTCATATCTTATGTATTAGTAAGAAAACTAAAAGATAATGGTTCTGTTAATACAAGTACACAAAATACACAAAATCCATGGCAAGCAAAAGTATATAAAAATAAATTTGCAAAGAAAATAATAGATTTATTTATACCAAAAGATGGAACAAAAGATTACAAAAAAATGACAGATTTATTAACAGATGCAGCATCACCATTAAAAATGGAATGGGTATATGTAAACAGAATTTGTATAGCAATTGTAACATTTTGTGTATCATTACTGGTATTTGTACAATTGCACCGAGTGGCAATTGATTATGAATACACACAGCCGACAACAGATTATAACCTGATGGGCGGAATGAGTTCAAAAGATGAACAAAAAGCAATCGAATTAACAAAACAAGATAATATTTTCTTAGATATGTTTAGAGGTAAATTAAAAACAACAGAAAAAGACGTAGAAAGAGCAATAAAAAATTCAAAATATTATCAAGATGCAACAGACAAAGAAATAAAAAAAGCAACAGAAAGAATATATGGAAAAATCCAAGTTGTAAATAGCGAATATTTACAATGGTTCGAATTACTATTAGCATTTGTATTTGGAATACTAGGTTATATGTCTCAAGAATGGATTTTAATGTTCCAAGTAAAAATGAGGCAATTAGAAATGGAAGACGAAGTAATGCAATTCCAAACAATTATACTAATGTTAATGAGAATAGAAAGAGTGAACGTAGAAATTATACTAGAATGGCTAGAAAGATATTCAAATATCTTCAAGAGTCAAATAACAAAATGTGTAAACAACTATGAAGCAGGCGCATGGGAGGCATTAGAAGAATTAAAAAATTCAATATCATATATGCCACTAATAAGGATAGTAGAAAGTATGCAAGCAGCTGTAGAAAAAATACCAATTAAAGATGCATTTGATGAATTAGACGCAGAAAGAGATTACTACAGAGAAAAAAGAAAAGAATCAAATGCAAGGCTAATAAGCAAAAAAGCAATGGTTGGAAAAGTAATAGGATTTGCTCCTATGGTATGCTTATTTGTAGGTTACTTAATAATACCATTAGTATTTATAGGACTTACATCAATGTCATCAACCTTCAGCCAAATGTCATCAACAAGTTTTTAGAAGGAGGACTTAAAACTTATGGAAAATGCATCAAAAGCACTAATTATGGCAGGAGGAATTTTAATAGCATTACTTGTTATTGGAGCTCTTGTACTTATGTTTAACCAATTATCATATTATCAAAGAACTGAAACTGATTCTGAAAAAACTCAACAATTAGCAGATTTTAATAAAGAATATTTAAAATATACATATGATGATATAAAAGGTTATGAATTAATATCTTTAGTTAATAAAGTAATCGATTATAATATAAAAGAGGAAGTTGGAAATTCTGTTGATTATACAAAAAAGATTACAGTTGTTATTAACATGAAGGAATTTAAATCTAAATATGGAGTTAAAAATATAACTTCATTATTTACAAAAGATACATACACAATAAATAATAGTAATACAATTTTTTCAGCAGATTTAAATAATTTTAGGTCTATGGAAAATACTTATACTTTGTCAGCTATGAACAAATTATCTGCAAACTATGATACATTAAAACAAGCAAAAGCTGAAAATCAAAATAGTTATGAGACAAAAATAAAAGAAATAGTTGGTAAGGTAGTAAAAAATAATTCAGGAAATACAATAAGCTTAACTGAAATAGAACAATATAGGGAATATTCAGAATTTAAAAGTTCAACATTTAAACCTGGAAATGTAGAGTATCACAATAATGGACAAGTTAAACAACTATCATTTGAATTTAAGAATTAAGAGGTGAATTTATGGAAAACGCATCAAAAGCATTAATTATGGCTGGTGGAGTTCTAATTGGTGTATTAATTATATCATTAGCAGTTTACTTGTTTGTCTCTTTTGGACAAACTTCAGCTGAAATAAATTCACAAAATGCACAAAAACAAATAAATCAGTTTAACTCACAATTTACCTCTTATGAAGGCAATAATCAACTTACAATACATGATGTTATTACAGTTGCTAATTTTGCAATAGAAAATAATAAATATTACGATAATAATCCAGAGTATATAGTAGAGGTGATTTGGGATGATACAAATGTAACAGATGCTTCTAATGCATGGATGCCAAAAGCATGGTTAAGAGATAGTACATTAATTGGATTACAGCACAAATACAAGTGTAAAATAGTAAGTTATCACGAAAATGGAAGAGTATGGAAGATTCAATTTGATGAAAATAAAAATAAAAAATAACTTAGAGAAAAAGGAAAAAATATGAAAAAAGTAGCAATATTTTTTATAATAATAATACTTATAATATGTGCAATATTTGCAATGTACATAAGCTACAAAGCAAATTATAATATATCAAAAAAATCAAACTTATCGTTTGAAAAATATTTAAATGAAGAAGTTTATGGTTCAGAATTAGCAACAGTAATAAATAGAGCAATAGATAGAAATGAAAAAAATGAAGTAGAAAAAAACAATAAAGGAATTTATCAAAATAATGATACAAATTCTATAAATATAGAAATAAAAATGTTAGATGATGATACAATATATCAAATGGAAACATTTTATAGAGGTGGAATTCAAAATTTTATAAATTATTACAGCAATATAAAATTTAAATGTGTTGATATAAAATATCATAGTTCTACAAATCAAGTAAAATATATGTTGTTTGAACAAATAACAAGTTAAATTAGTTTTTAATTTTTTAAAATTATATATATAAAAATAAAGGAGGAAGAAAAAATGGAACTGCAACTTGTGAAAAAGTATGACGCCAGAGCATGGGACGGTGTGGTGGTCCCGCTGGGAGAAGGCAACCTGAACAGCTATCAGGGACCTTGGGAGCAGGAGCTTGCCGCAGTTCGTGCCTCGGGGCGCTTTGAAGGGAAAACGGGTGAGATTTTCCGCTTTTCTGTTCTTTCAGAGGGCGTGCTGACCCAAATTTTCCTGCTGGGTCTGGGGAAAGACTGGAGCCTGGAGCAGGTGCTGGAGAGCTGTGCCAAGGTGTATCGTCAGTGCCAGGAGCTGGATCTGCGTACGGTGTGTACCGATCTGCGGGGCGTGTGCCCACAGTTCACGCCGGCGCTCTTCCAAAAGGCGGCAGAGGCTGCCGCTCTTACCGGCTACCGGTTTGACAAGTACAAGACGACCCCTACGGTGCCGGGGATCGAAACGGCTGCGTTTCTCTGCGAGATGCCGGAGCGCTACGAGGCCGCCTTGGTAGAGGCGGAGGTGTCTGCTGAGGCCACCTGCATCGCACGGGATCTGATCAATGAGCCCCCCACGGTGCTTACCCCCGCCAAGCTGGCGCAGGCGGCGCAGGAGCTTTTTAAGGAGACACCCGTGAAGGTGACCGTTTACGGCAGAGATGAGGTGGAGCGCATCGGGCTCACCGCTTTTCTGGAGGTCGGGAAGGGCTCGATTTACGAGCCCAAGCTCATTGTCATGGAGTATACCGGCGCACAGGACGTGGAGAGCCGCCTGGGGCTGATCGGCAAGGGCCTTACCTACGACAGCGGCGGATACTCCCTCCAGTCGTCTGAGTTTATGGAAACCATGCAGCATGATATGGGCGGCGCGGCCGCCGTGATGGGCGCCCTGTGGGCGACGCAGAAGCGGGGCCTTCGGATCAATATTACCGGTGTGGTGGCGGCTTGTGAGAATAAGCTCTCCGCCACGGCCTATGTGCCGGGCGATGTGATCCGCTCCATGTCCGGGCGGTATATCGAGGTGAACAACACCGATGCCGAGGGCCGTATCACTCTGGCCGATGCCGTGACGTATGCCAAGCAGTGCTGCGGCGTGGATCGCATCGTGGATATTGCCACACTCACCGACGGAATCCAGACGGCGTTGGGAAATCGCCGCTGCGGAGCCTTTAGCAATAACCGGGCCCTGACCGCGCAGGTGGAGAAGGGCGCCGCCGCCGCCTGTGAGCGGATGTGGGAGCTGCCCTGTGACGAGAATCTCCGCCGGGTGCTGGACTCCCGTGTAGCCCATCTGAAAAACAGCGCGATGGGCTCCAGCGTGGGTGGATATGCCACGGTGGGCGCCATGTTCGTTAAGGAGTTTGTCGAGGAGACGCCTTGGATCCACTTGGATATCGGCGGTACCGCTTGGACCACCGAATGTGAGGGGATCTATACAAAGGGCGGCATCGGATTTGGCACGCGGATGCTTTATGAGACGTTCAAGGTGATGGAAAAGGAGGGGACGCAGGTATGAAGAAGCTGGCATTGACGGATTTTGCCAAGTATCGGTATCCTTCTGCACTGGAGCTGTCTCCGGACGGCAGATATCTGACCTTTGCACTCAAGGAGGTCGACAGGGAAGGGGACGGCTACCGGTGGAATCTGTGGCTGTATGATCTGGAGAGCAGAGAGAGCCGGCAGATCACCCAAGGAGATGACCAGCGGAAGGCGGTTTGGGAGGATAACACCCATATTCTCTATAAAACCACAGAGCCGGACGAAGCTATGCGGGCGCGGGGCTTCGAGGAAGAGTGGACGGTGTATCACCGCCTGAATGTATGTACAGGCGAAGAGCGCGAGGCATTCCGTCTCCCCATGTCCGTATCCGGGCTCTGGAAAATGGACGAGGGCCGTTATGTTTTCACGGGCGAGACCCATTTGGACCGGCCGAATCTTCTGGAGCTGACGGGAGAGGCGCTGGAGAAGGAGCTCGTTCGCCGTCAGCAGACCAAGGGCTATAAGGTTTTGACGGAATTACCCCTATGTGAGAACGGGGTTGGGATGTTTAATCAGACCAGAATTACGCTGTTTCTCTATCTGGAGGCTACCGGAGAATATCGCCGGATCACGCCGGAGGACTATGATGTGAATCATGTGAATGTCCGGCCCGGTCAGGTGCTCTTCACTGCGTTCCCCTTCCGGGATATAAAGCCGGTCACCGAGGGAATGTATCGCTGGGATGCGGAGCGGAACGAGACGGAGACGCTGATCACGCCCGACAAATACAGCATCGACTATGTGGGGCATTTAGGCCGGAAGGCGCTCTGTCTGGGACTGGTCATGCGGGACTATGGCGTGTACGAGCACCCCACATTCTTTGTGGTGGACGAAAATGGCGAGGAAAATCTGGGCCGCTATGACCGCCGGGTCAACTCCGAGGTGGTCACCGACTGCTTCTCCGGCTCCGTCACGGGACAGAGAATGGTGGGCGAGACGCTGTATTTCCTCAACACGGACGGCGTGGGCTCCGGCTTGTGTGTATGGACGCGGGAAACCGGTGTACAGACGCTCTTCGGCGGCGACGACTACCTCATTGATTTCGATACTAAGGACGGAAAGAGGTTCCTCTTTTCCGCGGCTGTGGGTCTGAAGCTTCCTGAGGTGTACCTTTGGGATGGCGGCCAGCTGGAGCAGCTGACGGATTTCAACGGAGCTGTACTGGAGGGCGTGACCATTTCCACGCCGGAGCGGCTTACCTTTACCAACACGGACGGCGTGGATATCGACGGCTTCGTGATGAAGCCGGTGGGCTACGAGCCGGGCAAGCGGTATCCGGGCATCCTTCATATTCACGGTGGGCCGAAGATGGTATTTGGCCCGGGCTTCCACCATGAGATGCAGCTTTGGGCGGCCTCCGGCTTTTTCGTATGCTACTGCAACCCAAGAGGAAGCTGCGGCAAGGGAAATGCCTTTGCCGATCTTCAGGGCAAGTACGGAGAGGTAGACTTCCAGGATCTGATGGAGTTCACGGATGAGGTTCTGCGGAGGTATCCCGAAATCGACGCAGATCGAATGGGCGTTGCCGGCGGTTCCTATGGCGGCTTTATGACCAACTGGGTCATCGGTCACACGGATCGTTTCCGCTGTGCCGTGTCCCAGCGAAGCATTGCCAACTATGTGGGGGATTATCTCCTCTCGGATATCGGCTACTATTATGTGCCTGACCAGCAGCTTGGCACCATTTGGGAGCATCCGGAGCGTTTGTGGAAGGCGTCGCCCCTCACCTATGCCGACCGTGTTAAGACGCCCACACTCTTTATTCACGCAGATAAGGATTACCGCTGCACGCTGGCCAACGGTCTGGAAATGTTCGCGGCACTCAAGCTCCATGGCGTGGAGAGCAAGCTGTGCATGTTCTACGGCGAGAACCACGGCCTGAGCCGAGAGGGAAAGCCCTCCAACCGCATCAGCCGACTCAGCGAGATCCTGCACTGGATGGAGGAGCACCTGAAGGAAGAATAAGGGGGAGCCAACCGGCGGCTTCTGGCAGAGTGTGTGCCGGAGCATTTGCCGCACTTAAACCTATATCCCTTGGAAGCTGTCTTTTTTACATGGCGATTTCAGCGGACAGCGGCCACAGCACTGCGTCATACAGGTATCGCAGAAGCATTACGCCGAGGGCCCACCTTCTTGAGAAGGTGGGCTCTCGCTGTAAGCACACGAAATGAGACGCTTTATTTCTTGTCAAACAGGATGAACAGCAGGCTGGACAGGCACAGCAGGAAGGGACAGAACAGCAGGGGGATGATGTCAAAGGCGCTGATGGCGTAGCCGAGGGTTGCGCAGGTGGAAATGGCCACCAGCATCTGGGCACCGTAGGGGATGATGCCCTGAAAGATGCAGGAGAAGGTGTCCAGCAGGGAGGCGGAGCGCTTGGGGCTGATGCCGTATCGTGCCAACATTCAGCAGGAAATTAGGTTCATCCTCTCAACTCCTCTCTTGTTTTTCTTATCCTACCACACGCACCGCAAAAAAGCAGCCCCGTCCTCTCCCTGCGGCCCTATCAGCTTTCTGGCGGACAGCGAAGAAGAACAGCACAATTACCAAAATGCGGGAGAAGGTGCAATTACCTTCTCCCGCAATGTTTGCGGTTTAAAAAGAACCTGATACAAGGCTTTCCATGAGCCTCTTTTTCGCTGCGGCAGACGGACTTTTTGTATTTGCAGCGTGAATTTCCAAAAAAACGGTTGAAAAGTTGATAAAAATATGCCATACTAAAACTATACACTTGCGGGGGAAGGAGTTTTGTACCGTTTGTGCCGCAAAATAATTGCAGAAGGAGAACTTGATAACGGCAATGGACAAGCGGATGTTCATGCAAAAGTTAGACGATTGCCCAATTATAATTTTCGATTCATCGGACGATTGCAATTACAACGGAACACAAAACAAGGAATAGAAAGGGGAATGTTTTATGCGAAAATTGTTGTTAAGTGTCTTACTCTGCGCTGCGTTGGTGATGGGGTTACTGCCTACTGCCGCTTTTCCGATGGAGTTGGGCAATACCCCTGAGGCGGTGGAAGAGGCTCCGACTTCCGCATTGGAGGAACAAAACGTCAACGAGGAGCTGTTGTCCGAATATGGAGAACAGAAAAATGCGCCGAAGGCAGCGGATCCGACAGCACAGAATGGTGCTGCGGAGATCTATGTCAGCAGCACCGGTAACGACGAACAGAATACCGGCACAAAAGATCTCCCCTTCGCCACGCTGGCTAAGGCGGTCGATGCTGCGGCTGATGGTACAACGATCTATGTCATGAGCGATCTGACCATGGATCAGTGTGCTCGTTTTTACGATAAGAGTCTTAAAATCACCAGTGGAGAAGGCGGTCCTTACACTATTACACGCAGCGCTGATTTTAAGCAGCAAAGTGACACAGCCCGCAGCTGGTATAATCCCGCCATGATCGAGGTTCAGTCTTCATCGGCGAGTTCTGTCGGCCTGACTCTTTCCGACATCGTTCTGAACGATGCAGGGATGCACGAGGGTACTGTATTCGCACAGGCTGTCAGCGGTGACGGCAACGGGGATAATACAGTTTATGTGCAGGACGCTATCATTGCCTCCAACGCCACTGTGCCCTGCACCGTGACGCTGGGTAAGGATGCTGTGCTGCGCAACTTTGGCGGCATGTCCGCTGTGCGCGCCACCGACCAGGCAAAAATCGTCATGGAAAGCGGCAGTGTGATAGAGGATACCCTGACTGGTTATACAAGAACAAAAGGCTCTGGGGCAGACTCAGTCGGTCCGGCAGGTGCGATCTGGCTTCAGGGCGGTACACTCGTGATGGAGGAAGGCTCGAAGATCCGGAATATGGACGGTCGTGGAGTTTATGCAGACGGCGGGAAGGTTGAGATCGGCGGCGCCATCAGCAGCATTGCCGCAAACAAGAGCGCAATGTGGCAGGCGAATAACGGCATCGTAATTCATCTGCGCAATAACGCAGAGGGAACGCTGACCTCCACCGCACTGATTGAGAAAATCTCCAGCGGCAGCATAATCTACTGTGCGGGTGATGCCAAATCCTTCAAAATGGAAAACGGCTCCAAAATCACGGATTGCCCCAAGCTGAACGGCAATGTCATCTATGCAAAAAACTGCACCGTCGTGATTGACGGTGAAATCAGCAATGTGTATGCCACAGGTAACCATATCCTGCAAACCGACGGCGGCACAGCGGTGATAATTGGAGAAAACGGAAGGATCCTCAACAATCACGCATACTATGGCGCAGTTTATATCAATGGAACGGATGAGCACTTAGACATTTACGGGAAAATCAACGGTAATATTTGTGCGAATCGTGGCGGCGGTGTGGTGCTGTCCAATAATGGCGGAAACCACAATGCAACCATGTATGAAGGCGCTGAGATCTGCAACAACAAAGCCGAGCAAACAGGCGGCGGAGCCATGATATCCAAAGGCGTCTTCACAATGAACGGCGGTACGATCTCCGGCAACATTTCCGGTACAAACAGTGCAAAAGGCGAAGCTGACCGGATCGGCGGCGGCGTATTTGTCCGCAGAGGCGGCCAGTTCATTATGAATGGCGGCGCAATCGAGAACAACGCAACAACAGCCTTTGGCGGCGGTGTCTGCTTTGATGCCAGTGATTATGGCGGCACGGTGCCGAAGATCGAGCTGAATGCCGGTACCATCAGAAACAATCTCATGCAGGTCACCGTCGGTGACGAATATCAGGTCACAGGCGGCATATCAAATGATTTGGCTGTCACCGGTAAAGACTATGGAAAGTGCGATCGTTACCTCTATATCTCCCGTGAGGCAGCTGTTGGAGATAAGGCAGTTTATTTCCAGACTGGCAGTAAGACCGTAACCCCGGATGACAGCAGCCTTGACATCAGGCTGGGGAACACCAGTGCTGCAAATGTGACCGCTCTAACCGATGCTTCAAAGAGCATGGGCTGGAATGATCCGTTGACGACCCTCTGGGTTCAGCGTGATGGCGCAGCTGAACTGACGATAGGCGGCCTGACACTGAACGATCTGCCGGTTTATGTGCTGTCCTTGCCGGTGGATGAAACCGGAAAGGTTCTCGATGCTTCGGAAGTGCAGGTTTATGAAGCTCAGAAGACGGACACAGGAGATATAGACATCACGCTTCCGGATGTGTCTGGAAACGGCCATGCTGTAGCCATCGTTCAACCCTCGCAGAACCACGGCACACTGGTCATAAATGGACCTGAAACCATCGAGAGAAATAAAACCGGTGCAGACTATCCCGTGACATATACTGTAACGTATGATATGTCTGAAAGCATGGAAAGCATTATTGAACAATCGGGCGGTGAGGCTGAATATGTTCTTACTATTGATCAGGATGTCCGCCTTACAGGAAATCCCGGCAGTTTCAATGGGGAAAGCATCCAGGTGACATATAGTCTGCCCCACTCCGAGTTCAAGGCAGGAGACTTCCTGCTTGCCTCTGCAAAGCTGAGAATCACTGTTGGACAGCACGACTATATCATTCCCTCTAATGTGACGAAAACGCAGAAGATCGAGACGACCTATAGCCTGACAACACAGGTGAATGGTGGGAATGGAACGATTTCTGCAAGCAAAGCAGGGCTGGCGGCCGGATCGCATGAAACAATTGTTTTTACTCCCGATAGCGGCTATGAAATTGACACTGTTACGGTGAATGGTGTTAAAGCAGAGGTTCTCTCCAATACGCTGGAAGTTATCATGGACGCCGACAAGACCGTTATTGTAACATACAAGAGTATTCCGCATACCCATAGCTATGGAGCAGATTGGAAGTCAGACGCAGATAACCATTGGCATGAATGCCCCTGCGGTGACAGGAAGGACACGGCGGCGCATAGCTTCAAGTGGGTGATCGATAAGGAAGCCACCGCAACCACGAGAGGCTCCAAACACGAGGAATGCACCGTCTGTGGCTATAAGAAGGCCGCTGTTGAAATTCCCGCAACGGGTTCTGCGGCGAAGCCGAGCGACCAGCCCGACAATTTGGGAAATACTACCTCGCCAAAAACCGGTGACAGCAGCAATCTCGTTTTGTGGAGCGCACTTCTGTTCATCAGCGGCGGCGCTGCTATCGGCACAACGGTTGTAAGCCGAAAGAAAAAGCACAACAGATAATAAAGCAATACAGTACCATCGATTGGCAAGGGCGTGTTTTTTCTGCCGCAGCGGCCCAGAAAGGAAAACCGTTCTCCACTTGTACCGCACCGCAGCATGTTTTGTCCATAATGATAACTAAGCGATAAACACAGAAAAAGACCGCCCCGAGGCACCCTCCGTAAGGAAGGTGTCCCGGGGCGGCTCTTGTATCTCGGGTTAATAAGTTCTCTGAAACGGTGTAACCCTTGTGGTTACGCCGTTTTCTCTTTGCTGCGCTGGGTGAGGTGCTGCCGGAAGGCTTCTTCCATCTCCTCCGGGTTCAGCTCGTGGAGAATGCCCACGCCGCCTTTTTGGTTGCATATCGCTATGGTTTTACAGTTTGGCATTTCGCTTTTCCTCCTTCTTATGAGATTTGGATCGCTTGATCCACCAAAACACAGGAAGCGGAGTCCTGTGTTTTGGTGGTCGCATTTAACTCGATCTCATCCCCCAAATGCGTAAAAGGAAATCAACAGGCGTTCGGCTGCTGACCGAACTCATAGGAATCTCACCTCTGCCGGGTA
>ERZ772851.2387-NODE-2387-length-14489-cov-2.571082_pt1 | contig 14489 bp, 12 predicted proteins | sample MGYA00512137_ERZ772851 | MGnify/ENA primary metagenome ERZ772851 (study PRJEB29015, sample SAMEA2737663) | human gut metagenome | biome: human gut; feature: human-associated habitat; material: faeces | place: China | collected 2012 ... | reverse complement strand
CATCGGCAAGGTCGTTCCGTCCGTGAACGGCAAGCTGCAGGGCCACGCCCAGCGCGTCCAGGTTCCGGACGGCTCCGTCACCGAGCTGACCACCGTTCTGAACACCGAGACCACCGCCGACGAGATCAACGCCGCCTTCAAGGCTGCCTTCTCCGACACCGATTACTACGGCTACAACGATGAGGGCATCGTCTCCTCCGACATCCTCGGCGACACCCACGGTGGCGTGTTCGACCCGACGCAGACCGACGTGAACACCGTTGACGGCACCACGATGGCCCGCACCGTGTCCTTCTACGACAACGAGTACGGCTTCACCTCCAACATGATCCGTACCCTGCTGTACTTCGCTGAGATCTCCGAGTGAACCACTGCGGTCTAGGCCGCTACGGTTCGTTTGAGAACTAAGCTGTGAGACCCCCGCCTTGTGCGGGGGTTTCTTCGTAGTAGAACGGTAATCATGGCAAAGAAAAGCAAGCATGATAAGGGCGCGGGTTCCACTCCGGCGACAGTCCAACTGGAGAAGGCGGGCGTGGAATTCCACGTATACGAATACGAGCACTCCAACGACCATATGGATGACGGCTACGGCGTGGAGGCGGCCACCAAGCTCGGCTTCGACGAGCATCAGGTGTTCAAGACGTTGATGGCGGACACCGGTGCCGAACGCGTGGTGGGCGTGGTACCGGTGAGCGGTCATATGGATTTGAAAGCCTTGGCTGCAGCCGTAGGTGCCAAGAAGGCCTCTATGGCCGATCCCAAGGTGGCGATGCGTGAATCCGGTTATGTGGTTGGCGGCATCTCGCCGTTAGGCCAGAAGACACGTCATAAGACTGTGTTGGATGAAAGCGCCCTGCAATTCGACCAAATTCTGGTCTCCGGCGGCAAGCGAGGCCTGTCTGTGGGCGTGAATCCACAGGACCTGCTCAAGGTCTTGAACGCCGTTGCCGCACCAATCGGCACGTGGTGACCGTTCTTGGCTCCCCTCACGGAGGGGAGCCAAGAATGACTACTTCTTCCTGCGCAACTCCGCCGGCAGCACAAAGTGCATGTTTTCTTTGATGGTTTCGACGGACTTCATACCGGTGAAGCCCAAGTTTTGCAGAGCGTCAATCACACCGGACACCAGTTCGTCCGGTACGGAGGCACCCGAGGAGATACCTACGGATTCCAGACCCTCGAACCATGCCGGGTCAAGCTCGCTGGCATCATCCACGCGATACGCTTTGCCGCGCTCCCCCAAGCCCTCCTGCGCCACCTCCATCAGTCGCACGGAATTCGAGGAGTTGGCCGATCCGACAATCACCACGCAATCGGACTGCTGGGCCACCAGTTTGACCGCAGCCTGACGATTCGACGTGGCATAGCAGATATCCGAACTCGGCGGCTCTTGAATCCACGGGAATTTGGCCTTCAGCGCGGCAATGGTATTGGCGGTCTCGTCCACGCTCAACGTAGTCTGCGAGAGCAGCACCAGCTTGATGTCGGGCGCAAAATCCAGCGAATCGACATCCGATTCATGCTCGATCAAGTGCACGTGTTCGGGGCTCTCCCCCACTACACCGACCGCTTCATCGTGACCTTTATGCCCGATATAGACGATTTCATACCCCTCGCGCACGAAACGCAGCACCTCACGGTGCACCTTACCCACCAGAGGGCAGGTGGCATCCACCACATGCATGCCACGACGTTCGGCTTCCGCCTTCACTACCGGAGATACGCCATGGGCGGAAAACACCACCGGAATACCCGCTTGGGCAGCAGCATCCGGAATCTCCGACAATTCCTGGACGAACACCGCGCCTTGCCCGGCCAAGTCCTCGACCACATGCTTGTTGTGCACGATCTGCCGGCGCACATATACCGGGGGCAGCCCATCCTCGCGCGTCCGCTTTCCGGAAGCCTCCGCGGCTTTGAGAATGGTCTGTACGGTAAGAATCGCACGGTCCACACCCGCGCAGAAGCCTCGCGGATCAGCGAGCACAACGCTTTTGGTCATCGGAACCTCCTGAACGTCAATAGTGTTTTCCAGTGTAAGGCAGGGATTACAGGAATCTGCCGTCACAACTTTTCCGCGTCTCCCACAAATCACCGGTTTCCAAGGAATCCACGTGCTTCTCGCATGATGGTGTGAGACTCGTCACTCCACGTATTGCTACCGTGTTTATACGAATTGTTTATTATATGCCACATATCGCCAATCCCCGCCTCGATAGAGGAGACGCGCTAGACTGGGGCCAGCGATAGCAGGAGCTACCGGCCCACCAACCTCACTACGGGAGTGATTCCATGACGAGTAAAACACCACGCACCGGAAATCAGTATTCGATTCACTATGGCGATTATTCCGCCGTCATCTGCGAACTCGGCGCCAAGATTCGCCGATTTGATTATCAAGGCAAGGAAATTTTCTGCCCGTTCGGCGTCAACGACCTGACCCCCACCTGTAACGGTTATGTGCTGGCCCCGTGGCCAAACCGCATCGAAAACGGCGAATACGATTTCAATGGCAAGCATTACTGCGCGCCGGTTAACGAATATCATCCCGCACCGCGCAACAATGCGAACCACGGATACGCCTACCACTACATGTGGAAGCTTGAATCGTTGACCGATAGCGCCGTGACGCTTTCGCTGCGCTTCCCCAACTTGGACGGATACCCGTTCGATGTGACCGTGACCGTCACCTACGAACTCGGCGACAACGGCATGACCGCGACCGTCAATGCCCGCAATGATGGCGACGAACCGGCACCGTGGGCTCTCGGCCTGCATCCGTGGCTGGCCAACGGCAAGCAGGGCGCAACTGCCGCCGAACGCGATGCCGACTCCGCCGCCTGCCACCTGCAGATTAAGGCCGCCAGTCATGTGACGGTGAACGAGGCGCTGATTCCCACCGGCACCGAACCGGTTACCGGTATCTACGACCTGAACGATGGCCCGACGCTCGAAGGCCGCGCCTTTGATGATGCCTGGGTTGACGTGGAGCGTGCCGCCGATGGTACGACCACCACCACATTCACCCGCCCGGACGGTATCGAAGTGAAAATCATTGGCGATGAGACGATTAATGCTTGGCAGTGCTACACCGCCACTGGCGCACCGTTCGCCGAGCATCCGTATGGCATCGCCGTCGAGCCGATGACCGCCCCGGCCAATGCCTTCCGCACTGGTGACCACTTGGTGACGCTCGCCCCCAACGGCGACTACACCACTGTGGTCCGCTACGAAGTAGTCCAGAAGTAGTTCTGTTACGCTGGCTCCCCTCCAGAGGGGAGCCAATTTTTTATCCTTATGTGCCGCCGCGTCTTGGGACTTATGCGATACGATTGTGAGCGGTAACAATTTGTTTCACAAAGGAGTGTGCACTATGGCTTTGAAGCCTCGCACTGGTAACCAATATGTCATCTCGTCCGGCGAATGGAGTGCCGTCGTCACCGAACTGGGTGCCAGCCTGCGCGAGCTGAAGTGGCGCGGCGAAGACCTCATCGTCCCCTTCGACCCGAACAAGGTCATCCCCTGCTGCAACGGCTGGGTGCTGGCACCGTACCCGAACCGCGTGACCAATGGTCAGTATTCTTTCGATGGCGAAGACTACCAGATGCCGATCGACGAGTTCGACCGCCAATCCTCCCTGCACGGCTACGCCTACCGCTACATGTGGGAGCTCGTTGATTTGCAGGAATCACATGTGACGCTCTCCTGGCGCTCCCCCGACATCGCCGGCTACCCGTTTGATATCACCATCACCGCCACTTATGCACTTGACGAGAACGGTCTCACGGAAACCTTCACCGTGCACAACAACGACAGCGTGAAGGCCCCGTGGGCATTTGGCATCCACCCGTGGCTGGCCAACGGCAAGCACGCCACCGGTCAGGCCATTACCGCCGACGAGTCCTGCCGTCTTGAGCTGCACTGCGATACCCACGTGACCGTAGACGAACACCTGCTGCCCACCGGCGAAGAGCCGGTTTCCGGCATCTTCGACCTGCGCGATAACCCCACGCTGGAGGGACGTGGCTTCGACGATGCCTGGACCGATATCACCAACCGCGGCGAAGACGGCAGCACTTCCGCCGCGTTCACCCGCCCCGACGGCATCAAGGTCACGCTGACCGGCGACAAGACCATCAACTCCTGGCAGGTGTGCACCGGCAACGAAATCGGCGAGAAGGCTCGTCAGGCCGGCGTGGCCGTCGAACCGATGACCGCCTACGCCGACGCCTTCCGCACCGGCAAGGATCTGGTTGTGCTCGAGCCGGATGATGACTACACCACCGTGGTCACCTTCCACGCCGAACAAATCTGAAAAACCGAATAACCAAGCCTGACGATCATCGCCACATGGACACCCGTGTTGCATCACGTCGTACTTATGTGGCATAATTCCGAAGGCTTATTTTTTTACTGCAGCAAAGGAGTCCATCATGGGCATGCGCGGACGTAAGCGCAAGGATCGTCGTAAGAAGGCCGCCAACCACGGCAAGCGTCCTAACGCCTGATTCTTCGCGTTTCTTATAGAACGCTCAAGGCCCGTCTGATGATACATCAGACGGGCCTTGTTGTATATGTCGTTACTTATCTTCGCCGCAGCAGTGATCAAGCGTGGCCTTGAGCCGGGCTATCAGACATTCGGGCGCCACATCCGGGCGCAAGTAGGCACGCAACGCGGCAATCAACGCCTGTTCACGCTCGTCGCAGCAGGTACGGGGGTCAAAACAGTCGCCCTCCGTAACGATATGCACGTCTGTCTGGACCGACGCAGCGGCCGAGCCGGTATCCACTGAACGATGATGCACCGCCGTGATATGCACTTCGGTCTGGCTGACCATGCCATCGGCCCCCGTACGGGTTATGGAGATATGGCGAGTACGCTCTACCGGCTGATCGTTCATCAGATCTCCTTTCCCGAAAGCTTGCTTGACTGTTGTGGCGTGCGGGCGCCAGTCGCATGACTATGTCTCACTGCGGCTTGCGTGTCGCCATTGCTACCAACAGTTTGTTCACTACTTTCATTATGGCCGGAATCGGCGATTCGACCAACGTTTTCGCCCAACTTCGCGGATGGTGAACCAGCCGACGAACCAGTCACGTACCCGCGCTCTTTCGCATACGAGGCGAGCTCACGCTTGAGTTGCGTGCGGGCGCGATTCAGGCGGCTCATCACCGTGCCGATTTTCACGCCCTGCTCATCGGCCACCTGCTGGTAGGACTTGCCGTCGATGGCGGCGTCGATGAACACCTGCCGGCGTTCCGGCGAGAGTTTGGCGAGCGCGGCCATGATTTCCTCGGGCGCGAAGGCGTCCAAATATTCCTCTTCAGCGGACTTGAGCCCGTCCGACGTATGTTCGGCGGCATCGTAAATGTCCCAATCGTCGTATTCACCGGTGGAGTCGTTGGCACGCTGCGGGCGCCGCTTGGCCTTGGCATACTGGTTGAAGTAGGCATTGCGCTCGATGGTGGTCATCCACGCCTCGAAGTTGGAGCCCGGCTGAAATGAGTCGAAGGCCTTGAACCCGCGTTCGAAGGTGTCCTGGACCAGATCCTGCGCGTCATCGGGATTGTTGGTCAGCCTCATCGCCTGCCGGTACAGTGCATTGACGGCGGGCATGGCGAGCTGCTCGAATCTGGCGCGCTTGGCTGCCATGGACTCGCCCGATCCGGCTGACTGCCCGGATTGCGTAGTTGCTTCGCTTGTCGTCACGGTTCACCATTCTAATCAAATCATGTGCCCATATCGTGGTCGATGACGTGTGAGCCACAACACGCTGCACCCCACCTGTAGAATGGCGTATCGGCTAGATAATAGGGAGAAACAATTATGGCTTTGACTTTGGCTTCGGCCGCTGACCTGCTCAAGGAACACCATCTGCTGCGTGAAATCATCCAAGGGGATGTCTGGACCGACGACCCGGCCCGTATCGCTTCGGCGGATGAACCGTTCGCCGGCATCACCTACGACACCCGCAAGGTCACGCCGGGCACCCTGCTGTGCTGCAAGGGCCGATTCAAGGCCGAGTATCTGAACGGCATCGATGAAGCCGGCCTGGCCGCATACGTGGCCGAAACCGAGTACTCAGCCGCAACCGCCGCCCCCGGCCTGATCGTCAACGACGCACGCAAGGCGATGAGCCTGCTGTCCGCCGCGTTCTACGGATATCCGCAGAACGAACTCACGGTCATCGGCGTCACCGGCACCAAGGGCAAGACGACCACCTCGTACTTCACGCAGGCGCTTATCAACGCCGTCTCCGGTGGCAAGGCCGCATTGTTCTCCTCGGTCGATAATTGCCTTGACGGCCACACCTACGTCGAGTCCGATCTGACCACGCCCGAATCGATGGACGCCTTCCGCATGATGCGCGAGGCGGCCGATAACGGCATGGAGTATCTGGTGATGGAGGTCTCCTCCCAGGCGTACAAGGTGGACCGCGTCTATGGCCTGACTTTCGATGTGGCCGCGTTCCTGAACATCTCCCCCGACCACATCAGCCCGATCGAACACCCCACGTTCGAGGATTACCTGTATTGCAAGCGCCAGATCATCGCCAACGCGAAGTCGCTGGTACTCGGCGCGGACAGTCTGCACGCCGATCTGTTGCGGGAGGACGCGGCGGCAGCCGGCATCGGCGCAACCACCTTCGCCCTGCATGACGCGGATAATGCCGGCACCAGTGCGGACGTCGTCGCCTGGCCCGCCGACCCGGAGCACGCCTCCTTCCACATCGCCGACGGAGATCAGGCCCTTGGCGACTACCATCTGTCCATCGATGGCGACTTCAACTACCTCAATGCGGCGGCGGCCATCGCCATCGCCCATGCGGCTGGCGTATCGCTCGATGACGCCGACGCACTGCACGCCATCGAATCCGTACGTATCGCCGGCCGTATGGAACAGTTCCGCGACCCGCAGTCGAACACGCTCGCCATCGTCGATTATGCGCACAACTACGCATCCGTCACCGCGCTGCTTGACTTCGTCTACGAGCGTTGGGGCGAGGAAAACCCGCGTATCACGCTGGTGACCGGATCGGCCGGCAACAAGGCCTACGATCGTCGTAAGGAAATCGTCGAGGCTGCCGAGAACCGTATCGCGAACTTCATTTTCACCGCCGAAGATACGGACACCGAGCCGATCATCGACATCTGCATGGAAATGCAAGGCTACATCACGAACAAGGATGTGGTCTCCACGGTGATTTCCGACCGTCTGACGGCCATCACCAACGCCATTTACGATGCCCGTGCGCACGCCGACCGATTCAACATCCTGCTGATCATCGGCAAGGGCAACGAGCGTTGGATCAAGGACCATCGCAAGCATGTGCCGTTCGACGGCGACGATCACGTCGTCGAACGCATGTTTGGCTTGTGACGGGATTCCGGCCAATCAAATCCTGATCGGATCCCGATTAGCCCACATCAGATCACGCGCAATACGACCAAACCAGAAACACGACATACGGATACAAACGAAAAAGGATAGCTGAATCGTAATGATCACGTTGGAGAAAGTTGACGGAGCCACACTGGAAGCCGAAGCCGAGAAGGCCGGCATCACGTTGCCTATCGAACAGACCAAGGTTTGGTCTGGTTTTCAGGCGGATATCGACGGACGCACACCATGGGGCAATTATCTGATCAAGCGTGATGGTGAATTGGTCGCCGTGATCTCCTTTATCGATTTTGAGACGCACGGTTATCATTATCTGCGCTCGATGCATGGGCCGGCGTGGGTCGCCAAGCCCACCGAGGCTGAGGAGCGCGAGGTCGTCGACGCCATCGTGGACACCGTCAAGAAGATCAATAGCTTCGTCCCCGATATGGGAAGCACCAAAAAGTAAATAAAACGCGCAATTCAACACCGACACCTGGTTCGCCGATGGTACGGAGAAGGTGCTGTCCACAGTGCCGTACGACCAGACCGTGGTCATCGACATCACCGGTGGCGATGATGAGATTCTGGCTCGGATGAAGCGTCGTGGACGCCGTGACGTGCGCAAGTCTCTACGTGAATGCCCGGCCGAGGTTGCCGATGAGACGGATAAGGCCCTGACCGATTTCTCCGAATATTACGATGTGATGGTCGAAACCGGCCAGCGCGATGGATTCACGCCTGCTCCGATGAGCGACTACTCCGATATGATCGGCGCGTTGGGTGCCGATCATTGCCGTGTGTTCGCCGCACGTATTGAAGACCGTGTGGTGGCATGGTCGATTGTCACCGTGAACGGCACGCATGCGGTGCGCTACTATGCCGGCATGCGCAACGAGGTTATGCGTCTGCATGTGACCGACAAGCTGCTGTATTCCGAATGCTGCATCCTGGGCTCGCAGGGTATTACGGAATACGATCTGATGGGCATCGGCTCCGATTTCGCGCCGTCGCTCAAGGGGCTTAACGAGTTCAAGTGCAAGTTCACCGAGGAAATCACCCCGGTGGCCCCCGCCCGCGACGTACCCATCAAGAAGGTCTTCTACAAGACGCTGCAGACTGTGCAGGGCGTGCGCAAGGCATTACGCTAATACCACCCCGCTCCCGCTGGTGGGAGCTGTCGAGCGAAGCGAAACTGAGGGTGGTCTTTCGAGATGGACCACCCTCTGTCACCTGTGGCGCCAGTTCCTACCAGCAGGAACCATTCATTTATCGTTCGAGTTTTTGGCTCACCACGGCTGTTACGCCGTCGGCTCGCATGGTTACGCCGTAGAGCGCGTCGGCAATCGACATGGTGCGTTGCTGGTGAGTAATAATGATGAGCTGCGCATGGGCGCGTAGCTCATTGAACGCATTAATCAAACGGGTCAGGTTCACGTCGTCCAACGCGGCCTCGACCTCGTCCATCACATAGAACGGGCTGGGGCGGGCGGTGAAAATCGCGAACAGCACGCCAGCGCGGTCAGTGAACGTTCGCCGCCGGACAGGAGGCTCAGCTGTTTGACACGCTTGCCGGCCGGGCTGGCCTCGACCAGTACGCCGGTGGTGAGCATGTCTTCCGGGTTTTCCAGGCGCAGTCGCCCGGTGCCGCCTGGGAACAGCGTGGCGAACATCTGCTCGAATGCCTCGGCGGTATCGTCGAACGCGGATTTGAATACCTGGACCATCGTGGAATCGAGATCCTTGATGAGCTGCATCAAATCGTCACGTGATTTGACCACATCGTTGCGCTGATCATTGAGATACTTGTTCCGCTCCTCAAGCGCTTCGAATTCCTCGGTGGCCAAAGGGTTGATCTTGCCGAGTGCGGCCAGATCGCGGCGAGCCTTATCGAGACGCTTCTTCTGCTCCTGACGGTTATACGGCACGGTCTTAAAGCGGTCGGAATCGCCGTTGGTGCCGGTCTCTCCCCCGGTTTCTCCCTCTTCGGTCTCAGCCTCAGCTTCCGTCTCATCCAACGGCACAGGGTTGCCCTCATCATCCAGCACGGGCACCGGCTGTTCGGGGCCGTAATCACTAACCAATTCCTCCAAAGTGAGACCGAGTTCGTCGGACACTTTTTGCATGAGCTGCCCGGATTCGGCGGCCAACCGTTCGCGGTTTACATCCAAGGCATGTTCGCGCCCGGTCAGATCGGTGACCTTGGGCTCGATCTGGTTGCGCTGCGCGCGCAGGGCCTTGAGTTCCTCGTCATGGCTGGAGGCGGCGGCCTGCAGCTCGTCTCGTTTGGCGGCCACGTCATGCAGCGTATGCTCTACCATGGCGGCCACTGCTCGCGCGTCATCGGCCACGCCTTGCAGGTGTGCGGCCTGCTCGCGTCTGCGATCGTTCAACGCCTCGATGCGGGCGCGGCGTTCGGCGGCTTCTCTGGCGTTGTCCCGCAGCAGCCCGGCCTGTCGGCTCAGTGACTCCCCTTTGCGGCTTGCTTCGGTCCACGCGATTTTCGCGGCGACCTCATGCTCGCGAGTCAGGTTCAGTTCGCGCTCCAGCGTGCGTTCACGTTCATCAAGTTCGTCGAAATCGGCATGTTCCGCTGTGGATTGCTGGGCCGATGCCAAAGCGCGATTGAGATCGTCGAGCTTGAGCTGATGCTCGTTGCGATTCTCTTGGGTCTCGGTGATTTTCCTATCCAGCTGCTCAAGCTGACGGGTGAACGATGCGACGCGGTCTGTGGCGGATTTCAGAGATTTCTCCGCCTGTTGGGCTTTGAGTCGGGCTTCGGAGCGTTTGGCGGATTCCTGGTCGACGAGTCGGGCCGCTTCATCGCGTTTGGCTTTGGCCTCGGCCACTTGCTCAGCCATTCCGCCGTCTTGGGCGGTCAACTGTTTGACCTGTGCCAATGCTTTGTCTCGACGGGCGGCCAGAGACAGGTCCGATTGAGAGATGGAAGAGCCGCCGACCGCCGCCACGCCGTGTGTGAAGGTCTCGCCGTTCTTGGTGACGGCCCGCATGGCTTCGCCGGATGCCACGATGTGCTGTGCTTCGTCGGCGGTGCCGGCCATGGCTACATCAGCCAGCAGGAGACGCACGGTGTGCACGACAGCTTCGGCCTGTGCCGGGTTCTTTGCATCCGGGTTCGCGGTGACGAGTGCTGCCAGCGCGTTGCCCGATTGCGGGGCGGCCGCCATGTTCTCGGCGCTACTCTCCTCCGACTCCGTGCCTGGCTCTGTGGCGGGATCGCCGGCAATGCTCGCGGTCAGCACCACGGCTTTGCCGAGCTTATCTTCCCGAGCGCGTTCGAGGGCGTGCAACATGTTGCCTGCCTCGGGCACCACGATGGCGCTGGCATACTGGTCGAGCGCGTGGGCCACGGCTTCTTCCCAGCCTTCGGCCACATGGATGAAGTCGGTGAGTCGGCCAAGCGAGGCCACGTCCGTGTCGCGTTCCAATGATCCGGAGGCATTGCGGCTGCCTAGCGTGTCGGCAAGCGCATCGGCCTTGGATTTGAGCGAGATGATCTTGGACTGTATCTCGCGCTGCTTATCGGCGAGTTCGTTCAGTCGTTCGCGGCATTCGGCGAGCGTTGCACGCGCGGCGTCCAATGCGGCACCGTCATCGTCGGCAATGGAGTCCGCTTCGCTGCGCAATGCGTCCAGCTGTTGCTGGGCATCGTCGCGCTGGGAAGTCAGCAAGTCGCGTCGGGAGGCATAATCCTTGGCGCGGCTGGTCGCCAGTTGCACGGCGGATTCCTCGCGGGCGATGAGTTCGCGCAGTCGGGCGATCTGCGCATCGCGCTCCTGTGCGGTTTTGCGCAGTTCCGTCAAGGTCTGGCGGACTGAGGCAAGCTTTTTCTCGTCGTCGGCGCGTTCCTCGGTGGCCTTGTCGAGTGCGATGCGTGCATCGGCCACGGCCTTGGTCTGTGCCGCGGCCTGAGACTCCAGTTCCTCGGCTCGTTTGACGAGCATGCCGGGATCCTCACCAAAGTTGGTGACGATCTGGCCGGTGAGTGACCGGCTGCGCTCTTCGGCCAACTGGGCGAGCGCGTTCAGTCGTTCACGGGTCTGTGAGAATTCATGCCAGTATTGGTTGGCCTTGGCGATGGCCGGACTGGATTCAGAGCTCAACGCCTCGACCTGTTCGATGCGTACTTTGGCTTGGGCGAGTTCACGTTGGGCGACGGCCAGCTGGTTGCGCACATCGCCAAGCTCTTGACGTACCGTGTCGCGGCGGTTCATCGAGCGTTGGGCGTCTTCGGCATACAGGCGTGCTTGGGCGTCGCGTACGGATATCTGAATCGCGTCGGCGCGCCGGGAGATGCGTGCCTGGCGTCCGAGGGGGCCGAGCTGGCGGTGAATCTCCCCCAGCAAATCGTCAAGTCGACTCAGGTTCGTTTCGGTATTGGCCAACTTGCGCAACGCGCGTTCCTTGCGCTTGCGGTGCTTCAGGATGCCGGCGGCCTCTTCGATGAACGCGCGGTGGCCGGACGGGTCGGCCTTCAGAATCGCATCCAATCGTCCCTGGCCTACGATCACATGCATCTGCTGGCCAAGACCGGTATCGGAGAGGAGTTCCTGAATGTCGAGCAGACGGCATTGCGAGCCGTTGATCGCGTATTCGGAGCCTCCGTTGCGGAAGATGGTGCGGGAGATGGTGACTTCCGTGTAATCGATATCGAGCGTGTGATCGGAATTATCGATGGTCAGGCTCACCTGTGCACGGCCCAATGGCGGGCGAGAGGACGTGCCTGCGAAAATCACGTCCTCCATCGAAGTGCCGCGCAGGTTTTTGGCGCCCTGCTCACCCATCACCCAGATCAGGGCGTCGACGATGTTCGACTTGCCCGAACCGTTGGGGCCGACCACCGCCGTGATGCCGGGCTCGAAGCGCAGCGTGGTGGCGGAGGCGAAGGATTTAAATCCGCGGAGGGTGAGTTCCTTGAGATACATGTCAACTAGGCCTGTCCGCCCTTGGGACCGTATGCCGGGTGTCCGGGTATCCGATATGCCTTGGATGCGGGTTACCGGACGTCGGCGGAATCGTCGGTGACGGCGCCTGTGTCGGCGCTGGCCGTGCCGGTGCCGGCGTTACCGGCGTCACCGGCCTGTTCCTTACCGAGGCCGAGGACGTCGAACACGTCGAAGTCGTCCGGGCTCACCGAATCCTCGAGGTTGTCGGCGGCCTCATCCTCGGCCTTGTCTGCCGGCTGATCCGAATCGTCCGGGTCAACCGCCGGCTGATGAACGGCCATAGCCTGCCTCATCGTGGGGCTGGCATGCTCCTCAAGCATCAGGCGTGCGTCGCCGGCGGTGACGAAGCTGCCGCAGATAAGCACGCCGTGGCCGTAGCCCACGCCCAGCTCGTCCTCGGCATCGACCATATTGACGGCGGTCTGAATCGCGTCAGGCAGGTTCGCTTCCTTGATCACACGGTCACGACCGAACACGTCCACGGCAATCTTCTCAAGCTCGTCGGCCGGCATCACACGCTCGCGCCACGAATTCTCGGTGACCACCACGGAGCTCAGGATCGGCTCCAGAACACCCAGATATTCCTCGACCTGCTTGTCGCGCATCATGGCGACCACACCGACCAGCTGCTTGAAGTCGTAGCTTTCCTCGATGGCCTTGCGCAGGGCTTCGGCGGCATTCACGTTGTGTCCGCCATCCAGAATGATGGTCGGTGAGGTGCGGATCTGTTCGATGCGTCCGGGAATCTTGACCGAGCTCAACGCCTCGGCCACCAAGTCGCCGTCCAGCGGACCGTTGACCGGAATCACCACTTCAGAGGCGGCAAGCGCGGCAAGCGCGTTGTGGGCCTGATGCTCGCCGAACTTGGCGATCGGCACGCCCTCGTAAGTGCCGTTGGGCGTGGTCAGGGTGGCGACTTGGCCGCCGACTGCGGCCATACGGTCGGACACGGTCATTTCGTAGCCGTCGCGCACGAGCATGGCGTGGTTGCGTTCGGCGGCTTCGGCGAGAATCGGCATGACGGCTTCCTCATGCGGCTGCGGGCCGATGATGGCGGTGCAGTTCGGCTTGATGATGCCGGCCTTCTCGGTGGCGATCTGTTCGACGGTGTCGCCCAGCCACTGCATGTGGTCCATGTCCACCGGGCCGATGATGGCCGCATCCGCGTTGAGCACGTTGGTGGCGTCCCACAGGCCTCCCATGCCGACCTCGACGATGGCCACGTCCACGGGCGTGTCGGCGAACTTCCAGATGGCCATGGCGGTGAGCACTTCGAAGAAGCTCATCTTCGGCTTGCCTTGCTCCTCCATCTTGGCGTCCACCAGGGCCACGAGATCCTTGGTCTGGTCCCAGATGTCGATGAAATCGTCGTCGGACAGCTGCTGGCCGTCGATGGCGATACGCTCGTTGATCTTCTCCAGATGCGGCGACGTGTACAGGCCGGTGCGCATACCGTAGGCACGGCAGATGGCCTCGGCCATGCGTGCGGTGGAGCCTTTGCCGTTGGTGCCGGTGATATGAATCACGCGGAACGACTGCTCCGGGTGGCCCAGGATGTCGAGCATCAGGTTCATCCGGTCGAGATCCAGATTGGTGGTGTTATGCTCCGGCGGGCGGCTCATGATGTCCAGTTCGACGTCCCGCATGCTCTCATTGTTCCGATTCGGATGCTCGAATGACATATCCTCTTCTAACCTCTGCTCGTGTTGCTGTTGCGCCGTTCGGAGTGCGTATGCCACTTACGTGTTCGCGCCATTCTCGTCATGTCTACGCATGCCCGCATATATTCCGCTTCCGCATGCGCAGGAAGCTCCCCTTGCACAGGTTTGCTCTGCATGATTCGGGATTCTTGCCTTCACGCGTGGAGCCGCACTCCCTCAATTCCCTCTATCCTAGCCGCCGGGGTGGTTTATCGTGCGCGCACAGTGAAACCGTCTCATATGTCGCCGCCGCGCGGGCAGTCTCTACCTGCAGCCACGCACAGTGAAGCCGTCTCATATAGTTGCAATGCGGCTCTTGCCGTCGGCATCTCATTCTTAGTCGGCTGCAATCCAAAACTTGTATGTCCGGCGACGCTGATGCTATTCAGCGTCGGTACAGTGCCAGCTTCTGGCGGTACACCGACGCTATGATGCTCTTGC
>ERZ772851.2385-NODE-2385-length-14498-cov-3.332341_pt1 | contig 14498 bp, 15 predicted proteins | sample MGYA00512137_ERZ772851 | MGnify/ENA primary metagenome ERZ772851 (study PRJEB29015, sample SAMEA2737663) | human gut metagenome | biome: human gut; feature: human-associated habitat; material: faeces | place: China | collected 2012 ... | reverse complement strand
TGCAAGTTTAACTCCTATAATTGGATTAATAACTTCTAATCTATTAGCTACCCTTTTAAATTTTCCCATTAAATCATAGCTTTGCCCTATTTTAAATGTATTTTTGATAAATCCTTGATTAAACCATTTTGCTAAAACCAAATTTCCTAAATAATTAAGCCTAATTGTAGTTAATACTTTTCCTGTTTTAGTTCTTACATCCCTATCTATTCCAACACAAATACAAGATAAAACCTGTTTATCTTCTTCATCAATTTCATTAAATGGAATATTGCTTCTTAAAAATTCATAATCTCTTGGAAAATATGTAATTAAATCTCCTAATGTAAAAATTCCTAATTTATTTAAGAGTTTTACCCTGTTAGGACCTACACCTTTTATATATTTTACATCTTTATTTAAATTAATCATCTTTTGCTCCTTTAAAGTTTGGTGCATCTTTTAAATTTTTAATATTTTAAAATCTAAGCCATCTGCACTTACTAATTTAAATTCAATTCCATCAATATTTCCTTCTATTGCATCTTGAATTGCTGATGCGTGTAAATGTCCGTAAAAACATCTTTTTATGTTATATTTTTTTAATATTTTTATATATTCTGTGTTTAAATTGTTTTTTGTTATTGGTGGATAGTGCATAAATGCTATTATCTCTTTTTCTGTTCCATATTGTTCTATTCCACTTTTTATTGATAGTTCTAATCTTGCTACTTCTCTTTGTGTTAATCTTTTATCTTCTGCATCTTCTGTTAAAGCCCATCCTCTTGTTCCTACTATTATTTTGTTTTCAAATTCATAGCTGTTGTTTATTAAAAAATCTATATTTTCAAAGTTCTTTTCTTTAATGTATTTTCTCATACTTGTTACTGTTGACCACCAATAGTCATGGTTTCCTTTTAATAATATCTTTTTTCCTGGTAGTGAGTTTATGTATGCAAAGTCTTTTTCTGTTTCATCTAAATACATTGCCCATGAGAAATCTCCTGGTAATACTACTAAGTCTTTTTCTGTGACTTTTTCTTGCCAGTCTTTTTTTATTTTTTCTTCGTAATTTTCCCAATTTGTACCAAATATGTTCATTGGTTTGTTGGTGTTGAATGATAAGTGTAAGTCTGCTATTGTAAATATTGCCATTTGTTTTCTCCTTTCTTTTTTCTTTATATAGTTTACAATATTTTTGTGAAATTGTCTAGAAATTTGTGAAATTTATATTGAAACAAACAAAAAAACACAGCTTCTAATTAAAGAAACTGTGCTTAAGAATTGTGTTATTCAGTTGTCGTGTTCATCTCCTCTTCATTAAAGAAATAAATGTTTTCTGTTACCTTGACTATTTGCCTTTTTACTTCAGGAATTTCCGTTATACCATATATTGGTGGAACTAATTCTCTAAATTTTCTTTCTATCAGCCCGTATCTCTCATTCAATTGGATTACAGCAAAGTTATCTTCTTTGAAAAAAGAGAAAATATTATCATACATTATTTCAAGTATTACTTTTCCGTCTGCTTTACTAACAATTCCCCATTTTCCATTTAACCTTACTTTAACAACGTCACAATCAGGAATATCTCCAACTTCTTCAATACAAGAATATATAGGTGCAATTGTTTCTTTTCCTTCTCTGTTAATCATTCCAAATTTTCCATCTAAGACTACAAGGGCAAAATTTCCTATAAAATCATAAACCATATTATATTTAGTTGGAACTATTTCTTTCCCTTCTTGGTCTACAAGTCCATATCTTCCATTTAATCCTACCAGAGCAAGATTATCCTTAAACTTACCTATATACTTATAACGTTTTCTTAATTCCATAATCCGTACACATAAACCATCCATAATAACACTCCTTAATTTTATTTGTCATTTCGACATATTATGATTATATCACATTTTTATGTTTACTTCAACTTTTTAAATCAAGAGATCCCGTTTTCAAATTTAAAAGCACAGTTTTCAATTAAAAACTGTGCTTAAAGATTGTCATTTTTTTATTGATTCTGGTAATTGTGTTTCAATTACTTTTCCTGTTTCATCGATAAATCCGCAATCTTCGCCATTTTTTATTATGGCAAACCCACCTTTAAAATCATAGGCTTCATCAAATTTTGGTTCGATTACTACCTTACCATTTTCATCAACAAAACCATATTTTCCATTTTCAAACTTTTTTGCTACATATCTTTCTGCCATAAAATAACTCTCCTTAATTTTATTTGCCAATCTTGGGCATACTAATATTATAGCATATTTTTATGTTAAGTTCAAGTTAGCATTATTTCACAACTTCAACATCAATATTTAAGTTTTCACCATTGATATTTGTATCTGTATAATCTGCTCTATCTGCATCATAAACGATTTCTACTGCTAAAGTATCATGTTTAATTAACTCAGCATTTTGTTTTATAACATTTTCTAACATTTCATTTCCAGATACATAAAGATTTATTTTATCTAATACTTCAAAACCTTTGTCTTTTCTCATATTTTGAACTTTTGATAATACTTCTCTTACATAACCTTCTTCTTTTAATTCTGGTGTGATATGTGTATCTAATACAACACCTATTTCACCTTCACCAGCAAATGCAAATCCATCTTTTCCATTCATTGTTATTAATAAGTTTTCTGAATTTAAACCAATTTGTGTATCATCTATTTCAATGTATTCAACTCCACCGTTTTTTACTGTATTTGCTAAGTCCATTTGATTTTTCTTTGCTATTTCTTCTTTTATTCTTGGGATTAATTTTCCGTATTCTTTTCCTAATACTGGTAAATTTGGTTTAATTTCAAAATTTACGTAGTCTGACATTTCTGCTCCTAGTTCAACTTTTTTAACATTTAATTCTTCTTTTACAATGTCTGAATAATATTCTGGTAAAGTATCTACAGATATTAACATTTCTGATAATGGTTGTCTGTTTTTGATATTTACTGAATTTCTTGCACTTCTTCCTAGTTTTACTATTGTGTATGCTAAGTCCATTTCTTGTTCTAGTTTTGTATCTACTGCTGTTGCATCATATTCTGGCCATGAGCATAAGTGTATACTTTCTGGTGCTGTTTTGTCTAATCCAGCTACTAAGTTTTGGTAGATTTCTTCTGTCATGAATGGTACAAATGGTGCTGATATTTTGCTTAATGTTACTAATACTTTGTATAATGTTACATATGCTCCTATCTTTTCATCTGTTAATTCTTGACTCCAGAATCTTTCTCTGTTTCTACGTACATACCAGTTTGAAAGTTCATCTGTAAAGCTTTCAATTTGAAGTGCTGCTGATGTTATATCATATTTGTCTAATTTTTCATCTACTTCTTTTACTAATGTATTTAATTTAGAGATAATCCATTTGTCCATTATGTTTGTTACTTTGTAATCTTTATATTCTAATGGATTGAATTGGTCTATTTCTGCATATAGAACATAGAATGAGTATACATTCCATAATGTGCTTAAAAATCCTCTTTGTGTTTCTTGTACATTTTCTAGTCCTAATCTTGTTGGTAACCATGGTGCACTACATGTGTAGAAATGCCATCTTGTAGCATCTGCTCCAACTTCGTTTAATAATACCATTGGATCTACTCCGTTACCTTTTGATTTTGACATTTTTTGTCCTTTTGAGTCTAGTACGTGTCCTAATACTATACAATTTTCAAATGGTGTTCTTCCAAATAATGCTGTTCCCAAGGCTGTTAATGTATAGAACCATCCTCTTGTTTGATCTATTGCTTCTGATATGAATTGTGCTGGGAAGTTTTTCTCAAATAAGTCTTGGTTTTCAAATGGGTAATGTAATTGTGCAAATGGCATTGAACCAGAGTCAAACCAGCAGTCTATAACTTCTTTTGCTCTTGTCATTCTTTTACCACATTTTGGACATTTTAAATGTACATTATCGATATATGGTTTGTGTAATTCGATATCTTCTGGACAGTCTATTGCTTTTTCTTTTAATTCTGCAATGCTTCCAATACATTCTTGGTGTCCACAATTTTCATCTTCACAAGTCCAAATTGGAAGTGGTGTTCCCCAATATCTGTCTCTTGAAATTCCCCAATCTATTACGTTTTCTAGGAATTTTCCAAATCTTCCTGTTCTAATTGTGTCTGGATACCAATTTACTTTATTATTATTTTCAACTAATTCATCTCTTAGTTTGCTCATTGCAACAAACCAACTTTCTTTTGGGTAATAAAGTAATGGTGTGTCACATCTCCAACAGTGTGGGTATGAGTGCATATGTTTTTCTTTGCTGAATAGTTTATTTTCATCTTGTAACCATTTACAAATATCTTCGTTACAATCTCTAACAAATCTACCCGCCCATGGTTCTACTTCTGATACGAATTTTCCTGTTTTGTCAACTAAGTTTACAAAAGCTATACCATTTTGTTTAGAAACTAAGCTATCATCTTCACCATATGCTGGTGCAATATGAACTATTCCTGTACCATCTGTTAATGTTACGTAATCTCCATGAATTACTTCAAAAGCTTTTCCATCAACTTTTGCGAATGGCATTAATTGTTCATATTTTGTTCCTAATAATTCTTCACCTTTGAATTCTTTTACGATTTCATATGGTGTTTCTTTTAATACTGATTCTATTAAATCTTTTGCTAAAATGTAGTTTTCGTATACTGGTTCATCATCTGTTCCAATATTTGCTTTAACTTCTGCATAAGTATATGATTTGTTTACACATAATGCTAAGTTTGAAGGTAATGTCCATGGAGTTGTTGTCCATGCTAAGATGTATGTGTTATCTTTTCCTACAACTTTGAATTTTGCAATACAAGTTAAGTCTTTAACATCTTTATAACCTTGTGCAACTTCGTGTGAAGATAAAGCTGTTCCGCATCTTGGGCAATATGGCATTACTTTGTGACCTTCATATAAAAGTCCTTTTTTCCATAATTGACTTAAAGCCCACCAAACAGATTCAATATAGTCATTGTGGTATGTTACATATGGATGTTCCATATCTACCCAATAACCAACTTTGTTTGTCATTTCTTCCCACATATGAACATATGTGAAAACACTTTCTTTACATTCTTTTACGAATTTTTCTACACCATATTCTTCGATTTGTTGTTTTCCTGAAATACCAAGTTTCTTTTCTATTTCAAGTTCAACAGGAAGTCCATGTGTGTCCCAACCAGCTTTTCTATCAACATGGTATCCTTTCATTACTTTATATCTAGGAATTATGTCTTTCATAACTCTTGTTTCGATATGTCCAACATGTGGTTTTCCATTTGCTGTTGGAGGTCCATCATAAAATGTAAAATATCTTTGACCTTTATTCATATCAAAATTTTTCTTGATTATGTCGTTTTTCTTCCAGTAATCTGCAACTTCGTTTTCCATTCCAACAAAGCCATTTTTTAATTCAACTTTTTTGTACATAAAATTTCCTCCTCCTTCGATGGTAGAAAAATCAAAAACCTCGCCATCATGCTTTTTTCAGCATAAGGGCGAGGCTATATATCTCACGGTACCACCTTAATTATTTATCTTTTATTTTTAGATAACTTCTCATTTTTCTTTAACGCAGATTTACGTTTAGACTTATTTGCTTTTGAGCTTTCAGTCTAAAAACAGTTAAGGTGATAAAAAATTATTTTTACTTACCAAATTCTCAGCTTTCTTTGGCTCTCTTTAAGATATTTTATAATTTTTGTTGTCCTTACTTTTGTCTTTTTTTTATTTTTATGTTTATTATTATATCACATTTTTTTGTGATTTCAAGTGGTTTGTGTAATTTTTTTGTTTTTGTCATAAAATTAATCATCTTGAAATGTTTTTTTCCTAGTATTTTGCATATACTAAATAAAAGAAGGGATTTTATATGAATCAAATATTGCAAACAAGACTTAAAAGTGGAAGAAAAAAATATTTTTTTAAATTTCAATTGTTTATTTCTATTTTTGTTTTTTTGTCACTAATGTTTTATTTGTTTTTTTATTGGCAAAATTTGCATAGAGATGAACTTTATTCTGATAGTCTTTTGTCTAATTATAATTTAACTAGATTATATGCTAATTCTGAAAGTTCTAATACTTTATATTCTAATGATTTTTTTAGTATTCTTAACGCCAATAGTAATGATAATCCTATTTTGGGAATTATCGAAATTAAAGCTATAAATGTGTATTACCCTTTTTTTGCTTATTATAGTGATGAAAATTTAAAACTTTCTCCTTGTAAATTTTTTGGTCCAGAGCCTGGTAAGGTTGGTAATATCTGCATTTTGGGACATAATTATAATAATGATAAATTTTTTAGTAATGTTAATTTGCTAAAGGTCAATGATGAGATTGTTTTATATGATAATTTGCAAAATTCTTTTCATTATTTTGTAGAAAAGGTTTATGAAGTGAATAATAGTGATTTTTCTCCTATTTATGATTATGATAAAAATAGGATGTTTCTTACTCTTATAACTTGTAATAATGTTAATAATAATAGAATTATTGTTAGGGCTTGTGCTAAATAGTGATGGTTTATACAAAAATAAAGTTCCCAAATATTTTGGGAACTCATCTGTTTTTAAATAAATATACCTTAATGTATTTTTATGATATACTATTGATTTAAATTTGTCAATAGATTTTTTTAATTTTTTAATCTTTTTTTAATAACATATTTCTCATTTCTATAATGTCATAAAAAGGAATATTTGTAGCATTTTCTGCTAATCTTACAACTCTCAAAGATGTTCTAATAATTTCATTTTTTACTATTATTGGAATTTCTACATCTTTATTTGAATTTACATATTTTTCTTCTATGTATTTTTCTGTAGTTGGAAAAATATTTTGTATTAAAAATACTGCTTTTTTACCTAATACATTTCCAAAAACAAAATTATACACTGGCTTTTTTCCAATTTTTACTTTCTTATTTTCATAAACCTTTTGGTATTTATCATACTTAGTAGATATTGGTACAAACCAAATTATGTCTTTAAATTTTTTATCTTTAAAACAAAAATAACATGGCCTTTTTGTCCCATTATCTTTATTTTCCATTAATCCATAATTTTTAAATACATCAAAAAATTCATCTTTTATAAAATAAAATTTTCCATCTTCTATTACCATTTTACTACAACTCTCCTTTATGAAAATATGGGATCTATTTTTATAGACCCCATATTTACTATAATTAACATTTTTTCACCTGCACATTTATATCTCGCAAGCAGGGTTGCGGTTCACATTTTTTCACCTATCCATTTATTTGACGCAAATAGGGTTGCGACTCACATTTTTAACTATAGCAGATATTAAATATCTGCTATTATTATATTCATTATACACAATTTATATGACATTTTCAATAGTTTTTTTAATTTTATTTCAATTTTTTCTCAATTAAATCTGCTATTTCTTTTGCCTTTTTAGTAATATATTCTTGGTCTTCTCCTTCTATCATAACCCTTACTAAAGGTTCTGTTCCAGAAGGTCTGATTAGAACTCTACCATTTCCGGCAAATTCTTTTTCTAGTTTTTCAATAGCTTCTTGTATTTCTGTATCTTTGTTGTAATCGTACTTTTTATCTGCATTTACTTTTGCATTTACTAATACTTGAGGATATAATTTGATAATTTCAGCCATTTGTGATGCTGTTTTGTTTGCTTCTAATATTGCTTGGATTAACATTAATGATGTTAATATTCCATCTCCTGTTGGGTTGTAGTCTAGTAATATAACATGACCTGATTGTTCACCACCTAAGTTATAACCTTCTTTTAGCATTTCTTCTAGAACATATCTATCTCCAACTTGTGTTTGTGCAAGCTCTAAACCATTATCTCTAGCATATTTGTGTAATCCTAAGTTACTCATAACTGTTGCAACTAATGTGTCTTTTGCTAGTTTGCCTTTGTTTCTTAGATAATTTGAAATGATAGCCATTATTTTATCTCCATCAATTTCGTTCCCATTTTCATCTACAGCTAAACATCTATCTCCATCTCCATCATATGCAACACCTAAGCTTAGTTTATTTTCTACAACATATTTTTTTAGTCCATCTAAATGTGTTGAACCGCAATCATGGTTTATGTTTATTCCATCTGGATGATTATTTATAATTTTGTATTTAATTCCTAATGCTTTAAATACTTTTTCTGCAACTACTGATGTAGCTCCATTGGCTGTGTCTATTCCAACCACAAAATCATCTCTGTTTATTTTTTCTATATTGTCATCAAAGTTTTTTCTAAAGAAATATACATATTCATCTAATAAATCCATTCTGTATTCAGATACACCAATTTTACTACTTATTGCTGTTAATTCATTTATTTTTCCTGAATCCATTACTTCTTCTATTTCTTCTTCTAGGCTATCTGGAATTTTCATTCCTTTATTACTAAAATATTTTATTCCATTAAATTCATACGTATTATGTGATGCAGATATAACAACACTTGCATCAGAATTTAATTTTCTTGTTAAGTATGCAACTGCTGGAGTTGGTATAACTCCTAATAATTTAACATTTGCTCCATAACTTAAAAATCCTGCAACCATTGCACTTTCAATTAATGTTCCTGATATTCTTGTATCTCTTCCTATTAAAATTGTTGGTGTATGATCTGTATGTTTAGATAAAACATATGCTCCTGCTTTTGCTACTTTATATACTAATTCTGGTGTAAGTTCTGTGTTCGCTATTCTTCTTATACCGTCTGTTCCAAAATATTTTCTCATACTAAAACTTCCTTCCTATCTCTTTATGAACATCATTAATTTTTCTTTCCATGTTAGAGTAAGCTCTTCTGGTTCTTCTATTTCTATTCTTTTATTATTTACTGCTAATTTAGGATTAATTGTTGTTAATTCTTCTAATTTATTTGCTCCTACAATTTCTTCTATTTTTTCCATTGCCTGTGGAATCATTTTATAAATTGTATTTTGTCTATGAACATCACTTCCTAGAAAATGAATCATATTATGCTCAAAGAATTTTCTTACAATATATTGTGCTTTTTCTCCATAATAGCCTAATATACTTGCATAATTTGCTTGCATTAATACACCTTTTTCGATTAAATCTGTTATAAGTTCTGGTTCTTTTTGAACAAATGTGTATCTCTCTGGATGTGCAAGTATTGGTATTAATTTATGCTCTTGTAAAGAATATATTACATCATATAAGTTCATTGGTTCTACATTTAATGGCATTTCAAATAAAACATAACAACTATTATTTATAGTTGATGCTTTTCCATCTATTAATAATTGCATTATGTTTTCAGACATATATATTTCATTTCCTAAATATACATCTATGTTCATTCCTTTGTTTCTTAGATTTTCGCTTATTGCATTTACCCAAACATCTCTTTCTGGTACGTTTGTTTCATAATATTTTTCTATATAATGTGAAGTTAAAACTATTCCTTCAAATCCTGCTTCTTTTGCTTCTTTTATCAAATTAAATGTTTCATCTATACTTCTTGAACCATCATCTATGTTTGGAAGTATGTGTGTATGAAAGTCTATCATTGTTGTTCTCCTCTTTTTCTATTTGTTTAAATCATCTTTTTCCTTATCTAAATATGAATTAATTTGATTTAATATATCATTTGTTTTATCTAGTGTTGATCTTCTATCTTCATTATTGAATATAAGTGGTCTTCCCAAATCACTTTCTTTTTCTATGTCTATTTTTGATTTTTGAGTATTTATTTTTGTAATATTTTGTGTTTCCTTTTTTAATTCATTAGCAATATTTTTTGTGTTAAAATTATTAGTGTTGTGTGTAGATGTACTATGATAATAATATTTTTCATTATACTTTTTAGCAGAAACAGGCATTTTGTTTATAACAACTCCCACTAATTTTCCACCTACGTTTTGTATATTTTTTATTACTCTTGCTAAATTGTCTTTTTTAGTTTCTTTATGTGCTGTTACAATTACTGTTGCATCTGCTACTCTTGATAAGATAACAGAATCTGTAACTAATTCACATGGGGTACCATCTATTACTATTAAGTCACACACTTGTTTTAAATCTTCTAACAATTTTGTCATTTGTGGTGAAACTAATAATTCTGATGGATTTGGTGGTATATTTCCTGCTGGCATTAACAATAAATTTTCTATTTCTGTTTTTTGTAAATACATAGAAATATCTGTTTCTTCTGGTCTTTCTATATCTATTTCTGATAAATAGTTTGAAAGTCCTGGACGTGGTGATACTCCAAATATTGTATATTGTCTACCTTTTCTCATGTCAGCATCTATTAATATAACTTTTTTTCCTGCTTGTGCAAATGTAACTGCTAAATTTGAAGATACCCAACTTTTTCCTTCTCCTGGAAAAGTTGATGTTAATAATAATGTTTTCATTTTCTTGCTTGTATCCATAAATTGTATATTTGTTCTTAGTGTTCTAAATATTTCTGATATTGGAGATTTCGGATCTCTTTGTGCTATTAATTCTTTTCTTGTTTTCATTATCTTTTCTTACCTCCTTTTTCCATATTGAAGTTATACATTGGTATTGATGCAAGAACTGGAACTTTGAATTGTTTTTCTACATCTTCTGCTGTTTTTACTGTGGTATCTAGCATATTTGCTCCTATTACATATATAATTGAAACAACAATTCCAATTGCTGCAAACATTATTACATCTTTTGTATGATTAACATTTGATGGTGTAGTGCTTACTTCTGCTTGGTCTACAACTTGTACGTTATTTATTTTATATATTTCTGTAACTTTTTCCATAAAAACTTTTGCTGTTTCATTTGTTAATTTTGCAGCAAGTGTTGGGTCTGAATTTGTTACTGATAATACTATTATTTCTGTATTTGTTTTTTGAGTTACTGATACATTATTTTTCAGTTCATCCTCACTCATTTTTATTCCTAAATTTGAAATAACTTTGCTTAAAACACTTTTACTTTGTGCTAATGCACTATATGTTGATACTAATTTTGAGTTTAATGTTAAGTCTGTTGTTGTTATTGTATTTGCTTGGTTTGATGCACTTCCTGATGTTGCTAGTAATAGTGTTGTTGATGATGTATAAACTGGTTTTACAAATGCTATTGTGTACATTATTCCTATTAATATAGATATTGATATTATTAATATTATTTGTAGTTTTTTGTTCCAAAAGTCTAATAGGATTTCTTTTAAATCAATTTCATTTTCTTCCATTGTTTTTATCTCCTTTTATTTTTAATCACATTATATATTTTACCATAGTCTATTTTTATATTCAATACAATATAAATAAAACTTTTAGTTTAACATCCTTTTTATACTTTACTTGTTTCTTTTTGTGTTAATGCTTTGTATACTGATATTATTATTAACACTATTATTATTCCTAAAAATACTCCAAATGTGTCTATTCCAACATCTATTGGCGATGCTGTCCTTTCTGGTATGAAACTTTGGTGTATTTCATCTGATATTGCATATATTAGTCCTACTAGTATACTTATTGAAAATTTATATTTTAAGTGGATTTTGTATGTACTTATGAAGCTCATTATTAGTATTCCCACTAATGTATATATAGAAAGGTGCGCACCTTTTCTTATTATTGGTTGTGACCTTTCTACTATTTTATTTTTTGTTTTTTCACTTAAGTTTTTTGTGTATGGGAATACATCTACTATTTTTCTTGCTACTTTTCTGCTTAGTCCACTTGAGGTTTGTCCATCTTGACTTGAGAAGTTGAAGATGGATGAGAATGTTAATCCTAGGAGGATTAACATTGTCAGTCTGAATAAGGTTCGTTTCAATTTTGAGGACCTCCTAAACAATTTTAAAATATATTATTAATTTTTCAGCTAATTTATCTTTCTACTTTTTCTAAAAATTCTTCTATTGTATTATATTTTTTTGCATCAAATGTTAAATTTTTTAAAACTTCTTTTTTTATTCCTTTATAATCCGCACTTTTTATATAGTTCTTTATTATTTTTTCATCTTCAAATAAAGTTTGATAAATATTAAAATCTTTCTTATTTGATACATTTTTTCCGTTATCATTTATTGCTGTTAAATATATATATGCACTTTTTTCATAATTTTCTTTTAATTTTAAATAATATTCATCTATAGTACATATTTTTTTTGCTGGATTTCCTGCATAAACAGAATTTGATTCAATTGTTCCAGTTACAATACTGCCAGCACCAATTATAACATTGTTTCCAATATTAGCTCCCATTAAAATAACAGAATTCATTCCTATAAACACATTATTTCCTATAATAGTTTTTCGTTGTGGTCTTAATAATTCATTTTTTAAATTTGCAACTACAGAATAACTATAATCATGTGCTAATATTTTGCATCCATCAGTAATTTGAACATTATTGCCAATTGAAATAAATTTTGCACTTGTCATATCTATTAATACATTTTGAGGAGCATAGATAATTAAATCTTCTCCTATGTTGCAACCATTTTCTTTCAATTCTTTAATAATGTCTGACTGTTTATAAATTCCTAAAAATTTTTTTATTTTTTTTATTATCTTCATTAAATCATAACTCCATTTTTCTATTAATATCTTTTCTTTTTTGTTTCATTAAAATATAACCTTCAAATAAATCCAGATCTTCTTTCGTTGTTATTTTTATATTCGTTTGGTTTCCTTTAGAAAAATATATAGTTTTCCCCATCAAATACATTAAACTAGTTGTATGTGGTTCAACCTTATCCAATAGACCTTTTTCTTTTGCCTCATCATATAAATTTTTTACATATCCATACTTAAAACATTGAGGAGCATTAAGTTGCATAATTTTATCTCTATCGATCCATTTAGTTGATTGTAAACCATCATCATTACTACCTGTCAATAAATAACAAGGTGTCGCAGAAGTTGAATTTCCCATTTTTTTTGCCACTCTAATTCCATCTGTAATAATTTCCTTAGTAACAAATGGGGATGCTGCATAATGTACTAAAACTATATCTTCATCTTTTACTCTTTTTTCTAATCTATCAATTCCATTCATAACAGATTCCTGAAAGTTTTTTCCTCCACTTACAATCCATTCTACTTTTTTATAACCATATTCTTTTATAATTTCTTTTAAATATTCAATATGGCTTTTTAAGCAAACCACTTCAATTTTATCAATTTCTTTATGTTCTTCAAAAGCATCTAAAGTATATGCAATTACCGGTTTTCCTAAGATTTTTATAAATTGTTTTGGTTTTTTTGCTCCTACTCTAGATCCAACCCCTCCTGCTAATATTATTGCTACATTCATAAAAAAACCTCCATTATTTAATATTATATATATCTTGTGTTATTTTTATATATTTTTTACAATTTTTATAAGCTGTTAAAAAGAAAAAGCCATCATCATCTCCAACACTTCCTTTATATAGTCCCCAACAAAACCAATAAAATGCACATAATGCTATTGATGCCATTGTAAATTTATATTCATCATAGCTTAATTCTCTATTATAAAATTCTCTTAAATATTTTTCTACTTCCTCATCTGTAAAATAATCTCTACAAATAATACATGCAATATCATTTGTAAAATAATTTAATCCTGAATATTCCCAATCTATTAAATATAAATCTCCATCACTTGTTGCTAAATAATTAGGTTCATATGTATCATTATGGCATAATACTCTTTTTATATTTAATCTTTCAGCTTCACTTTTAACAATTTTATCTATTTTTTCAACTTCACTAATAATTTCTTGAAATTCTTCAAATAAATTTCCTTTAGTTGCACAAGCTATTTTCATTAGTTTCTTTCCTTCTTGAAGTGTATCAAAATTTTTTATATTTTCATTTATAATTTTATCTATATTACCTTCAAAATATTTTTGAACACCCTTTTGAGATGAGTAATTACTAATTTCGTCTTGGGCCATTTCTAGTATCATTCTTTTTAAATTTTCTTTATATACTCTCTCTTCCAAGATACTCCCCCCCTGATTATTTATATTATATTCAATAAATTTTCAAATGTGAGTTAAGTACTTGAACAACTTTAAGTATGCATCAAAATAATTTTTATATTTTTCATTTTTTATGTATATAGAAATCAAACCTGGACATAATATTAATGTAAAATCAAACATACTCAATCTCCCCCATTAGACTTCTATTTTCCCCCAATAGAAGTCTTTTTTTATAAAAATAAAGACACCCATTAATTTGGATGTCTTTATCTTTATAATTCTATTATATCTTTTAGTTCAAAATCTAATTCTTCTATAACTTCTTTCAACTTAGTTATATCTATATCATCCTTCATATCAACTATTGCATATTTGTTCTCTAAGCTAATTTCTATAACTTCAACTCCTTTTATATCTTCTGTAAGAGCTGTATTTAAGTGATTAACACAGTGGTTACAACTCATGCCATCTATTAATAATTTCTTTTTCATATTAATATACCTCCTTATACCATATATAGGTATATTGTATCATAATATTTATTATATATATATA